>WNGF01010618.1_pt1 | contig 10345 bp, 12 predicted proteins | sample 5400641 | NCBI WGS metagenome assembly WNGF01 (sample SAMN13153371, study PRJNA577476) | soil metagenome | isolation source: 80 cm soil or saprolite under grassland replicate 2 | place: USA:California | collected 2016-06-15
CGCGGGAAGACCGACCTCGGCATCCCCGCGCGCCTCGACCCGGAGGACGTGCGCGAGAGCGTCGCCGAGGCGCTGAAGGAACCGGGCCGATTCGTCGGGATCTGCCTGACCGCGGGCTCGAACACCCGCGGCAAGGCGGCGTTCGACGAGGAGGTCGACTACTACGTCGAGATCCTCCGCGCGATCGGCGCGAGCTTCGCGACGCCGCGGTTCCCGAGTCAGCTCATCGGCACCGCGTTCAGCGAGGCGCAGCTCGAGCGGCTCCATCGCGAGACGGGGCTCATGAGCTACACCGCCGACGTCGAGGTCCTCGACGAGCGGCTGTTCGGGTGGATCTGCCCCGGCAAGGCGCGCTGGGTCGGGTACCGCGAGTGGAAGCGCCGGCTCGTCGCGGCGGCCGGGATCTTCGGGCGCGGTCGCGTGAACACCGGGATCGTCGCCGGCGTCGAGCTGGCCCGGCCCGAAGGGTTCGCGCGCGAGGACGACGCCCTCGACGCGGTGCTCTCCGAGGCGGACGGCCTCGCGGAGCAGGGCGTCTCGACGGTGTTCATCGTCTGGTCGCCGCGGCCCGCCAGCGCCCTCGGCGACCAGCGGAACGCCTCGCTCGACTACTACATCCGGCTCGCGAAGGGGCTCCACGCGCTCCGCGTCGAGCACCGGCTCCCGATCGACTTCGACGACTACCGCCACTGCGGGAACCACCCGGACAGCGATCTGTCCCGCCTCCTCGGAGCGCTGACATGACGACCCCGCTCCCCGACGACCTGAAGACGCTCCTCTCCTCGCCCGACACGCTGAAGGTGCTCGCCACCGTCGGTCCGGACGGAGAGCCCCACGCCGTCCTCGACCCCTCGATCCACCTCGACGCCGGTGGGCGCCTCGTCTACCTCGAGCTGCTCGAGTCCTCGCGGACCCAGCGCGATCTCGTCGCGAGCCTCTGGTTCGATCGGCCGGTGACGCTGATGGTGACGGGTCGCGGACGGACCTGGCGCATCGCCGCGCGGGCCTGGAAGGCGCACGTCGCGGGCCCCCTCTTCCGCCGCCACTACGAGCGGATCCGGGCCGAGCGGCCCGCGGCAGATCTCGCGGCGGTTTGGCTCATCGAGCCGGTCGCCGTGACCGAGGAGACGGACGCCGTCAGGCGCGCGCGCCAGGAAGCGGAGCGGCCGTTCTTCATCCACCTCGATCGGCTCGCGAGAACCTGATCGAAAGGGAAGGGAGCTCACCGTGAAGACCATCGTGACCCTCGTCGTCCTCGCGCTCGCCGCGCTCAGGCCCGCGCCGGCGCGCGCCGAGCAGCAGGAGATCCGGATCGCGAAGCAGTACGGGCTCGGATACCTGCCGCTCGTCGTCCTCGAGGACCAGCGGCTCGTCCAGCGCAAGGCGGCCGCCGCCGGGCTCGGCGACGTGAAGGTGAGCTGGGTGACGGTCTCCGGCGGGCCTGCCGCCGCCGACGCGCTGCTGTCGAAGGGCGTCGACTACATCGCGACCGGGGTGACGCCGCTCGTGGTGCTCTGGGCGCGCACGAACGGAGCGGTGAAGGGGGTCGCGGCGCTCGACTCCGTCCCCGTGTACGTGAACACCATCAACCCGGCCGTGAAGACCATCGCGGACTTCGGCGAGAAGGATCGGATCGCGGTTCCGGCGGTGAAGGTCTCGATCCAGGCGGTGGTGCTCCAGCTCGCCGCCGCGAAGGCGTTCGGAGACGCTGGGTGGGCGCGGCTCGATCCGCTCACCGTCGCGCTCAAGCACCCCGACGCCGCCGTCGCGCTCCTCTCGCGCAGCGGCGGCATCACCGCGCACGCGGCGAGCCCGCCCTTCGTCGCCCAGGAGCTCGCGGACGCGAAGGTGCGCACCGTGCTCAACTCGTTCGACCTCCTCGGCGGTCCGCACACCTTCAACGTCCTCTCCTCCACGCAGGCCTTCGCAGAATCGAACCCGAAGACCTTCGGGATCGTGTACGCCGCGCTCGCGGAGGCGATCGACTGGATCCGCGCGAACCGGAGGGCCGCGGCCGAGCTCTACGTCCGCTCGACGAAGTCGAAGGAGACCGTCGAGTCGGTGCTCGCGCAGCTCGAGGACCCCGCCGTCACCTACGGCACGACCCCCCGGCGCACCGCCGTCTTCTCCGACTTTCTCGCCAAGGTCGGCACGATCCCCGCGAAGCCGAAGGACTGGAAGGATCTGTTCTTCGCGACCGTCCACGGCCAGCCTGGAAGCTAGTGCTCCGTGACCTTTCCCACGCTCGCCGCAGCGGCCCGCCTCGAGGAGCACCCGCTCCTCCACCTCGAGGGGGTGATGCTTCGACACCGCGGCGGCGGTCGCACCGTGACGGCCGTCGAGGATGTCGAGCTGCGGCTCGCCCGCGGCGAGCGGCTCGCGGTGGTGGGACCCTCCGGCTGCGGCAAGTCGAGCCTGCTCAAGGCGGTGGCGGGCTACCTCGCGCCGGCGGCCGGGCGGATCACGATCTCGGGGCGCGCGGTGTCCGGCCCCGGTCCCGATCGCGGGGTGGTCTTCCAGGAGTTCGATCAGCTCCTCCCGTGGAAGACGGTCCGCGAGAACGTCGTGTTCGCGCTCCGCGCCGCACGGCGGATCCCGCGCCGCGAGGCGCTCGCGCTCGCGGACCACCACCTCGCGCGCGTCCGGCTCACCGACTTCGCCGACGCGTACCCCCACACCCTCTCCGGCGGGATGAAGCAGCGGGTGGCGATCGCGCGATGCCTCGCCCTGCAGCCGCAGCTCGTCCTCATGGACGAGCCCTTCGCGTCGCTCGATGCGCTGACACGTCGCCGCATGCAGGACGAGCTGCTCGCCCTGTGGCAGGAGTGGCGGTTCACGCTCTTCTTCGTCACGCACGCTATCGACGAGGCGATCCGGATCGGCACGCGCATCGTCCTCCTCTCGCCGGGACCCGGGCGCGTCCGTGCCGACCTCCCCATCGGCGCAGGCGGCGAGGGGCCGGAGGCGGTCGCGCTCGCGAGCCGTGTCGACGCGCTGCTCCGCCAGGACGCGGGGGACTGGTGCATCTGAGCGGCGCCGTCGACGCGGTGCCCGGACCGGGACGGGAGGGCGCCGGCGAGCGCGTCCTCGCAGGCGAGCGCGTCCTCGCAGGCGAGCGCAGCGCGGATGCGCGCGCGCGATGGGCGGGGCCGCTCCGGAGGCTCGCGATCCTCGCGGCGCTGGCGGCGGCCTGGGAGGGCTACGCGCGCCGGCTCGCGAGCCCCCTCGTCTTCCCCACGGCCTCCGCCATCGCCGCGGCGCTCGGACGCGAGATCCTCCACGGTGAGCTCCTCGCGCGCGCCCTGAGCTCGCTCGAGATCCTCCTCGCGGGGTACGCGATCGGCGCGGCGCTCGCGACCACCCTCGCCGTCTTCGCCGCCGGAAGCCGGCTGGGCTCCGACCTGCTCACCCTCCTCACGGCGATGATGAACCCGCTGCCGGCGATCGCCCTCCTGCCCGTGGCGCTGCTCTGGTTCGGCATCGGCACGCCGAGCCTGCTGTTCGTGCTCGTGCACGCCGTGCTCTGGCCGATGGCGCTCGCTGCGCACGCGGGCTTCTCGTCGGTGAGCCCGACGCTCCGCATGGTCGGTCGAGGGTACGGCCTCTCCGGCGCCCCGCTCGCCTTCGGGATCCTGCTCCCCGCGGCCTTTCCGCAGATCCTCTCCGGGCTCCGCGTGGGCTGGGCGTTCGCCTGGCGGACGCTGATCGCGGCCGAGCTCGTCTTCGGCGTGAGCTCGGGCTCCGGCGGGCTCGGCTGGTTCATTTACGAGAAGAAGAACCAGCTCGAGATGGCGGAGGTCTTCGCGGGGCTCCTCGCGGTCGTGATCATCGGCCTCACGGTCGAGCACGGCGTCTTCGCGCCCATCGAGGCGCGTACGGTTCGCCGCTGGGGGATGCGCTCGTAGCGGCAGGGAGGGCGGCTCGACGCTGCGGATGGGAAGTCCGCACCTCGAGGCCGATGCGGCGCGCGTGTCATCTGACCGCGCGGTGTCTCGGCGTGCACATGCGACTCGCTCGCACTTCACGGACAGCGCGATATTCGGATCAACTTTGAGTCTGATCGGATATCGTGCGCACCCAAGGAGGGTGTGCCCATGAACAGAGCTTGCCTCGCCGTCGCCGCCTCGCTGCTCCTCATGTCGTCGAGCCGCGCGATGGCGGTGTGCGATTACGCGAATCCCGATCCCGAGTCCACCTGGACGGCGGCGTGGACGAACCCGAGCGGGTACCGGACGTACTCGCTGGAAGCCCCGTGCAAAGTCTCCGTCGGCATCCCGTTCACCTACACCGCGAGGGTCCAGGTCTCGCCGGAGTGCCCGGCCAGCACGACCGCCGTCGCCTCCGACTGGCGGATCGTCGACAACGGGGAGGTCCGGATCTACGACGCGACCTGGATCCACCTCACCGACCGCGACTGGGTCGACTCGATCACGACCACCTACTTCGGCGAGCCGATCGACCACACGATCGAGTTCGTCTTTACCGATCTCGGGGGCACCTGCTACCCGAGCGGCATGTTCTGGAGCCCGAGCACGCACATCGTCGGGCTGACGGTGGATCCGTACCCCCCGCCCAACGCCGCGCCCGTCGTGGACGCCGGGCCCGACGTCGCCCTCGCGAGCAAGGAGCAGTGGGCGACGACGATCGCCGGCAGCGCGTCGGACGCGGACGGTGAGGCCCTCTCGTACCGCTGGCTCGAAGGGGCCGCGGAGCTGCAGGGCTTCCGGCCCGTGGACGCGTCCGGCGCTGCGCCGCTAGCGCTGAGCCCCGTCCCGGCGCTCTCCCTCGGCACGCACGTCTTCACGCTCGAGGTGACCGACGGCCACGTCGTCGTGGCCGACACCGTGACGGTCTCCGTCGCCAACTCCCCGCCCGTCGCGGCGCCCTTCTCGAGCGGGAAGTTCGAGCTCGGCGAGTCGATCCCGCTGACGGCGGACGTGGCGGACTTCGACGGCGGCACCCTCACGTACCGCTGGCTCGAAGGCGACGCCGTCCTCGCGGAGGGCACGGTCGTCGTGGAGCCCGGGACGGCGACGGCACTGCCCGCGGAAACGATCTCCGGGCTCGCGCTCGGCGATCACCTGCTGACCCTGATCGTGTCCGACGGGATCGACTCGAGCTCGGCGGAGCTCGCGATCACGGTTCAGGACACGATCGCTCCGACCCTCGCGCCCGTCGCTTCCGCCCGGATCCTGTGGCCGCCGAGCGGCCAGATGATCCCCGTGACGGTCATCGCGCACGCGCGCGACTCGTCGGGCGCTCCGCTCGTGCTGACGGCGTCCGTCTCGACCGACCAGCCGTCTCGGCTCGACGACCTCGGCAACCCGATGCCCGAGTACGCCGTCCTCGGGATCGATCAGGCGGCGGGCACCATCAGCCTGGAGCTGCGGGCCGACAAGCCCAGGGGCCAGGTCCGGACGTACTGGATCAGCGTCACCGCGATCGACACCGGCGGCAACTCGACCAACGCCCAGCTGACGGTGGTGGTCCCGCACGACCAGCGCCCCTGAGGCGGGGCCTCCGCCCCGTTTCGCCGGCTCGCCTCCTCTCCCCCCGTCCGCGGGGGCGAGAGGGGCGAGGGGCACGGTCTCGAGTCCGACGCCGCGCAGGTCGAGGAGATGGCGCGCGCGTTCGCGTAGGAGGTCGTCCGCCCGAGCCGGATCGTATGTGACCAACGATGGACACTCATGTACATCATTGGATAGGGACGCCGTAGCCGGGTCCGCGCACAGAAGTGCACGCGTTCCGCCATGGACGCGCCTGGGGCTCCTCTTCCACCTCGAGGCCGATGCGGCGCAGGTCGACGAGATGGCGCGTGCCTTCGCGGAGGAGGTCGCGCGCACCGGCTCGTCGGCCGCGATGATCGCAGAGGGCGCGCGCCGCGAGGCGCCCGCCTCCCGCCGGATCGGCGAGGAAGTGTTCGGGCGCTTCGCGCGGCTCGCCCCGGCGTCCCTCCGCGGCTATTGAATGGTCGAATGCAGCGGGCTGCGACCATTGCTACGTGCGTCGCCCTGGTGCTCGCCAGCGCTTGCGGCGAATCACCGCCGGAGGTCGACGGACCGGGGCCGGTCGCGGTGGGGCGCGCCGATCGGGAGGTGGGGCCGACGCCGCTCCGCGTTTGCTTCGACGCGACCGCGAGCCACGGCGCGGACGGGCGCCCGCTCGCGTTCACATGGGACTTCGGCGCCGGCAGCGCGCGATCGGCGGAGCCGGTCAGCTGTCACACGTACGCCGAGCCCGGCTCGTACGCGGCGAGCGTGGAGGCGACCGATCTCGCGGGCCGCTCGTCGATGGCGGTGGTGATCGTGACGGCCGCCGAGCCGTGAACAGCGTCTTGGCGCGCGGGATTCCACACTGACAGCAGTGCCCAGTTGGCTTGAGCCCCGAGCCCGTGAACGAGCCCGGCTATTTCGGGCGCGGGCTCGGGCGCGGGCGCGTTTACGGGATCAGTCCAACCGAGCAGCGCCATGAGACGCGATAGAAGCCCTCCGGCACCTGCCGCTACTTCTTCTCGACGATGTCCGGCGCCGTGGAGGCGGCGATCTTCATGACCTCGTCCATCTCGGCCTGGGGCACGTTGTGCTTCTGGAGGGCGGCCTGGAGGTGGCCGGCCAGCGCGTCGAACTCCGCCTCGGTGATGCCCATGCCCTTGTGGACGGTCTTCATGTCCTTGCCCTCGTACTTCACGCCCTTGGCGCCGAAGGCGATGCTGAGAAACTGGACGAGGCGCTTCTTGAGCCTGGCGACGTTCGCGTCCGTGGGCTGCCACTCCTTGGCCGTGCCCTTTCGGGTGAAGTTGACCGCCGGATCGCCCGCGGCAGTGGCGACGAAGTCGTCGACGACCGCCTTGATGGCGGCCCCGCCGCCGAGGCGCTCGTAAAGGGGCTTGGTCGGCTTGGTCCCCTGGGCCAGCGCGGCCGTCGCGGAAAGGGTGCAGACGGCAGCGGTGAGCAGCCAACGATTCGCGTTGCGCGATCCGAACCTCATCGGTGTGCCTCCTTCGGCCTGGGCGAAGCTCCAGGTTCGCATGCGTGCGGCCGGTGGCGAACGTGCGAATGCGCTGGTCGGTCGTCAACTGCACCGACAGTTCAGGGGCCTCCGCTCGAGGACGACCGCCAGGTGCAGCGGGCGTGGGCCTGGACGAGGGGAGCAACGCGGACCGAGCTCTGCCCGGGAAGTGCGACCCAGGCGTCGGCGAGGAAGGCGGCGGCTGAGCCGGTCAGCGTCTCGAAGACGTCTTCCGGCGAGGAGAGGGGCGGGAGCGCTCGTCGTCGAAAGGCGTGGCGAGCTCGCGCTCGACGTCGTTGATGAGGTCGAACAGCTCGCGGGCTTCCCAGGCGCGGTTCCGCTTCGCGAGCGTCGGCTGCCAGGACGAGGCTCACGGGCGGGACGTAGCGGGGCGCGAGCCCGCGGCGGCGTAGGACGACGTGGATGAGGGCGCGGCCGACGCGCCCGTTGCCGTCGGCGAACGGGTGGATGGTCTCGAACTGCGCATGGGCGATCGCGGCCTAGACGACCGGCGGCAGGTCCGTCCGGTTCATGAACGCGACGAGGTCGTTCATGAGGCCCTTCACCTGCTCGGGCGGCGGTGGCACGAAGTCCGCGCGGCCGGGGTTGTAGGCGTTCCCGCCGATCCAGTTCTGGCGCTCGCGGAGCTCGCCGGCGATCTGCGGCGTCGTCGTGGCGAGCATGAGGCGGCGGTGGACCTCGAGGACGTCCTTCAGCCGGAGCGGCTTCGCACCGGCGCCGATGGCGATTCGAGTAGTCAAGTTTCGAATAGAACCTTGACTACGACGGGCGCCGACGCGGGGTCCGGGCGCGCGCGCGTTCCACTCGCGAGCGGCGACAGAGCACGAGCGACGTCAGAGACGCGCAGTAAAGTGGGCCCCATGCCGCAGCCAAGCTGCCGGTGTTGTGGTGTCGAACTCCCGCCGCGAGTCCGTCGGGGCGGTAGGAAGCGGGTCTTCTGTTCGGACCGGTGCTACCAGCGGCACTATTTCCGCAACAACCGCGCAGTGCTCATCGACAAACGGCGAACGCTACGCCGCGCGCGGAGGGATGCGATCCTGGCCGCTCAGAGTGGCCGCTGCGCGATCTGTCGCACGGACCGACCCGGAAGTGGCGGGTGGCACCTCGATCACGACCACAGATTCGCGAGGCACGATCCACAAGGCTGGAGGGGCGTTCTGTGTGGGGTTTGTAATCTCGATCTCACCGAGCACGTCCAGATGCACCTGGCCGCCATCGTCGAGTATCTCGGTAGGTACGACCAGCTTGACGAGTGGTCCGGGGATCGATCGCTGAAACGCACGATGTCGCGTGGCCGTCGCATCGAGAGGAGCCTTCCACATCGTGCCGAGCCGCGGCAAGGAGTGATTCCGGCGCCTGGAAGAGGCCGCGCCCAAGCTTCGGCCGCCGTAGCCGTAGGCGAGGTGCCGGGCCGTCATGGGTCCGCAGGGCGCGCGACGGGCGTCGACGCCCGCTCCGACGGGAGGACGTCGCTCCGGACGAACAGGAATCCGCCGGGCACCGCGGAGAAGCCGGACCGCCAAGGATCGGCGATGAACGCGAGGAACGCGGTGTCCCTGGCGGACGCGTACCAGCTCACCATGCGGTCCGTGAGCACCAGCGCGTCGAATCTTCGGTCGGAGAGGCACCGCTCGAAGGGCGCGCACGCGTTCACGTCCAGGTTGGCGTAGTCCCACCCCCCGTACACCGGAAACCCCTCCCAGGTCTCGAGCACGACCACGTGGCCGCGGGGCCGGTGGTCGGCGAACACCGTAGCTGCCTGCACGCCCGGCAGGGGGGTGGGACGCTCGGGTCGGACGAGACTCGCGTACCACGGAGCCGCCCCCATCCGCCCGGGGAGCGCGACTGCGACCGCGGCCGCGACGGCCCACGCCCATCGCGGGCGGACGCGCCAACGAGCGATGCGCTTCCCCACGGCCCTGTACCCGCAGAGAGAGACCGCGAGCACGCCGAGCGCCGGAGTCCTGAAGTGGTAGGACCGCGGGAAGGCGAGCGCCATCGACGCGAAGGAGGCGGCGAGCACGCACGACGCGACGATCGAGACCGACAGGAGCTCGCGGTCGTCGTCGGAAACCGGGCGAGCGAGAGGATCGGCATCGTGCTCTTTCGCTCCCCTCAGCCGTCCGGTGGCCGCGACCCGGATCGCGGCGCACGCGAGGCCTGCGAGAACGAGCGCGGCCAGGGCGTACGCGGCGATCTCCCGGACCCAGGGCCCGACCGGGAGCAGGGCGTGCAGCACGTGGAGAGCCTGCGCGGGGATCGCGCTCGTGCTCGTCCAGGCGTGCCACGCGAATGCCCTGGGGTTGCTCTTCAGCGCCTCGCCGACGGACTGGACCGGCCCGAAGTCGCGCGAGACGATCTTGCCGCACTCCGTCCACGGATTGAACCCGCCCTCGCCGCTGTTGGCGACGTTCAGCGCGTAGTGCTGCGAGAAGGCGAGGAAGGATCGGCTGCGGGAGAGCGGCACTCCGAACGGCAGGGCGAGGGCGGCGAAGGTGGCGCATGGCAGGAGCACGCGCGCGAGGAGCGCACGCGCCGGCGCTCTCTCACGAAAGGCCGCGATCATCGAGGCGCCGGCCGAGAGCAGGAAGGCGAACGTGAGCTCGGGGCGGACGAACGCCCCGACCGCGAGCACGGCGGCGGCTCCCGAGGTCCCCCTCGACACCGTCCTCGCGCGAGCCGCCACGACACTCGCGACCCCGACGAGGACGCCGGCGAGCATCGTCACGTGCACCTGTTCGCCTTCGAACAGGCTCAGCACCGAGAGGCACGTCACGACCACCACGCGCGCGAGCGGTCCGAACCCGACCGAGCGCGCGACGAGCGACGCGGTGAGCAGGCTGGCGAGCAGCAGCAACGACCAGTTCACGTACGGGAGCGCGATCCGGTCGCGGACGACGAGGGATTGCACCCAGTACCAGATCGAGTAGAGGGGGCCCCAGTCCGGCGCCGGGAGCCCGGACCGGAGCAGGTCCACGCCCGCGTGGATGTAGGTCGCCTCGTCCCAGAGCGGCAGGTCCACGACGTGATGCCGCAGGGTCGAGCGCGCGAGCACCAGCACGATCGCAAACGCGGCGAGCGCCGCTTCGCGCGCTGCCGCCGCGCGATCGCCTCCCGCGTCAGGGCGCGAGTCGACGGGCGACGTTCCGGACGGCGCGCTGCCGTGGGTCATCGTTCTCCCGAGCGCACGACGAATCTGCCTCCGGGTCGTACCGCGACGCGTCGTAACCTATCACACCAGCGCCGCGGGTAGGCCGAACAACCCGCGTTTCGAGTCCGATAAGCCCCCGTTACGGGAACGACCGTCACGTCGAGA
>WNGF01015660.1_pt1 | contig 10345 bp, 9 predicted proteins | sample 5400641 | NCBI WGS metagenome assembly WNGF01 (sample SAMN13153371, study PRJNA577476) | soil metagenome | isolation source: 80 cm soil or saprolite under grassland replicate 2 | place: USA:California | collected 2016-06-15
AGCCCTGCTGGGGCATTCGGCCGGCGCGCTGGTGGCGCTACATGCCGCTCGGCGCTCGCCGCTTGTTCGGCAACTGGTGTTGTATGAGCCTCCGCGCTTCGAATCCGTCACCCCTGACGTGCGGGGCCCGACTACACGCCAACCTGGCGGCCGGGGATCTCGATAACGTCCTCGCCACGTTTCTCATCGACGTCGTGGAGGCGACCATGAATCCCAACCTGCCGCCCGAGGCGCGGCAACAAATGTTGGTGGGAATGCGCCAATCTCCCGTCTGGTCGGCAGCACTGCGCAACGCTCAGAGCATCCCGGCTGAAGTGGATTCTTACGCTACCTACACATTCGATCCGGCCGAGTTTCGCGACTTTCAGACCCCGACAGTGCTTCTGCTCGGCAGTACCAGCAGCCCGGTCATGAAGGAGTGGGTGAAAGGACTCCAAACCTCACTTCACGGCAGTCGCATCATGGTATTGGAAGGCGAGGCGCACGGTGCAAATTGGGCCGCTCCAGAACTGTTTGCTCGCACCGTGTTAGAGGCCCTCGACTGGACACGAGGCAATTGAGACCCGCGCTGAAGGAACCGGAAGCACATGAGGGTGCAGCCGAGGCCGAGGGAGAATCGTTGCGGGCGGCCAAACACGCGTGCCGAACCAACAGAACGTCATGCAAGAAGCGGTTTATTTGCCTTGGCATGAACGCAACGCGGACGACTCCAACTTCCATCATCGCATGCGCCACCGTCGCATGGATTTTCGATCTCAAAGGGGCCTAGCCCGGTACATCCGTTGAAGGTGCCGGTCCTGCAAGGGCGCACCGTGCTCGATTACGTACGGCACGTCATCGACCTCGCCGACGTCCTCTATGCGCTTGCCGCCGTTTATCGGCAGAGGCGGCAATCGTTCCGCGTCGGGATCGGCTCGATCTGTCGCCGCGCACAAGCCCCTGAGATACGACGGATCGTCACAGCCATTGCAGCAGCGCTACCTCGAATTCCTCTGCATCTCTTCGGCGCCAAGCTCGAAGTTCTGAAGGGCTGGGGAAACCGTCCACGAACTGTCATCTCATGCGACTCTGCGGCATGGAATGGCCGCTTCGGCGCTGGTATCGAACGGTTCGACGCCGAACAAAGGAGACGCGGGATGTCTCAGCGTCAATTCGCAATCCGCGTCATGCTGCCGCGCTATGCGGCGCGCGTTGAAGCAGCGTTCTGCCAGGGTCTGCTCCCACTAGAGCGCGAAGACCCTGACTGCAGTAAAGGAGCATAGGCAATGACGACGCCCCACACCTCACCTCGCTTTCATCTGACGCCGAGTCACGCTTGCAGCTGACGGTTGAATCCCCCACCGAAATTCCGGTCTTGATCACGTCCCCCGCCGGGCCCGCGGGAACACGCGGCGAGCCAGACAACGTGACCCTGCTCCGGTCAGTTGAGGCTCGCGTGTCGCGCGCAGCATCAACGAGCGGCGTTGCCGCACCTACCATCGAGCGCCTTCCGTTTGATCTGTCGGTCCTCGACGAAGGCGGCGTATTCGTCAACGTGGATGCGCGGAACTTTGGACTGCTCGATCGCCGACTCGATTGGCAGACATTGGGCATCGCGCTGCCAAGAGATACGGACCTCGCGTTCCGCGCGCCAACCTGCGGTCTGGTGCCCGACAAGTATCGCCTGCCTCTACTTCGCCTCCCCGGCACAGGCACATTCGGCGCTGCACCGATATAGCTACCGGTTCCAGCTCATCGAAAGGGTGTTTGAAACCCCCTCGCACCGCTGGTCGCTTGCCCTGGAAGGCATGGCGTTCGCACAGCAGTCCGAACAGGGTCTGGCCCTGCAACGCCGGGTCGTCCTCGAGCAACCTGGCGATCCACGGCCAGTCGTCGGCAAACGGGTTAGGCCGTGAGCGGTTGGTCCGCAGCTGTTTGAGTTGGCTGGGTAGCCGAGCACGGCGTTCATACGCCCGCGCCATGCGCACGCTCATACCCGCACGCGCGGCAGGTTGTTCCTGGGTTCGGCCTTTGGCGCGTTCGCGCAGCATCATGAGGACCTCCGCGTCCTGCTTCATCGCACTCCCATCGTCTTGGAGCACGATGTTGCTCCGGCGCCTCAGCCCCGCGCTTCAGGCGGCAAGTCTGATTGACATGCTCCGGTAGTTTTCATCGTCGCTGAACACAGATGTGCCAAACGGCCCCATCCACTCCCATCAAGAAGACTCCGAGATCTCCAGGCGACCGTCAGCGTTGCGGCCAACCGGTGCCCGCCACATGTCACCGGCGAGACTGGCGTGGCCTGCGGTCTACCACTGCTGCGCCCCTGCACCGTGAGGACGTGGACAGGCCCCATATTTTCGGTCAGCACCGGAGTGGCCTTGAGCTTTGCATTCAACGCCCGGATGTCGTCGGGCAATCGCGTATTGTCCATCGCGATCCTTAACCGCGTACGCAGCGGCTCGCTTCCGCTCAATAACGCTCTGTCGACGGCCTGGAATGGCGTAGCCTCAAGAGGCCGCATAAGCGTTGATCCGTCGACGCGACGTGATCTATAACAGCGGTATCCTGCGCGCCCGCCAGACCGCGTACAATCCGCTTCAAGAGTACTGCATCCATGTTCTACGACGTGCCGCTTGCAGCGTTGTGAACACAAGCCAGTGAAGTTTGAGCACAGCCTCAGCATCGCCGATCTTCGCTCGTGCGGGGTTCTGCCGCCCCCACAGCTTCACCAGACCGCGACCGGATCGATCATCGAGCCGGTCGTGCCGGCGATCTTGGTTGGCAGGGCCACGAACAGGAACTCGTACTCCCGTTCGCGCGCGAGGTGCTCCAGGTACACGCTCTCCATGATGTAGATGCCGTGGTCGATTAGCAGCTCCGTATGGACAGGCTGCGGGTTGCTTGGGTGGCCCGGGTCGGGCGCGGGCTGCACCTCGTACGTCTCGGTGTCCGAGCCAGTGGCCACGACGCCGCGCTCGACGAGCCAGCGCGCGGCGCTCAGATCGGGACCCGCACCGCGATGGGCCGCCAGTTGCTCGGGATCGGGCCAGTAGCGCAGCAATCCGGTGCGGATCAGGACCACGTCCCAGCGTTCGACTGACACCCGCTCGGCGCGCGCCACCGCCTCGAGTTCGGCGGCAGTCACAGGCGCGCCCTTTGGCAGCGCGTCCACGCCACGAAACGCAGGCACGTCCAGAAACACGCCACGGGTGACAATTGGCGGCAGTTTGGAGCCATCACCGCGAGTTGGCCCGAAGTCGCCCAGGTGCTCATCGGCGGTCGACCCGCCATACCATCGCGCGTCGGCACCTATCGTCATGTGGGCCAGGGCGTCGATGTGCGCGCCAGAGTGCATAGTGCCCGAGACGACCTCGGACATGTAGCCCAAGCCGATATCGTTGTGCGATCCCCATGGCGCATCGCCGCCGACTCGCAGGCCGCGCGGCGTGCGAAACGCGTGTACTTCGAACGTGGGATGGCCCGGAAACAAGGGCATGCCGCGGAACCGGGGCACGGCCAGATCGATGACCTTGCCGTGGCGCACCAACTGAATCGCTCGCAGCACCTGGGATGCCGGCAGGTCCCTGATCGGCCCAACTTCGGCGGCCTGAGAGGCGATCACGGCCGGCTTGCCTCGATCCAGGACACGATGCGCTCGGGCGTCATCGGTAGCTCGTTGACGCTGACCCCGAACGGCCGCAGCGCATCCTCCACGGCAGACGCGAGCGCAACCGGCGCGACCATACGTCCGCCTTCGCCCCCACCTTTCACACCGAACTCCGTATACGGCGATGGCGTCTCCTCGTGGACCACGCGCACCGACGGCGGCACGTCGAAGGCAGTCGGCAACAGGTAGTCCATGAACGTGGACGTGGCCAGTTGGCCGTGCTCGTCGTAGACGTACTCCTCGAGCAAGGCGGCGCCAATGCCCTGCGCGATGCCACCTACCACCTGGCCCTCCAGTAGCTTCGGATTCATCACGGTCCCGCAGTCATTGACCGCCAGGTAATCGAGCACCGTCACGCGTCCGGTTTCGGGGTCTACCTCGACCACGGGCACGTGACAGGCATGCGAGACAATCGGGTAAAAGGCGCCCATATCCGTGCGATCGTCGGATGGCCGAGTCGCGAACGGATGATCGTACGTGAAGGTCGCGGCGAGGCCGCTCTCTTCGTCGGCCGGAATGTCGAGCTTGAAGAGGTGCGCCTTAAGGGCGACGTCGGCAATGCTCATCGCTCGATTCGGCGCGCCCTTGACGCGGACCGTACCGTCTCGCAACTCCAGGTCGGAGGGCGCCGCCTCGAGCAGGTGCGCCGCGATGCGGAACATCTTCTCCTTGACCCGCCGCGATGCGCCGCGCGCCGCGCCACTGAGCATCACCGTCAGTCGGCTGCCGCCCGGACCGGCTGAGAGCGCGCCGGACTGCGAGTCCGCATAGTTGATGGCGATCGTCGCGGGGTCGATGCCGAACTCTTCGGCCACCACTTGCGCGGCAACAGTGCTCGGACTGTTGCCCCAGAAAGGACAGCCTAGCGTGAGCAGGAAGCCGCCGAACGCATCGATACTGAGCTTCACGCTCTCCGGTGTTGTCGTAAGCGGCAAGGGGGGCTTGTCGTACCAGAACCACCATTCGGTGGCGCTGTACGCGCTGCGCTCCTGACAGCTTGCCAGGCCAATACCGATATATCGACCCTCCTGTCGCAGGCGCTCCTGCTCGCGGCGCCAGTGAGCGAGATTCGACTCAGCTAGCGCACGATCGAGGACGCGGCCGTAATTGCCACTGTCGTACACGTTTCCCGTCGGCGTCCTGTACGGGAACTGCTCGGGTCGAATGAAGTTCTTACGGCGCAATTCGGCCGCGTCGATGTGCAATTCGTCCGCGGCGGCATCAACCAACCGTTCGAGCGCGAAGTTGCCATGGTCGGAACCTGCGCCGCGGAAGAACCCTTGCTGCACCTTGTTAGTCAGCACACACTGGATGCCGTACTCGAGCGCGCCGATGCGGTACGGGCCCGTTGGTTGCGACAGCGCATTGCCGTGCTGACCCTGGGCGAACTGAAAGTAGGCGCCATAGTCGTCCACGATATTCAGCCGCAGTCCGAGAAAGGTCCCGTCCTCCGCCACAGCTAATTCGGTGTCATAGAACCGATCCGGGCCCACATTGTCGTTCGCGGCCAGGTTGTCAATACGATCCTCGATGAATTTGACCGGCTTGCCGGTGGCTTTGGTCAGCGCGCCGGCAATAGAAAAACACTTCGTGATCAGGTGTTTGCTACCGAAACTACCGCCGACCAGGCATGGGATCATCTTGAGTCGATTTGTCGGCACTTTGAGCAGATTGGCGAACACCCATGGGATGTAGTTGTACATGTTGGTGTTCGACCAGACGGTCATCGTTGCGGAGTACGGATCGAAGCTGGCGACGGCGCCCGCGGTCTCGATCGGCTGGGCACCCATGCGGTGCCAACGCAGCGAGCGCTTGACGATATGCGCGGCGCTCGAAAAAGCTCCCGCGACGTCGCCGAAGCGCAATGTGCGCTCGAACACCACGTTGCTTTGCAGCGTCTCATGCAGCTTCGGCGCATCGGGTCGCAGCGCTTCTGCGGGGGTACTCAACGCCGGCAGCGGCTCGTACTCCACGCTGATCTGCTGGCAGGCGTCCTCGGCAGCATAGCGGCTGGTCGCGGCGACCGCCGCCACGGCCTCGCCGACGAAGCGCACCCGATCGATGGCGATGGCGTGCTGGACCACGGGCTCGGCGCAGAACGCGGGCATCGGCGTCACGAATTCGAGCGCCGCGGGGCCGGTTAGCACCGCCACGACTCCGGGCACCTGTTTAGCTGCGCTGGTGTCGATACTGTTGATCCGCGCGTGGGCGTGTGGACTGCGCAGCACGGCCGCGTGCAACATGCCGGGCAGTTTGATGTCGTCGATGTACACACCACGCCCGGCCAGGATGCTTGGATCTTCGCGGCGGGCGACGCTCTTGCCGACCCAGGTACGTTCCTCGACTACCATCCTGAACCTCCTTGCCGCGTCAGGCCGGCACGGCGGGCGTCGCCGCGGCCGCGGCCATCGTCTCGGCTGCGGCGCGGACTGATCGCACGATGTTCTGATAGCCAGTACAGCGGCACAGATTGCCCGAGATCGCGGCGCGAATCTCCTCCTCATCTGGCGCTGGGTTGGCCCGCAAGAGTTCGTAGGCGGTCATCAGGAAACCGGGTGTGCAGAAGCCGCACTGCAAGCCGTGCTCCGCCATGAACGCAGCCTGAATCGGGTGCAGCGACCCGTCGGCGTCGGCGAGACCTTCAACCGTCATAACCGAGTGGCCCTTGGCTTGGACCGCGAACAGCAGGCAGGAGCGGACCGTTTGTCCGTCCAAAAGCACGGTGCACGCGCCGCACACGCCATGCTCGCAGCCAATGTGCGTGCCCGTGAGGCCGAGATCATCGCGCAGAAGATCGACCAGTAGTCGCCGTGGCTCGACGAGTGCCTCGTGCTCCTCACCGTTCACGATTACGCGGAGCGCGACCTTGCGCGCTGGTTTCATCTCAGTCATGTCGGGCTCCTGCTCGCTGGCCGGCCAGCTCGATGGCTCGCCTGGTCATGACGACCGCCAGCTTACGGCGATAGGCGGCCGAGCCGTGGATGTCGGAAGGTGGATCGATCTCGTCCAGAACGCGCTGTGCTGCCGTAGCGACAGCCGGTCCGGACGGCGATTCGCCGACCAGTGCTTGCTCGACCTGACGTGCGCGAATCGGGCCATTGGCGACCCCGCACAGCGCGATGCGGACGCGGTCGATGCGGCCGCTCGAGTTGAGCGTCACGAGGGCCGCGGTACCGCAGACGGCGAAGTCACCGGCGCGGCGTGCCATTTCCAGAAAGGCGCTGCCGGTGCCGGGCGGTACTCCTGGTACCCGGATCTCCGTCAGTAGCTCGTCATCGGCCAGCGCAGTCGTGAGATAGCCGGTGCTGAGCTCCAGTGCTGATAGCACGCGCGCGCCGCGCTGGCTGCGCACAACCACCTCTGCCTCGAGCGCAACCATGGCTGCCGGTAACTCGGCCGCCGGGTCGGCGTGGGCGAGGCTGCCGCCGACTGTCCCGCGATGGCGGATAGCCGGGTGCCCGACCAGCCCCGCCGCTTCGACCAGCAGTGGCATGCGCTGCCTGAGCAGGTTGGCGCGTTCGAGTGTGCTCTGGCGAACCAGCGCGCCGATCGTCACTCCGCCGTCCCATGCGGCCAGCCCGTCGAGCCCCTCGATATCGTTGATGTCGACGAGCACCGCCGGACCCGCCAACCGCATATTCAACAGTGGGACGAGGCTCTGGCCGCCGGCCAGCACTTTTGCCGCGCTGCCGCGCTCGGCCAGACGTGCTATGGCCTCGTCGAGCGAGTGCGCCGCGACATAGTCAAACGCTGGTGGTTTCATTTCGTACCCCACCGCACTGAGTCAGGTCCGCACGCCCGCCTCCGAGCGGTGCTGCAAGCGTAGCTCAATCGTGTGCGACAAGCACGTGGTTCCCTCGCCGCCTCGCGGATCGACATGTGGCCATCTAGGCTTGGCGTAAGGCCGTGCACCTCGGGCACTCGACACGCCGTCAGTAGTTCACCCACCTCTGGCACGCCCGGCAGACGTGCTGGACGTTGTCGAGCAGAAACAGTGCCCGCTGGCCGCGCAGCGTGTCCTTGAGCGCCCTTGTCAACGTAACGTCAACAGCCGCGCGTGCCGCTAGGCAAGCGCTACACGCGGCGTATGGTGCGACTCAGACACTCCTTCCGGTTGAGTGTTCGCGCGCGCTTTTTCGACGACGCCGTCCACGGGTTGATAGTGGCGCATGTACCATCTGCTCAGTGATCGCCGTGGATCCCCGCTCCGCGGCGGTCTGCGAGAGCGTTGCGCTTACGAAGCCCGAACGTCGCTACGGATCCGAAGTCATCGTCGACCTGCTCAAGCACTTCGAGATTCCGTACACGACGCTGAACCTGGGCGCCAGCTACCGCGGTCTGCACGACTCGCTGGTCAATTACGGTGGCAACGTCATGCCCGAGCTCATGTTGTGCCAACATGAGGAGATTGCCGTCGGCATGGCCCACGGGTTTGCCAAAGCCAGCGTCTGGCCGATGGCGGCGATCGTTCGCGATGTCGTCGGCCTGCTCCACTCGTGTGTGGCGATCTACTACGCCTGCGTCGATCGTGCGCCAGTGCTGGTCCTCGCATGTCGCTAGACAGCTACATACGCGCGGCGCCAAAGGCCGAGTTGCATCTGCATCTGGAAGGCTCGATCCGGCCTCACACGGTGCTCGCTCTGGTAGAGCGAAATGATGTCGCATTTCCCTACACAACCGTCGAGCAACTGCGCGAGTGGTTCCGCTTCCGAGACTTCGGCCACTTCATCGAAGTCTATGGCGCAGTGAGCCCCTGCCTGCGGACGCGCGAAGACTACGAGCTGATCGCGTACGAGCTGGCTGAGGAGTTGGCTCGGCAGAACGTCCGCTATGCCGAGGTAGGGTTCTCGCCAGCATTCCATACTCGGATGGGCGTCGCCGACGCGACATACCTCAGTGGCCTTGCCCGCGCCCGAGCGCGAGCCAGGCGAGAGCTCGGCGTCGAGTTCAGCTGGATCTTCGATCTGGGTCGAGCTTGGACCGGCGGGGAGGTAGAGACGCAACGCTGGGCTACCTTCACCACGGACCTGGCGATCGAGGCGCGCTCCGAAGGCGTTGTTGCGCTGGGCCTGGGTGGACCGGAAGCCGGCCACCCACCCGAGCCCTTCGCTGGGTTATTCGAGCGTGGCCGAGCAGCGGGGCTGCACAGCGCGCCACACGCCGGCGAGCACGCGGGGCCGAGCAGCATCTGGGGCGCGCTGAACGCGCTCGGCGCGGAGCGGATCGCACACGGAGTTCGGTCCGTGGAGGACACCAGGCTGGTGGAAGAGTTGGCAACCCGGCATATCGCACTCGACGTCGCGCCCAGGAGCAATGTGTGCCTGGGCGTTTACCGGAGTTTGGCCGAACACCCGCTGACCGACTTGCATGCCGCGGGCGTACAGATCACTATAAATACCGACGACCCGCCGCTGTTTGGGACAAGTCTCAACGACGAAGTCGCATTGCTGGCCGACCCGTTTGGCTTGGAAGTGACGGCAATTGACGAGATTCTGCTCAATGGTGTGCGGCACAGCTTCCTGTCCACGCAGGCAAAGCAGCGGCTGGAACTGAGCTACCGTGCAGAACTCGAGGCGCTGAAACGCAGCCACCTGATCGGCCAGGTTTTCTGAATGTCACCCATAGCCGCCGGCTCGAGGACCTAGAGTGCTGTGTCAGGCAACTCTTGCCCTGGATTCGAGGAGTCGGATGCGGCTGTTGTGATGGTCGGTATTGCGCCTGCGGAGGTAGCGACGGAAAGCGACGGCTACGTCTGCGTGGCTGGCGTAGTCGGAGGCATTTAGCACGAATTCGCGCAAGCGTCGGAAATGACACTCGATCCGATTGAGATGGCTGGCCGAGGTCGGCGTCGGCACCAGGTCGACGTTGTGCGCCTCGGCCCACGCGCGGATATGGCGTGTCCAGTGCAGCGACAGGTTGTCGTTGACCAGGTAGATGCGCACGTGATCGGCATAGCGGCGGCGCATGTATTTGTAGAAGGCCAGCACCTCAGTCGTGCTCTTGGCCAAGCGATAACCGCCGAACAGCACGTCGGCGTGTACGTCGTACGGGCCGAAGAAGTAGCCGACGCCACCTCTGCGGACATACGTGGCTCGTCGCCGCCAGGGCCGCTTGCGTAGTAGCACCACTCTTTGTAAAGAGAGGGAGTTGGGGCTTTTGAGGCAGCCGGACGTCGGTCGGAGGCGACCACGGGTTCGTCCGAGCGCCGGCAACTTCCATTGCGTTCGTCCCACCAGGAGGTCTGCCGCCGTCCGCGATGTGATCCAGTGGCCGTCGCGACAGTGGCTGCCGCATCTTGCATCGCCGATTTCGGCACATATAGTGCATCGTGAGGAAGGCTGCCTTTCAGGGGGACCTTATGACCGTCTGGGACGACGAGCACTGGCGGGCCATGTTCGCCTCAGTTGCCCGTAGCGAAACCCGCCGATCGAACCGTCGAGCAGTTTATGGCGCAGACTTCCCCGCGGAAGTCGACCCCAACAGTTATGTGACGCTGACCGAGCTTCGGCGCATGGCACAGGCATTGGCGGTCGGGCCGGGACACACATTCATAGATCTGGGTTGCGGCCGTGGCGGACCAGGTTTGTGGGTAGCGCGCGAGACTGGCGCCTCGTTGATCGGCCTCGATCCGATCGCAGTAGCACTCGAACAAGCGGCAGACCGCGCAACAGCCTTTGGCGTGGCGGATCGAGCCCG
>WNGF01010624.1_pt1 | contig 10342 bp, 12 predicted proteins | sample 5400641 | NCBI WGS metagenome assembly WNGF01 (sample SAMN13153371, study PRJNA577476) | soil metagenome | isolation source: 80 cm soil or saprolite under grassland replicate 2 | place: USA:California | collected 2016-06-15
TTTCCTGCGGGAGAAGGTGGCCGCATAGCGGTCCGGGTCGACCGCCGAGAGGCAGTTGCGCTCGTCACGCTCGACCGCCCCGATGCCCTGAACGCGCTCGATCGCGAGTTGCTCACCGAGTTGCGCGATCGCCTTCGGGAGCTGGCGGAGGACGAGTCCGTCCGTGTGGTTGTCCTCACTGGCGCCGGCGACAGGGCGTTCGCCGCCGGGGCCGACATCAAGGAGATGGAAGCCATGACCGTCGACGAGGCGCGCGCCTGGGGCGCACTCGGCCACGAGTGCGGCCGCCTGCTCGAGACCATGCCGAAGCCGACTCTCGCCGCGGTCAACGGGTTCGCGCTCGGCGGAGGGTGCGAGCTCGCGCTCGCCTGCGACGCCCGGTACGCCTCGGCCCGGGCGAAGCTTGGCCAGCCCGAGGTGAGCATCGGGATCATCCCGGGCTGGGGAGGAACGCAACGCCTCGCACGCGTGGTCGGCGTCGGTCTGGCCAAGGAGCTGATCCTCAGCGGGCGCACCGTGGATGCGGACGAGGCGCTGCGCATCGGGCTCGTGAACGCCCTTTTCCCTCCGGAGGAGCTGCTCGACAGAACGCTCGAGCTCGCCGGCTCCCTGGCGGCCAAGAGCCCACTCGTGCTCGCGGCCGCGAAGGAGATGGTCAACCTGGCGCTGCAGGGCGAGCTCTCGGCGGGTCTCGACGAAGAGGCGGGGCGTTTCGCGCAGCTCTTCGCCTCGGAGGATCAGAAGGAGGGGATGCGCGCCTTCGTCGAGAAGCGCACGCCCCGCTTCAAGGGCCGGTAGCGCCTGGCCGGCGGCGGCTCTCGCCAGGCGAAGCCCGGCTTCGCCGTCGCCTGACCCCGCTGGCGGCAGGATGCTTCGCCCTCGTCGCGAGTCCGTACCGGCATGTACTGTCCTCGCTTCTCGGGCTCGCCTCCTTTGCCAGCGACGTCCCAGGAACGCTAGCGAGTCGGAGCGGAAGCGATCCGGGCGGCGGCGAGGCCCTTGCCGAGCTGCACCGCGAGCGTCGCGAGCGCGGGCTCGGTGAGCACGACCGCCTCCGTGCCGATCAGCGCCTCGGGCCGGGCCGCGCCAAACGACTCCGGTACCAGGCTCAGCGTCAGCGTCCTCCCGACCTTTTTCAGCGAGATGCCCTTCGGGACCACGCGCAGGGTCTTCGCGCGGAAGGTCAGGGTCAGATCGTCGGCGGCACGCACCGTGCCGGTGAGCGAAAGCGCGACCGTGCTCCCCGGCGTCGCGGCGAACAGGAGCTTCTGTGCCCGCTTCAGGAAGCGAAAGGGGTCGACGGCGGCCATGCCGCCCGGGTGGACCTCGAAATGGAGATGGGGGTGGATGCCGTTCGCATCGCCGGAGTCGCCGACGAAGCCGATCTGCTGTCCGGCCACGACCGCCGACCCATTCGCGAGCCCCGGGGCGTAGGCGACGCCGGGGATGCACTTGCCGCGGTTGTCGTTCCCCTTGCCGAGGTCGTTGTTCAGGTGGATGTACTGGTACGTCGTCCCGCTCTCGCCGCGCAGGTAGAGCATGCACCCGGCGCCGGGGGAGGTCGTCCAGAACTCGACCATGCCCGCCTCCGCGGCGACGGCTGGGGCCTTCCGGGCCGCGAGGATGTCGTTTCCCTGGTGCCGGAGCCGGCCTCGCGGCTCGCCGAAGTCGTCGTAGTACGTCGCCTGCCCGACCACCGGGAAGATCAGCTGCGGCACTGCCTGAGGCTGCGCGGCGCTGCCGCCGGCGGCGACGAGGACGAGAGGTAGGGTGAGGAGGCTCCGCACGACAGGGGGTTCGCGCTCGAGGCGCCAGACCCTAGCACCCGCGTCCCTGGCCGGCCCAGGAACGCGGACTGCGCACCACGCTCCTACTGTGGCCGCTCGTTAGAGTTGCCCCCGCCGTGAAGATCGCCGTTTGCGCAAAACAGGTGCCGGAGTCCGGGGCTCCGAAGCGGATCGATCCCGCCACCCGGCGGCTCGACCGCTCCGTCGAGGCGGGGCTCAATCCGTTCGACGTGCACGCTGTGGAAGAAGCCCTGCGGGTGAAGGAGAAGGTGGCCGAGGCAGAGGTCGTGCTTGTCTCGCTGGGGCCGGAGCGGGCGCTCGAGGCGCTGCGCAAGGGACTGGCCATGGGCGCCGACCGGGCCGTGCTGGTCTCCGACGAGGCGGCGGCCGGCTCGGATCTCGGGCCGACCAGCCTTGTGCTCGCCAAGGCGATCGAGCGCGAGTCGCCCGACCTCGTCCTGTTCGGACAGCAGTCGGCTGACGGAGAGGGCGCCGTCCTCTGGGCCGCCGTGGCCGAGCGGCTGCGCCTGCCGCTCGTCTCCCAGGCGGCCGAGCTCGCGCTCGAGGACGGTCGCGTCGTCGTGAAACGCCAGACCGAATTCGGGTACGACCGTATCGAGGCGCCCCTGCCGTGCGTGGTCGCCGTGTCGGACGCGATCAACGAGCCGCGCTATCCGTCGCTCAAGGGGATCATGGGCGCGAAATCGAAGCCCCAGGAGGTCCTCGCGCTTGCCGACCTCGGCGTCGAGCCGTCGCTGGCAGGCGAGCAGGGCTCCGGGACGGAGGTCGTCGCGCTGGGCGACCCACCCCCGCGCGGCGACACGCTCAGAATCGAGGACGACGGCAGCGCTGCCGAGAAGGTCGCCGCGTTTCTCGCCGAACGGAAGCTCCTATGATGGCGGTCACGTTCCTGGGGCGCCGGTGGCAAGGGAGGCAAGCGCGAGGCGCGCAGGACAGTGCCCGACAGCACGGCCAAGCGCCGAGCGCGTGGCATTCTGCCGCCAGCGGCGTCACCCTTTCGTGGAGGACGGCTTCGCCGGCCGGCAGCGAAAGGGGGCCAGGGGCGTGAAGACGCTCGTCTTTCTCGAGCACCATGAAGGCGAGCTCGTCCGGGGCTCGCTCGGCGTGCTCTCGAAGGCCGCGAGCCTGGACGGTGACGTGGCCGGGGTCGTGGCGGGCTCGGGGGTCCGCAAGCTCGCGGCAGGCGCCGGCGAGTACGGGGCCGGAACGGTCTACGTCGCCGACGATCCGCGTCTCGAGGCGCCACTCCCGCAACCGCGGGTGGACGTGCTGGCCAAGCTCGTCCGCGAGCAGGGCTTCCAGACCGTGCTCTTCGCACAGTCCGTGCTGGCGGCAGACGCGGCGGCGGGGCTCGCCGCGCGGCTCGACGGGGGGCTCAACTGGGACCTCGTGGACCTGGCACAGGAAGACGGAAGGCTGATCGGCACGCGCCCCGCGTTGGCCGACTCCCTGTACGTCGATGTCGGCTGGAGCTCGGAGCCCGCGCTCGCGACCTTCCGAACGGGCTCGTTCGAGGCGCAGGCGACGGGCGGCACGGCCGAGGTGGAAGAGATCGAGGTCGAGCTGGAGGATTTTTCGACCCGCGCAACGATGCTCGAGCAGGCGCACGAGGAGCGGAGCGGCCCTTCCATCGAGGACGCCGACGTGGTCGTAGCCGGTGGCCGCGGGCTCGGCTCACCCGACAACTTCGCGCTGCTGGAGGGACTGGCGAAGGCGCTCGGCGGTGCCGTGGCCGCGACCCGGGCGGTCGTCGACGCCGGCTGGTACCCGTATGCCGCGCAGGTGGGTCAGACCGGGCGGACCGTGTCTCCGAAGCTGTACATCGCGTGCGGCATCTCGGGTGCAATCCAGCACAAGGTGGGCATGCAGGGCTCGGGGACGATCGTCGCCATCAACAAGGACCCCAACGCCCCCATCTTCGAGTTCTGCGACCTCGGCGTCGTGGGCGACCTGCACCAGATCGTGCCGAAGCTGACCGAGCTTGTGCGGGCGAGGAAGGCGTGAGCCCTCGCCCGGCCGACTACCCGCCGCCCTTCTCGCCGGCGGAGGCGATCGGGCAGCCATCGGACAAGGATCCGATCGACGTCGGCATGCTGGTCGTAGGCGCCGGCCCGGCCGGGCTCGCGTGCGCTATCCGCTTCTGCCAGTTGCTGGAGGGATCGCCGGAGACGGCCGAGCGCCTGGGCGAGGTTCCGGTCGCGGTGCTGGAGAAGGGCAAGCAGGCGGGGTCGCACCTGCTCTCGGGCGCCGTGGTCAATCCGCGCTCGCTGCGCCGACTCTTTGCAGGCAGCAAGCGCACCGCGGACATGCCGTTCTTCGCCGAGGTGGAGCACGAGGCCGTGTACTTCCTGACGCGACGGCGGGCTTTCCGGATCCCGGCTCCGCCGACCATGCGCAACCGCGGCAACTACGTCGCCTCGCTCTCGCAACTCGGGCGCTGGCTGGCAAAGGAGGCGGAGTCCACGGGCGCAACGGTCCTCCCGGGAACGGCGGCCGAGAAGCTGCTCGTCTCCGAAGGACGGGTGCGCGGCGTACGGACCGGCGACCGCGGCCGGGGCCGAGACGGCAAGCCGGCAGCCAACTTCGAGCCCGGCTCGGATGTCCTCGCCCGCGTCACCGTGCTCGCGGAGGGAACCCAGGGCCATCTGACCGGCGCCGCGATCGATCGCTTCGGCCTGGGCGGCGAGAGCCCCCAGGTGTGGGCGCTGGGCGTGAAGGAGGTCTGGAAGGTGCATCGCCCGCTCGATCGCGTGATCCACACCATGGGCTGGCCGCTCCGGCTGCGCGGACGCTACCGCGAGTTCGGGGGCTCGTTCATCTACCCCATGGGCGACGATATGGTGACGCTCGGCATGGTCGTCGGGCTCGACTATCGGGACGTCGAGCTCTCGGCCCACGACCTGCTGCAGGAGTTGAAGACCCATCCGAAGATCCGCCGGATCCTGGAGGGCGGCGAGCGCGTGGCCTGGGGGGCCAAGACGATTCCGGAGGGAGGACTGAACGCGCTCCCGCGGCGGTTGCACGCGCCCGGTCTCCTGCTCTGCGGCGACGGGGCGGGCTTCGTGAACGTGCCCGCGCTCAAGGGCATCCACTACGCGATCGAGTCGGGGATCCTGGCGGCGGAGGCGGCCTTCGCCTCCCTCCGCCCCGGCGAGACGCCGACGCGGCCCGGGGCGCTCGCCCGGTACGACGACGCCGTGCGGGGGAGCTTCGTGTGGAAGGACCTCTGGCGGGTTCGCAACATGCGCCAGGGGTTTGGCCGCGGCTTCGTCATCGGGACCGCCGTGGCGGGTGCGGCCACGGTCTCCGCCGGGCGCGTCCCCCCGAACACGCTTGCGACCGAGCCCGACGCCGAGCAGGAGCTGATTCGCACCGATCGGGCGAGCCGGTACCCGGCTCCCGACGGGACGCTCGTGTTCGACAAGCTCTCTTCGGTCTTCCTCAGCGGGAACAAAACCAGAGACGATGCGCCCAGCCACCTGCGCGTGGCCCGGCGGGTGCCGCGTGAGGTGGCCGAGCTCTGGACGCGGATGTGCCCGGCGCAGGTGTACGAGGTGGGCCCCGAGGACGCCGGCAAGGTGGCGGTCGAGGTCACGCCCTCCAACTGCGTCCAGTGCGGCGCGATCACAGCCAAAGGCGGGCGATTGACCCCTGCCGAGGGTGGGGCCGGGCCCGAGTACACGCTGACGTAGTGGAGAGGAGGACAGGTGTCTGAGGAGCCTGAACCAGTCGTCGAGCCTGAGGAGCCAGGCGTCGAGCCTGAGGGGGAAGCCGTCGAAACGCGGGGGCAGCGCCTCGGCCGCCTTGGCCGTCGGACGCGCCTCTACGTCCGGGCGGCCTTGCTCGTGGCCGCGCTCGTCGTTCTCATCCTGCTCATCGCTGCAAACACGCGCTCTGTGAAGCTGGATTGGGTGGTCGGCTCGACACATGCCTCGCTCGTCTGGATCATCCTCGCCGCCGCCGTCCTCGGGTGGCTCGTCGGGATCATGACGAGCGTCGTCTTCCGCTTCCGGACGCGTCGCCGCGTCTGAGCACGCGGCGACGAGGCGAGTCGCCGGCTGGACCAGGGCCGCGAGGAGCGGGCGCATCATGCGCTCTTACACTGGCCGTGTGAGCGGCTGTCTACGCCGGCGGATTGCTGGATGATGGGGTCGTGGCCTCGGGAACCGTGATCTCGCGCGACGATGTCCTGGCTGCGCGCGCGACCATCGGAGACCGGGTTCACCGCACGCCGACGTTTGGGTCGCGGACCCTGTCGGAGGAGATCGGTGCGCCCGCCTTTTTCAAGGCCGAGCTCTTTCAGCGCACGGGCTCGTTCAAGCCTCGGGGCGTGCTCAACAAGCTTGCGGCGCTGACCCCGAAGGAGCGCGCGCGGGGGGTGATCACCTGGTCGGCCGGGAACCACGCCCAGGCCGTTGCCCATGCGGCGGCGCTGGGAGGCCTCGACTGCCTGGTGATCATGTCCAGCGGAGCGAACCCGCTGAAGATCGCCGCCACGAGGGCGTACGGCGCCGAGGTCGACCTGGAGGCCACGGCCCATGCCGAGGCGTACGACCGCCTAGTGGAGCTGATCGAGCAAACCGGACGGACGTTCGTCCACCCGTTCGACGATCCGCTCGTGATCGCCGGCCAGGGCACGGTCGGTCTCGAGATCGCGGAGGACGTGCCCGACGTCAGCCTCGCCGTCGTCCCGGTCGGAGGGGGAGGGCTGATCTCGGGCATCGCCACAGCACTCGACTGCCGGGTGATCGGTGTCGAGCCGGCCGGCTCGACGGCGCTCTCCTCCGCCCTGGCGGCGGGTGAGGTCGTTCACGTCGAGTCGCAGACCATCGCCGACGGGCTCGCACCGCCGTTCGCCGGCGAGCTGTGTCTCGCCGTCTGCCGCGAGCGGCTCGAGGACCTTGTGCTCGTCACGGAAGCGGAGATCGGACGGGCGATGCGCTTCCTCTACCAGCGGGCGAAGCTCGCCTCCGAGCCGGCGGGGGCGGCCGCGACCGCCGCTCTGCTCGCGGGCAAGGTGGCCGTCGGTGCCGGCGACACCGTCGTGGCCGTCGTCTCGGGAGGGAACGTGGACCCGAAAGTCGCCGCTGCTATCCTGGCTTTTCCCGATGAAGCCTGACATCCATCCCGACTACGTCCTCGCGACAGTCCGCTGCTCCTGCGGGAACGAGTTCGTCACCCGCTCGACCAAGTCTGAGCTTCACGTCGAGATCTGCTCGGCCTGCCATCCGTTCTACACGGGCAAGCAGAAGCTGCTCGACACGGGCGGCCGCGTCGAGCGCTTCCAGCGCCGCCTCGAGCGCGCGCGCGCTCAGAGCGAGTAGCCATTCCCGCCATGCAGCCCGTCCATGCTCCGGCGCTCCGGCGTTCCTCGGGTGTCGCTGGCAAGGGAGGCAAGCGAGCGGCGCGCCGGACAGTACAACCGAGTACGGCCAAGCACCGCGAGCGCAGCATCGTGCCGCCAGCGGCGCCAGACGGCGGCGAAGCCGGGCTTCGCCGGGCGACAGGGGCTGTCGGCGAGGGGCGCCGGTGACCGCCGTCGGCGGGCAAGCCGTCCTGGAAGGCGTCATGATGCGCAGCCCCTCGAGCTGGGCGGTCGCCGTCCGCAAGCCCGACGGCGAGATCGCGCAGGTCTCCAGGCCGGTCTCCTCCCCAATGTCGAGGCACCGCGTTTACCGGCTGCCGGTGATCCGTGGGGTGATCGCGCTCGGCGAGGCGCTCGCCATTGGCTTCCGCGCCCTGGCCATCTCGGCCCAGTACGCATCCCAGGAGGAAGACGATGAAGGCGAGGTCAAGGCCGAGATCACGCGCGGTCAGCTCGTCTTCGCGTTCGCCATTGCGATCGGCTTCGCGGTCATGCTCTTCAAGGTCGGGCCGGCGCTGATCACGAGCCGGCTGGGACTCGAGACCACCGGCGCCTTCGTGATCGTCGAGGGGGCGATTCGCGTCACCATCTTCGTCCTCTATCTCCTCCTGATCTCGTTCCTGCCCGACCTGCGGCGCGTGTTCCAGTATCACGCGGCCGAGCACAAGGCGATCAACGCCTACGAGGCAGGGGAGGAGCTGACGCCGGAGCGGGTGCAGCGCTTCAGCCTGATCCACGTTCGCTGCGGAACGGCGTTCCTGCTCTGGGTGATGGTGATCGCGATCTTCGTGTTCGCCTTCTTCGGCCGCCCGGCCTGGTACTGGCTGATCGCGACACGTGTGCTCTTGCTGCCGGTGATCGCGGGCGTTGCCTACGAGCTGATCCGCTTCGCCGGCAAGCATGCGGGCAACAGGTTCCTGATGATGCTGCTCGCGCCCGGGCTGTGGCTGCAACGCCTGACCACGCGCGAGCCTTCGCTCGATCAGCTCGAGGTCTCGATCCGGGCGCTCCGTGAGGTACTCGACCGCGAGGAACGCGTCGCCGCGTCCTCGCCAGTGGAGGTGATGGCGTGACGGCCGAACGTCGTGCAGAGGTGAGCTGGAGTGGGAACCTGCTCAGCGGGACCGGAAAGATCCAGTTCACGGGCAGCGGAGCGATCAAGGATCTGGACGTGACCTGGGCCTCGCGCGCCGAGCCCGACGAGGCAGGGCGCACGAGCCCGGAGGAGTTGATCGCGGCCGCGCACGCGTCGTGCTTCTCGATGGCGCTCTCGCACGCGCTGGCCGAGGAAGGCACTCCGCCCGACCGCCTGAACGTCCGCGCCACGTCGACCTTCGTGCCCGGCACGGGCATCACCGCGATGAAGCTCGACGTCACCGGCCGTGTGCAGGGCCTCGACGAGGAGGGCTTCGTCCGCCTGGCCGAGCAGGCCAGCGAGACGTGTCCGGTCTCGCAGGCCCTGAAGGGCAACGTCGAGGTCTCGGTCGACGCGCGGCTCGAAGGCTAGGAGGAACCTCGCCGCGGCCGGCCACGGTGCCCGCGCGCCGCGAGTCGTTCCTCGAACTGACGCTTGAGCCCATCGGTGGTCACGTGCCGTGGCGTCTCGACGTCCCACGGGATCTCGGGCGTGTCTACCGGAGCGACGGCACGAACCCGATCGACGTGATCGAAGACGTGCGGTCCGTACGAGTGCGCGTAGCAGTCCGTCTCGTCGAGAGCTCTGTCGGGCGTGTCCCCTCGATGAAGCAGACCCATGGTCGGAATTATTGCTCCCGCGAGCCGCACTCAAACGAGAAGCGGCGTAGAATGTCGCTTGCCGAAAATTCATCATCCGAGGGACGAGCGGGGGGCTCGTGCACGTCGGACGCAGCTTGCGAGAGGCGCGTCAGAGCCGGGGTTTGAGCCTCGACGACGTCGAGGGTGCGACGAAGATCCGGGCGCGGCATCTCGAGGCGCTCGAAGCGGAGCGCTTCGAGCTCCTGCCCGGAGATGCCTACGTGAAAGCCTTCCTGCGCTCGTACGCCGATTTCCTCGGGTTGGAGGGTCAGCGCTTCGTGGACGTCTACAGGGCGCGATTTCCGGACGCCGAGCCGGCCCTCGAGTTCGCGCCTGCGCCCCTGGCGCGGCCGCTCGTGTCGCACGCAATGAAGACGGCGGCCGTGGTCGTCGGGTGTCTCGGGCTGCTCGGGTTGCTGGCCTGGCGGCTCGAGAGCCAGCCTCGGCGCGAGGGCGCCCCGATGCCCGCCTTGTCGCAAGCGCGCCGTCTCCCCAAGCAGGCGGTGCCCCAGTCACGCGCTGACCTCGTCAAGGCTCGCCGCCATCCCGTCCCTCTCCCGCGCCTCGTGCTTGTCGCCGCCCGTGGAGACTGCTGGCTGTCCGTTCGCGTGGGAGACAGGGCCGGCTCCGTCCTGTGGGAGGGGATGCTCCATCAGGGCACGTCCCTCCATTTCTCGCGGCGCAGCGTCTGGATCCGTATGGGCGCGCCGTGGAACCTGGACGTCCGCCTGAACCGGGAGCCAGTGCGCACGCTTCCGGCGAACACCGGCAACGTTCTCGTCACCGGCGCCGGGGCGAAGGTTCTCGCTACGTAACGGCCTCGGCGTGCCGGCCAACGCCGGGCCCAGGGGTCTCCGCGGCCCGCTCGAGCCAGGGCGTCGCCCGCAGTTGCTCGAAGATCTCGCGAGCCTCGGCGCGGGAGGCCTCGTCACCGGTGAGCTCCGCGTGCTCGAGCAGCGTGACCGCGAGCCAGAAGGGGATGCGGAGCTCACGAAAGCGTGCAACGGCGGCCTCGTAGCCCGCTGGGTCGCCGTCCAGCCGCGCCCGGAATCGCTGCGCCTGGGCCTCGAGGTACGGCGGCCTGCGCCCCGGCGGTATCGTGTCGATGGCGGTCAGCAGTTCCCGGCCCCGCTCCCGCTCGCCGAGGGCGAGCGCTGCCTCCAGCGCCTCGACGAAGCCCTGCTCGACCGCCTGATGTCCGACGCCGAGGGTTTCGCCGGTTTCGGTCGCCGCCTTTCCCGCCTCGAGTGCGTCCGAAAACCGGCCTTCGGCCCGGCTTAGTGCGGCCGTCGCCGCGAGGCGACAGGCCTGCTCCTGAACGTCGGCCGAGCCCTCGAGCCGGGAGAAGAGCGTGAAGAGGCGCCGCGCCTCATCGAATTCGCCTCGGGCGAGG
>WNGF01010627.1_pt1 | contig 10338 bp, 7 predicted proteins | sample 5400641 | NCBI WGS metagenome assembly WNGF01 (sample SAMN13153371, study PRJNA577476) | soil metagenome | isolation source: 80 cm soil or saprolite under grassland replicate 2 | place: USA:California | collected 2016-06-15
AGTAGTGGTGCCGCTCGGGCCAGCGGCGGACGGCACGGCCCGCCGCCTCCAGCGCCGTGAGCGCCTCCTCGTCGACGCCGGGCTCCGCGTTCACGACCTCGCCGGCAGGATGCACGCGCGGCAGGTCGACCGCCGCTTGCGGCTCGAGACCCTCGTCGAGGATGCCGGCTGCGACGGTGACGAGCGCTGTCCGCAGCCGCGTGCCGCCGGCGGCTCCGAGCGCGAGCGAGAGGCCGTCGCGATCGAGCAAGACCGAGGGCGCCATCATGCTTTCCATCCGCGCGCCCGGCTCGAGCGGTCCGGTCAGCAGGTCGACCTCGCCGAGCATGCTGTTCAGGTGGAGGTCGAGTCCCGGCAACCAGTCGCCTGAGCCGAGGCCGAGGCTGGTCGTCACGACGCAGGCATTGCCGTCTGCGTCGACTGCGACGAGATTCGTCGTGTGCGTCTCCGGGGCCGCGACGCCGTCGAGCGCGCCAAGGAGCGCCGTCACCCGCTCCGCCGGCCCGAGGCCGCGCAACGGCGGCAGGCGTGCGAGTGTGTCCGGCACGCCGGACAGCCCGTCGCGGGTGAGAACGCGCGTCCCGAGCCATCGCGCCTCGACCGGTTCGCGCCAGGCCGGCGCGTACGCGCCCAGGTCGTTCTTGGTCAGCAGCCCGCCGCGCTCGCGAGAGAGCTCGAGCAGCGCCCGGCCGATCGTGCCGGTGTAGGCACCCGCCGCACCCTCGTCCGCGAGCGACTCGAGTGCGGCGACGAGGCCGGGCTGCTCGAGGCGGTCGCCGGTGCGAAGGAGCGTGCCGCTCGGCGCGTACATGCGCGCGCCCTCGCGCATCGTCATCACCGGCTCGAGCATCGCGAGGCAGGCAACGTGCGCGGCGGGCATCTCGACACCGTCGCGCGCGAGGCGCAGGGCCGGCTCGAACAGCCGCGCCCACGGCAACCGCCCGTGCGCCTCCCAGAGCGCGCCGAGACCAGAGGGGACGCCCGGCACCGCACACGACGCCGGCCCCACGGCGTAGTGCACGAGCTCGGTGCCGAACGGCACGTGCAGGTGGACGAGCTCGGCCTCGCGCGCCTCCGCGCCGAGCCCCGGGACGGCACAGAAGCAATCAAGATTGCGCGCGACTCCCGTCGCCGCATCGAAGTAGATCGCGTGGCCGCCGCCGAGCAGCCCGGTCATGACGGTCTCCGCGACACAGGAGGCAAGCGCCGCTGCGACGGACGCATCCGCTGCGCTCCCGCCCGCAGCGAGGATCTCGACGCCTGACCGCGCAGTCGCCGGATGGCCCGCGGCGACGCCCGCGATCACGATTCGGTCCGCGGCAGGACGGTCCAGCCGATGCGTGAGAGGTCAGGCCGGGGAAAGTCGAAGCGGTGGCTCATCAGGCGGCCGCCCGTATAGCCGAACACACCGCCGCCGAGCGGCTTCGCCGCCACACGCGTCGTGATCGGGCTCCCTACGACCGGGTCGAACTCGATGACGGACACCGTCAGGTCGTCGCCCGCGACCTCGACCCGCGCCTCGACGCCGTCCAGTGCGTACGTCCCCGCGACGCCGCCGTCGACGGGCTCGGCCGGGAGCGGCGACGGCCCGAGGCCGAGACGGTCGACAACGCGCCGGATAAGCCCGCTGCCGCGCCAGCTGTTCGTCAGCACGGCGAGCACCAGCTCCCGCTCGGGCACGAGCAGCAGCAGCGACTGGTAGCCCGCGACCGACCCTTCGTGGTCGAGCGCGGTGGTGCCGTCCTCGAGCTCGCGAACCCACCAGCCGAGGGCGTAGTGCCCGCCGAGCGCGGCGACCTGCGGCTCGTGCAGCCCCGAACCTGACGCGAGGTGATGCGCACCGAAGCGAAGCAGGTCGCGGACGGTCGACCAGAGCCCGCCCGACGGCCGCCGCGACACCGGATACGAGTCGTCCGGCACCACGCGGTGTCCGGACTCGCCCGCCTGCACGTGACCGCGCGCAGCCGCCTGCGGCTCCTCGTAGCCCGTCGCCTCCAGCCGAAGAGGCGAGAGCACCCGCTGGCGCATCGCCTCCTCGAACGACGATCCGGCTGCGGTTGCCGACTGCGCACCCGCCTCCCAGAAGCCGGCATTCGAGTAGGAAAACAGGCCCTCAGCGCCCGCGGGCAGCGGCTCGGTCGACTCGCAGCGAAAGCCGGCGGTGTGGCTCAGCAGCGCTCGGAGCCCGCCGTCGAGCGGCAGGGAGGCGGCGGCAAGGGTCGATGTGAACGGCTTCGAGATCGACGCGATCCGGAACGGCGTGTCCACGTGCACGGGAGATTCGCCGTCGAGCGCGAGCACGCCGTCGGCGGCGAACGACCGCTCGCCGGCGACGAGCAATCCCGCCGCGACACCCGGCACGCCGGTGCGTGCGCGCGCCTCGCGCACCGCCTCCTCGAGCGAAAACCCCGTATTCATGCGGAGTTCGCTACCCTACCCGCGACCCAGTCCCGGCCCGACGCGCTTCTTCCTGGCGTGCCGAGCGGGGGCTCGGGGGACGCGACAACCCAGGAGGCTCAATGGCCCTCACCAAGGAAGCCAAGCAGGAACTGATCGGAAAGTACGGCCGAAACGACGCCGATACCGGCTCGCCCGAGGTGCAGATCGCGATGCTGACCCGTCGCATCAACGAGTTGACGGAGCATCTGCGCACCCACCGGCACGACCATTACTCCCGTCGCGGGCTCCTGAAGCTCGTCGGGCGTCGCCGCCGCTTCCTGAACTACCTGCAGAAGCACGATCTCGAGGGCTATCGGGCCCTGATCAAGGAGCTCGGCCTGCGCCGCTAGCTCCGGCCAAACACCCCGGAGGGTGGAAGTTTGAGCGAGCCCTCGCGGACGGGCTGACTCAAACTCCCGCCCTCCACAAGCAGAGTGGAGGACAATCGAATGAGTATCGCGACCGAGCGCCTGGCTCGGGTCTCCGTCCAAGTGGGACAGCAGGAGATCAGCTTCGAGACAGGCAAGCTCGCGAAGCAGGCCGACGGCGCCGTCGTCGTCCGCAGCGGCGACACGATGGTGCTCGCCACCGCCCAGGGCCGCCCGGAGGCGCGCGAGGGTGCTGACTTCTTCCCGCTCACCGTCGACGTCGAGGAGCGGATGTACGCCGCCGGCAAGATCCCGGGCGGCTTCTTCAAGCGGGAGGGACGCCCCACCGAGCGGGCGATCCTCACCGCGCGCATGATCGACCGCCCGATCCGGCCGCTCTGGCCGAAGGGCTTCCGGAACGAGGTGCAGGTCATCTGCACCGTTCTCAGCGCGGACATGGTCACCGGCCACGACATCCTGTGCCTCAACGGCGCCTCGGCGGCGCTGATGCTCTCGCCGCTGCCGTTCCTCGGCCCCGTGGGCGCGGTGCGCGTCGGCCGCACCGAGGACGGGACCTTCCTCGTCAATCCGACGCTCCAGGAGACGGAGGATTCACCGCTCGACCTCATCGTCGTCGGCACGAAGGACGGCCTGACGATGGTCGAGGCGGGCGCCGACGAGATTCCCGAGGAGACGATCCTCGAGGCTCTGGAGCTCGCACAGCGCGAAATCGTGAAGCTGTGCGAGGCCCAGGAGGATCTGGCACGCCAGGCCGGCAAGGCGAAGTGGCTCGACCTCGACCTCGCAGCCGAGCTCGAGGCCCAGCACGGCCACACCGTGTGGGAGCGCATCCAGCAGACCGGCCTGAAGGACGCCGGCGCGGTCGTCGAGGATCTCCTCAGCCAGCTCGCGCCGCCGCTCACGATGGAGTCGACGGACGAGGACATCGTCCGCCAGATGCAGGTTCGCTCAGCACTGCTCGCGCTTCTCGAACGGCAGCGGCTCGTCGCCGTCGAGGGCCCGGTACGCGAGCAGTTCGAGAGCGAGCTGCGGGCGCTGACCGACGCCGAGCAGGATTCGAAGCAGCTGAAGTCAGCGAAGCGACACCTGTTGTTCGACCGGATCGCCGAAGAGGTGAGGCTGCCGTTCCCGGTCGGGCCGGCGGTGTTGCACCCGGAGACGGGCGAGGTCCAGCCCGGCGCGAAGGACTCGACCACGAAGTCGTACGTCAAGAAGGCGTGCGAGTCGATCTACAAGGACATGGTCCGCAAGAAGATCGCCGTCGACAAGCGCCGCCCGGACGGCCGCGGCACCGAGGAGATCCGGCCGATCGAGGTCGAGGTCGGCGTCAACCCGCGTGCGCACGGCTCGGCCCTGTTCACGCGGGGCCAGACGCAGATCCTCTCGTCGCTCACGCTCGGCACCGCGAAGGAGGGTCAGCGGATCGACGACCTCTCCCTCGAGGAGGAGCGCCGCTTCATGCACCACTACAACTTCCCGCCCTACTCGGTCGGGGAGACCGGCTTCATGCGCGGCCCGAAGCGCCGCGACATCGGCCATGGTGCACTTGCGCAGCGCGCGCTCGAGGCGGTCATTCCGTCGACGGACGAGTTCCCCTACACGATCCGCATCGTCTCCGAGACGCTCGAGTCGAACGGCTCGTCGTCGATGGGCTCGGTCTGCGGCTCGACGCTTGCCCTGATGGACGCCGGCGTGCCGATCAAGGCGCCGGTCAGCGGCATCGCGATGGGCCTCGTCAAGGAGGGCGACGACTACGTGATCCTGACCGACATTCAGGGCGCCGAGGACCACCTCGGTGACATGGACTTCAAGGTCGCCGGGTCGCGTGACGGCATCACCGCGCTCCAGATGGACATCAAGATCACGGGCGTCACGCAGCAGATCATGCGGGACGCGCTCGAGCAGGCGAAGCGGGCGCGTGACTTCATCCTCGACCGCATGCTCGAAGTGATCCCCGAGTCGCGCGCGGAGCTGTCGGCGAACGCTCCGCGCATCACGACGATCAAGATCAACCCGGAGCAGATCGGCCTCGTCATCGGCAAGGGCGGCGAGACGATCCGCGGCCTCGAGTCCGACTACGAGGTGCAGATCGACATCGAGGAGGACGGCACGATCCTCATCTACGCGACCGACGGCGAGAAGGCCGCCTCCGCGATCTCGGCGATCCAGTCTCTGACGAAGGAGCCGGAGGTGGGCGACACCTACACCGGGAAGATCGTGAAGACCACGCAGTTCGGCGCGTTCGTCGAGCTGAAGAAGGGAACGGACGGCCTGCTCCACGTGTCGAACGTCGGCCCGGGCCGTGTCGGGCACATCGAGGACGTGATGTCCCGCGGCGACGTCGTCGACGTCGTCGTGCAGGAGGTCGACAAGGCCCGCGGCCGCATCGGCCTCAAGCTCATCGCCAAGCACGAGAACGGCGGGCTCGTCCAGCCGGAGGAGCTGATCGAGCGGGCGAAGGACGCGCCGCCGCGGCCTCCGGAGGAGGACCGCCCGCGCCGTGACGACCGCCGTGGCGGTCGTGGCGGTGGCGGACGCGACCGTGGCCCCCGCCGCGAGGGCAACGGGAATAGCTAGCGGCGCATCCGATCGGAGAGACAAGGGCGGCCTCTGGGCCGCCCTTTCTCCGAACAGCCGCAGGCTCGTGACCGAGGCGGTCGTGATCGCCGCGCTGATCGGGCTCACAGGCTTCCTCGTCTACCACTTCACGACGCACACGATCCGGAACCAACGACGGCTCGTGCGCGTCGCCGCCGGCGTGGACGTTCGGATTCGACGACGCCCCCGCATTCGCCGTTGTCCGAGGCCGCCGCGCGCGCCGTGAAGCCGTAACCCTTCGGGGGTGCGTGCCCTTCGGTTCGCTGCCGATGGAGAAACCGAGGTACCGAGTTCCTCGCCGCCTGTGGCTACGCCGTCGCTCCCACCGATCAGTCCGCTTCGCGGCCTCCTCGAGGTCACGAGGCTCCTGCGTGCGCAGGGGGATCTGCCGGAGCTGCTGCACGCGATCGCGCGAACGATTGCCGAGTCCCTCGGCTACGAGGCGGTCGTCGTGAATCTCTACCGGCCGGCGTGGGACGACTTCGTCGTGACGACGGTGCACGGAAGCGATGCAGCACGGGCTCAGCTGCTCGGGCAGACTCGGGGCGTCGCCGAATGGGAGCGCCTGCTCGACGCACGCTTCCATCGCCGCGGCGCGTATGTCGTGCCGGCCGGCGAGTTCGACTGGTCGGAGGACAGTGCCGGCTCAAGCTACGTGCCGGAGACGGAACCCGGCACCGGCGCCGACGCCTGGCAGCCGGAGGACGCGCTCTTCGTGCCGCTGCGTCACACAGACGGCCACCTGCTCGGCGTCCTCTCGGTGGACGAGCCCGTAAGCCGTCGCCGTCCGACGGACGACGAGATCGACGTCCTCGCGGCGCTCGCCGACCACGCGGCGCTCGCGGTCCAGGCTTCACAGGAATCGGCGCACTCGGCCCGTCACCAGGTAGCGCTCGAGCGACTGCTCACCGTGTCGTCGCGGCTGCCCGCAGAGCCGGTCGCCGACGAGATCCTGCGCGCGGTGTGTGCCGGCGTACGCGACGCGCTCGGATTCCAGAACGTCCTCGCGGCGCTTCGCGACGGCCAGGGGCGGCTCGATCCGCGCGCCGCCGTGGGCTGGCAGATCGAGGACACGAAGCGCAAGCCGGTGTTCCTGCGCGACATCGAAGGGCTGCTCGATCCCGTGTTCGAGATCGAGGGCTGCTACCTCCTCCCGGACGACGAGGCGGCGCGCCGGCTGACGCTCGCCAGGCAGCCGTACGTGTCCGAGCAGAACGGGCGCGGCCCGTGGGCGTGGCAGCACCACTGGCTGCTCGTCCCGTTGCACGACAGTCTCGGCGAGGTGATCGGCGTCCTCTGGGCCGACGAGCCAGACGACCGCCTGCTTCCCTCGCGCGACAAGCTTCAGGCTCTTCGCGTGTTCGCGAACCAGGCGGCTGCGGCGATCGTGACCTCGGCGCACGTGCGCGAGCTGCGCTTCCTCGCCGACCACGATCCGCTCACGCGGCTGCTCAATCGCCGCGCGTTCGTCGACCGCCTCGACGGGGAGGTCGCGCGCGCGACGCGGTACGGCCGCTCGTTCGGGCTCGTGCTCTGCGATCTCGACGGCTTCAAGGAGCTGAACGACCAATTCGGGCACCTCGCGGGCGATGAGGCGCTGCAGCGCTTCGCTCGCACGCTGCAGTCCGCACTGCGGAGGGGCGACGACGCATTCCGGATCGGCGGCGACGAGTTCGCACTGCTCCTCGCCGAGGCCTCCGAGGACGACGCACGCGAGGTCGTACGCCGCGTCGCCGAGCCGAGCATCGGCGTCCGCGCGAGCTTCGGCGTCGCCTCGTGCCCGGAGCACGCCCGCGAGGCGCAGACGCTCTTCCGGCTCGCGGACACCGCGCTCTACGAAGCCAAGCGGAGCGGCGGCGGCCTGCAGTTCGTCGCCTAGAGGGTTGGGGCCCTCGACAGCGAGCCGCCCGGGTACGATCGGCCGGTGCAGAAGTACGTCCTCTCCGAGCTCGACTCGGGCGAGCGCGTGATCTCGGAGAAGGTGGCGAGCGTCCGTTCGGTCTCGCTCGGGTTCTGGATCGGCGCCGGCTCGCGGGACGAGCGCGAGGACCGTGCGGGGGTCTCGCATTTCATCGAACACCTCCTGTTCAAGGGCTCGCGCTCCTACGACGCGCAGCAGATCGCCGAGACGTTCGACGCGATGGGCGCGGAGCTGAACGCGGCGACCTCGCGCGAGCACACCGTCGTCTACTCGCGCGTGCCCGACCGTCACGTCGAGGAGGCGCTCGAGGTGATGACGGACATGGTCTTCGCGCCCGCCTTCGCGGAGCTCGACCAGGAGCGCGAGGTCGTGCTCGAGGAGATCGCGATGTACGAGGACACGCCCCAGGAGCTCGTGCACGACCTCTTCTCGCAGGCGGTCTTCGGCTCGCACGCGCTCGGCCGGCCGGTGATCGGGACCGCAGAGGTGATCTCGACGGTCAGCCGCCGAGCGATCGCGGCGTACCACCGCAGCATGTACACGGGCGGGAACATCGTCGTCTCGGCAGCGGGGAACATCACGCACGATCGGCTGATAGCACTGCTCGAACGGTTCGAGCGGCAGAGCGAGGCGCCCGCGCGCCGCGCGCCGCACGTGCGCAAGCCGCTCGTGAAGGTGCCGCCGCCCAGCCTCCGCTTTCAGCGCAAGGACACGGAGCAGTACCACCTCTGCCTGGGGGCGCCGGGCATCGCCCGTTCCGACCGGCGTCGCTTCGCGGCGTCGCTGCTCGACTCGATGCTCGGCGGATCGGCCTCGTCGCGCCTGTTCCAGGAGATCCGCGAGAAGCGCGGGATGGCGTACGCGGTGTACTCGTTCGCATCGCAGTACACGGACACGGGTCTCGTCGGCCTCTACGTCGGAACGCGCGAGGAGAATCTTGCTGCCTGCATCGACATCTGCATCGAGCAGATCGGCGAGATCACGGAGGGAAGGCTCCGCGCAGGCGAGCTCGAGCGCGCGAAGGAGAGCCTCAAGGGACGCATCATGCTCTCGATGGAGTCGACGTCGAACCGGATGAGCCGCCTTGGCAAGTCGCTCATCTCCGACACGGAGCTGATGACGTTCGAGCGGATCTTCGCGGAGATCGACGCCGTGGACGTCGAGGCGATCACCGAGCTCGCCTCGGTGCTGCTGGCGCCCGAGCGCCTGTCCGCCTCCGGCGTCGGACCGGACGAGGGCCGGTTCCGCAACGCCGTCGAGCGGGCGAACCCCGCGCTCGTCGCGCGCGCCGCGGCATGAAATTGGCGTTTTTCGGCGCCGAAGGCAAGGTCGGGCGCGCGCTCGTCCCCGTGCTCGAGCAGGCCGGACACGAGGTGCGCGGGATCGAGATCGGCGACGAGCCGGACGTTCGCGGGCTCGACGCGTCCGTCGACTTCACGGCTCCCGAGGCCGTTCCGGGCAACGTCCGCGCAGCGCTCGAGCAGGGCGTCTCGTGCGTCGTCGGCACGACGGGCTGGGATCCGCAGCCGTTCGACGACCTGGCGCGGGAACGTGGGCTGCGCGTCTTCGTCGCGCCGAACTTCTCGATCGGCGCGGTGTTGATGATGCGGTTCGCCGAGCAGGCTGCGCGGTACTTCCCGCGCGCGGAGATCGTGGAGCTGCACAACGAGGCAAAGAAGGACGCGCCGTCGGGCACGGCGGCGGCGACCGCGCGACTGATCGGCGGCGACCCGGTGATCCACTCGGTCCGGCTCCCAGGCCTCGTGGCACACCAGGAGGTGATCTTCGGCAGCGAGGGGCAGCTGTTGACGATCCGCCACGACACGACCGCCCGTGAGTCATTTGCCGACGGCGTCCTGCTCGCCCTCGAGAAGCTCGACACGCTGCCGCCCGGGATCACCGTCGGACTCGACGCGCTGCTCTGATGCAGTGACCGCCGCAGCGCTGCGGCAGGCCTAGGAAGTAGTGCCGGGATGGCGGGTCAGGCAGCAGAGCTCGTCGCTCCCGTCGTGAGCAACAGGTCGTCGTCGGGCCGCTACACGGGAGACGGCTCGGCCGTCTCCCGTGGCGGGCCTTATCTCTCAGCTTGCAGCGCCCTGGTCGATGACCTGGAACGCGGTCTTCGCCTGGAGCACGGTTGCCAGGCTCTCGGTCGGTCCGACCGTCTTCGGGCCGCGCACCTTCACGATGCCCTTGTCGTTGACTGTGAGCGCTGCGCCCTCCGGGGTGACGACCTTCGTCGAGGACGAGACGGCGAACGTCAGCGTCTGAGTCTTGAGTGAGGCGCCGTGCCGGTTTGCGCTCTTGACGAGCAGCGACACCGACCCGTTCGTCGCTCCGTTGGCCGCCGTGTACGCGGTCAACGTGCCCTTCAGCACGTACATCACCTGCGGTGCTTTGCCGTGTGACTGCTGCGACTGGCCGGGCGCGGGCGGCTTGGCGGCGAGCGCCAGGCTGGGAACAGCCAGGGCGAGTGCGAGGAACAGAGGAAGCTTTCTCATTGAACCGAATCTCCTTGCAGGACGGGGGTATGTAGCGTCTGTAGATGCCTGATCGACGGGGATATTGCGTCTCTTCATGCAAGATCCCTCGAAGGGTGGCGACGCTTTACCAAGCCGTTACCTTCGGCTAGAGCTCCGCTGCGTACTCCTGGTTCTCGCGCTTCAGGCGCTCGTCCGTGCCGAGAAACGCATGCTTCGACATGTCGGCGCTGTAGCGGCCGGCCGGCGGCGTGCGGCCGAGCGCTTCCGCCAGGCTGCGGATGTGATGCGGCGCGGCTCCGCAGCAGACGCCGAAGTACCCGACTCCGATCTGCTGCGCCTCCCGTGCGAACTCGGCGATCTCGTAGCGGTTGCACGTGAACGGATCGAGTGCCGTCGGGAACGGCCTGTCGTCGGGGATGCAGTCGCAGTCCGGATCTCGGAGCGACTGGAAGCTCGGCTCGCCGTCGGTCGTGCGATAGGGCACGGGCAGCGCGGCGACGTGCCCGCT
>WNGF01010628.1_pt1 | contig 10338 bp, 12 predicted proteins | sample 5400641 | NCBI WGS metagenome assembly WNGF01 (sample SAMN13153371, study PRJNA577476) | soil metagenome | isolation source: 80 cm soil or saprolite under grassland replicate 2 | place: USA:California | collected 2016-06-15
AGAGGACGAGTGCAAGGATGGCGAGTGCGTTCATGAGTTCACCTCTGAGGTGCTGTTGCGCTGGAGCCGCTTTCTTCGCCCGAGCCGCCGCCGGCGCCCGAGCCACCGCCCGTACCCGCCCCCGCGCCACCACCGGTACCCGCCCCCGCGCCGCCGCCGGTTCCGGCACCGGCGCTCCCCGCGGCTCCGTTCGTGCCCGCTGCGGGGTCGGGCTTCCGGTACGCGCGCGAGATGACGTTCTTCAGCTCCGGATGGCCGCCGCCCTGGTCGCCGTGGCAGCCCGCACACATTTCCATCGGCGTGGCGCCGACATAGAAGAAGACGGGGTTGTCCGAGCCGTGCGGGTTGTGGCAGCTCGCGCACGAGAAATCGCGGCCCGCGCGCCGGGGATCGTTCAGGTTGCCGCCGACCGGATGGTTTCCATTCCCCGACGTGGTGACATGCCGCCCATCCGCCTGCTGCGGGTGACACGAGGCGCATCCCTTATTCACTCTTCGTGCGAGCAGCGCGCCGTTCCCTGCGCCGTGCGGATCGTGACAGCCGATGCAGCCGTATCGCTCCAGCGCGGCGTGCTTGTTCTTCCCGCTGTCGACCGCCTTGTGGCACTTGTAGCAGGCGGCCTTGCCTTCGCCGGTCTTGAGCGCGAAGCGGTTCGCCGCGCCGTGCGGATCGTGACACTGCTCGCAGCCCTTCACGACGGGCGCGTGGACGACCTTCCTGCCGGTCAGGTCGTCCTGGTGGCAGATGAAGCAGGTCTCCTGGACGGTCGCCTTCGCGAGGAGCTTCGGGTTGTCGGAGGTGTGCGGGTCGTGGCAGACGGCGCAGTCGCCGACGACCACGGCGCTGTGGGGGAACTTCGCCTTGTCCTTGCGCGCGTGGCAGCCGTAGCAGAGGTCGACCGCGTTCTTCTTGAGGAGCTTCAGGTTGTCCGAGCCGTGGCCGCCGTCGTGGCAGCCGAGGCAGTCGGTCCGCTTGAAGGCGGCGTGGACCACCTTCTTGTCCATGTCGATGCGGAACGCCGCCCCGGGCGTGCCCTTGCCGGTCGGGGCCTTCGTGGCGTGGCATTTGAGGCAGAACGTGGTCCCGCTCTCCGCCTTCACGTTGTTCGGCAGGTTGCCGCCGTGCGGGTCGTGGCACTCGAGGCACCTCCCCTCGGCGACGGGCGCGTGTTTCACCGGCTTCGTCGAGAGCGAGTCCGCGTCGTGGCACTCGAAGCAGACCTTCTCGCGCGGCTGCGAGATGAGCCCGGCGAAGTCCGAGGAGTGTGCGGCGTGGCAGGAGAGGCAGCTTCCCTGCCGGATCACGGTGTGGACCGACTTCGACTGATCCTTCCGGGCGTGGCAGCCGTAGCAGAGCTCCGGTTCCGTCCGCACCAGCGCCCACTTGGAGGCGGTCCGGGAGCGGCACTTGCCGGTCTCGGCCGTCACGGCTCGATGGCAGGAGGAGCAGGCGTGCTTGTCGAGCGCTCCATGGAGCACCCGCCCCCGCGCGATCGCGGAGTGGCAGGTCGTGCACGTGTCGGCGGCGGGTGCCGAGGTAGGGCGTTGCTGCAGGGCGGTCCCCGGCGGCGGCGGAGGGAGCGGCACCTGGATCCGCTTCGTCCCGGGCGGCGGCGGAGGAAGCGGAACGTCCTGCGCGGACCTCGCCGTCGAGGGGAGAAGCGCCGCGAGCGCCGCCGCGAGCACTGCTGCCCGGGCCGGAGCGCGCGTCGAGAGGACGAGGCTCGAGCGAAAGGTACGTCTCTCGACGGATCTCTCGTACACGGGAATCGTCACTCCGTTCTGACCCGCCGGCGCCTGCCTGGAACCTGAACAGGCGCGCGTGTGCAATCGGAGTGCCGCGAAGCCCCCAGCAGGGACATGGGCACCTCGCTCACACGCTGCGCGAGCCCCGCTCCGCGTTTGCGCCAGTTTGCAGCGCCGCCAGGCGTGCAGGGGTGACGGGGCGTATGGGCAGGCGACCAGGCGCCCACACGCAGCCCTTTCGCGGAGCGGAATGGCAGGGGGAAATCACGCAACCGTTGCGTGATTACCCCCCATAGTCTCGTGGAATATGGCGCGAGTGGGAAGGGCACATGGCTTGCTCTGGTATCGCCCAACCTCGCGAAAGGACCGCTGTGCTCGCCGTGGTCGGCCTCACTCGCAGGAGCGGAAAGTCGTGGGATCGCGAGTTGCTCGCGCTGTCGCCTCGCGAGGTCGAGACGGCCCTTGCAGGATTCCTCGATGGAGGTGGGGTCGGCGAGGTCGCCGTCGTCTCGACCGAGACGTCCACCTGCGCGACGGGAAGGGCCTCGACCTCATGATGCGGGCGCCGATGGACGAGCGCGCGGACGCGTTGGAATACGCCGAGCGGGCCCTCGACGGCGAGCTCGCCTGCTGGTCGGGCGCGGGGTGGGCGGGCTTCCCCCCGCCGCCCGTCCCTGCAATGATGGCGACCTGACCGCGGTTCCCCAAGGCGAATGAACTTTCTCGAGCGCGCGTACCACCGGCTGGATTCCAGCACCCGCGCCCGCATCCTCCTTCCCACCGCGCTCTTGTTCGGCGTGACGCTCGCGGCGATGGTCGCGGGCGCCGTGCACCTGTACGGCGCGGACATGGAGCGCGGGCGTCGCGAGCGCGCGGAGCTCCTGACCGGCATGGTGGCGAGCGGCGTCTCGAACGTGATGCTGGCCGGACGCCCGCACGAGGTCCCGCTGCTCCTCGAGGCGCTCCCCGGGCACGGGTCGGACCTCGTGGCCGCGAGCCTGCTGTCACCGGGCGGCAACGTGTCGTCCTCGTCGTCGCCGCGTCTCCTCGGCGCCGTCCCGTGGCGGGATCTGCGCCGGTTCGAGAAGGTGACGGTGATCGTCGCGCCGGGCGGCAACCAGAGCGAGTACGCCGTGATCCATCCGATCCTCAACGTGGAGTCCTGCGCGCGCTGTCACGGGACGCAGTCGCGGGTGAACGGCTGGCTCGACCTCCGCTTCACGCGGATGCCCGTCTTGCAGGCGCAGGCGCAGCTCGCGAACACGCTCTCCGTCTCCGCGGCGGCCGCCTTCGTGGTCCTCATGGGGATCGCGCTGTGGCTCCTCGGGCGCGAGGCCGTGACGCCGCTGCAGCGGCTCGTCGCGGTGATGCGCCGGGCGGAGGCGGGGGACCTCACGGTGCGCGCCGACGAGGGTCGCCCGGACGAGCTCGGGGTCGCGGCGCGCGGCTTCGACGCGACCCTCGCCGCGCTGCGCCGCAGCCAGGCGGAGCTCGAGGCATTCTACCGCGAGCGCATGGTGCGCGCGGACCGCTTCGCGGCGGTCGGCGAGATCGCGACGAGCCTCGCCCACGAGATCAAGAACCCGCTCGCCGGGCTCTCCGGCGCGCTCGAGCTGCTCGCGGAGGATCTCTCGAAGGATCCCCGCCAGTCCGAGGTCGTCTCCGAGATGCGCCACCAGGTGTCGCGGCTCACGCACACCATGGAGAGCCTCCTCAGCTTCGCACGGCCTGCGAAGGCGAAGCTCCGTTCGACCGATGCCAACGGCTCGATCGAGAAGGTCCTGTTCCTCATCGGCCAGCAGTCGCGTGGCGGTCCGGTCACCGTCGTGCCGCAGCTCGAGAACGCGCTGCCGCCGGTCCTCGCCGATCCCTTCCAGCTCGAGCAGGTGTTCCTGAACATCTGCCTCAACGCCTGCCAGGCGATGAAGGGCGGGGGGACCTTGACCGTCCGGTCGCGCGCGGGGGACGGGAACGTGGTCGTCGAGATCGAGGACACCGGTCCCGGCATCCCCTCCGACCTGCGCGCCCAGATCTTCAAGCCCTTCTTCACGACGAAGCGGGAGGGGAACGGGCTCGGGCTCGCCATCTCCGCGCGGATCGTGGCGGAGCACGGCGGCCACATCGGGTATCGTTGCCCGCCCGAGGGAGGTACCGTCTTCACCGTGACGCTGCAGCAGGCGCGCCCAGGGCGCGCCACGGAGCACGCCGCATGACCCCCGCCGCACGCGTCCTCGTCGTCGACGACGAGAAGCTCATCCGCTGGTCGGTCGCCGAGCGCCTGCAGCGCGACGGCTACGAGGTCCTCTCCGCCGAGTCCGGCGAGCAGGCCCTCGAGCTGCTCGCCTCGACGCCCCCGGATCTCATGCTGCTCGACGTGCGCCTGCCCGGGATCGACGGCGTCGAGACCTTGCAGCGGGCCCTCTCTCTCCACCCGGAGCTCGCGGTCCTCATGATGTCCGCCCATTCGACGGTGGACATCGCGGTGGACGCGATGAAGCACGGCGCGGTGGACTTCCTCGTGAAGCCCTTTCCGTTCCAGGCGCTCGACGCCGCGGTGGAGCGCGCCATCGCCACCGCCCGGAGTCGCCGGCAGATCGCGACGCTCACGAGCGAGCGGCGGAGCACGAGCGCCCTCGACGCGATCGTCGGCGCGTCCTCGACGATGGAGCAGGTGCGGACGATGATCGGTCGGCTCGCCCAGAGCGACACGACGACCGTCCTCATCGAGGGGGAGAGCGGCTCGGGGAAGGAGGTCGTGGCCCGCGCCATCCACTTCCAGGGCGCCCGGGCGGAGCGCCCCTTCCTGCAGGTGAACTGCGCGGCGCTCCCGGAGCACCTCCTCGAGTCGGAGCTGTTCGGACACGAGCGGGGCGCCTTCACCGACGCGCACACCCAGAAGCGCGGCCTGTTCGAGAGCGCCGAGGGCGGCTCGGTGATGCTCGACGAGATCGGGGACCTGCCGCCCGGCGGCCAGGCGAAGCTCCTCCGCCTCCTCGAGAACAAGACCTTCCGGCGCGTCGGCGGCGTGCAGGAGCTGCGCTGCGACGTCCGGGTCATGGCCGCCACGAACGTGGACCTCGAGGAGCGGGTCTCGGAGGGGCGGTTCCGCTCCGACCTGTTCTTCCGGCTCAACGTGGTGCGCATCGTGGTCCCCGCGCTGCGCGATCACGTCGACGACGTCCCGACGCTCGCCGCACACTTCATCGCCCGCTTCAACAAGGAGATGAAGCGACAGGTGCGGGGCGTCTCCGCGCCCGCGATGGAGATGCTGCGGGGATATCACTGGCCCGGCAACGTCCGCGAGCTGCGGAACGTCATCGAGCGCTCGTTCATCCTCCACGCCGGCGGGGACGAGATCCGCCCCGAGCACCTGACCCCGGAGCTGCGCAAGGCGGGTACGGTGAGGCGTCCCGACCGGATCCTGCCGAACATCACCGAGGAAGGGCTCGTCCTCGACGACGTCGAGAAGAAGCTCATCGCCGAGGCGATGGAGCGCGCGAGCGGGAACCAGTCGAAGGCGGCTCGCCTCCTCGGCGTCTCGCGCGACACCCTCCGCTACCGTCTGAAGAAGCACGGCATGGCGTGACGCCCGCGGCGGTGCCCGGTTGGCTTGAGCCCCGAGCCCATGAACGAGCCCGAGTCCGAGCCCGGCTGTTCGGGCGCGGGCTCGGGCGCGGGCGCGTTTACGGGATCAGTCCGTCCAACCGAGCGGCGCGCTCAGGCGGCCGCGGCGTCGTCCAGGTCGAGCGGCGTCCCGTCGGTCGGCCAGTCGATCTCGTTCGCCAGCGCGAGGAGCTCCTGCTTCAGCTTCTCCTTCGCGCGGATCTCGAGCTGCCGCGCGCGCTCGCGCGAGAAGCCGAAGTGCTCGCCCAGCTCCTTCAGCGTCAGCGGCCGGTCGCTCATCACGCGCTGCTCGATGATGAAGCGCTCGCGCTTGTCGAGGCGGGCGAGGGCGGCCCCGACACGGCCGGAGACCATCGCCTGCTCCTCGGCGCCGCCGAGCTCGTCGTCCGCGCCAGGCTCCGCCGAGGCGACGAAGTCGACGTGGGAGGTGCCGCCGTCCTCGCCCATCGGCGCGTCGAGCGAGAAGTCGCGCCCCTCCATGCGCTGCGCCATCTCCTCGACCTCGGACGTCTTCACGCGCAGCTTGCTCGCGACCTTGCTCGCGTCGCGGCCGTCGGAGTCCGCGCCGTGCTCCGCCGAGGTCTTGTCGAGCTCGCGCCGGGTCCGGGCGAGCGAGAAGAACAGCTTCCGCTGCGCCTGCGTCGTCCCGAGCTTCACGAGCGACCAGGACTTGAGGATGTAGTTCTGGATGTACGCGCGGATCCACCAGACCGCGTAGGAGATGAGCCGGATGTTCTTGTCCGGATCGAACTTCTGCACGGCCTTCATGAGCCCGATGTTCCCCTCCTGGATGAGGTCGGCCATGCGGAAGCCGTAGGAGCGGTACTCGTAGGCAACCTTCACGACGAACCGGAGGTTCGCGGTGACGAGGCGGTGCGCGGCGCGCGTGTCACGCTCGGCCAGGAACACGCGGGCGAGGCGCTGCTCCTCCTCGACCGCGAGGAGCGGATATCGGTTGATCTCGGAGAGGTAGAGCTCGAGCGAGCTCGCCGTGCTCGAATGCGTCGCGCGCTTCATCGGGCCTCCAGGTAGTCCGTCGTGCTGCATTCTACCCAAAGCAACGCGTGTGCCGAAAGGGTCGAAGCAAATACTCTGGCAATATCAGGGCCTTGCCTGGACGGCGGGTAGGGGGGCCAGGGCGCGCCGCCTATAAGCATTACAGGGTCCGGGAGGGAAGGCCTCCCTATTGGGTTTTTTGGCTGTAATTACTTCCAACCAGGGGCGAAACCGGGGGAAAAGCCCCTTGCGGAAGGCCGCTCGGCTGGCCACCCTTTGAGATTAGCGCCTCTTTCTGCGGATACGTCATGGAACGGTCGAACACGGGCGAACCTGAGATGAGCGCCGCGGCCGAGGCTCGCGCGCCCGCGGACGACGCGCGCGCGACGCACCTCGGCTTCGTCGCGCACGAGATCCGCAACCCGCTCTCGACCGCGCTCTGGACCGCGGAGATGCTCGCGAGGATGACGCTCGAGGAGCGCGGCGGTCAGCGCGGCGAGAAGCTCTCCGGGATGTGCCTGCGCTCGATCGCGCGGGTCCGGCAGCTCGTCGAGGATCACTTCATGTGCGAGCGGCTCGATATGGGCGGGCTGCCGCTCCGCCCCGAGTCCGTGGGTGCCGGCGAGGCGCTCGACGCGGCGCTCGGCCGACATCCGGCCGAGCTGGTCTCGGCGCACGTCGATCCCGCGCTCGGTGTCGAGGTCGATCGAGGGCTGCTCGAGCGCGCGCTCGAGGCGCTCGTCGCGGTGGCGGGCGCCGAGCGGACGCCCGTCGTGGTGAGCGCGCATGCGACCGAGAGGGAGGTCTCGTTCCACGTCGCCGGGAAGCACGCCGATGCTTCTGCGGTCGCCGATCCGGTCAAGGGGTCGCCCAGCGATCCCACCGGACGGGCCCTCGCGGTGCCGCTCGCGCGCCGCGTCGCGGCAGCCCTGGGGGGGACGCTGCTCGTGACGGAGGGCGCCTGGCTGCTCACGCTTCCGCGATCCCGAGCGTATACTCCGCGCCCCGTCTCCGCCGCGCATCCATGACCCGCCCTCTCGTGCTGGTCGTCGACGACGACCCCGACATCCTCGACGCGATCTGCGACATCCTCGACGCGGAGGGCTACCGCGTCTGTCGCGCCCGCCACGGTCGCGAGGCGCTCGAGCAGGTCGAGTCGGAGCGGCCCGACATCATCCTCCTCGATCTCATGATGCCGGTGATGGACGGGGTCGCGTTCTCGCAGGCCCTCCGGCAGCGGCCCGCGGTGAGCGACGTGCCCATCGTCGTCATCTCCGCCGACGGGAACCCGCAGCGCGCCGCCGCGGTGGGGGCCGCGGGCTATCTCGCGAAGCCCTTCGACATCGACGCGCTCCTCTCCCAGGTCGCGTGGATCACGCGCGGGCCCGGGGCGCCCGCCCCGCGCATGTGACGGCGCGCCACCGGGTTCTTGGCATCGTCCGTGAACGAGCCCGCGCCCGAGCCCGCGCCCGAGGCGATCCCGCGAATGCCGTTCGACCACGAGAAGTTGGATGTATACGCACTCGCTATCAATTTCGTTGCTCGAGCCAACGGCGTTGTCGAAGTTCTTCCTCGCGGGCGCGGCTACCTTGCGGACCAGCTCCAGCGCGCGGCCCTGAGCATCGTGCTGAACATCGCGGAAGGCGCAGGCAAGTTCTCGGGCGACGACAAGGCAGCGTTCTACGCCAGAGCGCGCGGCTCTACGACCGAGAGCGCAGCAGTCCTCGATGTCTGCGCCCAGTTGAACCTCCTGCCCGCCGCTCTCTGCCAAGAGCACAAAGCGGTACTGGACCGCGTGGCTCAGATGCTGACCAAGCTCATCCGGGCTCACCAAGGATCCTGATGCCGGGCTCGGGCGCGGGCTCGGGCGCGTTTACGGAACCCACACCATGTTGAGGTGAGCCCAAAACCCGCGGCGCGACGCGGACTTCCCTTGACATGAGGCGCGGCGCCGCGTAAAAAGCCCGCCTTTCACAGGCACGTCCTCCGCGGCCAGTCTCGACGCGCGGCGGACCAATGCGAGGTCTCCCATGGCGACAGGGCTCTTGGCGAAGAAGGTCGGGATGACGCAGGTCTTCACCCCGGAGGGCGACTGCGTCCCGGTCACGGTGCTCGAGGCGGGCCCGTGCACGGTGGTGCGGCGCAAGACGGCGGCGAAGGACGGCTACGACGCGGTCGTGCTCGGCTGGAGCGTGGTGGACGAGAAGCACGCGCACCGGCTCTCGAAACCCGAGGTCGGCGTCTTCAAGAAGGCGGGCACCGCGATCTTCCGGCACCTGAAGGAGGTGCGCGTGAAGGACGCGAAGCTCCTCGGCGAGCTCAAGACCGGTGACGTCCTCACGGTGGACAAGGTCTTCAAGGCGAACCAGCGCATCGACGTCTCCGGCGTCACGAAGGGGCGCGGCTTCGCGGGCGTCGTGAAGAAGTGGGGGATGAAGGGCGCCGCGCGCGACTCCTCCACGGCGCACGAGCACCACCGGCACGTCGGCGCGATCGGGCAGCGCAAGACGCCGGGCAAGGTGTGGAAGGGCAAGCACCTCCCCGGCCAGTACGGCAACGACCACATCACGATCCAGAATCTCACCGTCGTCGGCATCGAGCCGGAGCAGAACCTGCTCCTCGTGTCGGGAGCGGTCCCCGGCCACGCGGACGGGCTGCTCTTCGTGAACACGGCGGCGAAGGGCCAGCCGCGCATGAAGGCGAAGCAGGAAGAGCGCGCCCGGGCGAAGCCGAAGGTGTAAGTAGGTCGGGGCCTTGCTGCGGGGGCGACCTAGCAACTATTATAGTTGCTAGTGGGAGGTCGCGTGACCGAAAAGGTTTCGACCATGGACGTTCGCGCGCGCATCGGCGACATGCTGAACCGAGTCGCGCTCCGGCACGACGAGTTCATCATCGAGCGCAAGGGCAAGGCCCTGGCTGCTCTCGTGCCTGTCGAGCGCCTGGAGCAGATGCGGCGGGCCGCCCGCCAGGGCATCAGGGCCTTCCTCGAGCGGCAAGAGCAAGGGCCCGGCAGCAAGCTCTCGGACGAGGAGGCGATGGAGATCGCTCTCGCGGCCCAGCGGGAGGCGCGCGACGAGCTTCGCAAGGGGAAGCGGGCCAGGAAGCGGAAGGACGCGCGAAAGTAACCCGTGCTTCGCGCCGTCCTCGACACGAACGTCATCGTGAGCGCCCTCATCCGCCCGGAAGGTCCCCCCGGGCGGGTCCTCGCGCGCCTCGTGGACGACGCGTTCGTACTCGTGCTCTCTCCCGCCCTGGTCGACGAGCTCCGGCATTCTCTGCGAAGGCCGCGCGTTCGCAAGTACGTCGATCTACCCGGCCGCGAGATCGAAGCCCGGATCGCCCAACTCGAGACGCTCGCCGACCCGGTCGCGGGGAAGCTCCAGTTGAAAGTCGCGGTGCGCGATCCGGGCGACCTCATGGTCCTCGCCGCTGTTGTCGAGGGGCGCGCCGACCACGTCGTCACGGGCGACGCCGACCTGCTCACGCTCGGGGAGCATCAAGGTATCGCGATCGTGACGCCGCGTGCCTTCCTGGACTTTTTGAACGGGTGAGATCGAAGGTCCGGAACGCTCGCCGGGATCCGGGAGATCCTCGTCATCTCGACGCCCCAGACACGCCGCGCTTCGCCCAGCTCCTCGGCGACGGCGCGCCCTGGGGCGTCTGTGTGAACGATCGCCGCTACGCGATCGACGCGTGCAAGGCGCTGGCGAAGCTCGGATGGACGCCGCGCCACCGCTTCGAGGACGCGCTCGCCGCGACGGTGCGCTGGTACGTGGAGCACCGCGCGTGGTGGGAGCGGATCATCTCCGGCGAGTACCTGAAGTACTACGAGCGGCAGTACGGGCCGCGCCGGTGAGGGTCGCGGTCACCGGGGCGAACGGGCTCCTCGGCACGAAGCGCTGCGGCGAGGAGGCGGCGCTGCTCCTCGTCCCGGACTGCGCGGTGGCGAGGGTCGCGGTCGTGTACAGCGGCC
>WNGF01010630.1_pt1 | contig 10338 bp, 8 predicted proteins | sample 5400641 | NCBI WGS metagenome assembly WNGF01 (sample SAMN13153371, study PRJNA577476) | soil metagenome | isolation source: 80 cm soil or saprolite under grassland replicate 2 | place: USA:California | collected 2016-06-15
CCCGACGGCGGCAACTGGTACGCCAACTGGTCGACGATGAAAGACCAGTTCCTCGCCGATTGGTCGGCGGCCTACACCACGATCGAGGACGTCTACGCCGAGCACGGACTCGGTCACGCCCGAATCGGCGGGCCTGGGGACTCGCGGTGGCAGCCGACCCGGAGCACCGACTTCCTCAGCTACGCCGGTGCACACGCGCAACTGCCCGACGTGTTCATCTGGCACGAACTCGGTACGAACAACACAGCGACATTCCGCGGCCACTACGGGCAATACCGGGCCGTCCTGTCCTCGCTCGGGTTGCCGAACATTCCGGTCAACATCACCGAGTACGGCTTGCTGCGCGACATGGGCGTTCCCGGCCAGTTGATTCAGTGGCTGTCGATGTTCGAGGACGAGAAGGTCGACGCGCAGACCGCGTACTGGAACTACGCCGGCAACCTCGACGACAACTCCTCCCGCTACAACGGCGGAAACGGCGGCTGGTGGATGCTCAAGTGGTACGGCGACCTCAGCGGATCCCAGACGGTCCAGGTCAACCCGCCGCAACTCAACGTCGCGGACACGCTGCAGGGCATCGGCGCGATCGACACCGCCGACAAGAAGGCGACGGTGATCTTCGGCGGCGGATCGAACGACGTCAAGCTGAACATCACCGGCCTCAGCAGCGCCACGTTCGGGCAGAGCGTCGATATCCAGGTCCGTGCCGACCGGCTCGACGGCGCCGAAGGCGCTTCGCTCGAGCCGCCCGTCGTCCTGTCCGTCCGCGCGAAGGCGCAAGGCGGCAGTGTCTCGATCACCGTTCCGAACTCTGACCGGTACTCCGCCTACCAGGTGGAGGTCACGCCGTCACTAGCAGCGCGCCAACCGGTCGCTACTGACCTCGTCAACAGCACCGAGGCCGAGAACACCACCCTGACCAACGCGTCCACGTACTACCACGACCCGTCGCAGGGATTCACGTTCATGGCGTCGAACTCCCACGATGTCGGCTCGTTCAATCAGGCCGGCTCGTCTGCGTCGTGGAACGTGACGGTGCCACGCACCGGCACCTACCGACTGTCGGTTCTTGCCGGCGCGAACGGCGCTCCCGGTGAGCATGCGCTGTTCGTCGACGGCAGCTTGAACCAGCTCATCAAGTACTCCGCCGACCTGGGCTGGAGCTACCGCGGGACGACCGATGTCACGATCCCGCTCACGGCTGGTACGCACGCCCTGTCGATCCGTGCAAGCACGGACGGCACCACCATGTTGCCCGGCGCCGACATCACCCTCGACCGGTTCGACCTGTACGACGTGACCGATGGTGAGAACGCGACATACCCCGCTACCGATGCCCGGCTGGCCGGAGGGGCGCACCTGCGTTTCTCCGATCGGGCAACTGCCGGTTACGCCGACCTGTCGGCGTCGGGGAGTGCAACCTTCTTTACCGCCGCCGAAGACACCGGCTACTACGACGTGACCGCGCACTACCGGACCAGCAGTGCGTCCACGGTTAGGGTCCAGGTCAACGGGCGGGCGGTCGCCATGCCGGCGGCGCCAGCCGCCGGACCGTGGGACTCCACCGCGCGAGTCTTCCTCGCGCAGGGCATCAACGAGATCGACGTGTCCTCTAGCACCGGCGCGGTGTTGGGCAACATCACCACCAGCCGACGAGCGAAGCAACGGGCGGCGGACGCCGGCACCACCAACGTGTATCGGGCCGAGGCCGAGTCACTGACGCTGAGCGGCACGGCCGTCGTACAGACCATGCCGGCCGGTGCCGGATCCAACGGTTCGGCAGACTCGTCCGGCGTTGTCCGCGACGTCGGCTACATCGGCAACGACGCAGACAACACGGTCACGCTTACGCGGCCGGCGTCGTTCGGCGTCGGGAACTACGTGCTCGTCGTCGGGGCTGCCAACGCGGAGCGCAACAGCGGGATCAACTACAACCCGCAGGTCGTGTCGCGCTTCCTGGACGTGACCGAGGCCGGCGGCGGCACCACCCGGGGTGCCTTCCGGCACAACTACTCATGGAACAGCTTCTGGGACAAGTCGATCCCGCTGACGCTGACCACGGCCTCAGGTTCGTTGACGCTGGGCAACGCCGCCGCGTACGCGCCCGACATCGACACCGTGGCGCTAGCCAGGTTCGTGACAGGGACCCCGGCCACGGTGGAGTCGCAGTGAACCGAGGTCGCGACGCTAGCCGGCGGACTGACTAAGCGATCCATTCAAGGTAAGTCGCCGGCTCGATCGAGGTTGCCGCAACGCCCAGCGGGAGTGGCGGTCACCGAACTGGTGTGGGTCACCCGCCGGGCGCGCCGGTCGCGAGGAACGGGCCTAAGCTGCGCCACAGGCTTGATCGGCAGCCTGGCCCGCGTGCTGGATGGTGTGATGACCGTTGACGACGGAAGCTCTGGGCTCCGGCTGGCTGACCTGTTGGCGGCGTTCTCGTTGGCTACCGATCTGGGTCTCGGTCAGCCGATGGAGCATGTGCTGCGCTCGTGGGTGATCGCCGGCCGGCTCGCAGATCATCTCGACCTCGGTGAGGAGACGCGGGCCGCCCTCTACTACGTGATGACGCTTGCCTGGGTCGGCTGCGTGGCCGATACCCCTGAGGTGGCGGGCTGGTTCGGTGACGACATCGCGTTTCGGCGCGACAGCTATACCGTCGACCTGGCTGGGCTCCCGATGCTCGGCTTCTCGCTACGTCACGTCGGGACGGGCGGCCCGCCGCTGTATCGACTCCGTCGCGCCACCAGCCTGATCGTCACCGGCGGCAAGTCGGTCGAGCGCGGCCTCATGTCGCACTGCCTCACCACAGCACGGATGGCCGAGCGGCTCGGCCTCGACGAGACCGTGTGCGACCCGCTGCAACAGGTCTTCACCCGATGGGACGCCAAGGGCGTGCCCGGCGGGATCGGCGGGGAAGAGATCGCACCACTCACGCGCCTGTTCCACCTGGCAGACATCGTCGAAGTGCACCACCGGGCCGACGGCCTCACCGCGGCCGTCGAGGTGGCGCGAACCCGGCGGGGCATGCAGTTCGACCCGAGCCTGGTCGACACCTTCTGCGCAGCTGCGGGCGACGTTCTCGACGGCCTGGAGCCAGTCGGTGAGTGGGACGCGTTGATCGAGGCCGAGGCAGGCCTGCAGCACCGCCTGAGCGAGCACGACCTCGACACAGCGTTGGAGGCGGTTGCTGACTTCACCGACTTGCGTTCGGCCTCGAGGGCCGGTCACTCCCGCGGCGTCGCCTCGCTGGCTGCGAAGGCCGGCGAGGTCATTGGTCTGCCAGCCAAGGATGTGCGCAACCTGCGTCGGGCGGGGCTGGTGCATGACATCGGCATGCATGGGGTGCCCGCCACCATCCTCGACAAGCCCGGTCCGCTCAGCGGCACCGAGCGTGAGCGGATGCGGATGTCGGCGTACTACACCGAGCGGACCCTTGCCCGGCCACCCGCGCTGGCCCGGATCGGTGCCGTCGCCGCGCTGGCCTTCGAGCGTCTCGACGGGTCCGGCTATCACCGCGGCCTGTCGGGAGCTGCAATCCCCGCCGCCGGGCGGATCCTTGCCGGGGCTGATGCCTTCCACGCGATGACCGAACCGCGCGCGCACCGTCCCGCGCTCTCGATGAACCAGGCGTCTGACGAGCTGCGAACAGCGGTTCGAGCCGGCAAATTCGATGCCGATGCGGTGGACGCCGTGCTGACGGCCGCCGGGCAACGCATCGGCAAGCGTCGTCACGGTCCCGCCGGCCTCACTCCACGAGAGGTCGAGGTTCTGATCCGGCTCGCCCGAGGCGCCTCAACCCGGCAGGTAGCCCAGGTATTGGGCATCACTCCTAAGACGGCTGGAACCCACATCGAGCGCATCTACGCGAAGATCGGCGCGTCGACGCGATCCACGGCCACCTTGTTCGCCCTGCAGAACGGCTTGCTCGACACCCTCGAGCCCCTTGATTTGTAGGGCGAACTCCGGACGACGCAGCCCTCGGACGCTCGTAGCGTGCGTCCTTGACGCGCCACCGGTACCGCTCAGGACCACGGCGTCACACAGAAACGGGCGCCGCATGGCAGGAAAAGCAGTCATCAGTCTGACCACCGGGCTCGAAGACTCCGAGAAGGTGACCGTCGCGTTCCTGGTCGCGGTCGGCGCCGCCGAGTCGGGTCGCCCGACTCTGATGTTCCTCACCAAGGAAGCCGTCCGGCTCGCCGTCGGCGGCACCGCGGTCGGTGTCGCCTGCGAAGGCTGCCCACCGCTTGCCGACCTGGTGAAGCGCTACGAGGCCGCCGGCGGCCAGTACTACGTGTGTCCGATTTGCTTCGACGCCAGGCATCTGGACAAGGGGTCTCTCATCGCCGGCGCCGAGCTCCAAGGCACCGTCCCGATGTGGGGGTGGATCGGTGACGAAGGCGCCACGACGTTCAGCTACTGAGCCTTTCGTGATGGCAATCGAACGAAGCTGCGTCCATGAGCGTGGCGTACGAAGACACGCTCCGGATATTGCCCACATCTTGGGCCGACGAGGAGGCACGCCATGACCATCGGCGCGCAAGAGCTCGACACCGTCGACCTGGAACTGAGGGTCAAGTCGATGTACGAGCAGGTAGCGCTTGACCCGAACCAGCCGTTCCACTTCGAGACCGGCCGCCCACTGGCCGAACGGCTCGGCTACCCCGCCGCAAGCCTCGACCTCATCCCTGGTGAATCCATCGACTCGTTCGCGGGCGTCGGCTACTTCTTCGACCTTGCCGCGCCGGCGGCTGGCGAGACGATCCTTGACCTGGGTAGCGGATCCGGAATGGACAGCTTCCTCGCGGCACTCGCCGTGGGCCCGTCAGGAACGGTGATCGGCGTTGACATGACCAGCGCCCAGCTCGAGAAGTCGCGACGGCTGGCCACTGGAAATGTGGAGTTCCGGCAGGGCTATATCGAAGAGCCACCCGTCGTGGCGGGCTCTGTCGACTGCCTGATCTCCAACGGCGTGATCAACCTGTCCGCCGACAAGCCTCGCGTCTTCGCTGCTGCGGCTCGCGCGCTTCGTCCCGGCGGCCGACTCGCCATTGCCGACATCGTCACTGCTGTCGAGCTGCCCGCCGGCGTCACGTGCGACGCCGCTCTCTGGGCCGCCTGCATCGGCGGAGCAATGCCGGCCGACCGCTACCGCGAGGCGATCGAAGCCGCCGGATTCCACGTCAGCACTGTGCGCGAGAACACCGCCTACCGGTTCGTATCGGACCGCGCGGCCGGCGCAACTTCCAAATACGGCGTCACCAGCATCTCGCTGCTAGCTCACCGAAGCTGACCTCGCTCGCCAACCCGGATCGGCGACCTCTGAAGTGAGCGGTCCGTCATCGCCACAAGTCGCCCTACGCGCACGCTGCAGGAAAGTGCGGCCGCACTGCCTTCTGTGGACGGTCTGTCAGCGGCGTGTCATGGCTTCGACCGACGACGCTGATCAGATCCGGAGAGGCGCGTCACCTATTGCCGGGTGGTTAAGCCGGCGCGGTCAATAACGACACAGGATCTGCCTCGTCTGCTCGGCGACCCAGCTCGCCGCGGCTGACAGCTCCGCGTTGACGCGATCAGCGGGGGGAATGCCGATTCGTTTGCGCGATCGTGCGGCGCGTGTCGGGTCGCGAGAAGGTCCAGGGCCTGGAACGCCAGCGGTGACGTTGCGGCCGATGCGCCTGCGAGCGGGCACTTGCTTGTCAGCGTGTTCGCCGCAGGCGCAATGGTTCCCGTCCGCTCGTAGCCGATGAATCGGCGTCGCGGTGCCGGTAGTACCTGCGACAGCGTTTCGATGGAGGCCCTCGATGACCATGACCGCTAGCCAGCGCTGGGTGCTGGCCCTGACTTCAGTTGCCGCGCTGATGATCAGTCTCGACGCACTGGTCGTGACGACTGCATTGCATTCCATTCAGCTCGATCTGCACGCGTCCATCGGCGAGCTGGAATGGACGATCAACGCCTACACGCTGAGTTCCGCCGTGCTGCTGATGGCCGGCTCGGGCCTCGGTGACCGTTACGGGCGCCGGCGGATGCTGGTGGCCGGGCTGATGCTGTTCACCGCGGCGTCCGCGGGGTGCGCGCTGGCGCCGAGCCTGGGCTGGCTGATCGTTGCGCGGGGCGTGCAGGGGGCCGGGCTGCGGCCGCCATGCCTGTGGCGTTGGCGCTGCTGTCGGCCGCGTTTGGCCCGGAGCAGCGGGCGCGGGCGCTCGGCGTGTTCGCTGCGATAACGGGGTTGGCTACCGTAGGCGGGCCACTGGTCGGTGGCGCGATCGTGCAGAGCCTGTCGTCGCAGTGGATCTTCTGGCTGAACCTGCCTTTCGGGGCGGTGCTGGTTCCACTGGTCCGCACGCGACTGGGCGAAAGTGACCGCGTAGCACGGAAGCTTGACTATGCCGGGGTGGGGCTGGTGAGTGTGGCCGCGCTCGGCCTGATGTGGGGGCTGATCCGCGGAAATGCATCCGGTTGGGTCAGCGCAGAGGTCGTTGTCACCTTCGTCGCGGGCGCGGCGGCGCTGGCCGGATTCGTCGGCTGGGAGTTGCGCACCCCTGCACCTCTGATCCCAATGGGGTTCTTCGCATCCCGGGTCTGCTGAGTGGGCTGGTCGTCGCTGACCCTCGAAGTGCACGGCGTCAGTTGTTGTCGTCAAGGACGTCGCGCAGTCTGCGGGCGAATGCCTCGGGTTGGCCGGCGTAGCGGAACTCGCCGCCGAGGAAGCCGCCGTGGTGGCTGGGGAACACAGCCGCCTGCTGCCCGAGCAGTTCGGCGGTGGCCACCGACGCGCGGCCGGTGAAGGTCCCCAGGGATTCCTCGCCTACGGCGATCACGACGCGTGTGGGCGCCGCGGTCAGGGCGTCGACGTCGGGACGGTAGCTGCTGATCGGCCAGGACCGGTCGGAGAGCAGCGGGTCGTCACGGGAGCCGTCGTCCTCGCTCGGCATGCCGAACTGGGCGGGATCCGGTATGGGCTGGGCGAAGTAGTCGTCGGTGAATTCGCCCCGCCATGACGTCATGGCGATGAAGGCCGCCATGCCGGCACCCGAGCCCTTGGCCTCGTAGGCGTCCCGGAAGCCGACGCGGGCGCGCTCGGCCGCTGCAGCATCGGGCAGCACCGGGATGAGCGGCGGCTCGTGGGCCACCAGCGTGGTCACGTCGTCGGGGTGGGCGGCCACGAGCGCGAGCGCGGTCACCGCGCCGCCGCTGCTCGCGAACATCTCGACCGGGCCGGCACCGAGAGCCTCGATGACGGCGTGCACGTCGTCCGCCTGGACGGTCGGCGAGTTGTCGACCCGGCCGTCCTTGCGGGTGCTGCGGCCCAGGCCGCGAGGGTCGTAGGTGATCACGGTGCGGTCGGGGAAGTGTGACGCCAATGTGGCGAAGCCACCGGCGTCCATCGGCTGGCCGATCATGAACAGCGGTGGGCGTCCATCGGCCGCGGGCAGCGGGCCGCGGATGTCGTAGACCAGGTCGACGTCGGCGGTTTCGAGCGTGTGCGTGGTTGTCATGGCAGTTGATGTCTCCCGTGTTGAGAACTCGTCGGAACCTACGAGGAATGTTGTACGTGCCGCGCGGTGCCGGCCGGCAGACGCGATCGCGTATGAGTTCGCGGGTCAGCCGCTGACGCGTGCACGTTCGACGGTGACCTCGACGCGCGTGTTCACTCCCAGCTTGGCGAACACGCGGCGCAGCCTGCCGTCGACCGTGTGCCGCGAGATGTGCAGGCGAGCCGCGATCTCGCGGTTGGCCAACCCGGCGGCGACCAGTTCGGCGATCTCCCGCTCCGCCGGTGTCAGGCTCCGCCATCCGCGCGACGACGCGTTCCTGCGATCCGCCCGGCGCAACGCCGTCCGCAGCGCTCCGTCGGTGACCTCGCGATCCAGGAACCCGACGATCGCGTCGATGACCGGACGCTGATCACCCAAGAAGATCGTGTGCGCCTCGCCGGGCAGCTCGACGAGGGTGGCACCGTGGATGTGCTCGGCAAGGAATTTGCTGTGCTCGACCGGCACCGTCTGGTCAAGTGCGCGGTGGAGCACCAAGGTCGGTGCTCGCAACCGGTTCAGCAACGGCCGCACATCGAGCCGGGCCGCCCAACGCAACATTGCCGCGACCCCCCCAGGCGAGGCGGTGTTGCGCTCGACCCGCGCGGCCCACTCGCGATAACGAGCGCTGTCGCGCATTGTCGCCGCATGTGCCGCCAGCACCGCTCCGGTGCCCCACCGTCGTGCCGAGGCGTCGGCCCACGCATCGATCTGAGCGGGATCGGCCTCGAAGTCGAACTGCAATATCCGAGTCAGCTTCGCCCACCCACCGACCAGGATCAGGGCCTGGGTTCGGTCCGGGAAATCGGCCGCGAACTGAACCGCGAGCTGAGCGCCGAACGTCACCCCCATCAGGACAGCCGCCCGCGTGTCGCAGCTGTCGAGTACCGCGGCTATGTCCGCTGCCAGCCGCGGCAACCCGGCCACCTCCCCGGCCACGGGCGACGGGTCGGACAGTCCGATGCCCCGCCGGTCGAACAGCACAACGCGCGAGCAGACGCCCAGCCGGTTGATCAGGTGTTCGAGCGCCGGCTCCTCCCAGATCACCTCGAGGTGGCTGGTCAGCGGCGACACCAAGACGATAGTGATCGGCCCGTCGCCGACAACTGAAAAGGCGATCGCCGCACCGTCGTCCGCGCTCGCATAGCGGACCTCAGGCCGCAACACACAACAACTCTATGGTCTCGGGCGCGCAGGCGCAGAACTGCCGTGCCGTCGCGACGTGTTATCCCAATGCCGCTGATTCCGTTCGCGGGACAGCGCGGCGCCGTCACGATCAAGGGCTCAGCTCCAGCAAGACCGTTCAGATCGTTGCCCTTATTCCGGAGATACCGGTCGCAGGACCGCCTTGCCGAGGTACTGGCACGCTCGCAGCGCGAGTTCGAGGTCCGCACGGCGGTCCTCGATGGGCGCGCCGAGGGCCCGCTCGGCCTTGCGGACGCGGTACTGGACGCTGTTCTTGTGCAGAACCATCCGCTCCGCGGTGGCGGTGTAGCTGCCGGTGGACAGGTATACCTGCAGCGTGTCGCGCAGGCGGGCGTGCTGCTCGTCGTCGATGGCCAGGTCTGCGAGCGTTGCCCAGACCCAGCTGCGCGCGGCCGGACCATCCGCCCAGATCAACGCGACCGCGCCGACCTCGGCGAAGCTGGTCAGACGAGCCCCGGGCTTGGCGGCGAGCGCGAGATCCTGTGCGCGGGCGGCTTGTAGGTGCGTCCGGCGGAACCCGTCGACGCCATAGCCCGGCTCCCCGACGGCGACGCGCGCGGACAGGTCACCGTTGTCGAATGCGTCCGGCAGCAACGCGCGGACGCGGGTCGCGTCCTTGCCGAGCGGTAGCCAGATCCAGGCCAGGGCCTCGTCGCGTGGTACGAACAGCGGCCGGCGGTCGCCCAGCGCGCGGCCGGCCCATGACGCGAGCCGCTCGAGGCGGGCCAGGCCGTCGCTGCCGTGCGTGTCGCCGATGACCCAGGCGATGACGCCGAGGTGGTGCTGCTGGAGGCGGTAGCCGAGCGACGATTCCGCGGCGTCGATATCGACGGGCTCGCTTGCCAGCAGTGCACGCACGCGGGCGGCCCGAACCGCAGTCTGGGTCAGCAGCCATCGATCGCGCTCTCGCTGATAGATGGTGATCAGCTGCTCGGAAACACGGTCGATGTAGCGGAAGCTGACCTCGACCAGGCGAGCAGTAACGGCGGTACTGAGCTCGGCGGGCATCGCCCGGGCCGCGATCTCCTCGACGCATCGGCCCAGGAACCGGCCGTGACCAACGCGGTAGGCGCGGATCAGCGCGACGATCGGGACGCCGCGTTGGGCCAGCCGCTTGGCGTACTCGACGGCTGCTGCCGGCGGGTCGACCTCATCGGGGGTGGTCCCGTGCTCGAAGACGTGTAGCAATGTTGCGACGTTCTCCTCGACGCTTGCGTCGAGCAGTTTCTCGACGAGCTTCTCGCCCCGCAGTTCTGGGATGTCATCGGTCAGCAGCCCCCAGATGTCCTGCGTGAGTTCGACCAGCCGCGCGCCGGCTGCGGCGCCGACAGCGGACAACTCTCGGTCGACCGCGTCGAAGCTGTTCGCCACCGGCTAATCGTAGGCGCGCATCGTCCCGCGAGGACCGTGCTTCCGTGCCGGTCAGCCGCACGAACCGCGCCGACATCGTTGTGTGTCGCGCACGGTGGCTCGGCGGCCAGACCGTCCTAGCGTCGCATGTGAATCCCAACGGAAGGGGAACCAAAAATGAAGGCATTGTCGGAGCAGCTCAGCGAACTTTCCGATCGAGCCAAGAAGGCGGAGGACTTCGTCA
>WNGF01010631.1_pt1 | contig 10336 bp, 10 predicted proteins | sample 5400641 | NCBI WGS metagenome assembly WNGF01 (sample SAMN13153371, study PRJNA577476) | soil metagenome | isolation source: 80 cm soil or saprolite under grassland replicate 2 | place: USA:California | collected 2016-06-15
GCGCTCGAGAGCAGGGAAGTGAGCCCGGATCTCGGCGATACTAGCAACCTGTGAGCGATCCTGATGCTGAGTGTCAGTCACCTTTTCTTGATATGGAGCGACTGGACTATTTGAAGACGAGATGGGCGACGGTGGATTCGAGATTCCCGTAGATCATTGCGACCGCAGTCAGGTCGAAGGCTGCGTGCGCGATCATCAGCATCCAGATCTGTCCTGTCACAGCGAAGATCGTCCCGAACACGAGCCCTGTGGCAATGGCTTGCTCGGTGCCCGGCAGCCCCTGGCCGGAATAGTGAGCCAATCCGAACAACGTGGCGGTGATCAGCACCATAGCTGCCTTCGCCCTGAGATTGCATCCGACTAGCTTCCCCAGTCGCTCGAACATGTAGCCTCGAAAAACGGTCTCTTCTCCGAAGCCCGCGCCGACAATCATGGCGTAAATGGCGCCTGGGAGGGCGGCTCGATTTCCCGCCAGGTAATGGTAGGCGTGATTTATCGGATCAGCGCCGAGGAGTGGCAACACGATCGCCTTCATCAGGAACTTGAGAGCGATGCCCAAGACGATTCCGGCGACAACGGTGCGCGTCCAGCTCTCCGGCCGGACGAAGCCGAGCTCGCGCCACGGAGTGTGCGACCGCCAGGCCCACAGGAGCACCAGAATGCCGCCGAGGGGTACGAAGCGGTCATTGCCGACGAGAAGGATGACGAGGATCGCGAGGATTCCGAGCGGCCCGAATCCGCGCAGACGCCTGGCGAGCGGATCGTCAGAAGGCGGTGAGACTCGCGCTTCGACAGGACGCTCGACAGCCTGCTCTGACAATTTCGATCCGTCGCTTGTCATAACGCTGACAACCTAGTCACATTAAGAAACCTTCCAGACAATACATTTGGCTCTCCCTATCGAGCGGTTACGCACGGCCCTCACCGACTCATACGTCATTGACCGGGAACTCGGTCGCGGCGGTATGGCTACGGTGTATCTGGCGCAGGACTGCAGGCACGACCGTGTTGTCGCGCTGAAGGTTCTCCACCCCGACCTCGCTGCCTCGCTTGGGCCTGAGCGGTTTCTTCGCGAGATCAAACTTGCGGCGCGGCTCAACCATCCGCACATCCTCCCACTCTTCGACAGCGGCGAGGCGGAATCATTCCTCTACTATGTGATGCCGTACGTCGAAGGAGAATCGCTGAGAGAACGTCTGGAGCGCGAGAAGCAGTTGCCGGTTGACGAAGCGGTGCACCACGCCAAGGCGATCGGATCAGCGTTGGATTATGCACACCGCCAGAAAATCGTTCACCGCGACATCAAGCCGGAGAACGTGATGCTCTACGAGGGCGAGGCGATGGTCATGGACTTCGGGATCGCAAAGGCCGTGAGCGCCGCGTCGAATGAGATACTTACACAGACGGGGATGATGGTGGGAACTCCGGCGTATGTAAGCCCGGAGCAGGCGGCCGGAGAAACAAACCTCGACGGCCAGAGCGATCAGTACAGTCTCGCCTGCGTGCTCTACGAGATGCTCGCGGGAGAGCGTCCGTTCAGCGGATCGACTGCAGCGCTGGTGATGTCGAAGCGTTTCACCGAAACGGCGGCACCCCTTCGAACCGTCCGCGGCAGCGTCCCCGACCATGTCGAGCGGGCGGTGACGAAAGCGATGTCAACAGATCCTTCCGCCCGCTTCTCCACGACCGCGCTCTTCGCGCAGGCGCTCGGCAGCGAAGTACTGGCGACGCCGACTGACACTGCGACACTTCCGCAGGCGATCGTATCCGCTGCCAAGTCGGTTGCCGTGCTCCCCTTCGCCAACATGAGCGCGGACTCTGAGAACGAGTACTTCACGGATGGAATGGCGGAAGAGCTGATCAACGCGTTGTCGAAGATCCAATCCCTGCGCGTGGCGTCGAGAACATCGTCGTTCGCGTTCAAAGGAAAGAACGAGGATATCACCGAGATCGGCCGAAAGCTGAAGGTCTCGACGGTTCTCGAGGGAAGTGTGAGGAAGATGGGAAACAAGCTCCGCATCGCCGCACAGCTCATCAATGTCGCTGATGGCTATCAGCTCTGGTCGGAACGATTCGATCGCGATATGGAGGACGTGTTCGCCATTCAAGATGAGATCTCGCAGGCGATATTCGACGCGCTTCGCGTAATACTCAGCGAGGGCGAAAAAAAGGCCATCGAGCGGGACCGCTCCGTCAACGTGCAGGCTTACGAGTATTACCTGCGCGGACGACAGTTCATTCATCAGTGGAGCCGGAGCGGGCTCGAATACGCCCGGCAGATGTTCAGGCGCGCGATCGAGATCGATCCCGAGTATGCTCTCGCCTACGCCGGGCTCGCCGATAGCTGCTCCCTGCTATACATGAACTGTGACGCGCGCGAGCAGAATCTCACGCAGGGGAATGCAGCGAGCCGCCGGGCGCTGGAGCTCGGTCCCGACCTTGCCGAAGCGCATCTCTCGTCCGGACTGACGCATTCACTGAGCATGCGCTTCACGGAAGCCGAGCGCGAGTTCGAGTTCGCGATGAAGCTCGACCCGAAGTTGTTCGAGGCGGTATATCACTACGGACGAGCGAGATACGCTCAGGGTGAGTACGCTGAAGGCGCGAAGCTGTTCGAAAGAGCATGCGCGCTGAGACCGGAGGATTTTCAGGCGCCGTCCTTCCTCGCGCAGTGCTACCTCGGAATGGGACTGAAGGACGAAGCACGCGCGATGCAGCGCAAAGCGTTGCGTCTCATAGATGAGCGGCTGGCGCTGAATCCCGATGATGCCCGTGCCTGCCAGCTTGGCGCGACGATGGCCGCCAACCTTGGCGAGAGAGAAGCGGCAACCGACTACGCGCGGCGGGCGCTGACGATCAATCCCGACGATCCTCTTCTGTTGTACAACATTTCCTGCATGTACGCGCTGCTCGGCAATCCGAACGAGGCGCTTAGCTGTCTCGAGAAGGCCGTTGACAAAGGGTACGGGCAGAAGGATTGGGTGGAGCACGATTCCGACCTGAATTCTTTGCGCGAGCTTCCGCGGTTTCAGCGCATCGTGGAAGGGATGTAGAGGCCAATCCCTTGCGATGTCGAACGATCGTCACCGGCCTCCTCACTGCGCTTGTTGGCGGTGCCTGCTCATCCGGTCCCAAACCTCCGCGCGCGAGTCCCCAAGTAACCATTGCTTCCAACCCCAAGGTTACACCCGCTGAGCAGGCGCGAGCTGACAGTGGGCGAGCACCTTATACATCCGCCGACGTTCAGTTCATGCAGGGGATGATCGTCCACCACGCACAGGCAGTGGTGATGGCACGCTGGGCGCCGACGCATGGTGCTCGGAACGATGTCAAAATCCTCGCTTCACGGATCGACGTCGCACAGCGCGACGAGATTGTCTTCATGCAGCGCTGGTTGCGTGACCGCCATGAGACCGTACCCGATCCACTCGCTCATTACGACATGCCGGGGCACGACACAGCAATGGCAGGGATGGCGATGCCGGGCATGTCGACCTCCACAGACCTGATGCCAGGCATGCTGACTCCACGCCAGATGGCGACACTCAGGAGTGCAGCCGGCGCGGAGTTCGACCGCCTCTTTCTTGCTTTCATGATTCAGCACCACCAGGGCGCGCTGAAGATGCTGAACAACCTCTTTTCCAACCGCGGAGCCGGACAGGACGAATATGTATTCCGCTTCGCCTCCGACGTGAGCAGCGATCAGACAACGGAAATCGAGCGAATGCAATCGATGCTCTCCCAAACTTCGACTCACGTGCCATGACCACCATTTCTCGCAACACGGCTACCCCTGTTGCTTCGGTGCTGCTTGCCATCGCCGCTTCACTCTGCGCGGCCTGCGCGCCGACGGTGTCTTCGCCGGGCGCGAGTACGTCGCCCGTCCCGAGCATGTCGGCGTCACCGCCGAGTCCCGATCCTCGTCTCGCGCTTCGTGCCGGATGGTTCGACGCCGGCGAAGCGAGCTGGAACCTCGAGCTCGTATCGCACACAAAGCCCTCGCCAAGCTTCCTCAATCCCAGTACTCCCGGTGATCCACGTCTGTGGAATTCGGATCTCTCATTCACCGGCAGGTACGCTTTTCAGGGAAATTTCGGAGGCTATGAGGTATGGGACATCTCAAATCCCAAAAAGCCGACTCTACGTACGGCTTACGTGTGTCCGGGTTCGCAGAGCGATGTCTCGGTCTATCATCAGCTGCTGTTCGTTTCTTCGGAGTCAACGAACTCGCGAGTCGATTGCGGAATGCAGGGAGTTCCGGACACTGTCAGCAGCGAGCGCGTCCGCGGAATCCGCATTTTCGACATCGCCGACGTCCGCCATCCGAAGCTCCTCTCCATCGTGCAGACGTGTCGGGGCTCGCACACTCACACTGTCGTGACCGACCCCAAAGACACCGCCAACATTTACGTCTACATATCGGGGCGCGCGACGGTCCGCTCGTCGAAGGAGCTCCCGGGTTGTTCCGGTGCAATGCCCACTGAGGATCCGAACACGGCGCTCTTTCGCATCGACGTAATCCAGGTGCCGCTCGCCCATCCCGAGCAGGCGAAGATCGTCGCCTCACCGCGAATCTTCGAGAATCTCACCCAGGCACCCAAGCACCCGGAGCTTCTCGCTGACAGCCTCGCAGCAATCGCTGCCCGCGCAAAGGCGGTGGCGGAGTCGCTGGCAGCGGGAAGACCGGCGCCGCCACAGCCGGTCCCTCAACCACCCGGCGCTCCGACGCAATGCCACGACATCACGGTCTATCCCGCGATCGGTTTGGCAGGCGGCGCGTGCGGGGGATATGGTCTCCTGCTCGACATTCACGATGCAGCCCATCCCAGACGCGTCGCAGCCACCGCCGACTACAATTTCTCCTTCTGGCACTCAGCCACCTTCAACAACGACGGAACGAAGATTCTCTTCACCGATGAATGGGGCGGCGGAAGCCAGCCGCGGTGCCGCTCCACCGACAAGCCCGAATGGGGAGCCGACGCGATCTTCACGCTCGCAAACAACACCATGACTTTCAGGAGCTACTACAAGCTGCCGGTGGCGCAGAAGTCAGTCGAGAATTGCGTCGCTCATAATGGAACGCTGATCCCGATTCCGGGACGTGACATAATGGCGCAGGCGTGGTATCAGGGTGGGGTTTCCGTATTCGACTGGACGGACGCCGAGCACCCGAACGAGATCGCGTACTTCGACCGCGGTCCGATGGATTCGACGAAGTTCATAATGGCCGGATACTGGTCCACGTACTGGTACAACGGCTACATCGTCGCGTCGGAGATTTCGCGCGGGCTCGACATTTTTCGTCTGAAGCCCAGCGCCTTCATCTCACAGAACGAGATCGATGCGGCGAAGCTGATTCATTTCGACTACCTGAATGCGCAGGACCAGCCGAAGATCGTGTGGCCGCCGAGCTTTGTAGTCGCGCGAGCATATCTCGACCAGCTTGTGCGAGGCGATGGCATTTCGCGCGAGAGATCGTCCGCGGTCGCGAACGAGCTAAGCCGTGCCGAACGGCTTCATGGTCGCTCCAGAACTACGGCGCTGACGCAGCTTGCGAGTGAGCTCGATGGCGAAGCGTCGACTGCTGGTGATTCGGCACGCGTGAAACTGCTAGCGGGAGCGCTAAGGGAGCTGGCAGCCGCGCAACACTGAACGAGAAGGGCAACCTCGAAAGGCACAGATGGGATCTCGCATCGGTGTCTTTCGAGGTTGTCGTTTTCAATCCTCAGGGGTGCTCTACTTCCACGTGAACCTGCTCGCGCCGAACGAGGTACACCCCGCTCGTGATAATCACGCTCGCCCCGACAAGCGTCACGGTGGCCGGAGTCGTTTTCCATACGAACCAATCGAGACCCAAACCCCAGGCGAGCGCGGTGTACTCGAAGGGAGCGATGAAGGATGCTTCGCCGAGACGGAAAGCTTCCGTGAGCGCGAGCTGTCCGAGCGATCCGGTCACGGCGATTCCGGCGATGGCAAGCCAATGTGCAGACTGGATAGGGCGCCAATCAGGAAGCGCGATCACCGCTGCGCCAATTCCGACAAACGCCATCAGCCAGAATATCATGCTCGGAGTGCTGTCCGTGCGACCTAGCACGCGGACCGTGATCGACGACAGTGCGTAACCCACAGCGGTTGCCAGAACCGCTAATCCCGAAATTGTCAGCGCGCCTGCGCCGGTTGGCCTGAGCACGATGATGACACCGCAGAAGCCGACCGCAATCGCGAGCCATCGCCGCCAGTCGACGCGCTCTTTCAGAATCACGACAGCGAGCGCAGTAATCAGCAACGGTGCCACGAAAAAGATCGAATACGCTTCGGCCAGTGGCAGACGCCGAAGCGCGAACGCGAATGTTGCCAGCATCATGATGCCGAGGGCGCCTCGAGCGATGTGCAATGGGAAGCGAACGCGAAGGAGTTGACCGTAACCCCCACGCAATCCGACCCACGCAATAACAAATGGGAGTGCTGACAGCCCTCTAAGCGACGCTACCTGAAACGGGGAGTAGTGGGGAGACAGGATCTTGAGAAAGGCATCCATCACCGACAGCGCGCCGACCGCGACGAGCATTGCGGCGACGCCTTTCAGATTATCGTGTCGTATCAGCTGTTCGATTGACGACGCCGAGGGGGAGAGTACGTGCTGAAGTGAGTGGTGTGGTGCCAGGTATCGTCACCCGTCCAGTCTTCTTCCGGTGCCGGCTCGGTCTGGCCGAGCTTTCTGACATCAATGCTGACAGTCCCATCTGCACTGACCGGATTGTAGATGTTCACGAAGCGATGATCGAAGACAATCTCATGCGGCTTGTACGAAGTCCGCGCGTGAACGACCTGAGAGAAAGTCTCGTCAACACCTGACAGGAGCACGAGAAACTCGGCGTCTCGCTCCCCAAGCTCATCGGCCGTCATTCCCCACATTGGGCTCTTCTCGTCAATCGGATGAACGATCGTCCAGCTCATCGGAAAGAAGACGACGCGCGTACGCTCGAGCGCAAGCTGATCGTACGTTCGGGCGGATCCATTCATTCTGCTGAACAGCACCTTCGCCTCGAGCTCTATCAGCTGATTCGCGCGCGCATTGGTGAGCCGGAACATGAATCCTGTCTTACCGTGGTACGGGCCCACCACGGCGCGCTCGCTGAAGACAATCGCTGCCGTAGGACGGGAGAATCTCGCAAAGAGAATTCCGGTTCCGAGCGCGAGCATGAGCAGCCCAGTGAGCGACTCGGCCATCACGATGAGATTTGCGGGAACGCCGACGGGATAGACGTTGCCGTAGCCGATGGTGCCGATGGTCTCGACGCTCAGGAAGAACGCGCGTCCGAACTGACCGCCGAAGAGCTCAGGTGCCTGACCGGCGATGGCTCCCGCGCCGCAAGCAAGGAATGCCAGCGCGAAAACGACGTTCGCTAGCACGTACCCTGAAACGACTAGTAGCAGGAAGCGCCGCCACGAAATCGTCAGAAGAAGGTGGTACGGATGCAGGCGAGCGAAGAACGGCATGCCTTCGCGACGAGGATTGAACGAGCCGTCGCGATTGAGCAGGCGCTTTTCGTTTGCACCTCCGACGACCGTGCCGAAGCCGAGGTCCTTGAATTCCGGAGGTTGAGTGGTTGCGAGAGTTGGCTCAGACACGTGAGTAACTCAAGTTGAAGAAAAGACCGGCGTATTGGAAGACACCCACGCGATCATCTGATCGAGGAGCCACCCCCCATCGGTGTCACTCGGCTGAAGCTGACCGAGCACCAGGCTGATCTTATCCACGAGGTCTCGCGGGTGGCTGGAGTCAACGAATACGACTCGCCGCGGGTCAAGCGATTGAAGGGCGACAAAGTATCGCCGCTGCGGCTCGACGAGTCGCAGGTTCTGCTCGAAATTGCGACGAGTACGCGTCGCGTCCTCCGCTCGACGCCGACGCAGGTCGGCCTCTGTCGTTTCAAGTATTACGTAAAGATCGGGGAAGCCGAGCGCTTGCTCGCGCAGCTGGGACCGGTAGTACGGAGCGATGAACTTTACCGCAGGCCAACCATCCGTCGCGTAGACCCAGTTGAACCAGAGCGCCTTGAGCGGGTCGCCATCCAACACGACTAATGAGCCGCTCGCGGCGTAAATGCGGGCGACCTGCCAAAGCGCGCTATGCTGCTCGGCGAACCACTGACCGGAATCGGCGATTCGGGGGACGTCCGCAAGCTTTAACTCCGGCACGACTACGGCGCCGCATTCCCTTGCGAGCGCAGAAGCGAGAGTGGTCTTTCCGACTGCGCTCGGACCCTCTACGCAGATTACGAGTCCTCTGGTTTGCGCGGAGAGCGCCTCACGGCCTGGAGGGTGACTCATCTCTGCGGAGACGGAGTCGATAGCGGGGTCGGCCTTTCGGATGCCTCGACCAGCGCAGCGATCAACTCGCGACAGAACGCCGGGATATCGGCGACGATCCGACCCCACACGAGATGCTCCTCTCGAAAGGCAGGCTCGTCCACCCAGACCGCTCCCGCATTCACGAGGTCGTCCTTGATGCCGAGTGATCCAGTCGCCCGACGGCCTTTGACGATTCCCGCTGAGATGGCGACAAGGCCGCCATGGCAAATAATCGCGAGTGTCTTGCCGGCCGCATCCATCTCACGGACGAGATCTGTGACGACGGGATAACGGCGCAGTTTGTCCGGCGCCCATCCGCCTGGAACGAGCAGAGCGAACAACTCGCCGCTTCGAAGTGAGTCGATTCGCGTGGTGGGAGCGATCTCCAACCCATTCTTTCCGCGAATTGGTTTGAGATCGACCGCCGCCGCGACGACTTCGGCGCCCTCTTCCTGAAGACGCATCAGCGGAACAAAAAACTCCAGGTCCTCCACGCCGTCTGCGAGGAGAATCGCGATCCGCTTGCCCGTGAGTCGCATGCTCGATCTCCCGTCAGCCAGTAGTCAACGCCATCGCCGGCGCACGCCTATTCCACTCAACGTGTGTACCGCAAGATTCGGCATCCAGACGCTGCCGCCATTGATCCGGATACGCGCCACTGCGGCTGTAAGTTTCGCCTCCGGCGCCGCCGTGAGCGCAGTAGCGCCGTGGCCCAATGTGTAACGGTTGCCAAAAGCTAGTTGGGTCGACACTCCAGCAACGTGATACCCCCGGCCGAGTATCGTGCGAACCGGCCCCACATCTCGGCCGCCAACTCTCCCTTCCGGATGCGCAACCACTAACCCGATTCCAAACCGCCACCGCCAGCCATGCGTCGGCATCTCTACGTTCATCATCGGTTGGTTGAATCCGTGACTGACTTCAAATCGTTCGACTGGTGGCTGCGGGTTCTGGAGATAGAGCTTGTGGTGGAGCATCTCGAACTCGATAGCTCTCCCGTCACTGGCGCGACCGAAACGATAACTATAGTAGGGGGAACCAGCGATGGGGCGTGTGCGATAGTGCGCGATGAAGCGCGCGTGCTCACCCAGAAAATCGATCGTGATCGGCAGTGGGAGGCTCCATGCGGAGCCGAAGAACAATTCGGCGGAAAGGTCAGTCGATTGTGATTGCGCACGCAGCGACGTGGTCCAGATGAGGAAAAAGAAGAGAAGACCACCGAGGCGTCGCCAACGTGCCACCAAGCTCACAACGCTTCGGACTGAGGGCGACACTTGGTCGCGTGTTGTGAATCCGGTCTACACGAGCCGGATGCTCAATCCCGAATTGGGTCGGCCGAGTCGCGCTGCTCCCGGGTCATCGGTTGATTCTCCACGAAGCCAGTCGAGCACCTCTTTTGGTGGTATGCGACGCCCCTCCAGCTCCGCGGACTCGGGACGCGCGTCGAGCGAAAGACGCGCTCGGTACACTTCAACCACTCCGAGTTGTTCTTCGATTGCGCGCAGACAGATGCCGCGCATGTAATAGCGGTTGAAGTCCCCTTCGGCGAGCATGCGCGTCGCCATTTGCGGCACTCTTGCCATTGTCTGCGCGCCGCCACGTGTACGGCGCGTCTCGACTTCAACGACCAGATCCGAGGCCCGCTCCTCGAGCCACCGGTCATCGTAATAGCGGATCGCCTCATGAAGGAGGTGCTTGTACTCTTCGATCGCCGTTGGCCGGAGACGCTCAGAAGCGTGAAAGGTGTCGTTCAGAAGATCGCGGTCGAGCTCGGCCAATGCGTATCGTCGCGTCGTGGGATCGAGGTTTTCGTATTGTAGAGGCATCGTGAAAGCGGACCAGCGCCGAATGTGACATTCGTAGAACCCGCATGACGCGGACCACTCTCAACAAAGTGCGGATGATTTATTTGGCGGTTGCAATGGCTGGGCGTCAGCCCTGGAGGCAGAACCTTCGAACGTGAGCATTGAACCGATCGGGT
>WNGF01020536.1_pt1 | contig 10336 bp, 13 predicted proteins | sample 5400641 | NCBI WGS metagenome assembly WNGF01 (sample SAMN13153371, study PRJNA577476) | soil metagenome | isolation source: 80 cm soil or saprolite under grassland replicate 2 | place: USA:California | collected 2016-06-15
GCGACCGCCAGAATTCAATGGACTCGGAGGTGACGTCCTCCGGATTCGCTTCGATCGAGAATTCACCCCCAGGATCGACTCGGAATCCGCTGCGAATCGCGGCGACGACACGTGCGAGATGCTCCGGCGCCGTTCGCGAAGGCGTTCCGCCGCCGAGGAACAACGTGTCCACCGCCTCGCCGTTCGCACGCGCCTCGATCTCGCCAATCAGCGCATCGATATAGGTGGCCTGCAGCGACAGGTCGGTGCTGACCGCAAACGGGCAGTACGCGCAATGGACGCGGCAGAATGGCAGGTGAATGTAAGCTCCAACGGACATGACGAATGCAGAATGCAAAATGCAGAATGCAAAAGGACTTCGCCACATTTCTGCATTCTGCATTCTGCATTCTGCATTCACTTATAATTAGCTGATGTCCGAAGTCGTTCCCGAAACCTCGTCGCGACGGCCGCGCCTTCTCTGGACCCTTCTCGGAGCCATGGTGCTGGTCGGCCTGTTGCCGCTCGTGGTGTCGCACTATTTCCTGATCGGCATCAACCGCGACTCGCTGGAGACGCTGGAGAAAAAGTACCTGACGCGCGCGGCGGTGAGCATCGCCACCGATGTGCAGAATCTTCTCGCCAGCAACACGCAGCAGCTCAACACGATTGCTTCGAGCGTGCTGGTCATGAAACGTGCGCTCCCCGCGGGCACTGATCCGTTCGCCTACATCGACAGCCGCGGCGTCGTCGCTTCGTACATTCCGCCCGACAGCGATCTCCTCGCCCTTCGCATCATCAACAATGCCGGCGAAGGCGCCGAGGCAAAGCCCACCGGACTGGAGGCTGCGGTCCTTCAGGAGCTCGACCTGGTGCGTGTCGCGGCGATGAAGGGCCAGGTGGTCACCGGCACGTACCAATACCTTTCCGCGTTGAATCAGCCGGCGGTGGTGATCGCGGTGCCGGTCATCGATGGCGGCAAGGTCATCGGCGTCACCGAGGGCCTCGTCAGCCTGAAGCGGATCACGAATCACATCCGCGAAGTCGGCCGCGGCGATGTCACCGCATTTCTCGTCGACCGCAACGGACGGGTGCTGATCCACAGCGAACCGAGCATCGATGTACAACGTCCAGATTTCTCATCACTAAAAATCGTACAAGAATTCGCCAAGGCGCCCGTGCGCATCACGGAGTCCTACGACGAGCTGCGCAACGGAGAGCGCATGCGAATGCTCGGCACCGTGGCGCCGATCGGCCGCCCTGAGTGGGGGGTGGTCGTCGAGAAACCTCAGTCGATGGCCTTCGCCTCAGTAACCAAAATGGTTCGGGCGACGGTCGAATGGGGATCGATCGCCCTGGCGCTGGCGATTCTCGCGGCGATCATGTTTGCGTCCGGCATCTCCCATCCCATTCGCGTTCTGGCGCACCGCACGCGTGAGATCGCCAAAGGAAACTACCAGCAGCGCGTCGAGCTGAGGACGCATAACGAGATCGGCGAGCTGGCCGACAATTTCAACTCGATGTCCGAGGCGATCGAGGGAGCGATCGAGCGTCTGAAGAGGGCGGCGCACGAGAACAACCTCCTGTTCATCAACAGCGTGCGCATGCTCGCGGCGGCGATCGACGCGAAAGATCCGTACACGCGCGGCCATTCGGAACGAGTGGCGCGCTACTCGATGGCCATCGGCAAAAACCTCAGCCTGTCGGAAAAAGACATGCGCGACCTGCGCATCAGCGCGTTGCTGCACGACGTCGGCAAGATCGGAATCGACGATCGCATCCTGCGCAAACCGGGAGCGCTCAGCGACGACGAATTCGAAGTGATGAAACAACATCCGGTGAAAGGCGCGGCGATCATGAGCGGCGTCGCGCAATTGATCGACATCATTCCCGGCATGAAGTACCACCACGAGAAGTGGAGCGGTGGCGGCTATCCCGACAGCCTCCAGGGCGACCAGATCCCGATGCAGGCGCGAATCATCTCGATTGCCGATACCTTCGATGCAATGACCACCAATCGCCCGTATCAGAAGGCGATGGAGATTTCCTACGTCGTCGAGAAGGTGAAGAGCTTCGCCGGTTCACGCTTTGATCCTCGCGTCGTCGACGCGTTCGTGCAGGCGGTCAAGCGCGGCGACATCGTGATCGAAGAGCAGGTGCGCGGCGCTGCCTAAGTGACCTTCCAGGACATTCTGCGTCAGTTGCTGCAAAGCACTCCCGGTGCGATCGGCGCCGTGTTTCTCGATCAGGAGGGAGAGGCGGTGGAGCTTCGGGCGGAGAACGTTTTCGACATCGGCCCGGAAGGCCTCCGCGCGATTGGCGCGTATGAGGGCATTTTCCTTTCGGATCTCACGCGAGCCTGCGAACGCATTTCGGCGGGAACTCCGCAGCGGCTGACCATCGATTTCGAGCACGCGAAGGTGCTCAGTTGCGTTTTGAAAGATGGGTACTATCTCGTCCTGGTGATCAGCGGCGACGCAAGCGAGGGAATCGCCTGGCAACGCCTTCGGGCCTGCCGCGAACGGCTGCGAGCCGAGATTTAATGGAACGGCGTCTGCAGAGATCGTCACGGCAATGAAACGTCTCGCGATCGTCGCGATCGCACTCACGCTCGTCACCGCCTGTGCGCGTCCCGCTCCGCGCAGGCGCACGGTGCGGCGGGATTCGGACATTCAGACCATCGATTCGACCGAATCGCGGCCGGCCGTGCTCACTCCTCCTCCTGTGCTGACGGACGAGGGGCCGCCTCCAAAGCCGCCCGGCAACGTTCAGACCGAAGATGCTCCCCCGCCGCCGACCCCCAAGGATGAGGCGCTGCGCGCGTCGCTGCCGTTCGCTCCGGCGATCGCGCTCGACCCGGTCGACGGTAGCAAAATCTCCATCCGCTCCAACACGCCCACCCTTGAATACAAAGGGCACATGTATTACTTCTCATCCGAAGCGAACAAGAGGACCTTTGTCGCAAGCCCGGAGCAATTCACCAAGGGAATCTTCGCGCACGGCTAGTGGTGCGGAGACCGACAACCACCACAGAGGCACAGAGATCACAGAGGTGGTGGACAGCGAAAGTTTGCGTCTGTTCTTATTACCGTTCTCGCACTTTTCCGCACTTCGCCTTACGAACGGTCAGGGACTCTAGTCCGTGAAGGCCTCGCGCGACTGAGCGAATGATCCGATCTCTCAGTGTCCTCTGTGCCTCTGTGGTGATACGGCCCCGGAACGCGACATCAACTCAGTGGTGCGATTTGAAATCGAGATCGCTGTTCGGCACTGCCGCAGTCTGCGGCGGCTGGCTGTCAAAGATGTAGACGTCGGTCCCGACCTTCGTAACTTTCCAGATTTTCTCCAAAAGATTGCTCGGCAGCCTGATGCAGCCGTGTGAAGCATATTTGCCGAGTGAGTCCGGATCGTCCGTGCCGTGCATGAGGATTCCATCACCGAGGGCCAAGGCGTATTTGCCGAGGACGCCTTTGACTTGCCGGCGTGGCGAGTCGGGCGAAGGGATGGGCTCGCCTGCCTCGATAAAGGCCCAATCGGGCTTCGTCCAAACCGGATCCTCGATCTTTCGAAGCACACGCAGATGCCCGCGCGGAGTGTGAAACACCCACACATCATCACCGTGCTCGAGCACGGTTTCCTTGCCGGTCGCCGCCGGACCGTCGGCGACCATTTGCCCGTCTTGGAACAGATAGGCGTGATTTCGCGAGACATCGACGGTGATCACCACCCCCTGGCGTGGCGCTTCCGGTGGAAGCCCCTTGAGTGAGGGTTGATCGCATTTCTTGAACTGCCACCAGTGACAATCCGCCTGAAGCTGCGGGACTGCTGAGAACAGACTCGCGACGAGGACGCCTCGCGCAAGCAGCGAAAGTTTCATTTTCAAGGACCCCCTCCCACTCGAACCATGCGCAGCGATCCACGAGGAGCGCGCAGCGAAATCGGAAGGCGAGACAAGGCGTTGTAGGATCGTCACAACGGCCCCGTAGCTCAGGTGGATAGAGCAGCGGTTTCCTAAACCGTTTGTCGGGTGTTCGAGTCACCCCGGGGCCACCAACCTTTGTGATCACTGGCACAACAGCGAAGCGTCATCTCTTGTCGCGCTCGAGCCACATCCGTCGCAATGTTCTGGCGGAGGGAATCGATATGCGCGTCAAAGAGGTGATGACGACTTCACCGAGTTGCTGCAGCCCGACCGATACGCTCGATCGCGTCGCGAAGTTGATGCTCGATCACGATTGCGGCGCGATTCCCGTGCGTGAGGGAACGAAGCTCGTGGGCATGATTACCGACCGGGACATTACATGCCGCGGAGTCGCGACCGGGAAAACGCCCGTCACCGTTCCTGTGAGCGCGGTGATGACGAAGAAGGTCTTCACGGTGCGTCCGGACGACGATGTAGAAACCGCCGTCGACATGATGAAGACGAAGATGGTCCGGCGACTTCCGGTGGTGGATGATCAGGACAACGTCGTTGGAATCGTTGCACCGTCGGATCTCGCGCCCACGCTTGCATCGAACAATGTCGCCGACTTTCTGCTTGCGGTGTCGTATTGGAACCGCAGACCGGCGGGTCGTGCGCTGGCGTAAATACGAGGTCGTGCTACATTCGCCGTTGTGCAGCTGTGGACGGCGTTTTTACACACCGGCTGGGTTGGGAAGTCCGTCCTCGGCATCCTCCTGCTGTTTTCGCTGATGTCGTGGGCGGCGATCTTCATCATCTCGCGCCGCTTCCGGCGATCCGCAGCGGCCTCCAGGCGCTTCACCGCTGCATTTCGAAAAGCGAAGCGGCTGGCCGACCTTCAGGCGGTGACCTCCACGGCCGCGCACTCGTCGCTCGTTGGCCTCTTCAGGGCAGGTTACGCGGAGATCGAAGCGCAGCTCGCGCATGCGCACGACGCGCAGATGATTCGTTCCCTCGACAGCGTGGAACGATCCCTGCTGCGAGCATCGCGAATTGAGGCCGCACGGCTCAGCAAGTATTTGCCGCTGCTGGCGACGACGGCGGCGGCGACCCCATTCATCGGCTTGTTCGGAACGGTGTGGGGCATCATGGATTCCTTCGCCAACATCGGCGCGATGGGAACGACTTCGATCACCGCAGTGGCTCCCGGCATCAGCGAAGCGTTGATCAACACTGCGGCCGGCCTGTTCGCCGCGATTCCCGCGCTTCTGGCTTACAACCATTTCGTGCAGAAACTGCGGCAGGCTCGAGGGGAGATGGAGGATTTCACGCTGGAGTTTTTGAATCTGACCGAACGGAACTTCATGTAAGCGTTCTTCGTTGCTCGTTGTTTGTTCTTCGTGAAGCACGAAGAACGAAGAACGAAGAACGAAGAACAACGTCTAATTCACGATGACCTTTCGATTTCGAAACGAGGACGATTACAGCGACATGGCGGAGATCAACGTCACGCCGCTCGTCGACGTCATGCTCGTGCTGCTCATCATCTTCATGGTGACGGCGCCGCTGCTGACGCAGGGATTGACCGTCGCCCTTCCGACGGCGGAGGGAAAAAGTTTCGAGCTCGCGTCGAACAATCCGTCGAAGATTCAGGTGACCGCGAGCGGCGCGGTGTACCTCGACGGTATCGCCGCCGGATCGACGAGCCTTGATACGACGCTCGGGCCCATGCTTCGCGCGCGGCGCGTCAAACGCGCGCTTCTCGAAGCGGACAAGTCCGTGCCGTACGGGCGGGTGGTGGCGGTGCTCGACGTGATGAATCGCGCCGGCGTGGAGCAGCTCGGAATGGTGACGCAGCCTGGGGAGAGGAATGGACGACCGCGTCGGTGACATCCTCGCGCGGCGCGCAAGGCTGGAGAATGGAGCCGGCGCCGCGATCTTCTTCTCGCTCCTCTTTCACGCGATGCTCACCGCGATCGCCGGATGGTCGGCGTGGCACCACGGCACGACGCAGTCGACTTCGGTGATGACGATTCGCTTTGCGCAACCGCAGCCCGTCGCCGAAATGACGAGTGTAGGGCCGCCGCCCCCGGCGGCCGTCGCCGCCACACCAGAACCACAGCCGAAACCGAAGCCGGTCGAGAAAAAGACTGCGGCCCCCTCCCCGTTCGGCAAATCAACGAAGAAGCCCGCGGCGGAAGCCCCACCCGCCATCCCCCACCCGCTACCGGTCGCTCCGGCGCAGGAGGTTCCCGTCGGCGGCGCGGGCGTGACTGCGCTCGAAGGCGGCGATTTCCCCTACTCGTTGTACATCGAGCGAATGAAAACATTGATCGGCAGCCACTGGTTGCGTCCGCAGGTTGGCGACACGACGACGATCATCTACTTCGCGATCGATCGCGACGGCTCGATCCGCGATGCGAGAATCGAAGCGCCGAGCGGCAACGGGCTGTATGATCGCGCGGCCCTCCGAGCTGTTCTGGAAACCTCACCGCTTCCCCCTCTCCCTTTCGGCTATAACGGCACATACCTCGGCGTCCACCTCAAATTCCGATGAAACTCATGTGTCATTCTGAGCGAAGCGAAGAATCTCAAGACGCGAAGCCGCTCGCATCTGGAGATCCTTCGCCGTCTTCGCGGCTCAGGATGACACTGGCAGCGCTGCTGATCGCCAACTCACTGCTCGCGCAAACACAGGTCCGCCCCGAGATCACGAAACAGCAGGCGACGACGATCGTCCGGGTGGCCGTTCCGCGGCCCGAAGGAGTGCCGCTCGAAGCGGTGGAGAACGCGTTTTTCGCGCCGCTCACGCGCGATCTCGCCGCCTCGGGAGTCTTTGCCATCGCGGCGATTCCGCCGAATGTGCCGCCCAACGCTGATCTGGCAAAAGCGGCGAACGCGGACTTCGTTCTCTCGCTCAGATTCCGGCAGGAGGAGCAGGACTACGTTCTCGCCGCGCGACTGCTCGACACGACCGGCGTCACGCAATTCGGGAAGGGTTATCGCGGCGTTGCCGTCGCGCTCTCGCGAATGGCGCACATGCTGGCGAACGATCTCGTTCGCGAGATGACCGGTAAGGCAGGGATTTTCCTTTCGCAGATTGCGTTTGCCTCGGATCGCACCGGCCACTTCGAGATCTGGCTGATGGATTGGGATGGGTCGAATCAGCGTCAGATCACCAATCATCGCGCGCTGGCGATTCTGCCGAGCTGGTCGCCCGACAATGATCGCCTGGTGTACACGCTTTTCACCGGCGGCCGTAGCGAGATGTACATCATCAATCGGCGAGGCGGCGGACGCATTCACGTCCAAACCGCACTCGGCTTGAACACCTCCGCCACGTTCTCGCCGATCAGCAATGAGATTGCGTTCGTCGGATCGGTTTCAGGCAACCCCGATATTTACATCGTTCGCGATGACAGCTCGAACCTGCGGCGCTTGACGACCAGCTACTCGATCGAGTCGACGCCGGAATGGAGTCCGAATGGGCGGCAGATCTCGTTCACCTCCGGGCGAAGCGGAACGCCGCAGATTTACATCATGGATGCGGAAGGAACGAACGTGCAGCGCTTGTCGTTCGAGGGCGAGTGGAACGATGACGCGACGTGGTCGCCCACCGGCGAAGAGATCGCCTACACGTCGCGCGTGAATGGCCGGTTTCAGATTCGCATCGCGAACGTGATCACGAAGCAGAGCCGCATCGTCGCCGGCGAAGGATCGAACGAACAGCCGGCGTGGTCGCCTGACGGACGATGGATCGCCTTTCAGTCGAACCGAAGCGGACGCTGGCAAATCTACCGTATGCGCACCGACGGAACCGACCTCATGCAACTCACATTCGAAGGTGAGAACAAAGATCCGGACTGGTCAAAAAAGGCGGAGTGAGCGAATGTTATGATCGAAAACATGAACAAAGCTGTGAAAGGTTTTCTCCTCGGACTCGTTTTGATCGCCGCAGTTCTCGTTCCCGCATGCCGCAGCAAGAAGGCTCCGCCGCCGCCCAAAGTGGCGCCGACGGAGACCACCTCGAGTGTCCCCAACGTGCCCGTGACGGCCACCGAAACCCGGGTGGCGAATCCACCCGATTTCGTGCAGACGCAAACCACACCTCAGGTCACGACGGAAACCCTTCCGACAGACATCGAAGAGTTGAACCGCGTCGCCGTGACGCGCGGCTATTTGCAGGATGCGTTCTACGGATACGATGAGGCAGCGTTGTCCTCCGATGCACAAGCGGCGCTCACTGCATCGGCGAACTGGCTGAAGAAAAATCCGCAGTACAACCTGTTGATCGAAGGCCACTGCGACGAGCGCGGCACCGAGCAGTACAACCTGGCTCTCGGAGATCGTCGAGCGAACTCGGCGAAGGAATACATCGTCGCTCTCGGCGTCGATGGCAGCCGGATTCGCACCGTCAGCTACGGCGAGGAACGGCCGTTCGATCCCGGCCACGACGACGCGGCGTGGGCGAAGAATCGCCGCGCGCACCTTGTGATTGCCGGCAGATGAGAACCATCATCCCGCTCGCTCTGATCCTCCTCGCCGGATGCGCCACCTCGTCCGATGTGCAGAAGCTGCAGAGCCAGATCACCGAACTCCAGGACCAGCTCGCGCAGGTGAAACGCACGACCGCGGGCAAGGAGGAAGTTCAGGGTGTCAATCAGCGAATTGCTGAACAGACGCAGCAGCTCCTGAAATCAAACGCCACTCTGATTGCCAAGGTCGAACAGATCGAAGAACGCGCGAACAACACGCAGGGCTCGATCGAGCAGACGAACTATCGATTGGATCGCCTCGCGCAGCAGCTCACGCAATCGCAGCACGACATCGAGGACTTGAAAGGCGCGGTCGCGCGCGCTGTGGCGCCACCGCCCTCGGCGGCGCCCGCCGGCGTAGCCGGTGCTACATCAACCGCCCAGCCGGCGATGCCGGAGGTGACGGTACCGGCGTCAGCGAGCGAGAATCCGATGGACGTCTATCAGGCGGCCTATCGCGACTACCAGCGCGGCAACTACGATCTGGCAGTTGCCGGATTCCGCGATTTCCTCGCGCGCTACCCCGATAGCGAGCTTTCAGCCAATGCCGAGTACTGGATCGGTGAAAGTCTCTACACGCAAAAGAAATATTCAGAGGCGATCGAGCAGTTCAACCGCGTCGTCAACAAGTTTCCGAAGTCAGACAAGGCGCCCGGCGCCCTTCTGAAAAAAGGTTATGCGTATCTGGCGACGAATGACCGGCCGCGTGCGATCGTGCAGTTTCAGTACGTGGTGCATGAATATCCCAATTCCCGCGAGTCTGCGCTGGCAAAAGACCGGTTGAAGCAGCTCGGAATTGACACTAAATAACAGGAGTATTTTTCATGGCAAATATTCGCTCGGCGGAAAAACAGCGCCGGCAGGCCGAAAAAGCAAAAGTGCGCAACCGCGCAGGAAAATCGCGCCTCAAGAGCGCTTTGAAGGGAGGTCGCGACGCCGTTGCCTCTGGTAAGGCCGATCTCAGCTCCGCTTTCTCGGAAATCGACAAAGCGGCGAAGCGCGGAATCATCAAGAACAACACCGCCGATCGCTACAAATCGCGGCTCTCGGCGGCCGCCAAGCGCGTCGCGAAATAGGTGGAGGGCAGCGGCCCTCCGCTGTCTGGGCAGCCCAGGGCGGCTGTCCTCCGCTACACCGATACTCGATCGTAGCCGGTCGTCTCCGACCGCAAATCGAGCACGCCCACTGAAATCTGTGTTCGTCCTGCCTCCAGCACCACGTCGACTGCGAACGTCACCTTTCGGTCGCCCGCGGCTTGCAGCGCTTCCACGGGCCAGCGGAGCTGCTGCGTTTGTTTGTTGACGCTGGATGTGTGGCCGAGCGCATCGCCGGTGGTGATGTAGACCGTGAATCCTCCGGTGACCACGTTTCCTTCCTGCACAAATCGAAGGTTCTTGATCGGAATCATCACCTTCAGATTGACGCGGCGCTTGTCGCCGTCGGCGACCGGCGGCGCCGCCTGTACGGAGATGCCGAGGTCGTTGGCGTCGGGTTTCATGAGGTGGTAGGCGACGACGCGGCTCTGCACCTCGGCGTCAGCGGTCAGCGGCGCGCCGCCCCGAGCGGTGCGGTCGGATGAAGCACGATCGAGTAATACGAATCCAGATCCGACCGGATTTGCGCGAGGGCCTCGTTCGGCCGCTGCGCCAAAAAAGCGACGCCGCCACTTTCGTCGGCCAGGAGCTGATATCCTGCAGAGCGATTGGCGATCGTGGCGAAGGACGCCGTGCGGTCGCTCATTCGATTCGCTTCCACCCGTGCCGACGCCGCCTCGGCCATCTCCGAATCGATCGTGTAAATCGCCACGCCGCGATCGCGCGCCTCGGCAGCGACGGCTTTCAAGAATGGAGGTCAGATCAAACGAAGATGACTCGGTGAGCGGCGAGCTCCGGCCGGCCCCTTGACGCAGAGCGCCGCCGAG
>WNGF01029877.1_pt1 | contig 10335 bp, 9 predicted proteins | sample 5400641 | NCBI WGS metagenome assembly WNGF01 (sample SAMN13153371, study PRJNA577476) | soil metagenome | isolation source: 80 cm soil or saprolite under grassland replicate 2 | place: USA:California | collected 2016-06-15
CGTTAGTGACACGAATTATCGAATCGATCACCTAGCGGCCGAGGTCCGACGCTTCCGCAGTTTCTTTACGAAGTTCGGTAGGAACGACAGGGCGAGCAGGACAAGCGCGACACCCGCCGCCACTAAAAGCGCCTGCCGGTCGTTTCCGTGCACGCCGGCGAGGAAGCGGTCGCCGACGAACGTTGCCACCAACGTTCCGGGAATGATGCCGAACGCCGTGCCGAGAAGAAATTGCGGGAGCGGCAGTTTCGCGATCGCCGCTGCGTAGTTGAAGACGCCGAAGGGAATGACCGGCACGAGCTTCACGCGGAAGGCCATCAGGGCAGCGTTTCCCTTCCCAAGATCGCTCAGCTTTTCACGGTGAGGTCCAAGCAGTTTGCGAGCTGCACTCGCCCCCACATACCGCGCCAGCAGATATCCGGCAGTGGCACCCAGCATCGAGGCAATCCAGACGAAAATCGCGCCGCGTATGAATCCAAATAACGCGCCCGCCCCGTAGGCGAGTGGACTGACAGGCAGCGGCAGCGCGGCGATCGTCGCGTAGACGATGATGAAGGTCACTACCAGCCACGGCGCTCCAATCGGGTGCCCCGTGAGCAGCGACGCTTTTCTAGCACCAGCGGGCTCAAACAGCCCAACCTTCCAGGCGATGAACGCGAATACGCCGAGGACGATGATTGATATGAGGAGACGGAGAAGATCTGCGAGCCGCGAGCGCATTTTGCGGGGGTGAGCGGGGCGTCGTGGCCCACGCTTCGCAGGGATGATGCCGCGGTATGAGCGAAACGAAGGATTGGGCGGCAGATGTCGGCTCTCTCGTCGCCGGACTTGGGAAGAATCTTCTGGGAGTCGCGGCACGGGTGATACACGCCGCCGTCGGCGTTGAACCCTTCGAGATCCTCGCGTACAGAGGATACGGAAACGGCATCCGCGCTCACGTCTATGGCCGCGTCATCGAGCGGCGAGACATCGGAGCGAGTACGGACACGGATTCGACTCTCAGGAACCTGTTCAATACATATCGCCGGGCGGACAGCGATCCGCTTCCGTTTGCCCGTGTCAAGGTCGAATACGCGGACAGTGAATCGGAGATGAAAGCCGACGACGAGGGCTTCTTTGGGGGATGGATAGACATCGAGAAGCCCGTCACCGAAAAAGAAGAATGGCAAGGATACAAGGCAGAGCTACTTCCGCTGACGACAACCGATGTGCCGGCGGCGACCGCGCCCCTTCCGGTCAGCGGTTCGGGCGAGATCCTGGTCCCACCGGGCACCGCTCGGTTCTGTGTCATCAGCGACATCGACGACACCGTCATCCAGTCACGCGTCTCGAATTTTCTGCAGGCGGCCCGGACCGTGATGCTCGGCAACGCTCGCACCCGTCTTCCCTTTCCCGGCGTCGCAGCATTTTACGAAGCGCTCAGGAATGGCGCGGGCGGAGACGAGAAGAATCCAATCTTCTACGTATCCAGCAGTCCTTGGAATATCTACGATGTCATCGTGGAGTTCATGGATCTCCAGAACATTCCGAAGGGACCTCTCCTTCTGAGGGACTGGGACATCGGTTGGAGCTCGCTTTCATCGTTGCGGCACTCGGAGCACAAGGGCACGATGATTCGGAACATCTTTGAGCTTTATCCGAACCTGGAGTTCATCCTCATAGGCGACACCAGCCAGCACGACCCGGAGATCTATCGCGCGATAGTTGGTGAATACCCGAATCGAGTCAAAGCCATTTACATCAGAGACGTCACGCGGACCGCCGAGCGCTCGGCGGCGGTACAGAAGCTCGCCGACGAAGTGCTGGCCTCACATTCGACGCTCGTCCTCGCCGAAGACACGGTTGGCGCCGCTTCGCATGCGGCGGAGCACGGATGGATCAGCGGCGACGCTCTGCCAAGCGTGCGCGAGGAGAAAAGGGCGGATGAGGGAAAGGACGACAGCAAGGTCGCCGCACCGGGCGGCGGCGCTCCCACCTCGGGTGCTCCGGCGGAAGTTATAGAATAGATCGGTTACGGATCTCGTCGGCCTTACAGTCGATAATTCTCCTGAAGAATGCAGAGCGACGCCGCCATGATGAGCAGAGGATCGACGGAGGCGCGCCCGTCACCATGTCGGGCGTGGGCATCATCGGCCAACCGGTTGATTGCCGCGGGAGCGAAAAACGGAACGTCTTGCATGGAGTTGCTGCGCAGTACGTCCTGAATCACTCCGAACAGTTTTCCCCCCGGACGCGAGCTGAAAGGCGGCGCCATCAGCGGCTTTTTCGGGCGGCCGCGAATGACATCCGAGATGTACGGCGCTGCCGCTTCCCGCAGCAGATACTTGTTCTCTCCACCGAAAGCCAGAGTCCGAATTGGAATCTCCCGCACGTGCTCGAAAAGCACGTGATCCAGAAAGGGGAGCCGCACTTCCACGCCATGAGCCATGTCAGCTCGATCGGCTGTCAGTATGTAGCCGGGAAACATCGTCTTGAGCCAGAGATAAATGAGCTGCTTGGCCGGCTCCCGGTCGCGGAGTATTTCGGTCGCAGCGAGCGATTCGTACAACATTCTATACGGATCATTTCCGCGATGCCGCGCAGCGAGCTCGGGCGGAAGCACCGAACGAAGCATTTGCATTCGCTCCGCCAGCGATCCAACAAGCCACCCCGGGAGGTCGATCATTCTGGTCGCTCGCGCAAGCCATGGCGATGTCCGCGCGATCGCCGCCTGCTCTTGCGTTGCCAGCTGCAGCAGTCGCCACGCCGTCCGCAAACGTCCACGCAAGAATCCTACATTGCCGTTCGATCGCCCAATCACTGCGGGACGGCAAAACCCATATCCGGCAAAGAGCTCGTCGGCCCCCTCGCCCGCGAGTACAGTCTTGTAACCCGACCGCATCACCGCTTTGCTCAACAGATATCGTGCAGTGCCATGCGCATTGTATTGAACGATCTCACCATGTCGCACTGACTCAACGAAGTGTGCAGCCAATTCGGCGTCGGCCGCGGACACGACTTCGAGGTTCGCCCCGTTGAAATCAGCCGACTGCCGCGCCCACGTGCTCTCGTCGTAATCGGGATGATCGAAGCTTATGGTGTACGCGTTCATCGGTCGCGCACCCTGAGAGCTGGCGATGCCGAGTGCAACGGCGGAGTCGAGTCCACCACTCAGCAGACAACCGACGGGAACATCGGCGCGCATTCGCAAGCGCACCGATTCCTCGAGGAGAAGTCGCACCTGCTCCAGAGAATCCCGCGGATCGGTACGAGCGCCGTTCGGCTCGGCCACAGGGTAATCCGCGTCCCAGTATCGTTGAAGCTCGATTGCGCCGGATTCGTGGGAGAGCAGAAAATGTCCGGGCGGGATCTGGCGTACATCGCGAAATACCGATCGGTCCTGCGCCACGCACGCGAACAGCATTTGAAATACCGCTTCGTCGTCCCAGGCTCCCGGCACGCCCGCCGCCAGCAGCGCCTTCGCCTCGGACGCCAGATAGAGCGAGTCGCTCCACTCCGAGTAATACAGCGGCTTGATTCCAAAACGGTCGCGCGCGGCGAACAACCTGTTGCGATTCCCGTCCCACAGGACAAACGCGAACGGCGTCGGAACGCGTTCTGAAGCGATGTCCTTTCTTCTCCAATGCGCAACGAATCGCCTCGAAGCCGTAGAACTCACCATTGACGACGATGCGGATCGTCTCGTCTTCGTTGGCAATGGGCTGGGCGCCGGTGTCGAGGTCTATGATGCTGAGCCGTGTGTGGGCCAGGCCGATCTTCCCATCGGTGGCGAGCCAGTGACCTTCGCCGTCGGGCCCACGATGGCGCAGAGAGCGCATGCCGGCGAGTAGCGCCCCGGGAGCGATTGGCTCCGTTCGTGATTGGATTCCGACTATTCCGCACATAATCTCATCCGTGGTGGAGGCAATTCATCGCGCAGCCGCCAGCGAGCGCGCCGCGTCGATATGAGGGAATTCCAGCAAAGCACGTCCGTGCTGACACGCGAACATCATCAGCAGCTGAGCATCTTCCGAGGCTACGACGCCGCGCGCCTTTATCCGCTCGAGCTGGCTTTGCACTTCAACCTGCCCGGTGTTCCGGTGCGTTCGACAGAACCGGTCGGCAAACCTGGCGGCAAGACCCACCTTGAATTCAGCAGCCCGGTTGCGCGGCACGCGGCCCCAAGTGACGTCGTGCAGATATCCCTGCAGCAAAACAGCGCGGAGCGTCGGTGGGAAGAGCTCCTCCGGATCCACGTAGTGCACAGCACCATGCGCGCTCAGCTCTGTGATCTTGTACCGCGCGTGGAAGTTGCGGTCGTCGATCCAATCGAAGAGCCGGTAACTCTGCGCGATGCCGATAAACCAGAGGGGAGTGTAGAAAACGTTGTGCTCGCTCTTGAGAAACCCGACTCTTCCGTCGCTTTCTCGTTTGTCAGCGACCGTCGAGGCAACCAGTACCATGCCTGAACGCTCAGTGGCGACATAACTGCGTTGCGCCTGCCGCTCCTGCCGCGAAGGAAAACGCCACGACGGAATTCGAGCCTCGGCTGCCATAGCCAGCATGAGCACCGCAACGAAACTCAGCGCCGAGCGGGTGGACCAACACAGCTCCGTGCGCCCCCGAACGTCGCTCGCGTATGGCTGAGACTGGCCGAGCCAGGCCATGATCTCGTGGCGGAAGATGATTGGACCGGCGGCAAGGCAGGCGAGATTCGCGTACGGAATCATCATCGTCGCCACGATTCCCAGATGAAATGCGACACAGCCGGCGAAGAGAGCCCATTTGAGGCGATGATTTCGCGGAAGAATCAACATCAGCGGAATGAGCGGCTCGAGAACCATCGCGCCGTAGTTGGCAATTCTCAGCACAGGCAACTGCTCGGGACGCCAGAAGTCCGGCACGTACGAGATCGGCATTCGGAGCGCCGCATACAGCGCGGTGCCGTCCCGCCACATCGGGCTCGTCCATTTCCACAAGCCCGCGACGAGATAGACGAGCGACAAATTCACGAGGAAGCAGCGCACGGTTCCACCAGGAACGAGCTCGCGCTTCCATCGCTCTACGGCAATTCCCCGGTCGCGGAGCCATTCCGAAAGAACCAAGGTCCGACCGATGGGGAGGAGCACCAGCCAGAACAGGACGAGATGCACGATCGCGTCGTCCACATAGATCACCAGGAAATTCCAGCGGTACGCCGACACCGCGACGAGAAAGAGCGCGGTGGCCATCGGCTTGACGCGATACCCGAGAACGAGTGCCCAGGACGCAATCCGATTCGCGTGTACCAGAAGAGCTGTCTTGTGAGGTCGTGATCGATGAGCCCGTCGGGCCCGCTGAAATCGGCGACCTGCAGGAAGAGGTGAAAGAAATACGCGGAGCTCAGGAGCCCGACGAAAACGCGAAAGATGTCAACGGGAAGAGCATGCGTCGGATAGCAGAGAGACTCTGTCGCCTGCGCCACGAGAGCGCGCATTCGGATGACGAGAGGCCGACTGCTTCCGATCACCTGGCTTCCGAATTCTGCATGCCCGAATCTCGTTCTTCGGGACTGCCTTCACCAATACGTCATTTGACGTAGATCGGCTCTCGACGAGAAAGCGCCCGGAAAGTCTGTGGCGGAGAAACGATGAAGGGTTATCAGCCCGCAGCGCGCTGTTTCGGCTGCACCCTCCGCAGAACATCAGGGTCTCCTTTGTAGTGAGCCCCGCGCGCGCGGGCACGAGTCAAGTCGAGTCTGCCCATGAGCATCCCAACCACGATCTGCGGCGGCCCACTCAGCACTGCATCCGGCATCTCTGCAGTGCCGGGAGTGATGTGAACCCTGCCGTGACCTACCTCGATTGTTATCGGCTCGTCGCCGGTGCGAACCTCGATCGTAACGGGCGTGCGATGCGGCATGTTGTCGGTGAGATACATCTGCGCCGGCATCGCGAGCCAGTGACCGCGAAACGCATCACCTCTGGCCGGTTCACCAAGGAACGGGAGGGCCCACCTGCCGAGTGCCTTGACTACCGGCTCGAGCTCCATGCCTCGCGGAGTCAGTGAATAGAGCGTGGTCGCCACCGGTGGGGGCGCGGCTTCGCGGGCGACGATACCCGCCTCCTCGAGGTCGCGCAGCCGATCGATCAACATATTGGTCGCGATGCCGGGGAGGCCTTTTTGCAGATCCGTGTACCGGGTTCGACCGAGAATCAGCAGCTCCCGGACAATCAGCAGGGTCCACCGGTCTCCGACGACGTCGAGAGCCTTAGCCAGGCCGCAGTACTGATGGTAGGAGCGCATACTCGAAGCTAGCGCCAGTGCTTGTTTATTTCAAGCTGCGACTTGACTATTTCAAGCGCGACCGGTAACGTTCCGACAAACCCTCCTACTCTCTCCGACCATGACGGCTACCCCAACTGCTTCACCCATCACCCTGGTCCTCGGCGATGCCGAGGGCGAGCTCGCCTCCACCCGCCGCGTTCTCGAGCGGTTCCCCGATGGCAAAGGCGACTGGCGCCCCCACGCAAAATCCCGAACAATCGGGCAGCTCGCCGCCCATGTCGCTGCGCTTCCCGGACTCGGTATTCGGATCGTCACGACCGAAGGAATCGACGCCGCGACGCGACCGCCGCTCCCCAACCTCAACACGGTTGCTGAGCTCGTAGCTCTTTTCGACGCCAACACGCGAGGGCTGCGTGCAGCAATTGCCGAGGCAGATGACGCGATGCTCGGCGAGTCCTTCACTCTCAGGGCGGGTGACCGCGTATTCGTCAGCCTCCCAAAGCGCGAAGCTCTGCGCAGTATGTTCCTGAATCACTTGATCCACCATCGGGCGCAGCTCGGCGTGTACTTTCGACTGCTCGAGGTTCCCGTGCCGGTGGTTTACGGGCCTACAGCAGACGAGCCGTTCTAATTCAACCGAATTTCAGTGCTCAACAATGATCCCGAAAACGCTTCCAGTTTGAGCGTCGAGGCTAGCGCGACCTGATCTTCATCGGGATAACTGTCCTGCCCCAATGCAGATCCAGCTCTGCGGAATCTGCATCTACCATGGGGAAGTAAAACCCGAGCGTTTCCATGTGCTCACCGGTGCGAGGTGCGACGCGCACCCGCAGCACATCCTCGCTTTGACGGTATCGCAGGTGAAAGATCGGTACCCTCGAGCTGAAGATCACCGTCCACATGTCGTGGCCCGGAATCGCCCACACGCTGTAACGGCCAGCGGGCAGTCGCGACCCGGCGACGTCCAAGTCGGTAGTCGCTGAAAAGATCGCCGCCGTGTCGGCGCTTGGTGACCACACCCTGTCGTATGCAACAAGAGCACCGAAAAGCTCGCGACCGCGAGCAACAGGGCGGTGATAGATGATCTCGATGCGTGTCGGCCCAACCATCTGCGACACGCTCGCGAGCTGACTCTTTCGAATCGCCTGGGCATCGCTTCGACAGCCGACGCCCAGGAGGCAGGACAGGATCACAACAAACTTTCGTCGCGCAGCCAGCCTCACCCGCTCACCGGAAAAACGTTCGCCGTCGAGTCTCGAGCCGCGTGACGCGCTACGCGCTACTGAACGCCTTGCCCCTTCATGCTGTTCAGCTTGCCTAGGTCAACTTTGCCAAGCGCCGCTTTGATCGCGTCCATGTCGACGGTGTTGCCATCGACCTCCACAACGAATCGATCGCCGACGAGGACGCTGATCTCCCCGTCCTTGCTCCCTTTGTTGTATTTCTCGTGCGACTTGTATCCGCCGAACGTCGATGTCTTCTCGTATTCGTTGTCGCCCTCGCGGTCGACGTCCACCCTTGACCATGCGTACGCAGCCATTCCGGCGAGTCCGGTCATGCTGCCGATGTCGGTGATCTTGACAGTCATCGAGCTGTTGCCGTCATCGGACCTGTACCGCCCTTCGGCATTGGATATCTGCATTCCCATCGCCGCCGACTTCTCGCCGCTGGCATCCGTCCGCTTCATCCCGGGCAGCGATTCGGGCAACAGCGCCTTCAGCTCCTTGTAATCCACGGTCTCTACTTTCTTGCCGGCGTTCGCAGCGCCGCTGACTGCGGCGCCCATCGCCGCCATCGCGTCGCCGAGGTTTGCGCCGGCGTTCTTGGACGCTTCGGCCATCTGCTTGCTTGCCTCTTCCATCTTTTTTGCAGTCTCTTCCGCGGCCTTCTGCTCGGGGCTCTTGCAGGCGGTTGCCAGCGTAATGGCGAGCGAAACGAGCAGAAGCTTTGAAATTCTGGGCATGGGATCCTCGTCGGATGTTTGAGTAAGGCCTGCGGCGAGAATACGACACTTCGAGGTTGGTATCAACCGCCCGAGGAGTCAGTGGGTGGCGCGACCGGGCAACCCCGAGCTGCCGTTGATTACAAAGCCGGCCCAGAAAAACGGACGCGCGGTCCGAGACTGTCGAAGAAGTGTTCGCTGGGCCTCGGCCAATGCGGCCACCGCGGGATGACCGTCGGCGAGTCGCTTGTGAAATTCCTCCATGAGTTGAGCGGTGGCACGATCGTCGACCGGCCAGAGCGAGGCAAGCACGCTGCTGGCACCGGCTTGCAGAAACGCCTCGACAAGTCCAACCCAGTCATCGCCCGGCGGAACGTCCGCGATTGCACCAGATGCGAGCGCCGTCTGGCAGGCACTGAGAACGACGAGCTGGCCCGACAAACCGAGGCCGAACACTTCGTTGACCTCGAGGCGGCCGTCGTCCGGCCCCGCAGGCGCGAGCTCGACGAACGAGAAAAGTGGATTGTGCTTGTTGAGGACACCGAATGTCGCCAGATGAAGCGTCCCAGCACGCGGAAGGTCGGCGCGTAGTGCGCGCTCCGTCGCCTGGGACCCGATCCGGACGGTCGCGCCGCTACCATAGATACGTCCAATCGCCAGCACTTCCTGTCGCGAGGCGGGCAGTCGGTCCACATGAGGCGCCAACGCCAGGACATTCCGACTGCGAACCGGAGCACGCCGCTCGCCAAGCTGAACCCACGCTGTCGCGGAAGGCGTGTAGGCGAGCTGAAACCGCTCGGTCAGAAACCGGTCGGTCCTGCCAGGCTCGATCAGCGCACCAAAGGGAAGGAAGTGGAGCTCACCGTGAGGAGCGATAACGAGCGTTTTCTTTCCGCGCAGGTATCCACGCCGCTCCACGGGTTGAATCAGATAGAGATAGAGCCGCTTGAGCGGCGCCGGCCAGAGCACATTGGACGTAGCACCAGCCGGCCGCTCCATCGTGCGCCTGGCGAACTCGACAAGATCCGCGAGTGCCTGATGACCGACATGCAGATCTATCGCGGCAACAGTGTCGTGAGTGACCACGAATACGGTCGATGCGGAATCGGTCAGCAGGTACTCGAGGAGCACCTCGTCGCTCTTGAGACGTGAAGCCACCGAGCGCCACGACAGAGTTTGGCCCGAAACCAGTCGGGCATAATCAGGCGCGGTCTCGCGCAACTGCAACAAGAGTCGGGAGTATGCCTTTTGTGCAATATCCAGCTCGGCGCGTATCGCATCGGCGGAGCGCAGTGACAGTGCAGGCTCTCTCGTGCCTGATTGGTAGGGAGCGTGGACCTCCAACTCTTTCGTCAGCTCGGCGATCCGCCTCCGCAGGTCTTGCTCCTGCCTGGAAGCAACGTGCGGTGCAGCTACGCTACCGCGCGCCAGCAAATCCAGCATCTGCCGTGCGCGCATCCGCTCGCTCACAGCAAACGCTTCCGCAGGATTGTTGCGCGATTGCTCCAGCATCGCGAGCTGTGTGTAAATCGTCCATTTGTCGGCGAGAAAACCCGATCTTCTTTCCTCGAGTCGCAGGCCCGCTGCCGTCCGCTCGGCGATCGCGATCGCCGAGTGGAACTCCCTGGCGGCCGCATCGAGTGCGCCGCGGGCGCGAAGCGCTTCTGCCAGTCCGGAGTGAAGTCGCCATCGCACATCCGTCGCCGGCCGGTTGCCGAGCCTGGCAATTCCGCGACTATACATCTGCTCGGCGATGCGGTTGGAACGGCCGTGCAGGGCCATGTCGCCCATCGCGTTGAGCACCGCTGCTTCGCCAACAGCATCCCCGAGGGTGCGCAATGTCTCCTGCGCCCGCTCGAGTATTTTTCGGGCGGAGGTGCTGTCGCCGCGCGCCGCTTGTACGTCGGCCGCGAAAAGCTGGGTCAGCGCGGCAGACCGCCTGTCACCCGCTCTGGCCTGCGAGCGCTCGGCTTGCTCGAGCAGGGCGAGCGAGCCGGCATCATCGTCGCGCAAATGAAGAAGCAAGGCCTGCCCCTGTTGGGCCTGCGCACGTCCCGCGTTGTTTCGCGCCGCCCCAAAGAACTGCTCGGCACGAACATATTCCGCTTTTGCATCCGCGAACGTGCCGAACTGAATCGCCAAGTCGG
>WNGF01031004.1_pt1 | contig 10335 bp, 14 predicted proteins | sample 5400641 | NCBI WGS metagenome assembly WNGF01 (sample SAMN13153371, study PRJNA577476) | soil metagenome | isolation source: 80 cm soil or saprolite under grassland replicate 2 | place: USA:California | collected 2016-06-15
GCGCGTGAGCGCCATCGGCGATCCGCTCGAGGATCTCACGGTCAGGCTGATCTCGGACAACGGGTTGCCGAAATTGTCGTACTGCGCCAGTGGCGAAAAGATCGTCGGTCGCGGCGCCTCGCGGACCGCGCGATAGACGCTGTCGGCGACGACCCCGACGATCCGCCTCGGCTGAATCGATGAACCCGTGGTCCAATTCGGATACGTGATGATCGCGCCAATGGGATCGCGTCCCGGAAGGAACTTGCGCACAAATGTCTGGTTGACGATCGCCACGTGCGGCGCGCCGGCCGTGTCGTGCTGGTCGATATCGCGCCCCTCGAGAATTCGGATGCCGTAGGCTCCAAACCATCCCGGCGTCACGAGGTTCATTACCGGACTCGGCTCGCCTTCCGGCAGTGGCGGCGCGCCCGGAACTTCGATGTTCATCATCCAGCTCCGGCCGCTCACCGGCGTCACGACTGACGCGGCGGCTTGTGCGACACCAGGTACCGCGGACACGGTTTCGGCGAGGCGCTGGTACAGGTCGATCCGCGCCGTCACCGCCTGCTCGCGCGCCGCCGCGTCGAACTGAAATCCGCCGGAAGTCGCCGCCGCTCGCGGCGAGACGTTCACCACCATGAGCCGGTCGCGATCGAAGCCGAGCGGTACGTGGCTCAGGCCCACGAACGTGCGAACGAAGAGTCCGGCGGCGACGACGAGCACGAGCGACATCGCAACCTGTCCTACGACGAGCGCGTTCGAGATACTGAAGCGTCGGTCTGCGACTGTCGTCCGGCTCTGCTCCTTCAACGCGTCGATCGGCGCGACGCGCGCGGCGAGTATCGCCGGCGCCGTGCCGAAAAGGATCGCCGTCACGACCGTTACCGTCGCGGTGAACGCAAGCACGCGCCAGTCGGGTGCGAGATCGAGAAATAGGTGGTTTGTCGATGTTGACAGCTGCGCCACGAGCGCCTGCGCCGCCCAGCGCGCAGTGAGAAGTCCGAGCGCAGCGCCGCCAGCTGACAACATCAGGCTTTCGACCAGCAGTTGTCGCCCCAGGCGCCACGCCGGGGCGCCGAGCGCCACGCGAATGCCCAACTCGTGGCGTCGCGCAATGGCTCGCCCGAGCTGCAGGTTCGCGATGTTGGCGCACGCGATGAGCAGCACGAGACCGACGGTCGCCAGAATCGTGAGCAGCGGGCGCTGGTATCGGAAGCGCAGGCCGGGCGTCCCGGTGCCGGCCGGCACCAGCGCGAACGGTTGCTTCAAGAAGTCGTCCTGTAGCTCTTTGTTCAGATCGGCAGGCATCGCCGCCGCGCGCACTTGTGGCTGAATGGCACGGAGCGCCGCAGTCCCGGACTCGAGCGACTGGTTTGGCTTCAAGCGAACCATCATGGCCAGCCACCAGTTCGACCAGCGATCCAGCGCGGTCGCGGCGCCGTGTATCAGCGGCTCGCATCCAATCGGGACGGCGACGTCGATGGTGAAGCCGACCTCAGTGCCGAAAAACTCAGGCGGCATGATGCCGACGACGGTGAACGGCACGCGATCGACGGTCAGACGCGAGCCGATGGCGGAAGCCGCGCCACCGTAGTGGCGCTGCCAGAAGCCGTAGCTGATGACGGCGACTGGACCGTCCGCGCCTCCACCGCGCTCGTCGTCGGCCGCCGTGAAGGTCCGTCCGATGATCGCGGGCACGCCGAGCGTGGTGAAGTAGTGTCCATTAACATACGCGCCCTCGACCGGCTGGCGCTCCCCGCGTTCGGCCAGGTTGAAACGCTGCAACGACCAGACGGCGGCGCCGTCGAAGAGCGCCTCGCGCTCGCGGATGGCGTCCCAGATCGCGTAGGTCCACGACGTCGCGTACGCCGGCGAGTTGGCCTGCATCACCAGCGCGAGGCGCCGCGGCTCGTTGACCGGGAGCGGACGAATCAGGATGCTGTTGACGAGGGAAAAGATCGCGGTCACACCGCCCATTCCCAGTGCGAGCGAAAGGACAGCGACGAGCGTGACGACCGGCGTGGCGCGGAGGGAGCGAAGGGCGATGCGGATTTCGTGCACGGCAGAGTCCTCCGAGGCCTGGTGGGCCACCCCTCCCGTGGCTGGCAGATCGTCCCGTTAGACGATCAATCGGGGCGAATCGTTGGCGCCGGGTTCATTATAGCTATCAGCCGCCGGCCTCGGCTTCGATGGCCGCGGCGACATCTGACGGCAGTTCTTCCGCCCGTTGCAGCGCGTGGCTGATCCGCGAAACTTCAAGCTGCCGCGCGGCAATCTGACCAGCGGGTTCTCCGTGTTGGCGAGCGGTTCCGAGCGCGCGCTCATGGCTGACGAGCATGCGACGTGAGGGTCCCAATGATCGCAGGACGGCACGGCCTGCGCGGAGTGGTTGCAACAAAACGCATCTCAACGAGAGTGCGACCATTACTCGCGGCGCGAATCCCGAGATAATCCATCGAACAGGTACGCCGCGCGGAAACCCACGACGGTCTTCGTGTCGCCGTCCGCTACGTCGGCTTCCTTGCGTCCAACAATCGGCGCGAGGATCGCGATGCCCTTCTCGCCAACATCGATCAGGTCGGCGCGCCGAATGTCGCGGTGATTTCCGCCGGACGTGCCAGCAGGTCTTATGCTGGCGCGGCGCGAAGCAGCCGGTGAGACCGCGACATGGTCAAGGGCGGCACGACGGCGGGCGACGACGGTCGCTGCGTCAACGCCGACGACGAAAGCTCGCGTCACTTCAGACCGGCACAAGCCGCATGAACCATCGTGCAGGGGGGACGTCGCGATCGGCGCTACGAAGGGTGATTGTTGCTAAAGCCTAAAAGGCCGCTTCGATGGGTCGTGCGACTTTGGAGCGGCGCGAAGCGCCACCGGGAAATATCGCACTTCGCCGCTGCGCGGCATCTGGCAGCATCCTCCGTACTTCCATGACGGCAGCGCGACAGATTTGCTCGCGGTCGTTAATCACTACGACGCGCTGTTTGGGTTGAATCTGTCGGCGCAACAGAAGGCCGATCTCGTCGAATTCCTCAAGTCCCTCTGATGCATGTTGGTTGTCTGGATTGCTCGAATGAAAGGGGAGGATCGCATGAACAAATTCACGATCGTGGCCGCCGTTGCTTTTTGCACGGCCCTACATACGGCGTCGCCAAGGGTGTTGTCGGCTCAGGCCAATACCGGTGCTTCCAGTCAGAGCGCATCCGCTTTCGCACTGAAGCAGGACATGCGGAAACTGTGGACAGACCATGTGGTGTGGACGCGCGACTACATCATCGCCGCAGTCGGCGGTCAGCCCTGATGACCTGCCGGCTTTCTTCGGACCAGTCGTTACTGGAGAATGGCGCTGATCGGACCGGTTCGTAGTTCTCCGTTCTTCGTCACGTCAGCGCGAGCCGGCATCGCAGGCGAGCGCCCCCCGACACAACGTCGGCCAGATGTTTCACCTTGAAGGCCGCCGGCGTCAAGTAGGCGAGGCTCGAAGGCGGTCGGACCTCGTTGTAGTGTCGTCGCCACGCCTCGATGCTCACCTTCGCGTCCGCACGATTCCGAAACCATTGCAGCGACAGATGCTGGTCGCGAAACTTGCCGTTGAACGATTCGTCCGCGCCGTTCTGCCACGGCTTGCCAGGATCGATGAAGGCGGTTTCAATCTGCGCCGTGTGCAGCCAGCGCAGGATCGCCGTCGCCACAAATTCCGGCCCATTGTCGGAGCGCAAAAACTGCGGCGCCCCATGGACGCTCACGAGCTGTGCCAGGACCTCGATCACGCGGCCCGATCGAATGCCGCCCGCCACGTCGATCGCCAGACATTCACGCGTAAACTCGTCGATGACCGTCAGACACTTCAATGTGCGTCCGTCCGCGCAGGTATCGAAGACGAAGTCGTACGCCCAGACGTGGTTCACGGCCGTCGGCGGCAGCGGCCGCGGACGGCTGCTGGCCACGCGTCGGCGCGGCCGCTTCTTGGGCACCTGCAGCGCTTCCTGACGCCACAGCCGATACATCCGGTCCGCGCTCATCACGTGGCCCTGACGGTCGAGGAAGATCTGGATGGTCCGGTACCCGTAGCGGGGATATTGCCCGGCCAACGTCCGCATCGCCGGCAGGACGGGGGCATCCCGCGCGATCAGCCGCGAGACGTACCCGAGCGTCGATCGCGCCACGGAGAGCAAGGCGCACGCGCGGCGGCCTGACAGGCCGCGCCCCTGGGCGTAGGCGACCTGATGCCGGCGCACGCGTGCGCCTACCATTTTTTTCGCGTGATCTCCTTGAGGACGTCGATCTCAAGATCGCGGTCCGCGACCATCTTCTTCAACCGCCCGTTTTCCTGCTCGAGCTGCCGTAACCGTTTCACGTCGCTCGGCTCCAGGCTGCCAAAGTGCTTGCGCCAGGCGTAGATCGTCTGGGCGCTCACGCCGTGCTTCTTCGCGACCTCCGGGACCGACTTCTCGTCGGCCTCCCGAAGAATCGTGACCATCTGCTCGTCGGTGAATCGCGTCTTCTTCATGGCTCCCTCAGTGGCCCGAGGGCGCCATTCTCTCAAGTTTCAGGTGGTCCGAAATTCGCCAGGCAGGTCATTTCCACGCTTGGCGTCACTGATGCGCCGAGGATGCAGTCGCGAAAGGGGTCGTCCTTTTGGCCATGCCATACGCGTGCTCCCGCAGACCGCTGCGTCTCACGCAGCGACGTCTGCCAAGGGGACCGAAGTCCCGATGCCTTTTCTGTAGGGGAAGCCCGCGTCTTATAGCGGACTGTCAGGTCGCCAGGTATGAGACGACGACGTGCCCCGGCTGTTCATCCCGCGTGGTGCGCTCGCGGTGGGCGCGAGCTAGCGGAGCCGAGTCGTATGAACCGAACCGATATTATGCGCCACAAACCCATCGTTTGCAGCCATCAATTTCGACCAACGGTTAATGGACTTTTCGCGGTTTGGTCCGCACCGTTGGCAAACCATCGCAAACGAGGCCATCGAGCTGTTTGCCCGGAGGCTTGATGCGGGAGCGCCCGCGGATGCTACAACAGGAGCCGTGCCCCGATGTTTCGAAAGCCCAAACGGATACCGCACTTGGGATTGCAGCGAGTGAGCCGGCTCGAAGCCATTCAGCCAACGGTTTGTCGACCTCCCCTGACTTGCGCGAGAACCAGAGAATGATCGCAACAGGCTCTGTGACCAACGCCAAGCCGATCCACACCAGCGTCCAGAACCAAGACCCAAGCGCATCCGGCAGGATTCTAGCGCAGGCAGCAAACACAAAGGCGGCCACTAGCAGAAAGCACTGAATAGCCTTCGCCGCAATACGATTTAACGGCATTGAAGGTCCGCCAGCGCTGCCTGGAACACTCACGCGCTTGATCCTTCACTTTCGGTTTGCTTCTGGACGACGCCCAACCCGACGACGATAGCCGCCGGGGGTCAGACCGTATCGGTTCTTGAAATCTCTGCCGAAAGCGGAAACAGAACCGTAGCCGACGGTGAAGGCAATTTGCTTCACAGAATCCTCCGTATCTGCTAACGCGGCGAGGCCCGCACCGAGCCGGACATTCCGAATATACTCTCGAAGTCCACATCCAACGGCGGTAGAGAACATTCGATCAAAATATGCCGAAGACAGTCCGACATGCGCGGCGACATGCGGTAGATGCACAGCGTATTCCGATACTCCTCCTCAATAAACTGGCCCGCCCGTCGAACGCGCGCATCGCCACAATCCAAGGCGGCACGATGGGAATCAGCGGCGTTCGATTCGGAAAGCATCGCACACAATGCGAGGATCGGCGGTCCAACCGCGCCAGCGTCCGGCGCACGCGCCAGTTGCGCAGCGGCAGCCCAGCAGGACGCGGACCGGTGTGGTTGGATAGCGGGTATCAAGCGGGCAAATGTCGCGCTGAGCACACTGCGAGCGATGAGAAACGAGGGAAGCGCCAGATTCGGAATGGCAACTCGAACAACACGGCACAGACGCGAGAGCGGTGCGCGGTCGCTCTCGGACAACGCACACACCTGACACGCGTCCACGACAGCCGTCAATGAGTCGTGCCCATCCAACCTCGCGGACATGGCAAGCCCCCAATAGATTATACCGGCGCCACCGCTCGTACCGATAACTCAAGCACGCCAATCGGGTACGTATTGCACATCAGACCAGCGAGCACGACTCCTTTCGCGAAGTGCATCAACTGGACAGGAATAGCGTGCGCAGGATGTTCTTTCACGCGCTACCCATCAGAGATTCCGTCTATGCTCGCCCCATTCGCGACCGCGGCGCAGCGCTTCGCTGCACCAGCAGATTGCAACAAAGGGGACCAAATGCGACGCATTCTCTTCTCGGTCTGTGCCGCCATGCTTCTCGCATTATGCCTTCCGTGTGATGCTGCGGCGGAAGGTCGGTGGAAGACAAGCGGCGAGGGCTGCTACTGGGACCAATACGACTCTGGACCGAACCAGTGTGGCCGGTTTAAGGTCGGTGGGGAGGCGGGCTGCTATTGGGAGATCAATGATGCCGGCCCAGACCAGTGTAGCCTCATAAGCGAGGCTGACTTCTGGACCATTGTGGCGCTCGTCAACGACATGAGCTCGATCACGGGAACATCGAACGAGGACATACAAGCCGCCTACGACTTGATGGGTGCGTATGGCTTGGTCGGCGACGGGGGAAGCGAAGATCTTACCGACGTTTTCGAGGAGTACGAGAACCCATCACCCTCGCTGACCTGCGGGCAGAAATCTGACATTGTTAACAAGGCCACTAAGGCGGGCCTGTGGATGGGCGGCGTGGCAGCGGCAGGAGGTCTTGCCTCGATAGCGGCCGTCGGTCTGTTCCCGCCCGCGACCATCCCCTTGGCGGTCGGTTCGGCAGGCCTCGGCCTGCTCGCTGCCGGGATGGGGGCCATCGCAGGTGTCGTCAGTGGAGCGAGTTGCACGTAGGCTCCAGGGTAAACTGAACGGCTGTAACCGAGGCCACCAAACGCCCAATTTTCGTGCCCCCCTGGAGGCGTGTGCTCTGGTGCAGCGGGCGCACTCTCGATGATTGTCGACGGGCTTTGGAAGAGTCCTCTGAGATAGAGGTCACCTTCAGCGGCCGGACATTTGTGGCGAAGGCACGATACCCCACCGCGATGTCCGGTCGCCCGCGCTTCAATGGCCTGCTTGAGCATTTGGAGCGAGGCACTCGAATTACAGGATATCTATCTCCGAGTGTCCCAACCATGGTCTTTGTGCTCGTCGTCCTTTGGATGATCGGCATCCTGGTAGCGGCTGTGGCGGTTGTACCGCTACATGAGATCCTTCCGTCCGCCGGTCGTCTTCTTGGAGGAGATCGGCTGGCCGTGATTGTCGCGTGCACTCTCGCGATGCTGTTGGTACTGACGGCATGGCAATGGCGAGGAGAATCAACCCAGATTCTCTCTGGGATCCTCATCTCGGTGGCGACAGATACACGACGGGTTGCGGACCCGAGCGTGAATTCCACCATTGCTGTACCACGCCGAGGCCGAATCCGCCTATCGCACGCGAATCGCGAAGTTCATCGCCAGGGGACTGGACGGACATCTTCAGGCGGAGAACGGAAATGACCGATGCAATCAGGATGGGGCGCAGGATGCCAAAGTAAACGCCATTGCGGCAGTCGTCAGCGAACTGGTTCGTCAGCAGAAGTCCATGCACGATCAGATGGGCCAAATGCATCAGCAAATGATGCGCGGGCGCGGCATGCGGCATAATGATGAAGAAGTAATCTCGAGTCCGAGGCGTAGAGCGGCGTGCTCGAGCGGTTTCAAACGGTTCGAGGAGTAGCTGATTTCGGGTGCGTTCTGCGTCCTGATGGCGCCGTGCGGTCTCTGGAAGTTTCCGCAAATCGCCAGGCGTCTCGGACGGCGCATCTGGGAGTTGGCCTGCTTGTCGTCGCTTCCGTTTGGAACGTCTTCCCGCGTCATGCGAACGTCTGCTCGTGCCTTCCAGCAGATGCTGGCTCAACGAGTGAAGGTATTTGAGAAGAAGGGAACAATGGCCACGGCAAAACACACGATCGAGATCTTTAGTGCGGGCTGCTCGACTTGCAAAGAAACCATTGACATGGTGAAGAAGGTCGCTGGGTCCGACCATCATGTCCAGGTCCACGACATGCAGCACGGCGACACGGCCGCCCGAGCCAAGAGGTTCGGTGTTCGGAGTCTGCCGGCGGTCGTCGTCAACGGCAAGCTCGCGGGATGCTGCGCCGGTCGCGGGCCGGATGAGCACGTCATTCGTGAAGCCTTGCGATAAGTACTAGCGAGGAGAACGGGCGTCGCGGGCAAACGGATTGCGAACCGTCAGGCGGCCTTCGATTACTCGGCCATCTTGGAAGTCTTCCGAGTAGAGCGTTTTGCACTCCGCGTCCAATGCAGCTGCTGCAATCAGGGCGTCGTAGATCTGGAATCCGTACTTAGCTGCGATGCGGACGCCAGCGTCATGAGTGTCGATCGTCAAAGGCATCGGGGACGGGCACAGTACGCGTATCGCGGCAAGCGCGTCGCCGATCTCCTCCCACGACATCCCGAGCTTGCGACGCGAGACGGACGCGAGCTCGTTGAGTACCTGGACACTCACGACGCCGCCGTTGGCGACGAGGGCTTCCGCTTTTGCGGTGCGTTCGTCCTTGTGCCCGACGACGTAAACGAGGACGTTCGTGTCGAAGAAAGCTCTATCGCTCATTCGCTTCTTCGCGGCTGAAGCTGAAACCCGCGGGCAAAGGTCGGCGCAGCTTGCGAAGCCGAGCGAGGGCCTTTTCCTTCGTGCGATCGCGTATCACCTCGAACTCGCGTTTCCCGGTGATTCTGATCTCGATCTGGTCGCCTTCCTTGAGATCGAGCGCTTCGACGACAGCGGCGGGAAGGCGGACCGCCAAGCTGTTGCCCCATTTAGCGACTTGCATGTGGTGCCTCCAATGATATACAGTTCCTAGTGTATATCATGTCCAAGCATCCTGCTACGTCCAAACGCGCCGGCAGGCGGCCTGGGCCTTGATCCGTGAGCCAGCCGCTTGCGGCGCTAAAGAGCGCCGGCATCCAGTGGAGCGGTCGACGATGGCGCGGGACGAAGCCCGTCGCGCGCGTGCGCGGCCGACGAACGGTGGCTGATCTCGTCAGCGAAAATCGCGAGTGATGCGGTGCTCGACGAGAGTGCGCTTGTGACCCGGCTATTGGACGACTACGCGCTCGTGGCGAGATCCGCGTAGCCGTCGCTCAGCGTGTCATCCGGCCTGGTCCCGAACAGCGCGAGCAGGTCCGTGATCACGGCCGCCTTGTCGCGGGCGTCGCGCTGGGACCACGTGCGGGATTTCACCTCGATGAAATACCCATCGTGCGCCGGGTTCGTCAGCCGATCGAGGTGCAGGTAGAACTCGACGCCGCGGTAGGCGACCAACCAGCGGCGCCGGTCCTTCTCGACGATCCGCTCGGCGGCCGGGCGGAAGTACTCGCGGTAGAAACGCGCGGAGTGCGCGGCGGGGGCATAGTATCGCGACCGCGAGAGCAGCACGGCGCCGAACTGATCGTCGCGCGTCCGGCCGGTGAGCGTGAGGCGCGAGCGCGCCCCGGTCACGTTCCCCTGTTCGTCGAGGAACTCGTCCTCGCGATAGCGGAGCCACCCCTGGTCCGGATCCTCGAACGACCAGTAGGTGTCGTACTGGTGGTAATGGCTCGATCGGACGACAGTCAGCTGCTTCCCGCCGATGATCGCCAGCACCTGGTCGGCCGACGCCACGCGCGCCTTGACCTGGACCTCGAAACTCTCCTGCTCGACCGCGCCACCCACCGCGACGAGTTTCTGGAGCACGCTGACCTCGCGGCTTGAGAGGAACGCATCGACGCGCGACGCTTCGCGACGCGCGCCCTCTCGAGGCGTACACGATCCGGCTGTAGATTCCATTGCGGTCGTGGCCGAATGCCGGGACGTTGTGGAGCCGATCGAGATCGAGCACGATGAGGTCTGCGCGTTTCCCGGCCTCGAGCGATCCGGTCAGATGATCCATATGCATCGCGGCGGCCCCGATCCGCGTCGCCATCGCAAGCGCGGTGCGCGCCGGAATCGCCGTCGGGTCGCCGCTCGTGCCCTTGGCGACCAGCGCCGCCAGACGTGTCTCTTCGAACATGTCGAGGTCGTTGTTCGACGCCGCACCATCCGTGCCGATACCGACGTTGACCCCGAGCTCCAGCATGCGGGCCACCGGCGCCACGCCGGCGCCGAGCTTGAGATTACTCGACGGGTTGTGCGACACGCCCGCATTGGCGTTTTTCAGCGCCCGGATTTCTCCGTCGTCCACGTGCACGCAGTGAGCCGCCAGGACCTTGGCATCGAAGAGGCCGTGCTTCTTG
>WNGF01044439.1_pt1 | contig 10335 bp, 12 predicted proteins | sample 5400641 | NCBI WGS metagenome assembly WNGF01 (sample SAMN13153371, study PRJNA577476) | soil metagenome | isolation source: 80 cm soil or saprolite under grassland replicate 2 | place: USA:California | collected 2016-06-15
CTCGACTTGGTCACTAAAAGCTCTAGGGTCCTGAATACGATTCAAGCGATTGACGCGCGCCAATTCCGCTGTCAGTCCCTTGAATGCGTTTCGAATAGCTTCGTGAGCCTCCCGAAGCTCTCGATACTCACTCATCTTCAGAGTGGCAATCTCCGAAGGTACGAGCAGAGATACCATAGAGGATAAGAGTGCTCCCTCTGCCCCATCCGAAGCGATTGGATGCGCCAGGCCAAGATTATTGAGCGCATTCAGTGCAAACGGGATCGGTTTGTCGGTAATTGTGTCCAAGCCCGTTCGCCGCGAGATATTCCCAGCAATGCCGGAGAGGATGAGACTGCTGGCACCCTCATCCACGACAAGGAAGTCTTCCAGGTCTGAGAGTCCTTTCCGATGTAATTTGTCGGCGAAGCCCTCGATCAGCAACCCGTGCCGTCGCAATTCCTCGTGAATGGTGTGCGATACCTTGGCATGGTGCAGGAAGACGTGGCCCTCGATCGAGATTGATCCGGCTTCTGAGATCTCGATCGCAATCCTCTTTTTTGGCCGTTTTGGGCGTGAGTGTGCCAGGACAGCGAATGCCTTTCCAAGACGGGGCAGCTCCTGAGTTTCTATTGCGACGTGCGCGTTCTTCGGGCGATATTGTGCGCAGGCACCCGGGGACAGAATTCTGCAATTCGAGTAGGTCGTCCGGATCATCGGCGTTGGCATCCGCCGGGACTATTCTAACCACGTCATCGGCAAGGAGAAGAATCCTTCGTAACCAGATTGCGTTCGGGTGAAACCCCGGGTAGTAGAGCAGTGTGTATGCGCTCATGACTGTGATGTCGTCCAATGCTGTCCGCTAGAGGTAGTTTTTCAGGATGAAAAAAGTCTAGCTCAATTTGGAAAATGGCCGGTTTGTTTCTCGCAATCCCCGCAGGGATGTAGATTCGTACCAATCGAGCCCCTGGTGCAAACCCAGGTGGTCGGCTGAGGAATCGACCTACTATAATCTACAGAAAACAATCACCTGCGCGAGAGTGTTGGGCGGCTCTGAAGGCACTGTAGATGGAAATGTGGCTGCGGATTCCTCACGAATCCACCAGGTTCAACAACCGGCTCCTGTATCTTGTTGATGCTAACGGAGGAGTTTTGGGTGGGGAACCTGGTCCCGAACCGGATTCAGCCGTTTCCGCTAAGCCTCCTGGATTCAATATCTTCCATCTCATTCTCCCTTGACGAGTTGTGTGGAATCGTATTGAGCCTTATTGAAGCCTTTAGTGCTTTGGTGCTTTGGCCGCTACAAAATCATCTACAGTGCCAGACTTCTACTCTGGTACACCCATTCAATATGCGCTCTGCAAATCATCGCCGACACCAATTTCGGCCGTGTTCTACCGACCAGGGTAAGATCCCCTACCGACCAAATGAACTGCTCGATTGTACTCGACAATCACATTCTAGAGTTGACGGGAGTTGCTAGACACTTCACCCTTTGGGAAGGGAATTCCAAATGCCGACACGCAGATCGTATCCAAACGAGTTCAAGGCGCGGCTGGAGCTGGTGGAAGAATTGGTGCGCGCTGGACGGACACCGGAATCGTTGTTGAAAGAGCTTGATCCATACGGACAGACCATTTGCAGCTGGGTGCCCCAAACGGCCTGGCTTGGACAGTCTGCGGTTCCGGGGAAGGAGCATTCAGAACTCGAATTGTCGGCTCATCTCGCCGAGTACGCAGCGCTTACAAATCGGTGCACGTATTGGATCGCGATGCAGTACGCAGTCTGGCCGGTTATGGGAGCACTCCTGGCCTTCGCGGCATCGCTTTGGAGCACCGTCGATCATAGCGTCCTAATTTGGACAAGCATTGCGGCTATACAGATGCTGCTCTTGGGCTGGAACTCATCGCTTCGAGAGATTTATAACGCCGTGCGATACATGGAGCGAGAATTGCGGCCCGCCATTCAGGAAATAATCGGCCAACATCTCGTTTGGCGCTACGAGACGTACAATGCGCTGCAACGAGGGGCTTTTCCGGTGTGGTGGGAGTACGCAACGCCCGCAGCGTTCTTCGTCGCGCTGATTGCTCTCACGGTCCTGCGTTCCTTTGTCCAGGTTGATGCGGTGGGCCTCGCAGCGAATACGTGCCTCCTTGTAGGCACTACGGTTCAGACTATGGCGATCATTCGCATTAGGCGTGATTTCTTCCCTTCGCCACTTCGCACCAGTGCTTGATTGCAGAGGCTGTCCATGAATGTGTCGAGGGCACGGGAAGCGGCCTGTCCAGTGGCCGTCTTGCCGAACGCGCGGAACAAATGAGACCATGTGCAGAGGACACGCAGAATAGAAAGGTGTCTAAACTGTGAGGCACGCAGTGCTGCCCATCGAAACTATGAACCGCACGTCCGCTCTCGCCGTCTTCTCCGCGTGTTGGATTCTTTTTGAGGCGGCGTTCGCACTTCGGAAGCACTCGTCTGAAGCTCTGGGTGAACGGCGTGATCGCGGCTCGCTTCCCCTATTCTGGGCGATGACCGCGATTTCGTGCGTGCTCGGATGGATATTTGCGCGGCAGTCGGTCGGGACAATCGCTGCGCCTGCTCTGTTCTGGATTGGTCTTGCGCTAATCGTCGCGGGCACAGTCATTCGCTGGATCGCAATCCTGACGCTACGACGTCTTTTCACGGTTAGCGTCACTATCCGCGAAGGGCATCAGCTGATTCGCTACGGCATCTACTCAATCGTTCGACACCCAGCCTACATTGGGTGGATCGTTTCCTACATTGGCATCGGGCTCGCCATTAGGAACTGGTTGAGCTTAACCGCGATTCTGATTGCGACGATCATTGGATTTGGATACCGGATCCGCGTGGAAGAGCATGCGCTGACGGCACGCTTCGGCGAGGAGTACAGTGACTACGCAGCGCGAACGAAACGTTTAATTCCTGGGATCTATTGAGCGTTGTGAGTCGTCCCGCACAGGGCCATCGTGTCTGGTAAAAGCTTTCTAAGAACTTGTTTCGAATGTGCTACGATGACTATCCTCTGACACTTAGGTTTCAAAACGGATGAGTCGCTTTACAGGAGTATTCGGGGCCGTTCGAGGTTGTGTTTTGCAGCAATGATAGGAACGATCCGGGCATCAAGCTCGCCCGCCAAGTGTCCGCATCATATGCGCAAGTGCCATGCACCTTCACTGTTGCCGCTGAGGGTGCTGCAAAGAACACGAAAGTGGAGAAACTCATTGGCGCATTGGCGGTGGCGAAATACGATCTAACTCTCCAAACGGATGCGAACGTCCGCCTTTCTACAACGTACTTGCAGAATGCTGTGAGCGAATTTTTTTCGAGCAACGCTGACCTACTATCAAGTATCGTCGTTGGTGAGGGGCAACGGTCAATTGGTGCCATTTTTGACGCATCCCACCTAAACACTTTTATTGCTCCGGCTCTATGTCTCGCGAACGACGTATGCCATAGAGCCTGTGTAATGAACAAAGCAATTTTATACCGACAGAGCGAGTTGGACAGGTTAAATGCAATTCACCAGATCAAAGATGTGTTTGCCGATGACTTCATCTTAGGTAGGTTTTACGAGCAACAAGGGAAGCGGGTGGTACTATCAAGGACAACGCTGGTAGAGAACTTCAACTCCAACGGACCGATAAAAGCGTTTTTCGCTCGCCAGTCGCGCTGGTTGAAGATGAATGCTGTTATAGATTTTCCTGTATTCTGCTTGCGCGTGCTAACGAACCCGGTGGCACTGGCCTCGTTTCTATGCCTAATTAAGCCTTCGCTTCTGACTGTGCTCCTCCTCGTCACCGTGATTCTGGTCAAGCTTACCCTGGACGATCTCGCATTCAAGCGAATGGGCCGACCGACAATTGCCTTTCCGGGTAAGCTGCTGTCTGTATTTAAGGATATTCTGATTGTTTTTGCTGGTTTATATGCCGCTGTGAGCCGGACTGTCCTCTGGCGGGGCGTTACGTTTGTTATTGGCAAGGACAGCAACATTGTTTTGGTGGTCGTCCCCAAAATTAGTCGAGACGCATCCATGAGCCCTGATGACAACAACTTGCTTCTTTAACTGCATACGGCAGAGTACGCCGCCCTAAGAAGCTATGTTGAAGCCAAATTCGTCTACAGTCGCAATCGTGTCCGCACCTTTGGCCATTCACATAATCTGGCCCGCGAGGAGGAGGTGGACAAATGTTGTCACCGAAGAGACTGTTAAGTGCTTCTCTACGCGTTCGAGCTCTTCACCTGTATAGGGACGCCGCATCGCAGCACGGACCTGTAACACAATTGGCCCACTGTCGATCACTTGAGTCATGCTATGAATAGTGATTCCGGCCCAGGGAAATTGATCTTTAACGATTTGTGGCCCTGGTAACCGCCCTGGGTATTCGGGAAGGAGAGATGGATGGACGTTGAACCCGCCCAAGCGGCAATGGGCTAAAACCGGATTCCCAATCTTACTCGGATATCCCGCGCAGAGAAGAAAATCAACTCCAGGTGTCGATAGGAGAGCTGCCTCCCAAGGGTCGCCTACATGAAAACCGGACTTGACGTTCTGCGGGATCATCGCAGATCTGCGAAAGACAACGCCTGCCATGGCAATCGCAGGATTCGGAAGTATTTGGTCTAGAATCTCAGGGGCGGCATCACACGTCGCGATTAGCCACATTGAAAGAGACATTCGAACCTGCTTCGAGACATGAGATCAGGTAGTCTCGCGTTAGTCCTCGAACTGAGTCACAGAAATCAGATAACGATTCTGGTCGCTCTTGCAAGCTAGCCCTCAATAATGGGCACGCGCCCTTACAGTTGTACCGAGCGAGACAATCTTGACAGTCCGCAAGGTTGCTCAACGTAAGCCCCTCTAGACGATCTGCTGCTCCGGTCTCAACAAAAACTCCAGCTTTATCGACGTGGCCGACAAAAAACATTTTTGCATTCGGATCGTCTGTGCGGAGAACGCGGGAACAAGTGCTTACATTAGCATCGGCTGTGATATAGAAGTTCGCGCTACTCGCTCCGCAAAAGTCTATCTGCGACGCGTCTCTCTTGAACTTAAACAACAAGTGTGAATGTTGTAGATTGATGGTCTTTCTATTCCGTAGCATTTCCGTAAAGGCCGAACAGAATGATCGGTAAGTCGATATTACATGCGCCGGCTGGCTCAAGTTCAGCGCAGGCTCAAGATGTAGAGAAGCACCAGGAAATTCGGCTTCAAAGAAGTCAAGTAACACCCTGGCTTGGCTAATACCGTTCTCGGTCATCGTCGCCCGAAATGTAATCCTTTCAGGTCCCAATGCGGCAAACAGCTTCTGAGCATTTCGAAATACGCGCTCAAACGTGAAATCACCTGACACTGTTGTGCGCTGCGCATCGTGCAGTTGCTGAGGACCATCAATCGAGTAAATCAGCGAATGAAAATTGGTAGCCAAATACTCGCAAATCGCATCGCCAAAGTAACCATTCGTCGTTATCCCGAATTTGACATGGAGTCCGAGTATTGCGCATCGTTCTCTTGCATAATCGATGCTTCTCGAAACTAAGCGAAAGGAGATTGTCGGTTCGCCACCAAAAAACGAGATGAACGCATCCTCAGCTCTGGCTTGCGCGTTCTGCAAAACTAAGTCGATAGCCTGCCGAGCGTGACAGTCAGAAAGTTCTTGGTTCGTCCTTTTTCCAGTCAATTCAAAGCAGTATGAACACGCGAGATTGCAAGCATCATTCAGGACGAGAAGAACGGAGTTAGCTGTATCGCGCTTTCTCCGTGAGGCCCAATATGAGCCCCGAATCGCGTCATCAGGGACCTCGACGAACTCGGGTGGCGGTTCAGACGAGTCTAGCAGAAACAAATTTGGGCCGTGGGCGAGAGGGACCGGAACCAGGACAAGTTTATCGAGATTGTTTCCTGAAATTACGACTGGCTTTACAAGCATAGCAGCCCTCTCCCTCAGTCCGCGCGCACGGAGGGCAACTCAACACAACCATAAAAAACCGATTGCGCTTAGTTTTGCGGGCAAGAACTATCTTGACAAGCGCAATCCTGGCAGCATCCAGTGACGCCGTGCGGATTACTTACCTCAGCAATTGCTTTTGCCCGTGATCCCAAATCAACAAGAGAAACAGAGCTGCACGGTTCTGGAATGCCGTACTTTTCGGACGTGTTTTCCATAGATCCCCCTCGGGACTGTTGTGAAATCTACTACGGTAGCTGCCATCGGGTCAAATAGAAAAACGATGCGGGAAAAAGTAGATATGGTGACTCATGGTAGCAAGGAGATTACCCCATCTGGGCGGCATCTTTACCACTTGTATAATTTTACGAAGCGCCTATACTTAGTAAAAATACGGCACTAATGTCTCGCGACCTACTCCGCATTCATGAATTTGGCGACCCCATTCTCCGTGGCAAAACACGCAACCTTAGAATTGTAACGATTCGCTCTCCCCGTCTGCGGAAACTCACTCGTCAAATGTTTGCAGCTCTGCGGAAAGTCAATGGCGCTGGACTAGCAGCCCCTCAAGTCGGGTCTTCGTTGCGACTCGCCGTGATTACCATTTAGACGGTGTACTTTTTGTAGACCACATGAGGGATTTCAAGAGTCTCATGAGTGCGAATGAATTCAAAGCCAGAGTTTCCTGAACCCAGAGTTTATGCCCAATATCTACTCCTTCTGAAAAAGCGGAGAGCCGAAGCTCCCCGCCATCCTATTGCACGCCAAGCCGAGGATAGAAGTGCTTGTTCAAGGCACGAATCCCCAGGACCGGATGCACTTCAATCAGCCAATACCCCCGCGAGGAAGAACCAAGCCGACGACTCACCCGGAACGCGCCCGCCGGATATTCGCCATTCTGCACGAAATCCTTCAGACGCTTCATGAACGTGCTGTACGGCACATCGAATAATTCAGCGGCTTCTTTCGCCGCCAGGTATCTTCCGTCGTCCGACAATTCGGCGACAGGCCATTTAGCGCTGAGCAAATCCCTCATTGGATTGCTCCAATAGGAGATTCCTTCTTAGCTAAAGAGCGGAAGGCTATAACTCCTTAGCCCTACCCGAGACACTGGCACCGACTGAGTACGGTCGCTTCAGACCCAAAGGTGGGCGAGACGGTGAGGAAAAAGTCAAAAAACGCCATCTCTTCCCTATCAGAGTCGCCTTGTCCCGTCTTGAATGCCAATCTCGATCCAGCGATTACTACATGTGGAGTGAGGTCCACTTCTCGCGAATAAGTGGCGCGGGGCATGCGAGCCTTCCGTCAGCATTGTAGCCCTGATTCTCGCCATTGTCCCCATTCTCCCCATTCTCGGGAGCATTCTCAAACCGAACGGATGAAGGCACCATTCATGCAGGAGCAGCGTATGTTCTCTGCCGAACCGCATCGCGAACTAATTCTGATCGACTCAGAATCAAACAATCGCATTAGTGTCCTCCTGCTCGATTCCGATCCCAACCATGCCGAGGAATTAACGCGCTCACTTCAAGCTCTCGGCTATGGAGTCACCACCCGTTCCGACATTATTAGTGTTCTTCACGGTCTGAGCAACTCCGACTTCGACATCCTGATCGTGTCGAGCAATCGCCCGGGCGAGTGGAAAACCTATGTCACTCGAATACACAAAACAACTCGACGAGCGAAGCGATTCCCACCACGCATCCTTTGTCTCGCGCGAGTGTATCGTGGGCCACAAGAACGGCTGGATGCAGAACGATTGGGGGTTCGACTTATCTATGAACGATGACCGCAAATGGTTGAAAGAAGAGATCGACTTTCTCTTAGCAGAACAAAGAGAACTCTTGGGGCGTGGTCCCAGCTTCAAGATCGTGCACCGTTTTCGGATGCCCGGCTCGGACTGCCTGCCGGGCGAAGAAATCTTTGCGGTGTTTCTCGTGCATCGCAGGCACGACTACCATCTGCGATTACCACTTGCGCTCCGCATTCTTTTTGATTACCTGGCTCGTCATCCGCGAGTGCCGCAAAGCGCAGGCCAGATAGAACTCGGCATTCGCGCTGAGGACTTCTATCGGCGACATGCGGCGAACGGCACTGGCCGCCGGGCTGTTACCCGGAACATTTCGCGGTCATACGTGCGGGTGTACGCCAAGCGATTGCATAAAGCGCTTGAGTTGGCATTCCAAGAAGCACGATTACAAATCGACCCCAGTAGTGTCTTGTTGGACGCGAAGACTGTAGGGAATGAACTCGGCTATCAACTGAAAGCCAACTGTGATTGGGTCCATATCGATTTGACGAAACGCGATAGTCAACCTCTATGGGGTGGAAATTGCGGCAAACAGCATTACCGCTCGAACTCCGGCACGTCGCGCAGCACAGAATAGAGCTTCAGGATAGCGCCACTCCTCCCGAAGTACGCCGTCCAGAAATCGCGCAAACTCTGCCAGTAACCGACCGACTCCCCCGCTCCATCGACGCCCTCGGCATACACATCAACACCATGCAGGTCCGCGAGTAGCTTCTTGTTCGCGACCTGCCGCAACGCTGTATCGGTCTGCACAACAGTCTGGCGTTCGAGATTGAGGCCACGGGTCGCCTGCCGCATGTCGGAAAGAATCACGAGCACCTTGTGGCGGCCAGTCGGTGATTCGCGGAACACCTCGGACGCGATGAGCAGCGCTCCCAGAATATCGGTCTGGGCACAACGCGGCGCGAGTCGTGTGGAACGTTCAACCCACGCGCGCGTAAGTGCCTCATGACCCTTGGCAAGGCGCTCCTTGAAGTATCCTTCGTCACCCGTAAGCCCCGCCGAAAAAATAATGTAGGGAGTGGCGAAGCTGTCGTCAGTGATGCCCAACACCGTGATCTTCGCCCCGGCGGGCAACGTTGCCAGGATGCTGGTGATGCTCTGCACGTTCTTCTCGAACTCCGCCTTGCTATCGTGGCCTTTCACGGCTACGGACTGTGACAGGTCGAGGAGGACAACGAGGTCCACGCGATCCGCCGCGTATGCCCGGCCATGTGCGAAAATCCCGAGGCAGAGCGTGAGGATCAAGAGTTTTTGGAGTGCTCCACGCTTCATGCCGTTCAAGAACGAACGGTAGAAATCCCGCCAGAACTCGTGCTCGAATGCAGCCCCTGCATTTTCGAGCGCCAACACTTCGTGCCCGTGAGCGATCATCTGTTCCCGTACGCCGGCGAGTTCGCGCCGGAGCGCGGTGGCGTCTTCACCTGTTGCGGACGACAACTGGCTTGCCTCATGGAGTGCGATACCTGCGCCAATCTCAATAGCAAAGGCAAGGAACGCCATCACGAGACGCAGAAGGCCTAGAGTACGTTCATAGAAAGTGTTCTCGGTCGCTGGCGGCCGTGAATTCTCGCCGGTCTCAATGACCGCTGTTGGGGTGCTTGCCACCTGTTGCGCGAGAAGGTCGCCGCGAATTTCGGCGAGTAGGATGAGGCTCACGATGGCGGCGATACCGGCGACGGTCGCGAGCACATTTACCAGTCGCGGGCTCGCCCATCGCTCGAGGATACGATCCACGAGAAACGGCGTCACAATCGCGATGCCGAGACAATAGAGCCAGGCTTTCCATCCGAGCTGGTATGGATCGAAGGCAAGCACCGAAAAAATAAAGGCAGCAATGGTGAGGAGCGCGGCAATCGCATAGCGGAAGATAGCTTTGCGCTTGCGCGCCCGAAGATCACCCGGCGGCGGAGCTTGATAGATGCGCTCTTCGAGGTCACGTTCTTCGTCTCGCAGTTGGCCGACTCGTGCGCGCAATGCAAGAATCGCAGGCCGGTTCACCGTTTCAATCCGCTGGCGCTCGGATGCGCAGTAGCTCGCGCTGTGGCGATCAACGTGATTTGCCGTTTCGGTTCCGATGTCGCTGCCGGTTCCGTGTTGGTCATGGGTGTCGTTCATCATTTCCTCCTTGAATTACGTCCTGTCCCGGCTTCTTGCCGGGGATTTCATTCCTCATCCTTCTTCTTTCGTGGCTGACGCCGCTCCTGTCGCAGCCGCCAAACGCCGAACCCAATCGCAACCAAGATGGCCCGTTGCCACAGGGACATGCTCGACCAGAGCCCGACAAAAACGGTAACAACGAGAACAAAGACGATGGCAATGCCCACGATGACTCCGCCATACTTCAGGGCATCGGCGGGCTTCACGAGGCCGAGCATGATCCCCAATGCGGTGAGAATGATCGCGATGGTTGCCAAGGACCCCACGAGCGACGCGCACCCATGCATAAAATTCGTTTCGCACATACCGAAGTACCATCCGAACAAAAAAGGAGCCTTCGCGGGGAAGGCTCCAAATACAAAGAGCTATGTGGACTCCAGGAGTTTCTTCGCCTGGAGCAGTTTGGTAAGCATGGATTTC
>WNGF01010634.1_pt1 | contig 10334 bp, 8 predicted proteins | sample 5400641 | NCBI WGS metagenome assembly WNGF01 (sample SAMN13153371, study PRJNA577476) | soil metagenome | isolation source: 80 cm soil or saprolite under grassland replicate 2 | place: USA:California | collected 2016-06-15
CGCTCGGTCGATCTCGTGGAAGAGAGGATCGACATCGCTCTGCGTGCGGGCCGACTCGTCGACTCGTCGCTCATTGCCCGCAAGATCGTCGCAACGGACCTCGAGATTTTCGCCGCCCCCGCCTACTTGCGGCGTCGCGGAAAGCCGAGAGCGCTCACCGACCTCGCGTCGCACGAATGCGTGCTCTACCGACCAGAGGCGGGAAAGAGCATCTGGCGATTGACGGGCCCCCACAGTAACGAAAGCATCGAGGTCAAAGGCTCCATCAGCGCCGACGACATGACTTTTCTGCAGCGTGCCGTCTTGGCGGGCGCTGGCATCGGCCTCTTGCCGTCGCTCGACTTACGAAAGTACCTCGAGCGAGGCGAGCTCGTTCACCTTTTGCCAGGCTACGGAATGACGGGCGGCGCCCTATACCTCGTTTCACCCGCGTCGCGCCATCAGCTGGCCCGCGTGCGCCTCTTGCGCGAGTTCCTCCTCGCCCACCTCTCGAAGGTATGGGAGGTCTGATCGATCTAGCAGCGAGAAAACTGGCGAAGCAATGCTAGTGCCGTCTACCAGAACTTCAGGCATTGATTGGACGTACCGTCAGGTCCGGTGCCGGAGGCACCGCGGGGGTGGGGGCCCCATTCCGGACTTGCTCCGGTGGGGCGGGGGCGGAGCCCCCGATGATGAAGAGAGAGTGCCCCGCAGCGAAGCTGCGCCGTGCGTAGCGCGGGTCCCTCAGAAATCTGGCAATATTTCTGAGGGACGGCTCTAGTGCATCGTTTCGATCGAAACGATGCACTAGGAAATTCGCGGAGCGGATTTCGGGTCTGGGCGAAGCCCAGGGAAAACAGTCTAGTGCCGCGATGCGCGGCGGAGCCGCGCGTGCGAAGCACCCATCAATTCGATGGAATCGCGGCACTAGTGTGGGGCGGCGCTGGCGGCGGGCTTCGCTTGGTCCGCCTTCTGGCTCACCGCGGCGGCTGCTTTGGCAAGGCCCGTCAACTCGGTGAAGTTCGGCAAAAGGACAATCTCGATGCGGCGGTTTTCGCTGCGCCCCGCGTCGGTATTGTTCGCGCGCACCGGGTCGTACTCGCTGTAGCCGGCGGCCACGAGCTTGGCTGGATTCATCCCCGAGCTGGCGAGAAACTCGGTGACGGTGACGGCGCGCGCGGTGGAAAGCTCCCAATTGCTCTTGTAGTTCGAGGGCCCGATGGGGACGTTGTCGGTATGCCCGGCGATCATGAAGCGGCGGTCGGGGAATTGTTTCAAAACGGAGGCGAGCTCGCGTAAAGGAGCCTGCCCGTCCGGCGAAAGCTGCGCACTGCCCGAGGCAAACAAGACTTCGGCGGGAAGCTTCACAATCATCTGGCCACGGCGTACGCCGACCGTGAGTTTACCGGCATCGATCATCTTGCGCAGCCTTTCGCCGAGCGTTTTGAAGAGCGCGAGCCGCTTGGCAGCATCGGCGTGCTCCTCGCGCAGCTCGTCGAGCTCGGCTTTGGTGGCGTTCAGGTTGTTCTGCATGTCCTGAGAGAGCTTCTCCAGCTCTTCCTGTTTGACCTTGTCGCCACCGCGCCCCATCGTGCAATCGGTGAACTGTTTTTCGAGATCGGACGACCTCGTTCGCGCGCCTTGCAGAGTTTCGTTGCAGTTCTGTGCTTCGGTGCGCGTTCTGCCGAGGTCTCCGTCGAGCGATCGGTTTCGACCGTAGAGCCGATAGGCGAGGTACCCCATCCCTCCCACCGCGATGATGAGAAAAAACGTCCACCAGCCGGAGCCACGCGATCCGTTCATGGCCCGAAGCTTAGATCGGTCGCATTGGGATCACCAAATACCGTCGGACCCGACGGCAAACGTGGGGCGGAGTAGTGCTAGTCTTGCCGCCCCTTGCCGAAGACCGTTCTGCTCGATCTGACTTCGCTCGATACGCCTTCGCGCAATCGTGGCAACGGGCGCTACGTTCGCGAGCTGGCGCGAGGTCTCGCCGAGCTGTCGCCCGCCGAACGCGAGGGGCTCGAATTCAAGGCCCTCACCCATCTCGACCCGGGAGGGGCGTACCGTGTCACCGACGACATCGCCGCATTTGGAGGCAGCCCCGAGCTTGCCTCGCCCTCCGCCAAGGATCACTACCACTGGGCGTACGCTCGGCGGCTCGGGCTTTGGCGCGCCGTGCGATCGATTGGGGCGGCTGCCGTTCATCTCGGCGATCCCAACTGCACGCCACTCTTCATGAAGTTGACGAGCTGCAAGAAGATCGTGACCTGCCACGACACGATTCCGGCGCGTTATCCAGCGCGCTACTTAGGAGTGCGCGACGGCGGACCGATGGTCGGGCTTCTCATCGAGAAGCGGCGCTACCGAAGCGCGGATCTCGTCATTGCCATCAGCGAGGCGACGCGACAAGACGCGTGCGCGTATCTAGGACTCCGAAGCGAGCGGGTCGTCCGCGTCTACAACGGCGTCGACGTCGAGGGCTGGGCGGCGGAGCCGACGCTCGACGCGGCGAAAGTGCTCGAGCGCTTCGGTCTGGCCGGACGACCTTTCGTGCTCTACGTCGGCGGAAGCGATTGGCACAAGAACATCGAGGGCATGTTGGCGGGGCTCGCCGCGGCACGAGCGGCGGGTGTCGACGTCGTCTTGGCTTGGGCGGGCAAGCTCCGGCCGGACCATGCGCAAGCGGTCGACGCGATGAGCCACCGCTTGGGCGTCGCCGGAGCGGTGCTTCGATTGGGGTTGGTAAGCGACCCGGAGCTCGCCGTGCTCTATCGCGCCGCCCGCGCTCACGTGCTCGTCTCCTGGTGCGAGGGCTTCGGACTTACCGTAGTGGAAGCGATGGCCTGCGGCTGCCCGGTGTTGACGACGCGCGAGGGTTCGCTTGCGGAGGTCGCGGGCGACGCGGCACTCACCGTCGACCCCGCCGATCACGCCGCCATCGGCGAGGCGTTGGCGCGCCTTGGGTCCGACGCCGAACTGCGGGCCGTGCTCGCGCGGCGCGGGCGCGCGCGGGCGCCGCAGTTTTCGCGTGGCGTTCAGGCACGCGCGATGGCCAAGGCCTATCAGGCGCTGCTAGGAGCGTGAGCCGTGCCCCGATTGCTGCTCGATCTGACGCCCCTCGATACGCCGAGCGGTCCGCGCGGGATCGGGCGCTACATTCGCGAGCTCGCGATCGGTCTCTCCGAGCTGCCCAAAGAAGAGCTCGCGGGCATCGATATCGTCGGGCTTACCTCGCTCTCTTGGACGGGCGGTCATCGAGTGACGCGCGACATCGCCGCATTTCGCGGCGGCGCGCGGTCGGCCGCTCCCACCGAGTCCGACTTTTACCAATGGGCGTACCGGCAGAGGCTTGCGCTGTGGCTCGCCGCGCAGCGCGTCGGAGCCGATGCCGTGCACATCTGCGATCCCCACGCCACGCCCCTCTTTCTCGGTCTCGCTCGATGCAAGCGGATCGTGACGTGCCATGACCTGGTTCCCACCAAGTTTCCCGAACGATATTTCGGCGCGCGCGACGGCGGTGCCTTCCTCGGCAAACGCATCGAGCGACGTCGCTACGAGAGCGCCGATCTCGTCGTCGCGATCAGCGATGCCACGCGCGCCGATGCCATCTCGCTGCTCGGCGTTGCACCGGACCGGATCGTTCGCGTCTACAACGGCATCGACGTAAGCTGGTGGGCCGAGCGTCGAGACACCTCCATCGAGGCGACGCTCGCTCGCTTCGGTCTGGTCGGGCGCTCGTTCGTACTGTACGTCGGAGGATCGGACTGGCGTAAGAACACCGAGGGGATGATGGGTGGTCTTGCGCGCGCGCGCAAGCTCGGCGTCGATCTCGTCCTCGCCTGGGCAGGACATCTGCAGCCGGGGCACGTCGCGCACGTCGAAGAACAGGCCCGTCGTTTCGGCGTATCGCACGCCGCCCTGCGGCTCGGATACGTGAGCGACGAAGACCTCGCTCTCTTGTATCGGGCCGCGCGCGCGCACCTGCTCGTCTCGCGCTGCGAGGGATTCGGTCTCACGGTTGTAGAGGCAATGGCGTCCGGCTGCCCCGTCATCACGACCCATGCCGGCTCGCTTGCGGAAGTGGCCGGCGACGCCGCGCTCTTGGTCGACCCCGAAGACCGAGCTGCCATTGCCGACGCGCTCGTGCGCGTTTGTCGAGAAGCCGATCTACGCGCCGACCTCATTCGCCGCGGTCGCGAACGAGCGCCGCTCTTTTCGCGCGCTGCGCAAGCGCGCGCCATGGCGCGAACGTATCGTGAGTTCTTCAATCGCGAGGCAAAAGCTCGCTCAGCGTGAGGGCAGAGAGGCTGCGCAGCGCGAGCAGAGCGCCCACTTGGGGGAGCGCCGTGAGCGTCGCGTCGCGCGCCGCCACGTAGCGAGCCGGCAAGCTCGACTCGTCGCTGAGCGCGTCATGCATCAGCAGAATCACCCCCGGGCGAAGCCCTGCCCCGATGCGCGCCACGATGTCGGCCGGATTGCGCAGCATTCCGTCGTGCGAGCTGTACGTCCAGTGCACAGTATCCAGGCCGTACTCGCTTTTGATTCGACGCGGGTGCTGCCGCCCGCGCTCGCCGTAAGGGAATCGGAGCCAGCGGATGGGCTCACCGAGCAGCGACTCGAGCTCGCCCTTGCTCTTTCTCACTTCTTCGCCGAAACGACGATCGTCGAACACCACTTCGCGCTCGTGCGAATAAAGATGGGTGCCGATTTCGTGGCCACGGCGCCGCGCTTCGACGACGACGTCGGGGCTCTCGGTCACCCGCTTGCCCACGACGAAGAAGGTCGCTTTGACCTTCACGCGATCGAGCGCGTCGAGAACCCTCGGCGTCCAGTGGGGATGCGGTCCATCATCGAAGGTGATGGCGACCGCGTGGCGCGCCGCCGTGCTCTGGCTCACCGCACCGGCGCGCGCGTAGCGTTCGACCAGGCGCACCACACGCCGGCGCGTGAAGAGTCGCACCCCGAGATGGCTCAATCCCACCGGTGTACCCGCCGAATCTGATCCGCCGAAAAACGCTGCGAGCGCAGCGCTTGCGGCAGGCGCGAAACGAGCTCGACGCTCGCGCGCAGACGTTCGCCGAAGGAGCGATGGCCATTGTCGGAATCCCAAATCCACAAGAGGACCTGCTCGATGCCTCGCGCCCAGAAGAGGGGGAACAGCGCGCGATAGCGCCGTTCGAAGTAATAGCCCACCACGTGCTTGTAGTAGAAGAGCCGCGCTTCGAGCTCACGCATGTGCCAGTCGTCCCCCGCGCGCCGGTTCAAGCCGCCCGGCACGTTGGTGCGCCGCCACATGATCGCTTCGGGATCGAAGACGAACTTCTCTTGTGGCGATTTTTGGCGGGCGAACTTGATGGCAAACGACTGCTCCTCATTCATCGGAATGCCCTCGTCCCAACCGCCGATGCGCTCGATGAGCGCCTTTCGCACCGATGCGTTGGAGCCGATCAAGAAATCGATTCCTTCTTTGCGAACGGTGTTGTGCGCGAGCGCGATCGTGTCTTTGAACGGGGTGTAGCGCATGGCAAAGTGCCGCACGATTCGGGGAAAACGCGGCGAGCGCATCTTTTCGGGATTGGCGACCAGCCGCCCGACCACGCCCATGCACGTCGGGTCGCGATAATTTTCGGCGTGGCGCTCGATCCAGTCGTCGGAAAGCGGCAGGTCGTCGTCGTCGATGAGCAAGAGGATCTCACCCTGCGCGTGGCGAACCGCTTCGTTGCGCGCCGCGGGCGGATTCCTCGGCGGCGCGACCACGACGCGCACGCGCGGGTCACCCAGTGCTTCGAGCTCGCGCACCAGCTCGGGGTCGTCGCTCTGCTCGAGGATGACGACCTCGAAGTGCGAATGGCTTTGCCGGCGCAGTCGCTCCACGAGCTCTTTGAGCGCTCTCTGCCGCTTGTAGGACCGGACGATGACCGAGACGAACACCGGGACGCACTATATCGGAAAGAATCACTCGTTCGCCATCCAGCGGAGCTCGACCGCGCGGCGGTTCTCACGCACCAGCCGGGTGACGGCGCTCCGCTGTGACAGCCCGTCGTTGATGGCCGCCCAGTATGCGGGAAGCACCTTGACGCCTTCTTGCGTTGCCGACCATGCGAGCTCGCTGACAATTCGCGACGTGGTGCCCAAGATGTAGCGCAAGGAGGCGTTCTTCAGCATCGTGCGCACGCGATTCTTGCAACAATGCAGGCGCACGAAGTGCTTGCCTCGGCGGTTCGAGGTGCCGTGAAAAGCGTGGTAGACGGTCGCGCGCGGAACGTAAAGCGCCGACCATCCGGCGAGTCGCGCGCGCCACCCGAGGTCGACATCTTCGAAATACATGAAGAAGGTGCGGTCGAAGAACCCCGAGCCAAGCCGCAGCTCGTCGAGCATGGCGCGACGATAGAGCGCAGCGCCCGCCGAGACGCAAAAGATCTCTTCCCGCGATTCGTCCGCTTTGGTCGGGTGCTCGTAATCGCGATCGATGAAGACTCCGTTGGGATAGATGAGAATCCCAGTGGAATTCATGCGGTCCGGCTTCTGTTGGAAGACGATTCGGGACTGCACCATGCCGAGCCTGGGATCTCCATCGCGGATCGCCGCCCGCAGCTCGGCGATCCAAGTCGGCGACGCGACGGCATCGTTGTTCAGCGTGGCCACCCAGCTCCCTTTAGCCTCGTCGATGCCGCGGTTGCATCCCTCGGCAAAGCCGAGATTGGCCGCCGCATCGATGACGACGACCCACGGGAACTCGACCTTCAACATTTCGAGCGAGTCGTCGACCGAGCCGTTGTCGACCACGATCGTCTCGAAGTCGTGATCGGTCTGTGCGCGCAGGCTTTCCAAGCACCTTCGCAGCTCGTCTTTCGCGTTCCAATTGACGACGACGACCGAGATGCTCAGCGGAGTTTGCATGTGGTGCACGACGGAGCGCCGAATACTATGACTGGAAGGAGAGCCACCGCAACTTCGTCTTGGGTCGGATCACGTTCGGCGCTTCGCGCACGACCGGTCCGCCGACCATGCGGACTTTCGGTTGACGAGTACGACCGAAAGAAGCATGAGAGTACCCTCTCTCGAAACGGTGCACGATCGTTCGTCCGCGAATACCGACCGTTTCAGTGCCGCAATGGAGCCATCAGCGAAGCTTCCTCCCGAATCCCAGCCTGACAACGCCGCACATCCCGGGTCCGACCTTTCCGCGGAAGCCGTCGAAAAACTCAAAAGCCGCGCTCGCCGAGGCGTGGCGATCCTCGCAGGGCGCACGGCGCTGGTGCAGCTCACCGTCTTTGCAGGCCAGATCGCGCTCGCGCGATTGCTAGAGCCGCGCGAATTCGGTGTCTACGCCATCGTGCAGTTCGCGCTGAGCTTCTTCGTATTCTTCGGCGACGCCGGCCTCGGCGGCGGGTTGATCCAGAAGAGCAGCCATCCCTCTCATCGCGAGCTCTCGAGTGTATTCTTCGCACAGGTGCTCATCTCGTCGGCGGTCATCGTCGTCGTCTTTTTTGCCGCCGACCTTTCTCGTTTCGTCTGGCCCGATCTGCCGGCGGCTGGACCATGGCTTCTGCGCGCGCTGTCGCTCGATCTTCTGCTCACGGCATTGCGAACGATCCCGAGCATTCTCATGGAACGCGAGCTTCTGTTTGGCAAGCTCGCCGCACTCGACGTCGTGGTCAGCATCACGTTCTACATCGTGGCGGCCGTGCTCGCGTGGTTCGGCCTCGGTGTGTGGGCTCTGGTTGCCGGGGTACTCGCTCAGGGGACGGCAGGTTTGATCGTTGCCTATGCGTTGTGCCCCTTTCGACCGCAGCTTGCCCTCGATCGCGCGCTCTTGCGCCCCATTTTGAAGTTCGGTGTTCCGTTTCAACTCAATCGCGCCGTCGGATTCGTGAACGCCGCAGTCACGCCGCTTTACGCAGGATCGAAGCTCGGCTCGCGCCCTTTGGGGCTCATCACCTGGGCGCAGAACACCGCATACTTTCCGCTCAAGCTGGTGGAGATCGTGGGGCGCATCGCTTTTCCACTCTACAGTCGCCTGCAGCACGACCAGAGGCTCCTGGGAGAATCGTTCGGCCGCTCGGTTCAACTCTGCGCCGCGTTCACGGCATACTTCGTGGCCCTCTTCTGTGGAATGGGAGCACAAGTTACCGCGGTCGTTTTCGGCGAAAAATGGCTCGTCGCCTTGCCGCTCCTCGTCGTGTACTCGGGCGCGATCTCGATTGGCTTCCTCTCGCCACTCGTCGGCGCGGTGCTCGATTCGACCGGGCGCCCTCAACTCGTTCTTCGCTTGGCTCTCTTTTGGACGAGCCTCAACTGGATCGTGGTCCCCTTTACGACGGCTCGCTGGGGAATGCTCGGTTTCGCGCTCGGCTACTCGGTTCACGTGGTGGTGGGCAACCTCGTCGTCGTCGGCCTCACCTCGACGCTCATTCCTCATTCGCGGCTGCTCCGCCGACTTTGGTCTCCGGCTTTGGGCGGTGCACTGGTTTACTTGCTCGCGAAATACCTGTTGGCAGCACACTCGACAGGCGCCCTGCGGTTCATGGGCTCCGCCGCGCTGCTGCTGGCGGCCCACGCGGGGGCGCTGTTCTTATTCGACCGCCGGGGAATGCTCGACGCTCTCAAGATTGTTCCGACGGGCGAGGAGAAGGAGCGGTGAAAGGTCCCGTCGCGCCGTTGGGTGCTGCAAGCAAGAGAGCCATGTGCGCCGCGCAGGCGTTGGGCCAGCGCCGGTAGATCTTGTTGGCGACGCGTTCGGCGGCCTTTTCGAGACCAGCCGCCCAGCCATGCAGGCCTGCGCTTGCCAGGCGGCCCGGCCATCCACCGGAGGTGAGCTTCTCCAGATAGAGGCGTACGTCCTTGGGGGCATCGAGGATTCCGCCGCCGAACGGAAGCGACCACTCTTCCATCGTGTCGACCACCGACCAGCCTTGCTCACTCACGAGTTTGCGGAGCGTGTACCACGTGAAGAAGTGAACATGGGTTCGGTCCAGGATGCCCGTTTCCTGGTACTCGAAATCACCACGGAAGAAGAGCTGGCTACGAATCTGCCAAGTGGCGACGTTCGGCACCGCGATGATCGCGCGACCATGCGGCGCCAGCCATTGCTTGAAATTCTCCAGCACCGCCGCCGGATCGCGCAAGTGTTCGAGAACGTCGGTGGCCAGGACGAAATCGAATCGGTCGCGGATGGTCTGGCGAAATTGCGCGTCCTCGAGCGACCCCTCGATGACGTCGAGACCATTCTCGCGAGCCTCGCGCGCCGCATCTCGGTCGAGCTCCACGCCGGTGACGCGGCACCCCTTGGTTTCGATCAGAATCTTGCCGAGGTATCCCGAGGCGCAACCGAGCTCTAGCACCCGCGACTGGGGAGTAACCCACGAGACCACGTGTCGATGCGTTTCACTGAACCCGAGACGTTCGACGGCTTCACGATAGCGGATGGCGTCGCCCATTGCGCGGGGGAGTTTAGCATTCCTACGGGAAGTGTTGGCGCGGCCGATCGCGATCGGCAGACCCGGAGGGAGGGCAGTCGTACGATCGTCGTGCGGCGCCGACCCTTTCGCGAAGGGCTCACGACCGATCGGCTGTCCATTTTCGTTCGATCGTCCGCCGCGGCACGCGCATCATCGCGTCCACGCGCGATCGTACGGCCGCACTTTCGCGCAGCGCTTTCGCCAGCCGCGCGACGGCACCGGCCCGGCCGAACCAAACGAGCTGGGTGAGCTCGAGCATCGTCCGCGGGCTCGTTCGGACGATGAACCCAATCGAAGCATTCTTGAGGAGTGTCCGCACTCGATTGATGCACGAAATCACTACGAGCCATGGTCGGCCATGCCGGTCCGAGCTTCCGTGCCAGCGGTGAAGAACGACGGAAGCCGGGACGTAACGAGCCGACCAACCCGCCAGGCGAGCTCGCCACCCGAGGTCGAGATCCTCATAGTACATGAAGTGATCGCGATCGAAGTACCCTTGCGGCAACTTGATTGAATCGAGCATGGCACGCCGATAGGCGGCGGCGCCCGCGGTGGGGCAGAAGATGTTCTCATCCGGCGCGGCGTCTGCGAGCGGCCTTCCGCCATCTCTGTCCCGACCCCCGCCGGAATACGTGAGCTCGATGCCCGTGGAATTGATGACGCTGGGCCTTTGCTGATAGACGAGCAGCGACTGCAGCATCCCGCACTCCGATGGCGCTCGCTCGATTGCGGCGACGAGGGCGCGCGCCCAATTCGGTTCGGCGACGGCGTCGTTGTTGAGAAGCGCCACCCACGTACCGTGACTCGCTTCGATTCCGCGGTTGCAGCCTTCGGCAAACCCGAGATTCTCACGCTGTCGCAATAGGACGACCTCTGGGAATTCGGCGGCAA
>WNGF01019263.1_pt1 | contig 10334 bp, 7 predicted proteins | sample 5400641 | NCBI WGS metagenome assembly WNGF01 (sample SAMN13153371, study PRJNA577476) | soil metagenome | isolation source: 80 cm soil or saprolite under grassland replicate 2 | place: USA:California | collected 2016-06-15
CGGTTGCGTCAGGGGCCATACGTTCGCAGGGCGGTTGCGTCAGAGGCCGTGCGTGCGCATGGGGCGGGTGGTGTTAGAGGCCGGACGTGTTCAGGGGTCGTTGTTAGAGGCCTTGGCGGAAGCCTTGGCGCCAGGAGGGGTAGCCGGGCTGCCAGTTGAAGGTTTGCTTGGCCAGGGAGTTGTCGGCCCCGCGGATCTCGGTGAAGGCGGCGACGCCGACATCGCCGACCGCGAGCCGGCCCAGCCAGGCTGGGATGTGGCGTGGGGGCTTGGCGCCGAGAATTCGAGCGAACTCGGGCAGCCAGACCCGGGCCTCCGCGGGGTCGTCGTCGGCGATCTGGTAGATGCCGGTGGCATCGCTGTCGATCGCCTTCACCGTGGCGTCGGCCGCGTCGTCGTAGTGGATGAACGACCACACCCCGGTGCCCGAGCCGATCAGCGGCAGTCTGCGCTTCTTGCAACGTTTGGCGCGTCGCCGGCACCGGATTCGGGTCGTACGGCGCCGTCTCGGTATTGGTCGGGGCGTCACCGTGTTTCAAGTTCCTGCCGGCGTACGACTGGACGACGAACCGTCGTACGCCGGCAGCCTGGGAAGCGGAGAGCAGGTGGTCCAGACCCTCGGTGCGGAGCCGGTTCGTCACGGCGAAGCTCTGGTCGAACTTCTTGAAGTTGATCCCGCCCTTGAGCGCCGTCATCTGGTGTACGACGACCTCCGGCCGGACCGAGTCCACCGCGGCCTTCACTGCCACCGCGTCGAGGCCGTCCGCGAGTACGACGTTCGCCCCGAAAGCCCGGACTCCGGCCGCGCTGGACTCCGACCGAATCATCGCGGTCACGTCGTGCCCGGCCGCCACCAGCTTCGGCACCAGCGACTGGCCTAGTCCACCCGTTGCACCTGCTACCAAGACCTTCATCTCAATTCCTCCGTCGTCTGTCGTTACAACCCGGAGGACACGCGCCGACCTCAGCTTGTGACTGTGACGCCGGTCACGCTTCCGACGTGAGCGTGAAGGAGGTCGGCCCGAAGGCCACGTTCTGGGTGACGTCGATGGTCAGCCGATCTGTCGTCGGCCGGCAGGCGAGCGTCAGGACGAAGGGGGTCTCGAGGAAGCGGATCGTCGCCACGAACGCGTCGCCGTCCGCGTGCGCGCTGGACACCACGCGCTGCCCGGTCTGGGGATCGGCCTCCTTGAGGACGCCGATGGCGTTCAAGCCTCGCCAATCTCCGGGGCCGCAGACGATCTCCACCGGATCGGTCGCGCCGGGCTCGAGCCCGGCGAACGTGAACGTGCCGGCGCCGTCCGGATCCAGCCGGACCGCGGTCAGCCCGGTGTCGTTGTCGGCGAAGCGGTAGGTGCGCCCATCGCCGCCCGTCGGTGCAGAGCCCGACGGCGCCCCCAGTTCCAGGCGCTCGGGCCGGGCAACCGACTCGACCTCTTTGCCCTCGAGCGCGGGGAGCAGGTGGTCCCAGATCGTGTTCAGGATTGCCTGCATATCGAACGTGGCACTGGTGGCGATCAGGGCGGCGTCGTACTCCGGGAAGATCAGGCAGAACTGGCCGAAGGCGCCGTCGCCGCGGTAGGTGTTGTGCCGGCCGCGCCAGAACTGGAAGCCGTACCCCTGCTTCCAGTCCGGGTTGTCCTGGTTGTCTCACCGGTCAGCCGCTGCAGGATTGCCGACAGCATGTACGTCGCGCCGGTGTTGTAGACGAACACCGTGCCGGGCTCGTGTTCGACGTCGAGACCGAGGAAGATCTTGACCATCCGGCGATCCCGGCTGAGCGCCTCGACGGTGTCCTGGCTGTGCCCGGTCGTCATGGTCAGCAGGTGCCACACTGTCATCGCGGCCAGGTTGTCGCTGATCGTCTCCGGCAACTCGTCGGCGTCGAAGAACGAGATCACCTTGTCGTCCAGCGACAGCAGCCCCGCGTCGATCGCCAGCCCGACAGCCGTCGAAGTGAAGCTCTTGGACACCGAGAACAACAGGTGCGGATCGGCCAGCCGGTACGGCGACCACTCCTCCTCCAGTACGACGTGACCATGGCGCAGCAGCATCACGGTCTGAATCTCCTGCTCGGACGCGTCCAGCGCGGCGACGAACGCGTCGAGCGCGGCACTGGACAGTCCCTGGTCCTCTGGGGCACTCCGTGGAAGGGTCACCCGAAGCACGCTAGCCCGTGCCGCCGACAGTTTCATCACCCCTGCAACACTCACCCCATGCAGAAGTTCCTCGACTGGTTGGTGAACGACGGTGCGGCCGGGGTGCTTCTGCACTACCGATCGCCCGAACAGACCTGGATCGGCTCGAGCGGGCTCGCCGAGCTGGGTACCGATCGCCCGGTGGATCCGGACGGCTGGTTCCGGGCCGGCAGCATCACGAAGACCTTCACGGCCGTCGTTGTTCTGCAACTCGTTGGCGAAGGCAAGTTGCAGCTGGATGCGGCGGTGCGAGACTGGTTGCCGGACCTGCCGAAAGACGTCGCTGTGCGGCAGTTGCTCAATCACACGAGCGGGCTCTACAACTACACAGACGACCTGCCCGGCCCGGCGGAAATCGTCCGCGACCGCTACCTGCATCATGATCCGCGCGAGGCGCTTGGGGTGGGGTTGGTGAAGCCGCGACTCTTCGATCCCGGCAGCTCATGGTCGTACTCGAACACCAACTACATCGCCCTCGGACTGCTGATCGAGGAAGTCACCGGCAACTCGTACGGCGACGCAGTGCGTGAGCGGATTCTGCGACCGCTGGGACTCGAGCGGACCGGGCTGCCGGGCGACGAGGTCGATCTACCGGAGCCGCACGCACACGCGTACTTGACCGTCGACGGCGAGCTGGTGGATCTCGCGAGCATGAACCCCTCACAGGCCTGGGCGGCCGGTGAAGTGGTGTCGACGGCAGCTGATCTGAATCGGTTCTACGCGGCGGTGCTGGGTGGCGAGTTGCTCAGGCCGACCGAGCTTCAGGCGATGCTGGACGTCGTACCGGTCGACGACTCGTTCGGATACGGGCTCGGGATCCAGCGCCGCCGGCTCCCTGGCGGACAGGTCGTCTGGGGACACAACGGCGGCTTCTTCAGCTACCAGACGATCAGCTTCCATTCAGCTGACTTGTCTACGCAGCTGACTTTGTCTTCCGCCGGCACACGCGTCGAGGGCCCGGAGACCGGCCACCTGCTGGCCGGTCTCCTCGGCTGATTACCGCTGCACCAGTACGGCGGCCTGCTGCACCGGCGGCCTACTGCTGCAGCGGCGACCCTACTGCTGCACCAGTACGGCGACAGTCCGCGCTGGGACTGAGGCCGTGCCTGAGCCCGGGGTCCAGGTGGTTTGTTTGACGACTGGGTCGGAGCCGTTGGCCTGGACAGGGGAGAGGGTGAGCGACTGACCGGCGAGGGCGGGGACCGTCTGGGTGACGGCTGAGCCGGTGGTGTTGAAGACGACCACGACACCCCTGATTCGCGTTGATCAGGTCGGCTGAACCCAGCCGGAACAGCGGCGTCGAGAAGCGCAGTTTCAGCAAGTCCTGAGCCGCGGCGGAAGCAGTCGCCACATCGGCCGCGGTCGGCTTCAGGGCTGCGTTGGCGAGAAGCGGCTTCTGGAACGTCCATTTGGCCTCGTTGTCGGCCTTCGGCGGCAGGCCGTGGCCGAAGCCGTTGTCGGCGCCGCTCCAGTCGAGGGTGTTGAACCAGTCGCCGGAGTTGTACGAGTTCCGGTCCAGCGACTTGCTCCGCAGCAGGTCCGCACCCGCGTGCCAGAACGACGGCGTCTGCGCCAGCGCGGTTGTTGCCAGCGACACCGTGTTCATCCGGACCCGGTCCGGCATCGTCATTGCCGAGGGCAACTTGTAGGTCAATGAGTCCCACAACGTTTCGTTGTCATGGGCATCGACGTACGTGACCACCTCGTCCGGCTGGTCGGCGTACCCGGCGGGATTGCCGTTGTAATCGACCCCGTCTCCTCGTACGACGGAACCCGTCGACGCGGAGCGGAACGAGAACCCGCGCAGGTTTCCGGCCAGGCCGAGCTCGACCAGGTCGGTGTCGTGGGCGAGCCGCTTGGCGCGTTCGGCCGCGGTGCCGTTGATCGGGTCGCCGTTCGGGTCGCTCGCCGCGCCGGAGCCGAAGCCCTGGATCCGCGGATTGTCGTCGAACGGACCACCGCCGCGGACGGCGTCGCGGAGCCGGTCGGAGAACGTGCCGATGCCGGTGCCGCCGAGATTGCCCTGCCGGGCCTGGACGAACAGGGCGTCGTCGGCGACCTCGCCGAAGTTCCAGCCCTCGCCGTACACGTAGATGCTCTTGCCGTCGACGCCGTCCTTGGCCGGCGTCAACTGGTCCAGGGCGGCCCGGACCTTGAGCATGTTCGCCTTGCTGTGATGCCCCATCAGGTCGAAGCGGAACCCGTCGACGCGGTAGTTGCGCGCCCAGCTGACGGTGCTGTCGACCATGATCTTCTCGGCCATCGCGTGCTCGGTGGCGACGTTGCTGCAGCAGGTCGAGGTCTCGACCTTGCCGGTCGCGTTCAGCCGCTGATAGTAGCCGGGGACAACCTTGTCCAGGATGGACGTCGGCGCCTGACCGGCGGCGGGTGTGTGGTTGTAGACCTGATCCAGTACGACGCGCAGCCCGGACTTGTGCAGTCCGCCGACCATCGTGCGGAACTCGGCGACCCGGGCGAGACCGTCGCGCTGGGTCGCGTACGAACCCTCGGGCGCGAGCCAGTGGTACGGGTCGTAGCCCCAGTTGAAGCCGTCCTTCGCAGCGACCGCGGTCACGCACGCCTGCTGCTGATCAGAATCCGGCGCATAGGACTTGAGGTCGCAGGCCGGCGACTCCTGACCGGTCTCCGGGATCGACGCAATGTCGAATGTCGGCAACAGGTGGATCGTGTTGAGCCCTGCCTGCGCGAGGGCGCGCAGGTGCTTCGTCCCGTCGCCCTCGTCGGCGAAGGCGAGGTAGGTGCCGCGATGCGCGGCCGGAACCGTGCTGTCGTTGATGGAGAAGTCGCGGACATGCAGTTCGTAGATTGTCGAATCGACGGCCCGCGCCAGCCTCGGCGACGGCGTTGTCGACCAGAGCGCGGGCTTGCCGGCCGGATCGTTGAGATCGACCGCAACCGAGTATGTCGAGTCGGTCGTGAGTGCGACCGAGTACGGATCGGTGACGACGTTGGTCTCCACCTTGCCGGTCGACGGCGCGAACACGGTCACCTGGAAGCGATAGGCCGCGTTCTTCCACGACCGCGGCCCGCTCACGAACCACGAGCCGTCGTCGTTGCGATGCATGGGGATTGTCTGCAATCCGACGATCAGATTGACGTCCTGAGCGGTCGGCGCCCACAGAGTGAACCGAGGTGCCCCGCCCTGCCAGGTCACGCCGTACGAGCGGTTCGCGGCGGAACCGCTGTACAGGTCGTCGAGGACACCAGGGATCTGTACGCCGGTCGCGTCGAGCAGGCGGCCGACATCGTCGTACTGCGCTAGTCCGAGTTGGCCGGTGAGGATCTTCCGCGCATCACCGTTGTCCAGCCGGAGTGCGACGTACCCCTTCAACGCTGGGAACTTGGCCAGCACGGCCGCCGGGATCCCCGCCGGGTCGTACCGCAGGCCGGACGACTCGCCGCCGATGTCGTCCGCGTCGACCTTGAGGGAGCCGTCGTACGACCAGTGCAGCCGCCACCGCGACCTCTCGGCGTGTGCAACGGCCGGTACGGCGAGGAGGTCGCGGGTGAGCCAGTAGGCCTTTGCCTGGCTGAGGTCCGGCTGGGCACCCGGCTTGGACGTCGTCACGGTCAGCGCGTGTGTCGCGAGAACGTAGGAGAAGGTGACGACGAGCCCGTCCCCCGGCACGGTGATCGGAATGTTGTTGGCCGGGTAGCTCTCGTTCCAGGACAGGTTGTGTGCGACCTTCGCCTCATAGCTGCCTGCCGGTATCTCGCTGGTTGACCACGTGAACGTCCCGTCGCCGTCGGGGTCTGTCAACCAGGGTCGCATGCAGGCCGGGTCCCAGTCGGCAGGACAGCCCAGCTCTGACTGGAACGAGCCGGGCACTGTGATGATGGGCCGGCCCTCGGCGGTCGAGGTGACGTAGTGCCGGCCGTGCTCGTAGTAGAAGGTGATCGGCGTACCCGGAGCCGTGTAGGAGATGTTGGCGCCGTTCCGGTTGCCGCCGGCACCGTAGTTCTCGTCCCACGTCTTGTTGATCGCGGCCTTGTAGGCGTGCTCACCCGCCGGGATTGTGTAGGTGCCCTTCCAGACCTTGTCCTTCGGGTCGAGCGTCAGCTGAGCCTGGTCGCAGTCCGGTTGCCAGTCACCCGAGCAGCCCATCTCGCTGTTGTGGTCGCCGGGCACACTCACGTTCGCGGGCTGCACTACCGGGCCGGTGTCGCCTCCACCACCGCCAGGTGCTGCCGCGTCGCCGACAACGCCGTACGAACCAGACACTGAGTAGTTGCCGGACGCATCCTTGAGTACGGCGCGGTACTCGAGCAGCGTCCCCTTCGGCACGCTCGACACGTCCTGGAAGACCCGGTATGGCGCGTTGTCGTCGGAGCCCAGGCGCTGCCAGGCCGTCGTACCCACAGGGCGATAGCCGAAGGTCACAGTCACCGGAGTGTTCTCCGGCACCGCTGCAGCGATCTCAGCCCGGCCGCCGACGGTTGCACCGTCTTCCGGTGAACTCATGTAGACAGCGGGCGCCTTGCTACGAGCCGGGAGCCTGTCGACAGCCTGGTAGACCGTCACCGACAGCGGCGCCTGCTGCACGACGGTGCGGCCCTCGCTGTTGGTGTGCAGCAGGCTCTTACCGCCGTAGATGGGCTTGAAGGTGCTGTTGCCCATATAGGTCGGCACAGTGGCGGACTTGGCGGTCGTCGCATTGTTGGCAACCACCAGGTACTCGCGCTTGTCCGCCCCGAAGCGGCTGAACGCGTAGAGCCCACCAGCGTTCGAGGAGTAGCGGTGCACCTGTGTGCCGTCGGCCAGCGCCGGGTACTGCGCGCGGAGCTTCTGCAGCGCCGCGATGTGCTTGTACATCGGCGCGTTGACGTCGTACCGGTCCTCGCTGCCGATCGTCGTCGTACCAGTGCCGTCGACGATCTCATCGTCCTTGTAGTCGGTGGTCTGCGTCGCGAACATGTCCTGCCGGGCGTCCTTGTCGCCGCCCGCGCCGGTGAAGCCCTGCTCGTCGCCGTAGTAGATGACCGGCTGGCCGCGAGTCAGGAACATCAGCGAGTGCGCCAGCCTGTCGCGGGCCAGCAGTTCCTGCCCGGACGCGCCCGCCTGCTTGAGGAAGGTTCCGACGCGGCCCATGTCGTGGTTGCCGAGGAACGTCGGCAGTTGGTACGCGTTCGAGTCCGTGTCGGTGTAGTAGTCGTCCTCGGCGTAGAAATCGCGCAGCTTGGTGCTCGGGTCGCCCTTGGCGAAGGCGACCGCGTTCTGCTGGAAGCCGAAGTCGAGCGTCGCCTGCAGCGCGCCCTTGGTGGTGTACGTCGACATGAACTTCGGGTCGGCGTCGAAAACCTCGCCGAACATGAAGAAGTTCTTCGCACCGGCACCGCGAGCGGCGGCCAGGATCGCCGGCGAGAACTTCTGCCAGAACTCGATGTTGACGTGCTTGACCGTGTCGATCCGGAACCCGTCGATGCCGAACTCCGCCCACGTCTTGTAGACGTCGATCATCCCGTCGCGCACCCGCGGCTGCTCGGTGAACAGGTCGTCGAGCCCGACGAAGTCGCCGTACTCCGCCGACTCACCGGCGAAGGTGGAGTCGCCGCGGTTGTGGTAGAGCGTCGGGTCGTTCAGCCAGGCCGGCACCTTGACGGTCTCGTCGGCCGGCGTACGGAAGACGGGGACGTTCGGGAACGAGGTGTTCCGGTCCAGCGGCGGGAACGTGTCGCCGGCCGCGTAGTCCTTGTCGTCGAAGACGTTGCCATTGGCATCCTTGTACGGCGACGTGGACTTCGGGATGTAGCCGTACTGACCGGACTGGTAGGCGATCACGTCCGCGGTGTGGTTGGTGATGATGTCGAAGAAGACCTTCATCCCCTTGGCATGCGCGAGGCTGATCAGCTGCTTCATGTCCGCGTTCGTGCCGAGATGCGGGTCGATCTGGGTGAAGTCGGTGATCCAGTAGCCGTGGTACCCGGCGCTCACATCGTTGCCGGAACCCTGCACGGGCCGGTTCTTGAACGACGGTGTGAGCCAGATGGACGTCGTACCGAGGGACTTGATGTAGTCGAGTTTCTGGATCACGCCGGCCAGGTCGCCACCGTGGTAGAAGCCCTTGTCGGTCGGGTCCAGGCCGGTCGTGAGCCGGTCCCCGCTCAGGCCGCCGGCGTCGTTGGACTTGTCCCCGTTGGCGAACCGGTCCGCCATCACGAAGTAGAACCGCTCTTTGGTGAGGTTCTGCCGCAGGCTCGGCGACGACAGCACCCTGTCCGCCGCGGTCACGGCCGGCCCGGCGAGGTCCACCGGCTTCACCGTGACGACGTGGCTCGTGTCGTCGTACCTGAACTCGAGCTTGGCCGGTCCCTCGATCCGCAGCGGGATGTTCGCCCCGTTCAGCACGCCGCCGGCGCCGTAGTTCTCGTCCCAACTGCCGTTGACGGTGATCTTGTACTCGTACGAGCCGGCCGGTACGTCGAAGACCTTCGCGTACGGCGCCGCCGCGCCCAGACTGGTCGCCGTACACCCGGGATCCCAGTCGCCCGGGCACCCCAACTCGCTCTGCAGCGAACCTGCCACCGTGATGACCCGCTCCGCCGCCACCTGAGCCGGCGCGGGCGACGCCGTACCCAGACCGAGCACAATCACCGCCGCCGCGGTGAACCCCGCCGTCAATCGCCTGAACCCGCGCATCACTGTCCCCTCCCAGCCGCCAGAGTCTGCCGGGGACGCTAACCCGCCATTTTCATCGTGGGAAGACCTGAAAGATCGCGGTCCGATTTCGCTGCACCAGTCGAGCGCTCACGGCACGTTGAGCTTGGGGCGCGGGGGAGGAATGGCTCGACGATCTCGGGAGCGAGCGCGGGGTCGCTGGGTGGGTGCCTCCATAGTGTGTGTGCATGGATGAGGTCAGTGATACGCAGCGGGCGATCCTGGGCACGGAGACGGCCGGACAGGGCCGCGAGTGGATGGACCGCCACCTGCGCGAGCACCTCGGCTCGGGCGTCGAATCTGTTCTGTTCGCCGGCGGTGACATCGGTGCGGTCTTCGGACTGCGCCTTACAGACGGCCGCGAGGTTGTGCTGAAGGCGCTGCGTCCAGGCGCGGATGCTCGGCGACTGCGTGCTGTCGTACGGGCGCAAGAAACGCTCGCAGCGTCAGGATTCGGCTGCGCCCGCGTGCTTGACGGTCCCTCACGCACTGACGGTGTGTTGGCGATCGTCGAAGAACGCCTGACCTTCGCCTCGACCGGAAGCCCGCACGACCCGACGGCACGCGCGGCAATGGCAGCCGCGCTCGCGGCGCAGATCGACACCCTGCGCGGCGCGGACGGCACCGACCTCGTCACCGGGCGGCCGGCTTGGGCGGACTGGAGCGCAGGCGCTTGGCCGGAGCCTCACGACCCGGTGTTCGACTTCTCCACGCCGTACCTGGCTTTGAGTGGATCGATCAGACCGCCGACGCGGCCGCCGCGACGCTGCGTGCCGCTGACCATCTGCCCCGCGTGATTGGGCACGCTGACTGGGTCTGGCAGAACGTCTGCGTTCGCGACGGCGTGTTCGTCGTCGGCTATGACTGGGACAGCCTCACCTACGCCCCAGAGCCGGCAGTCGTTGGGCTCTGCGCTGGTGCGTTCACGCAGGGCTCCCCGGTACCACCCGACGCGCCGACAACGGAGGAGGTCGCGGCCTTCCTCGACGACTATGACCGCGTCCGCGCGTTCTCCCCTGCGGAACGGGGCATCGCCGAGGCGGCCGCCACCTGGGTGCGCTGCTACAACGCCCGCTGTCAACTCGACAACATCTACCGCCGCGGCCTCGATCCGCCTCCTGGGCCCTTCGTCCAGGCGCTAGGAGCAGCGGGAACACTCAGGCGGCTGTAGCGGACATGGGCGGCCACTGGCCCGCGTCGTCGGCCTGTCCGGCATGTGGTTGGTTTCGTCCGGATGGCGAGACCTGCGGGCTGGGGTCGGGCCCGATGGCGGGTTATTTCACCGATGGCGTGCAATAGCCGGTTACCGAGCAAATAACCGGCTAGGAGGGCGCTGAATTAGGCCGGTTCGGTGAGTGGTCGCTGCGCGGCCCGAGGCGCGAAGATCGGCGGGGCGATCGTGGGGCGCGGCCGGATCTGGGCGGGGAAGGTCGAGTCGGCTCGTGGAAGGTCGCCTCGGT
>WNGF01010635.1_pt1 | contig 10333 bp, 10 predicted proteins | sample 5400641 | NCBI WGS metagenome assembly WNGF01 (sample SAMN13153371, study PRJNA577476) | soil metagenome | isolation source: 80 cm soil or saprolite under grassland replicate 2 | place: USA:California | collected 2016-06-15
CCCACGATCGTGCGGGTCGGCGTCTGCGGCGCCCCTTGCTTGGCGATGATCCGGTAGACGTTGCCCGACTTGACCGCGGCGAGGCCATTGACGTCGAGGATCGTGAGCAGGACCGGAAAGATGTCGTCCACGGGAATGCGGCCGGTGGTCTGGACCGTCACCTTCTTGCCGCGCACCTCCGGCGACAGCACGTAGTTGAAGACCAGGAGCTCGCTCGTGGCCTGCAGCACGATCTCGATGTCGGCGTTGTCGAAGTTGAACACCACGAGTCGGCCCGGCCCCTGGGGAGCCGGTTGTGGGCCCGGCGGTTGCGGCGGAGGTTGCCCGGGCGCGCCCTTCTCGGGGCTCTGTGCCTGGCGGAGGCGAACGGCGGGCCCACGATCCTGGGGAGAGCTCGGGGGCGATGCGGCGGACGGCGGTTGGCTCTCCGGTGGGGCGTCCGGCGATGTCGAGCCCACCGGCGGAGGCGGGGCCGGTGGCGGAACCGGACCTGGGGCGGCAGGAGGAGGTTGTGGGGCGCTCTCGGGCTTGGCCGGCTCGGCGCCAGGCGTGCTCGGAGCCGCGCTCGACTCGGGCGCGGGAGCGACGCTGACCTTGAACTCGGAAGGCTCGGGCGGTTTCTTGGTGACCGTCGCGCTGCAGGCGGCGAACGGCAGCACCAGGAGCGCCTGTGCCAGCGCGATCAGCTTCCGGAATCCCGGGAGCCAGGTCACGGCTACTGTTGTGGACTCTGAGGCTGTTGTTCGGCTGGGAGACGCCGGATTGCCCGCGGCGTCACGGGAGGCCGCCCGCCCGCAGGAGGAGTCTGGGCCCCCGGAGCCGCAGGCTGCTGACCCGCCGGCTGCCCCGGCGCCCCTGCGGGCGGCGCGGCAGCGGGTTTGGGTTTCGATGGGTCGCGGAGCATGACCTCCATCGCTCCGTCGGGCCGGACGATGACGACCTTGTCGTCGGTGATCTGGTCGAGCCGGCCTCCCGCGACGGTATCACCGATCTGGTAGCCGAACACGCGCTTGGTGGTCGCGTCCTCGAGGTACGCGCGGCTCTTTGGCCCGTCCACGACCACGCCGAGGAGCATCGGCTTTGGAGGCGGCGGCGCAGCGGGGACGGCCGCGGCGGTCGCACCGCCCTCGCTCCGCGAGGGGTTGAAGAGATGCTTGGCCACGATCACGTTGTAGCCCGCAAGCTGTTCTCCTGCGATGGCAGACTGCGCCTGCTCTTCGACCGGAGGCGCGGCCTGGGCCCGCCGTGGAGCCGGCGGTGGCGGCAGCGGCCGCGAGCGGGTCAGATCCCTGACCAGGGAGACCACGAAGAACACGGCCACCGCCGCGAGGATCACGTTCACCAGCAAGAGCCGCTTCGACACGCGGGGGATCATCCCTTCGGCGACCCCGGCGATGACTCCCCGGCCGTGGGGGTCGCGGCGCCGGGCAGCAAATATCCAGACACTGTGAAGGTTGTAAGCAAATCGCGCGGTTGACCGACGCCGACTACTCTAACCTTCACGTCCTGCACCGTCAAGATTTTCGTGGTGTGCTCGAGATCGTAGAGGAGTCGTACGACCTCCCGGAGCCCTGAACCCACGGTGATCTCGATCGGCACCTCCTGCAGCCCCCCGCGCTCGACGAGGGGCAGGATCCGCTCGCTCCGCACCTCGGCGTTCGCCTTCTCGGCCAGACCCTTGACCAGCGTCTGCAACTCCGAGGCAGCCAGGGGGGGCGTCGGGCCCTTGAGCCAGCGGGGCGCCATCGCCTCGAACCGCTGGTTCACCTTCTCGATCTCCGTCGTGATCGTGGAGCGCTGGGCCACGAGGAGCCGGCGCCGCTCGAGGACCGTCTCGCGGGTCGGGATCAGGTCGGCGCCGGCGCGCTTCCACTCCTGGAGTGGCTCGAACACGTAGGCGTAGCCCAGGAGACCCACGCCGATCACGACGGCAAAGGCAATGATGGATCGCTCGCGCCTGGTCCGCGCCATGAACCTAGCGTCCCGGCGCCGCCGGCCTCGGCGCGCCGCCGCGAGGGCTGGGCGGCGTCGGCGGCTGCGGCTTGGCGGCCGGCTCGGACGGCTTGGGGGCGTTCTTCCACAACGCCTTGATCCGGAATTGCTCCTTGTCCCCGGCCTTGGTCACCGGGGCGGTGAACTCGACGCTGGCGAGGAACGGAGAGCTCTCGAGCAGCGGGATGAGCTGGTTCGCCGCGCCGGCCTGACCGGTGATCTCGAGGCCTTGCTTGTCCATGTTCAAGGTGCGAAGCCAGGCCTCCGGCGGGATGCGCTCGGTCAGCTCCTTCAAGACGGGAAGCGCGCGGACTTCGCCCCGCTCGATCGTCTGGATGGTCTCGAGCAGTCGTCTCTTCTGGTTCAGCTCGGCCGACAGGGCCTCCACGCTCTTGACCTCGGGGTCCAACGCGCGGATCGCTCGCGAGAGCCGGTCAGCGTAGCGATGCTGCTTGTAGCCCTGGCCGACGAGGAGCGACAGGCCGAGGAGGGCGGTGAGGGTGGCGGTGCCGCCGGTGACGAGTTGCCCCGCGGAGACCGTGCGCGGGCGCAACTCGCGGGGCAGCAGGTTCAGCGCGGGGCGCCGCGAGCCGAGGGCCACGGCGAGGGCCAGGATCGCGGCCCCCCCGTCCTCCTCGGGCAGCCGCTGGATGAGCGCCCGCACGGCCGGCTTGAACGGCGGCTCGGTGACCGGCACGCCCAGCTCGACCAGCGCCGACGCGGTGAGGAAGTCGGACGCGTCGTCGCCGGAGATCCAGATCGCCTCGCAGTCGCGCCAGTCGAGCAGGCGGAGCGTGACGGCCACCTCGCCGGCCAGCTCGTCGGCATCCTTGGCGGGGACGGTCCGGCTCAGCTGGAGTCGACCCTGATTGAGGCAGACGAGGTCCGTGGCGCCGCCCGCCCGGTGCGCCCACAGCACGTAGCGCATCCTCTGCCCGCGACCCAGAAGGGCGGGCAGGTCGTGGCACGCCGCGGTCAAGGCGGCCGCCTTGAGGCGTGGCTCCTCGAGCAGTCTCAAGGCCCCTTCGACCGCGCGCCGCTCGCAGGCCGCGACCAGCACGCGCAGCGAACCCTTCGCGGCGCCGGGCAGGGGAACGTAGTCGAAGCGCATGTCCTCGGGCGGGAACGGGACGTGGCGCTCCAGCTCGAAGGCCACCATCTCCGCCAGCTGGGTGCCGCGCGCCGGCGGCAATTCCAGGGCCTTGACGGTGAGCAACGGGCGCGCGAGACCGATGCGCATCCGGCGGAGCTTCAGCCGCCGGGTTTCCAGCTCGCTCTTGAGCCGGGCCCCGGGCAGGTCGCCGGGCTCGAGGGCGAAGCACTCGACGGCGCCCCGGCGCCCGTGCACCACGACGGTCAGCCGCTCGTCGCGGAGGTAGAGCCCGCCGCGTGGCCCCATCATCGCTTGGCCTCTCCCTCCTTGACGGGCGACCTCAGCGGGAGCGGACGCCAGGCGTACACGGTGAGGGTCGGCACCTCAGACTGGGGCCCGACCATCCGCTGGACGAGGGCGAGCAGCCGCGCGCGGGGCTCGCCCCCGATCACCCCTTCGGCCTCGATGCGGAAGGTGGTGCTGTTCACGGAGAACCGCGTCCGGCCCCCGACGGCCGCGGCGCCGCGCGTCGGCACGGCCGAGTACGGGCTCACCGCGCGTGCCTGCAGGACATCGTCGATCTCGGCGTCCGAGAGACCGGCGGCCTGGAGGATGATCTTGGGCGCGGTGTTGATGTTGATCGTGCCCCGGCCGCGGGCGGTGACGAGGTCCACCAGTCCCGGCCGATCTTCGTGGCCATAGTAGAGCTCGGGCGTGATCCCCTTGATCTGGAGCAGCTCGCTGATGTCCTGGATCGGGCTGTTCCGCGAGCGGTACGGCACGGGGAGCTCGAGATAGTAATCGCTCTCGGCGCCGTTGATGCGGTGGGTGTCGTTGGCGTCGCGCCAGTCCTCGAGGGAGTCGGTGACGACGTCGCGCTCCTGCTTGTCGACGCCGAGCGTCGTCAGGAGCTTGTCCAGCAGGCCGCGCTGGCCCGCGTTGAGGTTCAGTCGGCCCTCCTCGTCCGTGATCCGATAGGAGAACTCGCCGGGCCCGAGCTGGACATGGGAGCGCGGGAGCTTGGGGAGCGCCTTCGGCTTGGCGCCGGTCTGCGCGACCTGATAGAAGACGACCTGCCCCTCCTCGTCGAGACCCTGGACGGTGCTGTCGCTCAGCACCTCCCGGATGGCCTGCTGGATCCCCGCCTCGGCCAGGTGGCGGGCCAGGATGGCGTCCTTGTACGAGCGGACCATGGCTGCCTCGAGCCGCATGGAGAATGCGAGCTCGGTGACCACGACGCCCAGGAGCGCCAGCACGAGCGTCACCGCCAGCAGAGCGAAGCCGCTCTGGTCGGTGGCGAGCCGTCTCGAGGGCGGGCCCGAGTTGCGAGCGAGTCGAGCCCGTGGCCCGAGGCGTACGTGGTGGTGCGTTCTCATTGCGAGTTCACCCGGATCGGCACCGTGATCGGAGGCGCCTGCTGCACGCGCCCGTTCGTCATCGCGGTGAGCGTGACCTCCACGGCTCGGGGCACGATACGCTCCACCGGGCCGTCCCACGTCTCCTCCCACGTGCCCTCATCGCGCAGGTAGCGAAAGCGGATCGCGGTGATGGTGGGGTCGACCGCGCTCGGCGCGACCGTCTCGAACGGGTTGAAGTTGGGCAAGGCCTTCTCACGGATGGCGAGGCCGGGCGCATTGCCGGCGTCCATCGACAGCGTCACCGCGACGAACGGGATGGGCGCCGGGAGCGAGATGGGCGGCGACACGGTCACGAACGACAGCCGATCGGCGCCTCCCTGGAACATGAGGACCTCCCCCGGAGTCGCCTCCTCGGCCCGGCCCCGGTATGCGTAGGTTCCAGCCAGCGCGTCCTGCAGGAGCTGGGTCACGCTACGCGCGTGCTGGAGGACCGCCGCCCGCTCCTCGCCCCGTTGCCAGGCTCGAAGGCCCACGCGGAGCCCGCCGAACAGCATCGTGACCATGATGGCGACGATGGAGAGCGCCAGCACCAGCTCGATCAGCGTGAATCCCCGCGCCGGGCGCCACCTCATCGGATGCCGAAGCCTCCGGTCGAGCCGCCCGGCCGCGACCCGAAGGTCGAACCCCCCGGCCGCGACCCGGAGATGGTGGGCTGCTGCCCCGTGCCGGAGGTGATCGGCTGCTGGGTCCCCGTGGCCGCCGCCGGCTGGCTCCCGGGCACGATCGGGGCGGTCGTCGGCGTCCGCAGCGTCGCCAGCTCGAGCAGCTGGCCCTGTCCCCAGCGCACACCGACGGTCACCATGAAGAGCTTGGGCAGCTCCTTGCCCGGAATGGTCTCCTTGGGCTGGAGCTCCTCCGGGAGTGGCACCAGCGAGATCCGGCGCTCCCACCGGAAAGGCCCCTCCTCGCCCAGGTCCGCCGTTTCCTCGGTGGCCTGGGTCGTGGTCGCGAGCCGGTCCGCGAGCAGCATCGCCTGCTGGTAATCACCGGAGGATTTCACCAGGCGAAGGCTCTGGGAGGAGAGCTGGAGGAGGGCCACCAGGGCGAAACCGAGGATGGCCAGGGCCATGAGAACCTCGATCAGGGTGAATCCCGCCTCCGGTCCGAGCGGCCCTCCCCGCGCCTGTACCCCTCCTCGATCGGCGGGCCGATCGAGCGGCGGCCCGGCGCGCTCGTGCAAGGCGGGGGCCCCCGAGGTCCGTTGCAGAACCACTATGACTCGGCGAGGCGGCTCGACACCCGTCCCGTGAAAGGATCCACGGTCACCACATAGTGCCGGTCCCCCGGCGCCAGGATGTGAAAGGTGCCTCCGCTCGAGAGGCCCTGGGGATGGAATCTCACGGTCGTCGCGGCCGGCGGGTCCGGCTCGATGCGCAGGAGGTAGGAGAAGCTGCGCGACGAGCGTACGGACGGGGAGCCCTCGGCCCTGATGACGAGGCGCCGGGCCTCGGGGTCCAGGCGGACCTCCTGGGCCTCACCGCGGGTGATGGCCTGCTCGCGCGCCGCGCGCAGGAAACCGGTGAAGCCCGACAGCTCCGCGCGCGCCCGGATCGTGTCGACGCTGCGCCCGATCGCGGGGGCCACGAACGCCGAGGCGATCGCGAGCAGCATGATGGTGACGGCCAGCTCGATGAGGGTGAACCCGCGGTTCACGAGCTCCTGCGCTTCCGGTTGTCGAGCCCGCCTCACTTGACTCACTTGATGTTCCAGGACGCCACGTCGGCGTTTTCCCCGTCGCCGCCGGGCCTCCCGTCGGCGCCATCGCTCCACAGATCGTAATCGCCGTGCTCTCCGGGGCAGCACTTGTAGTTATAGGGGTTGTTCCAGGGATCGAGGGGGATGGCGTTCTTCTTGAGATACGGCCCATTCCACCCGGCGCCGGAGCTGCGGATCAGGGCGTCGAGCGAGGTCGGGTAGGAGCCGATGTCGAGGGCGTACTGGTCCAGCGCCGCGCCGAGCAGCTCGATCTGCGTCCGGGCGGCCACCTGCTTGGACTGGCCGACGCGGCCGAATAGCTTCGGGGCGACCAGGCCCGCCAGGAGGCCGAGGATGATCACGACGACGATCATCTCGATCAGGGTGAACCCGCGGCTGTCCCGCAGGAGCTTGAGCAAGCGGGCGCGCATCACATCTGCACCTCCGTGATCGAGAAGATGGCCATGAGCAGGGCGACCACGATGAAGCCCACCACCAGCCCCATGATGAGGATGATGCTGGGCTCCAGCAGGCTCATGAGGCGTTTGACGAGGCGGCGCACTTCTGATTCAAGATCGGTGGCGAGCTTGAGGAGCATCTCCTCCAGCCGCCCGGTCTCTTCCCCGACCCGCACGATGTGCACGGCCATGGCCGGGAAGGCCTGGGATTCGTTCAGCGGGCCGGAGATCCCGGCCCCTCGCCGGACGCCGTCCCCGACGCGCTCGATGGCCCGGCCCAGGACCTGGTTCCCCGACAGCTCGCGGACCACGCCGAGCGCGGTCAGGACCGGCACGCCGCTCTTGAGGAGGGTGCCGAGGATGCGGGCGAAGCGCGCGGTCTCGGTCTTGAGGACCACCTCGCCCAGCAGCGGCAGCCGCAGCACCAGCTGGTCCCACTGCCAGCGGCCCGACTCGCTGCTGAGGGCCATGCGTATGCCGAGCACGAGGCCGAGCACGGCCACCGCGATGAGCCACCAGTAGTGCTGCACCGCTCCGCTGGCCGTCAATAAGATTTGGGTCGGGAGCGGGAGGGACTGTCCCAGGTCCCTGAAGATGTCCACGAAGCGGGGGATCACGAAGGTCAGCAGGAAGACCACGGCGGCGCCGCCGGCGCCGGTGAGCAGGATCGGGTAGATCAGGGCGGAGACCAGGGTCTCCTTGAACTCCTGCGTCTCCTCGAGCAGCTCGGCCAGGCGCTTGAGGGTCGCCTCGAGGACGCCGCCCTTCTCGCCGGCCCGCACCATGTTGACGGCCAGCCGCGAGAAGGGACGGGGCTGATGCTTGGCCATGGCCTCGGCGAGCGAGCTGCCGCCGCGGATGCCCTTGAGGAGATCGGTCGTGATGGCGCGCAGCCGCGGGTTCGGGGCCAGGTCCTCGAGGATGACGAGGGCACGGTCCAGCGGGAGCCCCGCCTCCACGAGCGTGCCGAGCTGGTGGGTGAAGGTGAGGACATCGCGGCGGCTGATGCGTCCCCGGCCGAGCCCCGGCAAGCTGATCCCGAGCGCCGAGCGGCGCTCGGCCTGAGGCGAGACCTTGACGGGGAAGTAGGCGTCCCGCTGCAGGCGCTCGACCACCCCTCGCGCGTCGGCCGCTTCCATGACGCCCTCGATGGTCCGGCCCTGCCGGTCCGCTGCGCGATACGTGAAGGTCGGCACGCCGGCCCTCAGCTGTCTTCCTGGGTCACCCGGAGGATTTCCTCGATGGTCGTGAAGCCGGCGCGCGCCTTGAGCCAGGAGTCTTCCCTCAGCGTGACCATGCCCTGCTCCACCGCGACGCGCCGGATCTCGCCGGTGGAGGCCTTGCGCAGGATCAGGCTCCGGATCTCCTCGGTGATGATGAACAGCTCGTAGATGCCCACGCGGCCCTTGTACCCCGTCTTCCGGCACGCCTCACAGCCCTCTCCGCGGAACAGCTCGACGCCGTGACCGTCGGTGACGCCGATCGCCAGGAGATCCCCCGGGTCGGGGGCGTCGGGGACACGGCAGTTCTGGCAGATCCGGCGCACCAGGCGCTGGGCCAGCACGCCCGAGAGCACCGAGGCGATGAGGTAGGGCTCCACGCCCATGTCCTGGAGCCGGGTGATCGCGCCGGGCGCGTCATTGGTGTGCAGCGTCGAGAAGACCAGGTGGCCCGTCAGGGCGGCGTGGACGGAGATCTCGGCGGTCTCGAGGTCGCGGATCTCGCCGACCATGATCACGTCGGGGTCCTGCCGGACGATGTGCCGGAGCCCGCCCGAGAAGGTCAGCCCGATCTTCGGCCGCACGGCGATCTGGTTGATGCCCTTGAGCTGATACTCGACGGGATCCTCGATGGTGATGATCTTCTTCTCCGGCGCGTTGATCTTGTCCAGCGCGGCGTAGAGCGTCGTGGTCTTGCCGGAGCCGGTGGGACCGGTGACGAGCAGGACCTTGTTCGGCTGGTTGATGAGCTTGTCGAACACCGCCGCCGTCGCCGGGCTGAACCCGAGCTTGTCGAAGGGCATGAAGACCGAGGAGCGGTCCAGCAGCCGCATCACGATGGACTCACCGTGAATCGTCGGGATACTCGAGACGCGGATGTCCACGCGGCGAGTGTTGAGCGTCATCCGGATCCGGCCGTCCTGGGGCAGCCGCCGCTCGGCGATGTTCAGCTCGGCCATGAGCTTGATGCGCGAGGTCACCGCGGCCTGCAGCCGCCGGGGCGGCGATTCCAGATCGTAGAGGATCCCGTCGATCCGGTACCGCACCCGCAGGCTCTCCTCGGAGGGCTCGATGTGGATGTCGGAGGCTTCGGCGGTGACGGCCTCCTCGATCAGGAGGTTCACGAGCCGGACGACCGGCGCCTCGAAGGCCATGTCCCGCAGCTGGGTGATGTCCTCCTCGCGATCGCTCTCGTCCACCGGGCCCATGCCCTCGACGATCTTCTGCAGCGCCGTGGAGGCCCCATAGGTGCGCTCGATGGCGGCCAGGATGGCCTCCGCCGGCGCGACGCACAGCTTGATCTGGAGCCCGAGCGTCTGGCGCAGCTCGTCCACCAGCAGCGGATTGGTCGGATTCGCGGTGGCCACGGTCAGGGTGCTTCCCTCGAGCGACACGGGGCAGGCCTCGTACTGGCGGAGGTACTTCGGGGAGAGGTTCTTGAGCACGGGGAGCGTGAACGGCACCTCCTCGGCCGAGAGGAAGGGCACCCCCCACTGCTTGGCGACGGCCCTCAGGATGTCGTCCGGAGACACCGCTCCCAGGGCGACCAGGGCCTCGCCGACCCGCTCGTGCGCGTGCTCCGCGCGGGCCAGGGCCGCCGCGAGCGTTTCGGGAGTGATGACCCCGGCCTCGACGAGGGTTTCCCCGAGGCTCTTGGTACCGGGGGCGATGCGCAATGCCATGGCCATCGATTATGCGCCAGGGGCCCCAGAGCCGTCAAGAAATGCCCGGGGACATGGCCGCTTGCGGCACGTCCTCAGGACTGGCCGATGGTAGAGGGCGGCGATGGCACCGAGGCCGGCGAGCGTGATGAGGACGCCGGCGAGCACGCGCCGGCGTCCCATCAGCGATCCAACTCGACCACGTACTCCTCGACGCGCCGGGCGTCCGGGGCATCCGGCCTGAGAGCCAGGTACTTCCGGAAAGCCTCCATCGCCTTGTCATTCTCCTTGCTCTGGTAGTAGAGGAAGCCCAGCTGGCGGAAGGGGTCGGGATAGGCCGGATCCAGCCGGGCGGCCCGCTCGTACGCCTCCCGGGCCTGGGCGAGCAGGAGCGCCTGGTCCCGGCCGTCGTTCGCGCGCTGGGCCTCGAGCCGGTGGAGATCGCCGTAGTAGAGGTGAGCGACGGGATCCTCGGGGGCCAGGACGAGCACGCGGTCGAGATGTCGCCGAGCCCGCGCGAAGCGTCCCGCCCGGATGTCCAGCGCCGCGTTCTCGCGGACCACGCCGCGCATGCGCAGCGGGAACTCCGCCGTGTTCCGGACCAGCCGGCTCGCGTCCAGGCCGGCATAGCGCACCCGCAGCAGTTCCCGGGTGGTCGCGACGCGCTCCTCGAGCTGCGCGCGGTTGCCGAAAAAGAAAGGCTCCGGCCCGCTCGAGTCGTCGGGGTCCAGCTCGAACCGCTCGAACACCTTGGGCGCCTCGCGCGGATCATAGCCCGCCTGGTGCATGCGCTCCA
>WNGF01010636.1_pt1 | contig 10333 bp, 11 predicted proteins | sample 5400641 | NCBI WGS metagenome assembly WNGF01 (sample SAMN13153371, study PRJNA577476) | soil metagenome | isolation source: 80 cm soil or saprolite under grassland replicate 2 | place: USA:California | collected 2016-06-15
GTGTAGCTGCCACGCAAGCCCATCTTCTCGTCGACCCTCCCGACGCGGAAGCCGGTGAAGCCCTTCTCGACGATGAACGCGGTGATCCCGCGCGCCCCGAGCGACCGGTCGTTCGCCGCATAGACCACCACGACGTCGGCGATCGGCCCGTTCGTCACCCAGATCTTCGTGCCATTGAGGAGCCAGCGGTCGCCGTCCTTGCGCGCGGTCGTCTGGATCGAGGCCGCGTCGGAGCCGCTCGAGGGCTCGGTGAGCGAGAACGCCGCGATCTTGCGGCCGGCGGTCAGATCCGGGAGATAGCGACGCTTCTGATCATCGGTGCCACCAAGGAAGATCGACATCGAGCCGATCGAGGTGTGGGCGCCGATGAGGTTCGAGAACGCCGCCGACGTGCGGCCGAACTCCTCGAGCGCGACGCAGTAGCCGAGGTCGCCCGCGGCGGCTCCGCCGTACTCCTCGGGGAACGGAAGACCGAAGAAGCCGAGCTTCGCCATCTCGGCGAGGACGTCCTCGGGGATCCGGTCCTCGTCCTCGACCTGCTGCTCGATGGGCTGCAGCCGCTCGACGACGAAGTCGCGCACCGTCTTGCGGAGCAGCTCGATCTCGTCGGGCAGCTGCCAGTCCACTTGTTGCGGCCTACCGGCCGCGACTCCTCTCGCTAGCCGTGGACGTTCCCGGTCGAAGACCAGACGTGAACATCACGCTCGAAGACTAGGCCTCGGCAACGTGGATCGCGGCGATCCCGAGCGCCAGTCGTTCGTACGTCACCCGAGTGAAACCGGCGTCCCGCAAGAGGGCCGTGAGACGGTCCGGATCGGGGAACGGGCGCAGCGACCGGGGCAGGTACCGATACGCCGCCGCGTCCCCCCCGAGCAGCACCGCGATCGCCGGCGCCAGACGCTCGAAATAGAAGGAGTAGAGCGCGGCGAACGCCCGGCCCGGCGGGTGGGAAAGCTCGAGGACCACCGCCCGGCCGGCGGGCTTCAAGACCCGGCGGAGCTCGGCGAACGCCCGCGGCACGTCGCCGATGTTCCGCACCGTGAACCCCGTGATGATCCGATCGACCGAGCGATCGGGCAGCGGCAATGTCTCGGCGCTCGCGACGAGCGGCCAGGGCCGCGCGCGGCGGCCGGCCGGCCCGCGCCGCTCGAGCACAGCGAGCATGCCGGCTGAGAGATCGACCGCGACGACGCGGGCGCCTCGCGCAACGGCGGCGAACGAGAGATCGCCCGTGCCGGCGCCGATGTCGGCGACGAGCATCCCGGGTCGGATGTCGCAGCGCTCGAGGGCGCGGCGCCGCCAGCCGATGTCGGTGCCGAACGAGAGGACGCGATTGAGGAAGTCGTAACGTGACGCGATCCGGTCGAACATCGCGGCGATCTCGCGATCATGGGCGTCGCTCACGCCGCGCACGCTACGCTCGGCGCATCGGCACCGTCCTGTTCGTGTACGCGCATCCGGATGACGAGTCGTTCGTCGCGGGAACCGCGATGAAGATCGCCGACGCCGGGCACGACATCGCCCTCCTCACGCTCACCCGCGGCGACGCGGGCCTGTGGTTCGGAAAAGAGGAGGGGGCGTGGACGAAGGTCGAGCTCGCGGCCGAACGAGCGAACGAGTGGACCGCGGCGGTCCGGACGATCGGCTACGGGCGGACGCGTCTGCTCGAATGGCCCGACGGCGGGCTCGCGCGCGCTCCCGTGGACGAGGTCACGGCCGAGATCGTCGCCTTCATCCGCGAGCTGCGGCCCGACATCGTCTGCACGTTCGGGCCGGAGGGCGCCGGGAGCGAGCACGACGACCATCGCGCGGCGTCGTTCCTCGCCGCCAGGGCGTTCGCGCGCGCCGCCATCGCCGACCAGTACCCCGACCGCGGTGAGCCGCACCTCACGCGGCGCCTCTTCTTCGGCGCCTCGCCGTACGTCCCGGACATGCTGTTGCCATCCGGGACGACGACCCCGACCCATGTGATCGACGTGTCCGCCTACCGCGAGCGCCAAGCGGCGGCGTTCGAGTGCCACCGCACCCAGTTCAAGGACCGGGATTTCTTCCATGAGGTGCTCGAGCGGCGCCAGGGCAGGGAATTCTTCCACCTCGCGATCGATCGAACGGGCGCGACGCCGGCACACGACGACCTCTTCGCCTGATGGCGCTCGCGACGCTACCGCTCGTCCTCGCGGTCATCATGCTCGAGCTCGCCGTGGGCGGCTCGTTCCTGATGTGGTATCTGGACCGGACCGCAGACGCGCCGCGCGGGTTCCTGAAGCTCACCGGGTTCGTCGACGCGGGCGCGATCGCCTTCGCCGGCGTGCTGCTGCCGGCACTTCCCCGCGGCAGCGTCCTCGCGGCGGCCAACCTCGACCCGAACGCGCTCGGCGTGTTCGCGCAGCTCCTGGTCGTCGTGATCGCGCTGGTCGTCGCCCAGCTCGTCGCCGCGTTCCTCCCGTGGAAGGCCGTGCGCGAGACCGTCGGGATCATCACCGTCCTCGCGGGGATCCTCTGCCTCGTGTTCGCCGCGATCGCGCGGCCGACGCAATCGCCGTTCGACGTGTTCGCGCTGGCCGCGCTGCCGCTCGGGGCGCTCGCGCTCGGCGGCGCGGACGCCGCGATGCTCCTCGGCCACTGGTATCTGGTCACCCCGAAGCTCTCGACCGGGCCGTTGCAGCGTGCCGCGCTGGTGCTCGCGGTCGCCGTGGCGCTACAGCTCGGGCTCGCCGCCGTGGCCATCTCCCGGGGCGAGCTGTCGCTCGGGATGGAGACGGCGTTCCTGGTCGCGGCTGGGATCCGCGTCGGGGTCGGTCTGGTGCTGACGCTCGCGGTCGCGCTCGCCGCCTGGTGGACCGCGCGGATGAACACGCAGGCCTCGACCGGCCTCCTCTACGTCGGCCTCGGCTGCGTCCTCGCGGGCGAGGTCAGCGCGCGGGTCCTCTTCTTCCTGACCGGCGCGGCGGTGTAGCCGGTGCTCGGTCGTCCCGCGGCGCCGAAGTGATCGACGATCCTCTTCCCTTTCGCGCAACCGGTCTTTGGCGTGCGATGACGTGGCGGGTCAATCGTTTGTCGGATCGACCCACGTCGCTGGAGATCGTTGGGAGCGCCATCGGGTATGTGATGTCGCTGATCCTTGTCATCGGGGGAGTTCTGCTGGTGGCGGGTGGAGACACGTCGTCGTTCTTCGTCGTCGGCGGGGGTCTGGCGTTCCTGGCTCTCAGCAGCCTGAGCACCGGGCAATTCCTGTATCGCGCCCGGCTTCGACGAACGCTGGCGCGCACGGGGATGGACGCGACCGGCACGATCGTCGACAGATGGCGGCTGCCGATAAGTCAGGGCTCATGGAGCTGCGTGCGATTCCGTTATCCAACCCTTCGCGGGCCGGTCGAGGAGATTGCCTGCGATGGCACGGAACTGATCCGTCGCATCAAACTCGGTGACGCCGTGCGGTTGCGCTACGACCCGGATCATCCGCGACGCTTGCTGATCGAGGCACCCCCGTTGACGCAGGTCGCGTCTCGATAGGTCGATGTCCCTGCACGAAGCCGCTGATCGGATGTTCCAGCCGACGGCGGACGAGCTGCGTCCGCGCACGGACGCGGGGACAGAAGTCGTCGCCCGTGACGACCTGCTGCTCGCGATCGGGCCGCTCGCGGAGCAACCGTGGTCGAGCCAGGTCTACTGGACGCGCTGGGCTGCCGCTCAGGTCGAGGCTGGCATCGATGACGTCCTTGCCATCTTCCGCGCGCGGCGCCAGGCATTCGTCTGGCTCGTCACCGACAAGAGCACACCGACCTCACTTCGTGAACGCCTGATCGCCCGGGACTTCATCACCGAGCTCGAAGGGAGGATCCTCGTCGCGTCGCTGCCGATCCTCGGCCTCCGAGTGAACCGCGAGCTCCGGATCGAGGAGGCGACCGATCGCTCTCGCATGGAAGACGCCCTCCGTGTTGAACATCCGAGCTGGGATGCCGGACGAGCAGGACCATCGATCGAAGATCGCATGCGCCGCCTCGGAGCCGACTGGCACGCCGCAGTCGGGTACCTGGACGGACACGCTGTCGGGACCGCTCGCTGGCGAGTCCACTCTGATCTCCGTGCGGTCGAGCTCAATGGGGCGGAAACATTGCCAGGGTACCGCCGTCGCGGCGTCTACTCGTCGCTCGTCGCGTACCGGACCGAGCGTGCCGCGAAGGACGGCTGCACCGTCGCGGCGATCATCGCCGACGTTCGGACGTCGGCGCCGATCCTCCTGAGACGTGGCTTCGAGGATGTCGGGCGCGCCACATTCTTCCTTTGGCCGGCCTCGCGCTTCGAGCCGACCGGACCAAGGACCACGCTGCCGCGCGCGTCCTAGCTGGCCCGCCTCCGGCGCTGGTGCCGGCGGGGCTCGTACTCCTCTTCGTCGGGGACGGCCCACTCACGCGCGGAGTACAGCGTCGCCGCGACGACGCCGTCGACCAGCAGGATCAGCAGCGCCGCGACGGCGGTCAGGAACGCGAACGGTGAGGCGCCGGCGGCGCCGAGATCGCCCGAGCGGAGCACCGCGGATACCGCGTACAGCGCGGTGACGACGGCGACCGCCAGGAGGTCGAGCCGCGCGAGGATCCGGTCATCCTCCTCGGCGTCGATGAGCTCGGCGAACGAGGTGACGGCGGCGAGGGCCGCAACGATCGCGGTCGCCACGACCAGCCAGTAGGCGACGATGACGAACCCGTTCGTGTCACGTGCGCCCCAACCGAACCACGCCATGAGATCGACGAGTGTGGTCGCCAGACCGAGGCCGGCCGCGATCTGACCGATGTGGGGACGCAGCGCGAAGCCCAAACGACGGCCTTCGAGGAGCTCCTTCACCGGTGCGGATGGTAATGGCCCGGCCCGTGCGGCGAACGACCGTTCGCCTCCGCCGGCCGTCAGCAGCCGGGCTCGCCGTAATGGCCGCAGCAGTCCTGGCGAAGGATGACGCGCCGCGCGAGGTTGGACGCCGTGTGCCGCAGTCGCGGGCCGAGCGGAAGCTCGCTCGCGCGCCAGTTCCGCCAGAACCCGGACACACCGGCGCGCCAGGCGCTCATCGCGTTCAATAGTGCGATGACCGACGAGCCCAGCGTCGCATCGCTCGCCGAAGCCCTTCCCTCGACCGGCGACATGATGGCGCTGGTCGGCAACTCGTGGTGGAAGTGCGCGTACGCCGCGCGCGGCGGGAACTGGGCGCTCGCGGCGTACTTCGCGCGGCGCGTCCGGTCGCTCCAGCGCAAGGTCGCCGCCCGCAAGGCGAAGTACCGCGAGCGGCTCGAGGCGTTCGAGGCGGAGATGCTCGTTCCGCTCTTCGCGGCCATCGAGACTGCGGACCGCGACGCGTTCGAGCGGATCTTCGCCGATGCCACGGCACGCGCGAACCGGAATCACGTCGAGACGGGGTACGGCTACATCCGCTGGACCCTGCCCTCGGAGCCGCCGAAGGATCTCGACCTGGGGCCCGGCTCGGGTCGGGGCGACAGCGACTCGACCTGAGCCGCGAAGCTCAGCGCGCCGGCGCTCCGATGAGTGCGGCCGGATCGCGCCAGCCGTAGCCCACCTCATTCAGCACGTGGCCCTCGTACGGCTCGCTCTTCTCACCGACGAGGACGCCGCCGAGGCCCTCGTACCACGCACGGGCCTTCGTGTTGTCGCGGAGCGTCCAGATGAGGATCGGTGCGAGGCCACGCCGGACCAGCTCCTCGGCGGCGGCGCGCACGAGCGCGCGCCCGATGCCCCGACCCTGATGACGATCGAGGACATAGAGGGCGTACACCTCGCCCGGATACATGCGATTCGCGCTCCGCTCGGGGCCGCCCGTCGCGAAGCCGACGATCGCGCCGCCCGCGTCGGCCACGTACGCGACGCGATCGGGGTTCAGGGTCTCGAGGCCGCGTCGCCAGCGCACCGCGCTCTCGGCCGGGTCGAGCCCGTCGAGCAGCTCGTCGGGGAGGATGCCGCGGTAGGCGCTGCGCCACGTGTCGACCCGGACCCTCGCGATAGCGGCGGCGTCCTCGACCGTCGCGCGCCGGATGCGCGGCTCAGCGATGGGCATCGAACCAATCGGCGATGCGGCGACAGTGCTCGATGCGGTTCTTCGGCTTCCCGCCGCGGGTGAGGTCGTGGTTGTCGTCCTGGAAGCGGACGAACACGGCCTCCCGGCCGAGCACCTTCAGCGCGACGAAGAGCTGCTCGGCCTGCTCGATCGGACAGCGGATGTCGCGTTCGGCGTGGAGGATGAGCAGCGGTGTCCGCACGTTCGTGACGTACGTCAGCGGCGAGCGATCGACGAGCTTGTGGCCATCGCGCCACGGGGCCGCGTCGCCCATCTCGTGCTCCCAGAAGTGCCACCCGATGTCGCTCGTCCCGAACGCGCTCACGTTGTTGCTGATGCTCCGCTGGGTGGCGGCGGCCTTGAACCGATCGGTGTGCCCGACGATCCAGTTCGTCATGAACCCGCCGTAGCTGCCACCGGTCACGTAGAGCCGGTCGGGATCGACCCAGCCGAGCCCGAGCGCATGGTCGACCCCGGCCATCAGATCCTCGTAGTCCTTCCCGCCCCAGTCACCGACGCACGCCTCGACGAAGCGCTCGCCGTAGGCGTGGCTCCCGCGCGGGTTCGTGTAGAGGACCGCGTACCCGCGACCCGCGAGCACCTGGAACTCGTGGAAGAACGCGTGGCCGTACGCGGTGTGCGGCCCGCCGTGCACTTCGAGCACGAGCGGCCAACGCTTCGCGGGGTCGAAGCCTCGTGGCCGCAGGAGCCAACCCTCGATGGTCCATCCGCCGGCGCCCGTGAACTCGACGCGCTCGGGTGAGGCGACGTGACGGGCGGAGACGAACGCATCGTTGAGCCCGGTGAGGCAGCGCATCCCGCCGCCGACCTCGCCCGAGATCACCTCGCCCGGCGACGTCGCGGTCGCAAGGACGCCGGCGAACCGCCGAGCGCGCGCGTCGACCGAGGCCATGACCACTTGATGCGGGCCGAGCGTCTCCGCCCGCACGTCGCCGCCGCCGGCCGCGCACGAATAGAGGTTCGCCGTGCCCTGGTCGGACCCGACGAAGAGGATGCGTGCCGCGTCCGCGGTCGGCGCCGGCAGCATGGTCGGCGCCTGGCCGCGGATGTCGCTGATGACCGACGAGCCGATCGTGCGATCCCAGTCGCCGAGCAGGTCCGTGCCCTCGCCGCCGCCGGCCGGGAACCGCCACAGTCGGACGTTGCGGGCCTGCGACCCGACCGCCTCGGCGATCCCGTAGCAGAGGATGGACCGCCCGTCGGGAGACCACGCGGGGTTGCCGAACGAGCCATGACCGGTGGTGACACGGCGGGCATCGCCGCCCGCGAGCGGGACGATGTAGATGTCGGCGACGGTGTCGCGGTCACGGTCGTCACCGCGGTTCGAAGTGAACGCGACGTTCGCGCCGTCGGGCGAGACCTCCGGCTGCGCGTCATCCCAGTCGCCCTCGGTGATGCGGCGCGGCTCGCCGTCGAGCGGCACCCACCAGAGATGCTTGCGCCGCAGATCGAACAGCCAGCCCTCGTCGGACTTGTAGCGGAGGCGGTCGTAGACCTTCGGCGCCGCATCGTCCGTCGGACCCTCGCGGGCGTCCTTCACCACCGCCACGACGCCCGATCCGTCGGGCGCCCAGGCGAACTCCGCGCACTCGTCGTCGAAGCTCGTGAGCCGACGCGCCTCGCCACCCGAGGTGCCCAGAACGTAGATGTGCTTCGGCGGCTTCTTCCCGTCCTGCTCGGTCCCGCGGTCGCTCAGGAACGCGAGCTTCGTGCCGTCCGGCGACCAGCGCGGCGCGCCGTCTCGAGCCGTGCCGGCCGTCCATTGGACCGCCGGGCCACCCGCGAACGGCGCGACGTGGATCGCCGAGCGATAGACGTTCTCAACCAGGTCCATCCGGCGGACCACGAACGCCACGCGCTCGCCGTCCGGGGAGATGCGGGCCTCCATGACGACGGCGATCTCCGCCAGATCCTCGGCGGTGATCGGCGGCAGCGGCACGGACATGGCGCGGTATCGTGCCATACATGAACGGCGTGCGGCTCGATCGTCGCGCGCGCATGGGTCTGCTCGTCGGCGCCCTCGCGATGTTCTTCGCCCTCGACGTCGCGTTCCTCGCGAGCCTGCCGGGGTTCGCCTTCGCGCCCGACGCGCTGGGACAGGCGATCATCCAGGTCCTCCCCGGGGTCATCGCGGTGCCGCTCATCGAGCTGCTCCAGTTCTGGGCGAAGCGCCTGCTCGTGCTCGGCGTGCTCGCGCTCTTCCTGGCCGTGGGCGCGATCACCGGCATGCTCGCCGTCGATCCCGGGCGCCGCGACCGGACCGTCCTGCTGGCCGGCGCGTCGCCCTGGGTCGCGACGGTCGCGCTCGCCGAGCTGTTCGCGAGCCGCACGATCGACGTGAGCTCGATCCTCCTCACGACCTGCGTCGGCGCCCTCACGTTCTTCATCGCGCTCCAGCTGCTCTTGGGCGCGGTCGCCGTGCCCGCCGCCGCGGACGCGCCGCGTTCGCCATCCCGCCGGCAGGTCCTCCTGGGTGCCGGCGCGAGCGCCGCGGTGCTCGCGGTCGCGAGCCTCGGGCTCGGCCCGACGCTCCGCTCGGTCGGGCGGCGGGTAGAAGGCGTGCCGTTCGTCGCTCGGCGGCTGCGCGCGACGGCCTCCTCGCCACCGGCCCTTCCCGCGTTCGAGTCGGTCGAGCGGCTGACCCGCCGGGTCACGGAGAACCGCGACCACTACACGGTCGACACGACGCTGATCAAGCCGACGGTCGACGTCGAGGCGTGGAAGCTCGAGATCGGCGGTGCGGTCGCATCACCGTTCGCCCTCACCTACGACGAGCTGCTCGATCTCGAAGCGGTCGAGCAGCTGCACACGCTCGAGTGCATCAGCAACAACGTCGGTGGCGATCTCATCTCGACCGCGTTGTGGACGGGCGTGCCCCTGCGCGACCTGTTGGCGCGGGCGCAGCCGAAGCCGGGCACGTTCGACGTGAAGCTGACGTCCGTCGACGGCTACACCGATTCGATCCGGATCGAGAAGGCGATGGAGCCGGCGACGATCGTCGCCTACCTGATGAACGGGTACACCCTGCCCGAGGACCACGGCTACCCCGCCCGGCTGCTCGTCCCGAACATCTACGGGATGAAGAACGTGAAATGGCTCCGGTCGATCGAATGCGTCACCTTCGACTTCCAGGGCTACTGGATGGAGCGCGGGTGGTCCGACGTCGCGATCGTCAACACGAACTGCCGGATCGACACACCGAGCAACGCCGTGCGCTGGAACGGCGCGGAGAGCATCCCCATCGCCGGGATCGCGTTCGCCGGGGCACGCGGGATCGCGAAGGTCGAGATCTCGACCGACGGCGGGCAGACGTGGACCGCGACCGACCTCGAGCCCGCGCTCGGGCCGCTCACCTGGGTCCGCTGGAAGCTCGATTGGCGGCCATCCGGCGCGGGCCGGTACCGGCTCCTCGCGCGCGCCACGGACGGCGGCGGCGAGACCGAGACGGCGATCCGGCGCGAGCCGTTCCCGAACGGCGCCACCGGCTACGACGGCATCGAAGTCACCGTCACGCGCGGCTGAGCGCTAACCTCCCAGCGTGGCGAAGCGCCGGTTCTCCATCACCGTGCCCCTGCCGGCCTACGCGCGGCCACGGAACGAGTGGCGGCGGCGGGTCCATGCCTCGGTGCTCGAGGTGCAGACCAGGCGCGGGGTCGGCTATCGCGACAGCGATCGGCTCGAGGTCCGCATCTCGCTGCCGCTCGGCGACCGGCCGCTCGACATCCACGAGATCGACGAACGCGTGAAGGACGTGATCGACGCCCTCGGGGGTCGGATCGCCGGGCCTCGCAGCCGCCGCCGGATCGCGCCGATCGTGCCGTCGACCGATCAGGTCCGGCGGATCGTGCTCGAGAAGGAAGGGCGCCGGACCCGCCGCCGGGCGCTCGGCGAGCTCGCGATCTCCCGTTACCGAGCCCGCCGCCGCGCGGCCTGACCGCTGGACGAGTCCGGGGCAAGTCATCCTGGAGATCGTTACACCCGCATCAGGCGACGGCTGTTACCTACATACAAAACGTGACGAACGCCACTTGTGCGCCGTCGTGTCCGGCGTACCGTCTCGCCTGCCGGCCAGGCAGGCTGGCTGCGGTCGCGCAATGCGACCCAGGAGGAAGGACCCATGGTCACGCTCAATGGCCCCCGCCGCGCTTCCACGCGCGCACTCGCGTTCGGTGTCGCGCTCGCCCTCGCCCTGCTCGGCACCCTCGCCGGTCCGCCCGCCCGGGCCGAGGCCGCGTTCGCCCACTCCGCCCCGGA
>WNGF01011641.1_pt1 | contig 10333 bp, 12 predicted proteins | sample 5400641 | NCBI WGS metagenome assembly WNGF01 (sample SAMN13153371, study PRJNA577476) | soil metagenome | isolation source: 80 cm soil or saprolite under grassland replicate 2 | place: USA:California | collected 2016-06-15
GCGCCCCCTCGCCGTTGCCCTGGAGCGCGCCGCCGTGGCACCGGGCGCAGTGTTCCTTGTAGAGCGCCTCGCCGCGATCCGCCTGCTCCGCGGTGTACACGCCGTCCCACGTCGTGCGGTCCTGCGCGCGCGCCGCCGCTCGCTGTCGCCTCAGGACCCGTGATCACCGCCCCCGCTCCCGTGAATCTGCGCGCGTCGGAGATCGCCAGGCGCACCCGTGCGCGAGCAACCGGACGGCTCATGGCGTCCGCACCGACCTCTTTACGATTCAACACCCATAGGGGTGAGCCGCGCCCGCCGCAAACGCCAGCGGCTTCATTCAAACGGCTCTATCGAGAGTGACTCGGCGGACTACCACGTGCCTCATCCGCGCGTCTGCGCGCCGAGTCACTCCCGATAGAGTCCTAACGTTTATCGCGAGTTATCGAACGACTCATTTCGCGCAAATTGTTAAGGCGCTGATTCGCTGAAACGGCGACCCGCTGGTGTCCCGATCAGGCGAGAGCGCGAAGGTAGTCGTCGACATCACGGCTGCTGCCGAACAACTTCGTAGTCTCCCCGCCGTGCTCCTTCGCGAATAACCCATCCCGGCGCCGCCTTGAACGTCCACCCGTCTCCGGAGATCGTCGCGTCGTCGCCGCGTACGGGCGCCGGCAGACGCTGCGAGCCGCCATCGGGCGCCACCAGCACGCCATTCTCCGCCGCGAGCGTGCCGCAGCGTCCCGACAGGCGATAGGGATTGAAGTACACGGTCCCGGCACCGGGAATCATGCCTCCGCACGCCATCACGAACACCGGGCCGTCCACAAATCGCTGACGTAACTCGGCGATCCGTGCCTGCCGCTGCTGCTCGCGCAGTTCTTCGGCCGCGCGGAGCTCGGCGTCTCCGTCTCGCGCGGCAGCCGCCGCCGCGTCCGCGACCGGTTGCACCCCGAGATGCTGCTCGAACCACTGTATCAGTGCAGCAAAGGCTCGCTCGGCATCGGCGCCCTCGAACCCGTGTCCCGCGCCCCTGATTGGAATGAATGACGTTGGCACGCCCGCCTTCATCAACGCCGCGTACATCATCTCCCCCTGCTCGATCGGGACGGTCGTGTCGGCGTCGCCGTGCGCGATGAGCGAGGGAGCTGATCTGGGAGAAACGAAACGAATTGGTGAGAACTCTGCCGCTTCGGCCGCGGTAATGTTGAGGAACGGCAGCTGCATCGCCAATCGAGCCAGATCCGTCCCCGGATAGTTCGCCACGACCGCCGCGACCCGACTGGATTCCCTGAGCACGGGGTCGGAGGCCGACGGATTCCCCGAGTCGCCGGTCGTACCGAGCAGCAGCGCGAGGTGTCCCCCGGAGCTGTTGCCGAAGACGCCAATGCGGTTGGGATCCACGCCGTACTCCTTCGCATGCTGATGGATGAAGCGGACCGACCGCCGCATGTCCGCCACGACCGACGACAAGGGATACCTCGGCCGGCTGCCGTGTCTCACGACAAACACGGTAAATCCCTTCTCGTTCAACGGGGGGGCGGCCTGGGCGAAAACCTGGGCAAGCTCCACGCTCGATTGCCACAGGCCGCTCGCGATGGCGATGACGCCAGCACCGTTGGGGCGGGCCGAACGGTACACGTCGAGCATAAGCGCTAGCCCGTCGTCCTTGTACCCGTACACCACACCAGTCGTCACCGCCGGCTGACGCGCGGGTGCCTGAGCATCGCCGAACACCCGCGCTGGCGCTGAACAGATCCAAGCGCCTAAGGCGAGCAGCACGATCCACGAACGCAACTTGGTGCTCATTCGATGCTCCTCATCAACGCACACTCACGGCTGCTGGCGCACGGCTTCGTAGTCGCCCCTGCGCGCGCCTTCGCGCACTACCCAGCCCGCCGCGGCCCTGAATGTCCACCCGTCTCCGGAGATCGTCACGTCGTCGCCGCGCACAGGCGCCGGCAAACGCCGCGAGCCGCCATCGGTCGCCTCGAGCACGCCGTTCTCCGCCGTGAGCATGCCGCAGGGTCCCGACAGGCGATAGGCATTGAAGTACACGGTCCCGGCACCTGGAATCACCACGGCGCCGCGAGAATCCGAGAAGCCGCTGCCTCCGCACGGCATCACGAACACCGGGCCGTCGACGAATCGCTGACGCAACTCGGCCATCCGTGCCTGCCGCTGCTGCTCGCGCTGTTCTTCGGCCGCGCGGAGCTCGGCTCCTCCGTAGCGCGCGGCAGCCGCGGCAGCGTCCGCGACCGGTTGGACCCCGAGCGCACGCATCAACATGGCTGGCGGATCATCGCTGCCACGCACCGTTCGCGTCCATCCGGGAGACGCGGCGTCGAGCAGCAGGCCATACGCCGGCCCGGAGGTGTATATGAACGTGCGCACGAAGCTTTCCCCGTCCTCCGCGCCCGCCAGGAGCTCGAGCCCGCGCGCGATCGCGTCGGTCTGGGATGGCGCAACCAGCACCGTCTGGGTGTACGAGGCCAGGCCTTCAAGAATGTAAAGGACGCGCTCGCTTTCGACTTTATCGGGATACCGCGTGTGACGAGCCTGTCGGAAGGCCAGCGCGTCGCGAACGGCCTGGGTACGCAGATCTCCTCTTTCCCGTAGCGCCCGTGCGAGCGCGCGCCATTCGAGGCGCAACCAATACCGTCCATCGACGGCATCCAGATGTTCGTTCGCTCCCGCCGGTCCGTTTGGTACTAGTTGCGGCTGGACGATGTGGAACGATTCGTGGAGCAACAACTCGCCGCGCGTGCGAGCCGGCCAGTTGGCAATCGTGTCCCAGCTGACCGCCGCCCACGTCCTGTCGCCCCACTGAATGGGTCCGTTCACCACACCGATGAGCCTCGGACGAGGCGCATCCGGTGGCGGCTGGCTGGTGGCGAACGTCTGTGTCCGCGCGTCGCCGATCACCATGGGCGCGCAGATCGACACGCCCCAGAGGCGCCCACCGTCGCGCTCGCAGAGCGCCTGGGCTTCCTTGAAGTACTCCTGTGCGCGTTGTTGATCGACCTGAGCGGCCGCAGGCGGCGCGTGGCCTATCACCACGTACGCCAAGACTGCCGTGCAAAACGCTGATATCCGCATCGTCGACTCTCTGCCGGTCTCTTAGATGGCGATTCTAGCCCGGCCCATCAACGATAGAAACGCGCACCTTCGCGATTACTCCCCAAAAGTCGTTAGCGTTTACTGATCCGCCGAGGACACGCTCGAATCGCACTGTTCGCGTGGCGAGACGAACTGCAGCGGTTCGTGCCGATCAAGGTTTTATTATCGGCCTCTTCACAATTTTTTGCCTACCCGCAACAAATCACTTGACAGATTTTTCGAGACACTTCGCGCAAGATCCGTGACATGACGACGATGGCATTCCACGCTCGCGTATTTACGCCACGAGCGATGATCGCGCGTGAAATGACTTCGCGCGAGGGTCGTCGCTCTGCATCACGCGTATATCGGCCCTGCGGCTCTCGGCGAACGACGATGGTATACCGGAGCATGACGACGTTTTCATCGCTTGCGGAACTGTCCAATGACGTGCTGCTCCAGGAAACCGTGCGACTTGCCGGCCGCGAGCGCCTCGCAACGGCTCACCTCATTGCGGCGCTCGCCGAAATCGATGCGCGCCGCTTGTATCTCGGAGAGGGCTGTTCGTCGCTCTTCACGTACTGCACGCGCGTGCTGCACCTGTCGGAACATGCCGCCTATTCGCGGATCGAAGCGGCGCGTGTCGGCCGCCGCTTCCCCGCAATTCTCCAACTGCTCGTTGACGGTGCGCTCACACTCACGAGCGTCACGCTGCTCGCGCCGCATCTCGAAGACGACAACCATCGCGCGGTGCTCGAGGCCTCCCGCTACAAGAGCAAGCGCGAGATCGAAGCGCAGGTCGCTCGGCTGCGGGCATTGCCGCCGGTGCCGTCGTCGATCCGAAAGCTGCCGGATCGTCAGCCTGTCGCTCCGCCCATGACGACTCCGCAGGGAGCTCAATCTCAAATCGCGTACCCGCGCCGCCGCCGCCGGTCGTGAAGCCGCTGGCACCGGAGCACTACAAGATTCAGTTCACGATCTCGCGTAACACCCACGACAACCTGTTCTTCGGTGCCATGACAGTGCGCGAACGTCAGCCGGAATTTGTGTCCGGAGGATTCGGTCCGGACCGAGCTGATGGTTATCGCGCCGTGACGTGATGCCTACGTCGCCTCGACCTCGGCGTCGGCTGCAAGGACGTCCACAACAGGATCGAGCAGCAGTTGGCGATTCACCCAGGCTTCCCTGGCCACCGGGTTATCCTGTATCGCCTTTTCAATCGCGAGCGACTCGCGATACTGCTGGGCGGCGGCAGTCATCGTCCAGGATGCGGCCAATCCGAGTCCCTCAAGCTCTGAACGAATGTCGCTCACCGTAACCCGAAAAAATTCCTTGCGGTGATTCACTTTGTTGATCTGATTGAACACAAAGTGGCGGTGCAGTTGCGTTTCGAGCGCAGGCGCGTCTTCAGCGAAAACCAGTGCGTGCACGTCAAAATCGAACGGCACACTCGAATCTCCCAGTTCACGCACACGATCAAGCGGCTCGAGGCGTCTCGTCAGACCGATTTTAAAGACGTTCTCCCCGAACGAACCAATGTTCGAAATGATATACACGTGCCCGCGCTTGGTTTGTTGCGCCATCGACAGCGCCCGCTGACTGCGTGCTTCAGCCTCTGCCAAGCGATCCTGGAGGTCTTTCAGCTTCAGCTCGTACGCAGCTCGCTGCTCGTCAGTCGCTTTCGCAAGCTGCTCCTCTGCCTTCGCCATCGCCTTCCGGACGACCTCCTCTTCGCGAGCGGCGTCCTTCATCGCGCGCTCGTACTCCTTTCGAGCGCGTTCTTCCTCGCGCAATTGCTCCTTCAACCGGCGCTGCTCCTCGCGCTCTTCTTCCTTCAGCGCGTGAACGACGGTCGCCCACTGCAGTTCCTCCTCGCGAAGTGACAAATAAGATTCCACGATACGCGCATTCCGAAATGCCTTGCCGTTGTGATTCACGAGCGCGTATGCATCTTTGATCGCTTGGCGAAGCGTCCCGACATTGTCGTGACGAACTTTAGCGAGGATTGAGTCCACCTTCCCATTGAACGCGTCCACCACAAATCGCAGTGCGGTCTCGCGTCGGTTCTCCTCGACGTAGTCACACGCTGCGGCCTTGCCGTCGCGAACAGCGTCTCGGATCCGTTCCCGTACGATCTTGAGCTGCTGACCGGCTTCTGTGTGGCCGTACGCGTCGGCAAGCTCGTCAAGCAGTGTTTGGGTCGGGACGATGTACCGATTCCCGTAGCCCTCAACGACATTTTCCAGCGCCCGAACAGTCCGCTCGAGGTCCGTCGCGTCCTGGAGCGCTTTGAGGGCTTCACCTGCTATTTCCTCAGCCTTGCGGTTGGCGTCGTCAATCACTCGTCGAGCTCTCTGCTCGGCGTCCCCGAGGCGAGCGTTTGCTTCGGCCAACGTGCTGTCCCCCTTCGCACGCGCTTCATGCCGTATCCTTGTCGCCTCTTCCTGGGCAGCGCGTTGGACATCTGCCGCAGACGCGTCGACGGCTGCTTTGGTGGCGGACGCCTCACCGATCAGGCGATCCGCCTCGGTGCGAGCTTGCTGCAAGATGCGCTTCGCCTCGTCGTCGGCATCGGCAATCTGCTCCCATTTCGCAAGCTGTTCGATCCGTCCGTTAAGGGCGGCGATATCCTTGCGCAGAGCCTCGGCGTCGCTGCTCGCTGTTCTCTGGTGGGCGTCGAACTCCCGCGCTACCGATGAAGCGCGCTGTTCGGCGCGACGCCACCGGGCCAGCAGGAGTACGGCTATGAGACTGAGAAATATGAGGACCACGAACATGCGAGGGGACCTCCAGATGTCAGGATGAGTGGAGCGAGTCTATCGCACCGCGACCTTTGCCAAGCAGAGCCAGATGCTAGAGGGATAGGTGTGCGGACTCCGCACACCTGCATCAACGATTGCCGTGTTGATAACTAACTGGTGAGCGCACGCGAGGAGATCCGCAACCCGCTGACTCGTCATCGTGCCCGGCCTGTCCTCCGGGATCGAAACACGGACCATAGCGTGATGCGCGACGCCAGCCTTCACAATTTTTCGCCCGACCACAATTGTACTTGACAGCTTTTTCGGCGCGCTCAGTGGTAGATCCGTGACACGACGACGATCGGCACCTGGGCTCGTGTATCTGCGCCACAAGCGACGATTGCGGGAGAAATGACTTTGCGCGATGGTCGCCGGCCTCCGTGACGCGTATATCGGCTCTGCGGCTCTCGGCGAACGACGATGGTATACCGGAGCATGACGACGTTTTCATCGCTTGCGGAACTGTGCAATGAGGTGCTGCTCCAGGAAACCGTGCGACTTGCCGGCAGCGAGCGCCTCGCGACCGCTCACCTGATTGCGGCGCTCGCCGAGATCGATGCTCGCCGCCTGTATCTCGGGGAGGGCTGCTCATCGCTTTTCACGTACTGCACGCGCGTGCTGCACTTATCGGAACATGCCGCGTACGGTCGCATTGAAGCTGCTCGTCTCGCGCGGCGGTTCCCGTTCATCCTCGACCTCTTGCTCGACGGGAGCCTCACGTTAACAAGCGTCACACTGCTGTCACCCGCACTGACGGAAGAAAATCATCGCGAGGTATTGCTCGCCGCGCGACACAAGAGCAAGCGGCAGATCGAGGAACAGGTGGCTGCTCTGCGTCCCCAGGCACCGGCTCCTCCATCAATTCGCAAGCTTCCCGTGCTGAAGCGCGCAGCCTCGATTCCGCCTCCGCCGTCACGCGAAGTGAGTCCGCTCGCCCTCGCGGCGGAGTCCACGACGCTACCGCAGCCGCCCAGACCGAATGTCGTCAAACCCCTGGCGCCGGAGCAGTACAAGATTCAGTTCACCATCTCCGGAGAGACGCACGATAAACTCCGGCGCGTACAGGACCTCCTCCGGCATTCGATTCCCAACGGTGACCCGGCGACTATCTTCGACAAGGCGCTCACGCTCCTTCTGACTGACATCGAAAAGAAAAAGCTTGCGGCCACAGCCAAGCCCCGAGGCGATCGTTCGCCTCAAAGATCGAGTCGGCACATCCCAGCAAGCGTGAAACGTGCGGTGTGGAAGCGGGACGGCGGTCGGTGCGCCTTTACCGGCACGCAAGGCCGATGCGAGGAACAGGCTTTTCTCGAGTTTCATCACGTCGAACCGTTTGCGGCAGGAGGGCGATCGACTGTTGAAAACCTGGAACTGCGATGCCGCGCACAACGGGTACGAAGCGGAACTGTTCTTCGGTCCTATGATGGTGCGCGAACGCCAGCCGGAATTTGTGTGCGGAGGACTCGTTCCGGACCGAGCTGATGGTCGGGTCGCGAGCGAAAAGGCCGACCAGTGCGTTCTACTGCCATGAACGATGTCGCGCGGTCATGGGGGAGTAGTCCGGGCAAGATCGGCGCCATTCAAATGCGGGACTTACTTCGACGTCTACACGGCGCTCTCCCGTCGATTCGCCAGTGGATCGACGACTTGCATGCGGAGCATTCGAGTGCCGCTATCGCCGCTGGAGAACTTGGATTCCCCAGATTGGCGGCGTCATTTCCGGCAGCGCTCCTGGATCGAGCGCAGGCTGTGACGGTGGCACGCATCCCGTTTCCACCAGTCTCGAATTACGGCCTACCGGAGTTCGAAGCCTTCGCCAGAATGCCGATGGCCGGCATCACCTTCGATCGCATGTATTTCGTTCACCAGTCGCACGTCAGCGAAGCGATCCATTTTCACGAATTGGTGCACGTCATCCAGTGGCAGACACTTGGCGTAAACAATTTCCTCCTGACTTATGCGATGGGACTCGCGGCATTCGGATATGACCTGAGTCCGCTCGAATCGATTGCGTTTCGGATGCAATCGGAATTTGAGCAGGGTCGTGTGAGACCTGATTTGCTCGAGCTCGTCTCAGCTGAGGCCCGTTTGGCGCGCCAGAGCGCCGCAGAATGCTTCAGGGCCAACGGCGTAACGTTCGGACGGTGACGGCTCGCAGTCGGCGCGCGCGAGAATCGTGAAGCAACGCGCTGGAGCGCCGGCTCACGAAGCGCCATCGAAACCTTGCTCGCGTCCGGAGAACCTGTGGCCGATTGTGCGCGACGGCAAACAGTTCGATGGCGGCGAGACCGTTGCGGATGGACAATGCGGCGCTCCGATGCCGTATGGAGTGGACCGCGTCGTTGGCGGCGTTGATCTGCTGAATGGCAATGGGGAGAATCGCCTCTCATTGCCGGTAATGATCGCCGTGGCGGCGGCGAGTGCGCGCGTGGTCAGGAAGTGATGTTGTTGGCGAAGGTGACTCCCATTCGAAGGCGGCGCATAAGGTCCCTTTCTGATGTGCGAGTGAATCCCGGAAATGTCACTAGACATCTGTCGTCAAACGGCGGACGCTGCGAATCAGCGCGACGATAGCCCACCACAGAAGAAACGTGAAAACGTACAAGACGGCGTCGCGCTCGGTCGGCAAGCCGTCTGGACCATGACCGAGGCCGACATACCCGACGATCAGGCCGCCCGGAATTGAAGGCAGGAAGGCCACGGTCCGGATTAGCCACCAAGAAGAGTGGCTATTAACGGTCACTAAACTTCCAAGAATGCCGGGAAGGGTGATGAGAGCCGCCCAGACACCACTCATAGCGTATCGATTCACGAAGACATTCTGATGTTTCACTTGGATACCGTGTCGGTGATGAGTGCAGGATGGCGAGTGCCTGCCCAAGCAAAGACCATTCCTTCATCTCAATCCGTAGATTCTCGCGAGAATTGGATTGGTCGCGAAAGTGGTGAGCAGTCAATTCAGGGTCAAAGAATTGGCCGAGGGCGGCAAAAAGTTGGCCCATGAATTCGCATGTGCACGGAAGAAAGTACCGCATCAGGTGTCGAGAAGTGAGGCGCAGCGCGCGATGCCGACGTTCAGTTTGGACGCCCGTCTTCGGCGGGCTGGGTTGCGCGATTGCGCTTTCAGTAGGCGGAACGGACTGGAAAGCCGAAAGCCCACATGATCAGGCCGGACAAAACCAGAGCCGTGACGATTACGGAAACGACCTGAAGTGCCTTCTTGCTCATTGAGTTCAGCATTACCCTGTTTCCAATCGGCACGCGTTATCCGTCTATTTCAGTCTGACGCGGGCCACAATCCCAAGCCGGACCCGGTGATCGTTGTCGCCCATTGGCGCGACAGAGCGACGGCTCCATCAATTTCAGCGTTCGACAGTCCAACATCTGTGAGGTGCGCTCGCAGGACGGCTTCGGACATTCCAGGCCAAGTCGGAACACGCTGCCGGGCAAGCGGTGTATCAGCCGACGCGGGAACGATGACGAAGCGTTCGCCGCGCGCGCTGACAATGCAAAGGATTCCGAACCCGTGTTCATCACGCCAGGAGGCCAACGATTTCTGGAATGCTCCAATCATGATTAGCCACCCTTGCTTCCGTCGCGGACGTTACGTCCGGCGCCTCGCGCGATCCGAAGTTGCATCACGTAGAGTGCCACGGCTGCACCATGATTCTCCACTTTTTTGAGAAGGCATCTGTGAACGAATCTTGGCAGGAACGTAATCGGCCAACCGGTCAGCCTCGCGATCCGTCAACTAAGGAGCGACCCACATCCATTTGGAGGCCACGTGATCATGGTTCTGTTCGCACTACTGTCGGCACTGTGCGGCGATGCCGCGCAACAGCAACCGTCGACAGGTCCGGTAATGGCGGCGACAATTCCCGAATACGAACGTGTGAAGGAGTACCTGGTGCGCAGCGCCGAGCAGATGCCGGAAGAACACTACGGATTCAAACCGACATCAGCCGTGCGGAGCTTCGGACAGCTCGTTGGGCACGTTGCCTCCACTCAATACATGTTTTGCGCGGCCGCGCGGAACGAACCGAACCCGCGACCGGAAGCGTTCGAGAAGACGAGGACTGCAAAGGCCGGACTCGTCGAGGCGCTGCGGGCGTCGTTCGAATACTGCGACTCTGCCTACAAGATGTCCGATGTCCAGGCGACGACGCCGGCGAAGATTCCGGACTGGGGCGAGCGCGCGCCTCTGTCGATTCTTGTACTGAACATCGCACACGACAACGAACATTACGGCAACATCGTGACGTACCTGCGGCTCAAGAACCTTGTGCCTCCGTCCAGCCAGCCAGCCAAATAGGGGCAGCTACTTCTCGGACTTGAACATGATCGCGTTCAGGATGTCGGTCTGCTTGGACAGCTCCGCGTCTCCGGCGGGGAACTTGTTCGAGCGCAGCACGAAGGCGAGCAGATCGGCGATCTGCTGGCGCGTCATGGTGGAC
>WNGF01017150.1_pt1 | contig 10333 bp, 6 predicted proteins | sample 5400641 | NCBI WGS metagenome assembly WNGF01 (sample SAMN13153371, study PRJNA577476) | soil metagenome | isolation source: 80 cm soil or saprolite under grassland replicate 2 | place: USA:California | collected 2016-06-15
GGGAACCTCGACCACCGGCCTGTTGTCGACAAGCCGAAGCCGGATCCGCGGGGAACGTGCGTGCAGTAGCCCGCCGGATGCGAGATGACCAGCGGGGAACGGGTGATCACCCGCTCCCCGCTTTCTTATGTTATGCGGGCTGAGTTACACGGTCGCCGTCGGTCGAGTTCAGCTCGCCGACGAGCTCGCGGAGCTCGTGGCTTCCGTGAAAGAGCTGCGTGGACGCCATGCTCATCTGCTCGCATGCGGCGCTCTGCTCTTCGGTCGACGCGCTGACCTGCATCGCCGCCGTCGCGTGATTCTCGGCGGTTCTCGCAACGAGACTCAGATTGGCGGCGGCTGAATCCACCGCACGCGCGTTCTCGCCGGCTGCGGTGGTCACGGTGGCGGCGGCCTCGCGGGTTCTTCCTGCAGCCGCGAGAATCGTCGTAAGGGCGCTGTCGATGTCACGGCCGAGCCGCTCGATCTCGCTCACCGAGTTGACGCCCTGCTCCATCGTCTTGGACGTCGCGAGAACTCGCGCCGTGACCGTCTCGGTCATCTTCACGACGTCGTCCGCCGCGGCTTGCGTCTGATCCGCGAGCTTGCGGACTTCGCCGGCTACGACAGCAAAACCGCGTCCCGCCTCTCCCGCGCGCGCGGCTTCGATCGCGGCGTTGAGCGAAAGAAGGTTCGTCTGCTCGGCGATTCTGCTCACCGACCCGACGAACCGGTTGATGTCGGTGGCCGTATGCGTGAGAGTGCGGACTTCGGCGGCCGCCTGCTGCACAATCGAGCGCACGTCGAGGAGAATGCGCATCGCCCGGTCGACTTCGGTGCGCTTCGCCTCCGCCTCGGACTCGATCGCGCCGGCGAGCGTGTGCACTTCCTGCGCGCCGGCGACGAGATTCTCGCCGCGGGCGCGAATGCCGGCGAGCGCAGTGTCAACCTGCCGCAGCTGCGCGACCTGGGATTCGGCCCCGTGCGATACCTCCGCAACAGCGTCAGCCACCTCTCCCGCCGATGCGGAAATCTGTTTCGATGCCGACGCCAGATCGCTGGCCGAGTGCGCGACTTCGTCCGCCGTCGTTGCCGCGCCGGTCGCAATGCGCGCCAGCGATTCCGACGCGTGGTTCATCGCGTCGGCGAGAGTGCGGAACTCGCCCGGCATCTCGTCGCCGCCTGTGCGCTGCTTCAAATTCCCGCGGCTCAGCTGGACCGCGTGACGGACGAGCAAGCGGAGCGGCTGACTGATCGACCGCGCGGTGCGCATCGCGATGAGAATCGCCAGCAGGAGCGCGATCGCAATGACGATCGCGAGAAGCTGCGAGCGCAGCATCGCGTTGTGGTTGAGCGTGCCCGCCATTTTGGCAAAGCCCTGGGCGCGCGTCCGCTCGAGAGCTTTGAGGTTAGCGAGGAGACGCGAGACGAGACCGCGCGCGTGATCAGCTTCCGTTTGTGATTCCGCCACGCGCCCGAGATCCTGGAGCCGATGCGCGAGAGCAAACGAGTTCTCGACGCGGGCGAGCGTCGTGTCTATCGCGACTGTCCTCAGGATCTCGTCAGCCAGCTGGTCGCGGCGTGAAGTGAACTTGCGGTGCAAGCGGTGCGCGTCCCATCCGAGCCGCTGGAATTCGGCTTCCGACGCCGAATCCTGATTGGTCAGATACGTGTTCGCCGCCTGGATCTCCGTTGTTATCGCGCTGGAAAAATCCGATGACTCCTGATTGCTGTGCTCGGCTTCGGCGAGAGTCTGATTGACCTCCGTTGCCATGCGATGCATCGACACCCAGCCGACGATACCGCCGACTATCAGGAGAGCGACGAGGAACGAGAATCCGAGATACAGCGCGACCCTGATCGTCCATAGGCGTCCCGGAAGGCTGATGTTCATTGTGTCCCTCCGAGCGTCAGCAGTCCGTTGTGGACGCGTAGAACCTTGAAGCGCGATCCGACGGGGTCACCCGTCTTGGCGAAATAAATCGGGCCGGTTATGCCCTGAAACGCATTCTCCTCAGTCAGTGCCGAGAGATAATCGCGGATTGAGCGACGATTCGGGCCGCGCGCTCTCAATGCCTCGGCGACGAGACGCGTGGCATCGTACGCGAGCGCCGCGTGCGCGTCGGGAGCGGTGTGAAAGCTTTGCTCGAACTTCGACACGAAATCCCGCGCCGCGGAGGAAGTATCCTCCGGCGTGAATGACATTCCGATGTAGATGCCCTCCGACACCGAGGTGTCCGACGCGATGCCTTGCCAGCCATCGCCACCGAGAAATGCAGGCGTGAAATTCTGCCGCTTTGCCTCGCGGAGAATCTTCACTCCGGACGGCACTCTGCCGGCGACGAACACGACCTTCGCCTGGCGCGCCTTCAAGTAGGAGATGTACGGCTCGGCGGTCTTCAGATCGTCGTCGATCGGGTCGATGCTGATGATGCGCCCGTGAAAGGCACGCCTGAACGAATCGGCGAGGCCTCGGCCATACGTGTTGTTTTCGTAAAGTACAGCCGCCACCGGCTCGCCCTCACCCGGTGCGCGCAGTGTCGAGGCGAAATCCGCGATCGTAATTCCGTTGAGCGAATCGCTCGATATCACCCGGAACACCCAGCTTGAGATCCCGGTCAGATCTGGGGAGGTGGCGCTCGTGGCGACAGCGGGCAGCTCGCCGTCGTAGACTCGAGCGGCGGACAGCATTCCGCCCGAGTTCACGTGACCGACGACGGCGCTGATTTTTGTGTTTTCAACGAACTCGGTCGCGACTGACGCCGCCTGCGTGCCGTCCGCCTTGTCGTCGCGCTCGACGAGCGTGAGATGGTGGCCATTAAGGCCGCCAGCCGCGTTTATCTCATCCACGGCGAGCTGGACCCCGAGACGGTTCTGAATGCCGTAGCCCTGCTGCCAAGGTCCGGCAGCTCCAATGGTATACGCGCCTGAATCCCGGCACGCGCCGGCGGCGAGGGTAGAAAGCTCTGTTTAGACGACGCCGGGGGCAGGTCAGTCACTTATTCCGGCCCGACAAACCTCTGTTTGGAGGGTGGTCCAAACAAGAGAAAAATTCAGGACGCTTTCGATCGCACTTGTTCGCTGTTGCGCAGGCAGCCCAACGACTGCGGATCCGGCGATCACCGACTCGGCGAAGGGTGCTGTTGGGTCAGACAGTGAAGCGTGCCGAGTCCCCAGACCAAATCCACGGAATGAATTCCGATTATCGAACGGTCGGGGAATTCGCGCGCAATAATTTCGAGCGCCGCGCGGTCGGCCGGATCGTTGAACGTCGGCACGATGACGACCCCGTTGGCGATGTAGAAGTTCGCGTAGCTCGCCGGCAGTCTCTCGCCCCGCATCGTCACCGGGCGCGGGTAAGGAAGCTCGACGATGCGCAGCGGATTTGTCTTCGATGCGAGCTCAATACGTTTCATATTGTCGGCCGAGCGCCGGTGATTCTCGTCGGCTGGATCGCGCTCGAAGGCGAGCAGCACGGTGTCTTCGCTCGAGAACCGGGCGATGTCGTCGATATGTCCGTGAGTATCATCGCCAACCGCGCCCTCACCAAGCCAGATCGTCTCGTTGGTTCCCAGATATTTGGCGAACGCAATCTCGTACTCTTCGCGGGTCATGCCCGGATTGCGCACCTGCACGTCGGAGAGCAGCCATTCCTCGGTCACGAGAACCCGGCCGCGTCCGTCGACTTCGATGCCGCCGCCTTCGAGGACGATACGATCCCCATTCCCGCGGACCGGCTCGACCCGCGGCAGGTGCATGATCTTTTCGATTGCGTTCGGCACCTGCGCGTCTTTCTGATAATTGTCGTACTTCGCCCACGCGTTGAACCGCCAATGGAGGAGCTCAAGCTGGCCGGCACCCGAGAAAACGACAGTCGGCGCGGAATCGCGGAGCCACGAACGGTCGGTGGGAACGCGATGCATGCGGTACCTGTTCGTTGGCACGCCGTGCGCGTCGAGAATTTTTCGCGCGCTTTCTTCGACGGCTTCGTCCTGACAGAGAATTCCGACTCGCTCCCCGGAGCTCAGTGCGCGGACGATCTCACCATAGACCCATGGAATCGCCTCGAACTTTCCCGGCCAATCGTCCGGGTTGTGGGGCCACGCGATCCACGTCGCGTCGTGACGCTCCCATTCCGCCGGCATCCGGCGCTCGGCGCTCGTCATGATCGGCGCGCCGCTGCGGTGTGCAGCCGCGCGTTGGTCCTCATCCGAGGTATCGGCTGAGAATGGGACCGTATGCGTCGATGCGGCGATCGCGAAGGAAGGGCCAATTCCGGCGCGTCGTCTCGATGAGCGATCGGTCGCATTCGGCGATGAGCAGTGCCGGCTCGGTGCCCGCTTCGGCGATTATGCGGCCGAACGGGTCGCTGATGAACGAATGCCCGAAGAATTCAATTCCATTCGTTCCCGGCTCATCCTCGTGCCCGACGCGATTGGGCGATGCAACGAACACTCCGTTGGCGATTGCGTGCGCACGCTGCGCGGTGCGCCATGCGTCGACCTGGGCCTCGCCGTGCTCGGCTTTTTCCGACGGATGCCAGCCGATCGCCGTCGGATAAAAAATGATTTCCGCGCCTAGCAGGCTCGTGATGCGTGCCGCTTCCGGGTACCACTGGTCCCAGCAGATGAGGACGCCGATCGTCGCGTAGCGCGTTTTCCAAACTCTGAATCCGCTGCCGTCGTCGTCATCGCCGACCGCCCGCGTCGAGTCGCCTGGCGTGAAATAGAACTTCTCGTTGAAGAGCGGATCATCAGGGATGTGCATCTTGTGATAAACGCCGAGCATCGAGCCGTCCGCGTCGATGACCGCGGCCGAGTTGCGGTATACGCCCGCCGCCTGCCGCTCGAAGAGCGGCACGACGATGACGAGCGACAGCTCCTTCGCCAGTCGCTGCATCTTCTCGACGGTAGGGCCGGGAACCGGCTCCGCGATGTCGAACCGCTCGTGCTTCTGCGACTTGCAGAAATACGGTGAGTTGAAGAGCTCCTGGAGGCAAACAATTTGCGCTCCTTGCTTCGCCGCCTCGCGAATGCGTGCTATCGCGCGCTCGACGTTCGCGTCGATGTCCTCTGTGACCGCCTCCTGCACCAGCGCCACGGTAAACGGCTTGCTCATGCGTGAAAGGTGAACGGTTTGAGGTGACACAGGAAGTGCGGCGCGGTGCGACGCTCGTGAATTCTGATACCTTTCGCACGCTGTTCCGCCACCACACTGACTCTGCGTTCGTGAAAGCTCAAGACGTTCAGCCACGCGTGACAACTCGACGAACGGACGAACGTGATTCGGTCGAAAGAGTTCAGGGCCGGATTCTGCGATCCCTGGGTCCGGGAATCGTCAGCGGAGCGGCTGACGACGATCCTTCAGGGATAGCGACGTATTCCATCGCCGGTGCGCAATTCGGCCTCGGCTTTCTGTGGACGGCTCTGCTCACCTGGCCGCTGATGGCCGCCGTTCAGACCATGTGTGCCCGCGTCGGCATGGTTACCGGACAGGGTCTGATGGCGGCGTTCCGCGAGACATTTCCCCGCAAGGTTCTGATGGTGGTCGCCGCCGCGCTTTTCGTGGCGAACACGATCAACATCGGGTCTGACCTCTCCGCCATGGCCGACGCGGCGGAAATGATGAGCGGGCTGAGCTCGCACATCTGGGTTTTTGTGTTCGCCGCCGCGATCGGGCTGGCGACCCTCTTCCTCAGATATTCGACTATCGGGAATGCGCTCAAATGGCTCGCCCTCGTCCTCGTCGCCTACGTCGTGACAGCGTTTCTTGTGCATCCGAATTGGAATGGCGTGCTCGGGGCGACCATCAAACCATCCTTTCCGGCGGGACGAACAGCGGCAGCTACGCTTGTCGCGATCCTTGGGACCACTATAAGTCCGTATCTGTTTTTCTGGCAGACGTCGCACGAAGTCGAATATGAGAAGAGCATTGGCCGCCGTCGTCTCGAGGACAGAAAGGGAGCGTCCAGAGCCGAGCTCGTGATCCGGAAGGTCGACGTAGGAGTGGGCACTTTTGCATCCAACGTCGCCATGTACTTCATCATTCTCACCACCGCGCTCACCCTTCACGCGCGCGGACTTACGCATCTGGCGACGAGCGCGGAGGTCGCATCGGCGCTGAAGCCGCTCGCCGGCTCGATGGCGACGCTGCTCTATACCGTCGGCTTGATCGGGACGGGTGCGCTCGCGATCCCCACACTTGCCGGATCAAGTGCCTACGCGTTCGCCGAGACCTTCGGATGGAACCAGGGAATTGATGAGCGGGTGAATCGGGCGCCCGGGTTTTACGCCGTCGTTGTCGCCGCAATGAGCATCGGGATGGCGCTCGACTTTGCGAATGTGAATCCAATCAAGGCGCTCTACTGGACCGCGGTGCTCAACGGACTGCTGGCGCCGTTTCTATTGGCGGGACTGCTCCTTATCGCCTCGGACAAGAAGGTGATGCACGGACAGCCCAGCTCCTTGCTTGGCCGGTCGGTGGTCGGGATCACGACCATCGCAATGGTCCTCGCGGCAATCGGCATGTTCGTGCTCTGAAGGCTTACCCGCATGTAACGGCCGCCAAATTCCGGTGCGGTTGTGTACGAAAATGTACGATGCGAACTGGTACGGGGAATGCACTTTTTTTTCTCTCGATGCAACCCCAAAAATCCGAGAGGGTGAACAGCGATTCCCCTTCGCTCGCAGCTGGCGGCTGGCGGCGAATAGAGGACGGCTTCGGCGAAGGAGAGTCGCCGCGTCCAGACGCCGACGCAATGCGCGAGATCAGCAGGCATCGGGAGGCTCCCACGCCGGCGAGATGGAACGGCGGGTTCGGCGGCTGCGGAACGAGCGAAGGCTACTGACGTGTTCGCGCGCGGCGCAGTCTAAAGCAGCGTCCCTCTCAAAATCACGAATGCGACGGAGAAGTAGATCACCAAACCGGTGACGTCGACCAGCGTGGCGACGAACGGCGCCGACGCGCTGGCCGGATCGAACCCGACCCGCTTCAATAGAAATGGCAGCATCGAGCCCGCCAGCGATCCAAAGGCGACGATTCCGACAAGCGCGAAGCCGACAGTGAGTGCTACCAGCATGTAGTGCACGCCATAGTCGAAGAAGTGGAACTGCTGCCAGACCAGGATTCTCACGAAGCCGATCGCTCCGAGAATGGCTCCGAGGAGCAGGCCGGTGGGGAGCTCGCGAACCGCTATTCTCCACCAATCGCCAAGCCTTATCTCGTGGAGCGCCAGCGCGCGGATGATGAGCGACGTCGCCTGGGATCCCGAATTTCCTCCCGAGCTCATCACCAGCGGGATGAACATCGCCAGGACCGTTGCCTTCGCGATCTCGCTGTTGAAATGCTGCATCGCCGTCGCGGTGAGCATCTCGCTGAGAAACAGAGCGCAAAGCCAGCCGGCCCGCTTGCGGATCATTCCGCCGAGGCTGATTCGCATGTACGGCGCGCCGAGCGCCTCCATGCCGCCGAATCGCTGCACGTCCTCGGTCTGTTCCTTGACGAGTGTATCGATGATGTCGTCGACCGTGACGATGCCGAGCATCTGCTTTTTTTCGTCGGTCACCGGCATCGCGAGCAGGTTGTAGCGGGATACGAGGCGCGCGACTTCCTCACGATCCGTGTTCGGTCCTACTGACAGCGGCTCACGCTGATCGCCGACCTGCGCGACCGTGTGATTTCTATTCGCACCGAGAAGCTCTCGAAGCGATACGACGTGAACCAGCCGCTTGTCTGCCGGGTCGAGGACATAAATGGCGTAAACCGTTTCCTTCTCGCGTCCGACCTGACCGATAAGCGCGAGCGTTCTGTCGACCGCCCAGTCCGTCGGCACGGCGAGAAACTCGGTTGTCATGATTCCCGCGGCCGTTTCGGGCGCGTACTCGAGAAGACGCTCGAGCGTCCGGCGCGTCGGCTGGGTGAGCTTCTCGAGCAGGGGGAAGCGTTCGTGCTCGGGCAGCTCGCGCAGAAGATCGACCTGCTGGTCGGCCGCCATCGCCTCGACGAGCGATGCAACGGCTGCCTTGTCCATTCGCCGCACGATCTCCGCACGGGCATGCGAGAGCTCCGGCTCCTCGAAAACTTTTACGGCGACGTCGAAGGGGAGCGCGGCGAAAACTTTCGCGGCCGCGTCGCGGGGCAGATCGCGTATCGCGATCGCGATGTCCTCCGAGCGCATCGGTGCGAGGGCTTCGGAGAGCTCGGCGGGATCGCCTTGCAGCAGGTAGAGGAGCTCGGGAGGGGTTGCGGGTTCAGTCATCGGCATTCGCGTGGTGGTTGAGGCGTGCGAAAACTTGCGTCGCCGCGTTCAGCCTCGGCAGAACCAGTGCCCTTCGTGGTTTCGTTCCGCGCGCCTCGCGGAGCTGACGATACGAGCACGGCCGCAGGCCGAGGTTCTCGCGACCGCTACTCTTCCGCGCCCTTCATGTGGCGGGAGGAGGTGCGGGCGTCTTTGGAGCGCCCGCCCGACAGCCTGCCCGCGCAATGAACCCGACGCGAAAAGGCTAGCGAGCTACGAGCTGGCGCAGCACGTACGGGAGAATTCCGCCGTGCCTGTAGTAGCTGAGCTCTTCCGGCGTATCGATCCTCGACACGACCTTGAATTCCTTCACCTTGCCATCCGCGGAGCGCGCCCGCACTCTGAGCACTGCGCGCGCCGTCATCGCGCCCGACATCCCTTCGATGTTGAAGATCTCGAATCCGGTGAGTCCCAGCGACTGCCGAGTCTCGCCGTTCGTCAGCTCGAGTGGCAGCACTCCCATTCCGACGAGGTTCGATCTGTGGATTCTCTCGAACGATTCGGCGATTACCGCGCGGACTCCGAGCAGCAGCGTACCCTTCGCCGCCCAGTCGCGCGACGATCCTGTGCCGTATTCCTTTCCGGCGATGATCACGAGCGGCACGCCCTGTCTCTGGTATTCCATCGACGCGTCGTAAATCGGTACCGCTTTTTCATCGGGAGCCGTTTGCGTCCACCCGCCTTCGGTTCCGGGAGCGAGCTCGTTTCGAAGTCTGATGTTCGCGAACGTTCCGCGCATCATGACTTCATGATTTCCGCGGCGCGCCCCGTACGAGTTGAAGTCTTGCGGCTTTATTCCCTGAGCGATGAGCCACTTGCCGGCCGGGCTCGCTTTTGGAATCGATCCGGCCGGAGAGATGTGGTCGGTAGTGATGGAATCTCCGAGCACCGCCAATGCCCGCGCGCCGGTGATCGGCCGAACGCCCGGTGCCGTGAGCGTCATCCCCTCGAAGAACGGAGGATTCTTCACGTAGGTGGACTTCTCGTCCCACGAATACAGATCACCCTCCGGCACGGGCAGCTCGCGCCACTGCTCGTTCCCATGGAAGACGTTCGAGTACTGCGCCTTGAACATCTCGGCTTTCACCGAGCGCAGAATCTCATCCTCGACTTCCGCCGGTGCCGGCCAGATGTCGCGAAGGAAAACAGGACCGTCGGTTCCGATGCCCAACGGCTCGGTATTGAAGTCGATGTCCATTCGTCCGGCGAGTGCGTACGCGACGACGAGCGGCGGCGATGCCAGATAGTTGAACCTGGTATACGGGTTGATTCGTCCCTCGAAGTTCCGGTTCCCCGAGAGAACGGAGACGACGACTAGCTTGTGCTCCTCGACTGCGTCGGCGATCGGCTGCGGCAGCGGACCCGAGTTTCCGATACACGTCGTGCATCCGTACCCGACGGTGTTGAAGCGCAGCTTGTTCAGCGGCTCGGTTACGCCGGCACGATTGAAGTAATCGGTCACAACCTTCGAGCCGGGCGCGAGACTCGTTTTTACCCACGGCTTCGTAGTGAGACCCTTCGCCACCGCGCTGCGCGCGAGGAGTCCGGCGGCGAGCATGACGCTCGGGTTCGATGTGTTCGTGCAGCTCGTGATCGCGGCGATGACGACTGAGCCGTGATGGATGCCGAACTTCTGGCCGCTCATCTCCACCTTGATCATGTGGCGCACATCCGCGTCTTCCGGCGCTTCCGCTACGAGTGGCTGCGCCGTTTGCGGCCCGCCCTCAGCTACCATCGCCTTCTGCGCGTTCACCGGACTTTTCGGAGCAGTGTGCTCGAGATCCGCGTCGAGCGCCTCCTTGAACATCTGCTTCGACGCTCTCAGTGGAACGCGGTCCTGCGGACGCTTGGGACCGGCGAGGCTCGGCTCGACCGTTCCGAGATCGAGCTCGAGGGTATCGGCGAAGAGCGGGTCGGGAGTATCGTCGGTGCGGAAGATCCCCTGCATCTTGCAGTACGCTTCCACGAGCTTCACTTGCTGCTCGTCACGCCCTGTGAATCGCAGATACTTCAGCGCCTCGGCGTCGATGGGGAAGAATCCCATCGTCGCTCCGTATT
>WNGF01022488.1_pt1 | contig 10333 bp, 8 predicted proteins | sample 5400641 | NCBI WGS metagenome assembly WNGF01 (sample SAMN13153371, study PRJNA577476) | soil metagenome | isolation source: 80 cm soil or saprolite under grassland replicate 2 | place: USA:California | collected 2016-06-15
CGCTCACGGGAGGGCCCATCATACCGCCGACCTGTCCCGAATTCGCTCGACGGGCGGCCGCGGATCCGCATGCGCAGCATGTGCGCAAGATGGACCGATTCCTCACGGTCGCGCCGCCGCCCCCACCTTCCGAGCGCGACTGCGAGCTGGCCGCGCCCCCGAAGGCAGCCGCGGCGAGCGACGGCGGAGGCCTCGCGAGGAACCGGAAGGTGGCGGAGCTGTACCGGCTGTACGGGCCCGCCGTCTACCGGCGGTGCCTGCGGCTCCTCGGCGATCCCGAGGCGGCGCGCGACGGAACGCAGGAAGTCTTCACGAAGCTCCTGCGCGACATGGCGAATCTCGAGGACCGAGAGACCGTCCTGCCCTGGATCTACCGCGTCGCCACGAACTACTGCCTCAACCTGCGCCGCAACTCTCACCGGCGCGGCGAGGATCACGACGCGCCGGACCTCGAGCTCGCGGCGGCTCCGGCCGGCGACGGCCACACCGATCGGGCGCTCGCGCGGGCCGTCCTCTCCCACTTCGACGCGGACACGCAGGCGATCGCGGTGGGCATCCTCGTGGACGGGATGGAGCACAACGAGGTCGCGGCGGCGCTGGGCATCTCGCGGCGGACGGTCGCGCGGAAGCTGGAGCGCTTCCTCGCGACCGCGCGCGAGTACGTCACGAGCGACGCACCCCGGACCGCCGAGGAGGGCCGCCCCGGCCACGAGCGCGGCGGAGCGGTCCTGCAGCTCCGCTCCGCCATCCACCCGTGAGAATGACTCGTCCGCCGCCGGCGCGGCGACGCTTCACGGACGGCTCGCGGGCCGCTGCTGCCGGCGCTCCGCCAGCCCGCGGAGCGTGTTCCCGACCAGCCCGAGGAACTCGGCGAAGAACTTCTCGAAGCCGCCGATCTCGTCGTCGCGCGTCGGCCGCACAGCGGCGCCGACGCCGTAGTCGCCGCCGGCGAGCCGGATCGAGAGATCCTGCATCGTCGCCATCATCCCGCGGAGCCGGCGGAAGATGAGCCGGTCGACGAGGAGGTACACGAGGAGCGCCGCCACCAGCGCGAGCGCGATCTCGAACCCGAGCGCCTGCAGCAGCCCCGCCCGCATGCCGGTGCGGAGCCCGGTGATGTCGTGGCGCACGACGAGTCCGCCCACGACCGTCCCGGAGGCGTCGCGCACGGGGAAGACGCCGCGCGCGAACGCGGAGCCGTTGCTCTCCACCTCACCGAGGATCTTGCTCGCGTCCGCCGCTCCGAACGCGCCCTCGTCCACCATCTGGTCCGGGGTCGTGCTGTTCACCACCACCGCGTCCGGCCACTCCTTCCAGGTGTTGCGCTGCGTCCCGCGGGTGCGCGCCCACTCCGACTCGTCGATGAAGCGCTTGGAGATGAACATCGCGAAGTCGTTGCCGGTCTGCACCTTCATCTGGCCGAGGAAGTGGTTGATGCCCTCGCCGAGCTCGATGTACCCGATGACCTTGCCGTCCATGAAGAAGGGGCGTCCCACCCGCAGCGCGAACTCGCTCTTGCCGAGCTCCTTGCCGGACGACGTCTCCTGGCGCGCCATCGCGCGCGCGAGACCCTGGCGCTCGATGAGGTCGCCGAACTTGTTCGGCAGGTGCACCCGCAGGAACATCTTCTTCGACTCGGGCTCGATGAAGTTCCAGTGGCCGATCCCGTGGTCCGTCTTGAGCGCCAGGTGGATGGGCGCGGCGATGGCCTGCAGCCGGTCGCGATCGCGGGCCGCGAACGCGTCGCGCAGCGCCGGGTTCGCGACCAGCACGTCGAGCGCCGTCGAGAGCCTCTCGATGTCGTTGCGCTCGAGGTCCTCGTACGCGGCGGAGGCGCCTCGCAGCGCCTCCTCGGACGCCGCGCGGACGCTGCGCATGTAGAGCTCGCGGACGAGCACGGCGCTCGCGGCGCCCGAGGCGCCCAGGACGACGAGGATGGCGAGGACGAGCTTGGCTCGAATCGAGACGGTCATGGTCGGTCTGCTCCGCTAGACGGGTTGGCCGAGGACGGCGCTCGCCGCGGCCTTCAGCTTCTCGAGGGTGGCCGGGTCGTCCGGCGTGTCCGCGTCGACGAGATCGAGCGAGATACCGGCCTTGAGCGCGATCTGGCCGCGCAGCTTGAAGTGATCCTGGTCGCTCCGCTCGATGAGCGCGTTGATGCGCTGGACCATCGCGTGGAGCCGGCCCCCGCCGGGCGCGCGGGGTCGCGCGCGCTCCCCGGTGAGCTTCTCGATCTTCCGCACGGCGCCCGCCGCCGACATCGTGAGCAGCTGCAGGTTGATGGACGGCGCGCACAGGAAGAGCAGCCGCGCGCCCTCCATCGACTTCACCACGATGCGCGCGCCGGCGTAACGGAGATCGATGAGGCCGACGGTGCCCATCGCCCCCTCCAGCGCCGCCGTCCGATCGGACAGGAGGGCCGCGGCGTCGTGCACCCTCGACGCGTCGAACGTCGGCGGGAACGCCTGCGCGACGAGGCGCCCGTCGTCGTCGCAGACCAAGCTGCCGATGACCCCGGGGACGGAGTTGAGCTGACTCAGCAATGCCTGCATGGGAAGACCTCTCTCGGGCTCACCGGCTCTTGGACAGGGCGCCCCGGATGGCGGCCTCGACCGCAGCGGGCTCCTGGTCGCGCTGGGCGAAGACGCCGAGGTAGTGGGTCTTCGTCGCGAACAGCAGGAGGTGCTGGCGCGAGCCCTGGACCGAGCCACCGCGCATCTCGCCGGCCTGGAAGAGCGCGCCCAGCTCCGCGGCGACCATCGCGAGGTACACCGTCTGGCCGGCCAGCACGTCCGCCTCGTAGTCGTCCTCGCCCTGCCGCTTGCCGTCCTTCGTCAACAGGACGGCGTCGGCGACGCCGGGGAGGCCGCGAACGACCTGCACGGCCGCGCCGGCCGTCGGCGGCTTGGGCAGCGGCGGCGGGGGGGGCGCCACGGTCTCGCGCCGCGCGCGGCGCTCGTCGAGGACGCGGTGCGCGTCGAGGAGGAGGTGCTCGCACTTCTTCTGGATCGTCCGCCGTGCCGCGACCAGGTTGGGCTCGACGCTGAAGTGACCCCTCGGCCACCCGAGGATGTCGCAGATCGCCTCCTCGCCAGCCTTCGGCCCCTGCTCCGCGTGGATGATCTCGCCGTCGCGGAAGAAGATCAGGCCCAGCTTCTCCTCATGTTGAATCTTGAAACAGCCGGAGAACCGGTTGCGTGCGTTGAGCTGGATGAGGTCAGCCAGCTCGAGCCCTGCGATGCCGCCCTCGAACCCAGCGTTCGAGTCGGTCGCGGAGTCATCAGGGCGCGCCATGGCTGTTCTCCCGGTGAACACATTTGCGTCCAGCGCGTGAAATCGCGCAATTCAGGGTTAGGCGCCCCATGTGTGCAAAGGTCTGGCAATGGAGTCGGCGATGACGTGCGCCGGCCAATAACCATCGCGAACCCAGCGCTCCGGCGGAGCGGGACGCGATGCTGCGCGAAGAGTCGAGCCGCCTCGAAGACATGGTGAGCTTCACCGGGCGTACGGAAGTGCACGAGCCATGCCTTCGGGACAGGGCGACTGGTGGCGAAGGAAGAACGGGGGACGTCGGGGGCGGCGGCGGTCCCCAGGCTCGAAATCGGGACCGGCAGGGCCCGATCCGCAGCCCGGCGATATTCACCCCCGCCCCCACCACCCGCGTTCACACCACCTTCCCTCGTTTGCTCTTTCGTTGCATTCGCGCCGAGCGCACCGCACACTGCGCGACGCAGCATTCGCCAATTGGTCGAGCACACGGCCCGCGCCCGCGCGAGCCGCAGACGAGAGGTCGCGTGCGAGCATCGCCGAGCCGGTCCGATGGAGCTCGCCGCCTCGCGGCGGCCTCGACGGTCGCGCCTCCGAGGCCACCGACGATCTCCTGGCCGTGAACGACGCCGCTACCTGCCCGGAGGGGAAAAACCCGTGAGTGTCCCCGTCATCTCGCTCATCGCGCTGCTCATCGCCATCCTGATCAGCTGCTTCACGCCGCTCAACATCGGCACGCTCTCCATCGGCCTCGCGCTGATCATCGGCTACTTCGGGAACGTGAAGATCTCGGCGATCGTCCAGGGCTACCCGACGAGCCTGCTCATCCTGCTCGCCGGCACGACCTACCTCTTCTCCATCGCGCAGACCAACGGGACGCTCGAGAAGCTGTCGAGGTATGCGGTCAAGGCGGTCCGCGGCCGGGCGGCCCTGTTGCCCATCGTGCTCTTCCTCGTCGCGTTCGCCCTCTCCGCGCTCGGCCCCGGCCAGATCACCACCTCGGCGCTGCTCGCGCCCGCGGCGATGCCCACCTGGCGGTGACGATCCTCGCATACCTCCTGTTCGGCGGGATCAAGCTCTGGCGCGAGGCCACCCCGGCGCAGAGCCTGACCTTGCGGAACATCGAGGTGGCGCCCCCCAACCGGTCCCAGGTCGCGACGCTGGCGGGCATCCTCATCCTCGGGATCGGGGCGCTCTTCTTCAAGCTCGACATCGGCTTCACCGCCTTCCTCATCGGCGCGGTGCTCTCGCTCTTCAAGGCGGTGGACGAGGGCAAGGCCATCAAGGGCATGCCCTGGAACACGATCCTGATGGTCACGGGCGTCACCGTGCTCGTGAACCTCATGTCCAACGTCGGCGGCATCGACCTCTTCGCGAAGCTCATCGCCAAGATGTCCACGGTGGGCACGGTGACCCTCGTCGCGGGCTTCTGGTCGGGTCTCGTGTCGGCCTACGCCAGCACGACGGGCGTCATCCTGCCCGCCTTCCTCCCCATGGCGCCGCCCCTCCTGAAGCAGCTCGGAGGCACCGACCTGCTCGCGCTCGTGTCGTCGATCATCGTGTGCGGCTTCGTGGTCGACCTCTCGCCGCTCTCCACCACCGGCGCGGTCTTCATCGCCAACGCGGGGCCGAAGGCGGACAAGAACCGCCTCTTCCGCAACATGCTGATCTGGGGCCTCTCGATGTCGGTGATCGGCGCCATCGTGAGCTGGCTCGCGTTCACGGTGCTGCGGCTGCCCTGACCGCAGCCGCAGCGCGTCCGCTCACCTCGCGGCGTGGACCTCCGGCTCCGGATGCGCGCTCCCGAAGAGCGCGAACGCGCTCGTGTAGCCGTGGAGGAAGGTCGTGCCTCCGACGGGGCCGATCTCCCCGTTGCAGAAGAAGCCGCCGAGCGGCGTCGGCCCGAGGTTCTCCTCGAAGAGCGCGGTGTCGTGATCGGGGCGGCCGAAGAGGCCGGCGCCGCGCCCTACGCACGAGAACAGCAGCGCCCCGGCCGGCCGGCCCCGGCCCTTCGCGCGGCGGCACCGCTCGAGCATGCGCCGCAGATCCTCCTCGGCGGTCCGCGCGTCTCGCAGGACGAACTGGACGACCTGCATCGGGCGGAGCTCCGCGGCGACGGCGAGCGCGCCTGTCTCCTGGTCCGCGCCGACGAGGTTCCGCACCAGGAGCTCGCCCGGGTCGTATTCGACGCGGTCCTCGCGCATGTCGATCCCGAGGAAGAGCGAGGTCTCCATGAGCTGCCGGTCGCGGCTCGAGAGCGAGCCGTACAGCTCCGTGAGAGCTCGAAGGGGCTTGCCCTGCTCGAGCTCCTGCACGAGCCCGCTCTGGCAGCGGGTCACCAGCATGGGCTTCCCGATGGGGCGGCAGCCCTGGGCGATGACGGTGTCCACCGCGACGTCGCCCGAGAAGGCGACCCCCACCGCGCCGCTCCGGTGCACGCTCGCACCGAGGAGGAGCCGGTTCTCGCCGGGCCTGCGGCCGCCGCTCGCGAGCCCGCCGAACTTCGGCAGACCGGGGTAGGCGCGGTCGAGCCCGGAGACGAGCGCCGAGGCGTCGAGCGTGAACGGATCGCCGAGGAGCAGGATCTTCGGCTCGCGCTCCGCCTCCACGCCGACGACGGCGCGCCACTCGGCGGCCGCGGCCTCGGGCGGAGGGAGGGACGTCGCGTCGACGTGGAAGCCGGTCAGGGTGACGCCGGGCAGGACGGCCGCCGTCAGCGAGAGGGCGGGCCCCTCCTCCACCTCGTGCGCGTCCCCGATGACGCCGCCCCCGGTGCAGCCGACGAGCAGCGCCCGGGGGAAGCGCTGGCGCGCGAGCGCCGACATCCGCTGGGCGCCAGCGGCGTGGTGCGGCGAGGCGAAGACGAGGACGAGGTCGGGCGAACCTCCGCGCAGCTGCGCGCCGATCAGCCCGACGCACTCGGCGAAGGCGTCGGCCGCGTCGGGGCGGCGCGAGATCGTCGAGGCCCACTGCATGGCGCCATCGATACTCGGCTGCCCGGCCCGCCGCACGCCCATCGCGAGGCGGCGTTTTCCGTCGGGGCGGCCGGCGCGGTGCTCTGGCCACCTCCTTCCGAGCGCCTGCCTCAGGCGCGCGGCGCCGCGGGAGGAGCGCCGGGCTCCTGCTTCGCGCCGGCCGGGAGCGGGAACCCGGCGCGCTCGAGGAGGCTCTTCAGCTCGGCCTTCGCCGCCGCCTTCTTGTACGCCTCCGCCGGCTCGACGACCCGGCGCTTCACGAGATCGAGGAGCGCGTCGTTGAGCGTCATCATGCCCATGCCGCGGGACGTCTGCATGACCGAGGGGATCTGGAACGTCTTCCCCTCGCGGATGAGGTTCGCGACGCTCGCCGTGCAGAGCAGCACCTCGTGCGCCGCCGCCCGCCCTCCGCCGATGCGCTTGCACAGCGTCTGCGAGATGACGCCCTTGAGCGACTCGGAGACCATCATCCGGATCTGCTCCTGCCGCTCGTGCGGGGATGGGTCGACGGTGGACGGGGCGGTGTTCGTGTGCAGCGTGCCGAAGACGAGGTGGCCCGTCTCGGCGGTCTCGATGGCGATGGCGATGGTCTCGAGATCGCGCAGCTCGCCCACCAGGATGACGTCGGGGTCCTCGCGGAGCGCGGCGCGCAGCGCGCGCTTGAACGACTCCGTGTGCGTCCCGACCTCGCGCTGGTTCACGATACAGCGCTTGTTCGCGTGCACGAACTCGATGGGATCCTCGATCGTGATGACGTGGTCGTCGCGGGTCCGGTTGACGTAGTCGATGAGCGCCGCGAGGGTGGTGGACTTGCCGGAGCCCGTCGGGCCCGTCACGAGGACGAGGCCCTTCGTGAGACCGCAGAGGTCGACCACCGCCGGCGGCAGCCCCATCGCCTCGGCGGTCATGATGTCGTTGGGGATGAGGCGGAACACGGCGCCGATCCCCTTGCGATCGGCGAAGACGTTCGCGCGGAAGCGGCCGAGGGGCGTCTCGTGCGCGAAGTCGGTGTCGTGCGAGCCCTGCCACTCCTCGCGGTTGCGCGCCGGCGCGATCGACCAGAGCAGATCCGCGAGCCGCTGCGCCGGGACGATGCCGTAGTCCTCGAGCCGCGTCACGTCGCCGTCCACCCGGAGCGCCGGGACGCGGTCCGACGCGAGGTACAGGTCCGACGCTCCGCGCTCGACGAGCATCGCGAGGAGCTCCTCCATCGCCGCTCGTGGATCCTCGGGGGCGGCCCGGGCGGCCCTCGGGGCGAAGGCGCTCGCGCCGCCCGGCGGCGACGCGGTCGCGGGCTCCGCTCGCGCGGCCGCGGCGTCGGCGGGCTCGAGCAGCGGGCGCCCATCCTCGTTCGCCACGACCACGGCCGTGACCTTCTCCGCGGTCGCGTCGAAGCGGACCTCGACGGCGCCCGCGGGGGCGACGTAGCCGAAGACGGTCTCGCCGCGCTTCGGAAAGCCGTGCTGCAGGTGGTCCGGGATGATCTCGGCGAAGGCGCTCACGATCTGCTGCGTCGTGAGCGGCTGTCGGACGAGGCGGACGCGATCCGCCGCCGTCTGCAGCACGGCGCCGGAGCCGGTCTCGAAGACGAGCTGCGAGGCGCGGCAGGAGAACATCTTGTCGATGAAGGAGTCGAGCCTGGGGATGGGTCAGCGTTCGGCGAGCACGACGCGAGCGATGTGCCGCTTGTTCACGAGCAGGACGCCCTCTTCGGCGTGCAGCGGCAGGAAGAGCGTCCCGTCGTTCAGGAAGTCGGCGAGGCGCGCGCGGTCGGGGGGAAGGACGTAGGTGACCTGCCCGCGCAGCGAGCGGCCGTCGTCGAGCGTGACCTCGACCTCGTGCTCGGTCGGGATGGTCAGCTCGTCCGCGCCGGTGCGCTCGGCGTCCGCGCCGGCCTCCGCGATCATGACGGCCGCGCGGTTGAGGAACGTCATCACGCGGCTGTCGGTCTCGAGCGCCGGGATGAAGTCGCTGCTCCCGTTGAGCAGGTCCGAGAGCCGCTCGCTGCCGGCGTGCCCCGGGACCGCCTCGGCGAGGAAGACCGCCACGTGACGTCGCAGCCCGCCCGCGAGCGTGACCACCACGGCAACGCGTCGCTTGGGAACGGCCAGGTCGCTCATCGCCACCCACGGTACCGTCGAGCGGGGCGACCGCCAACGGGTGCCGCGAGCGCCAAGGGTGCGGTGCGACTCGGCGCGAAGGCACCACATGAGCACCGGCTGTGTGCCCACCAGCCGGGCCTCGGGGCGGACCGCCCGGGGGTCGCCTTGGCCGCCCGCGAGCGCTCGCGCGCGGGCGATGAGCACGTTGACGTCATGCACGCGTTTGCGCTCCTCCTCCTCGTCGCCGTGGGAGCGGCAGGTCCCGTCCCGGTGCAGCACGCGATCGGCGATCTGCACGGGTTCCCGTCGATGAGCGACGCGTCCGGGAAGGTCATCGCGGACGGCGAGCTGACGCAGGAGCGCACCGGCGACCGCCTCGCCGTCCGCGTGCACTGGGCATTCGCGGACCGCCGGGCCGAGGAGGTCGACGAGCTCCGCGTCGGGAAGGTGCTCGAGCAGGAGCGCTTCTCGTGGGTCGAGACGAAGGACGGCGTCGAGCTGCGCCGGTTCGAGATCGACTTCGCCACCGGCAGGGCCTCCTCCCGGACGCGCGACGAACGCGGCGCGCCGAAGCACGAGGAGGCACGCCTCGATCTCGCCCGCGGCCGATCCTTCGCGGGGTACGGCGTGGCGCTCGCCGTGACCGAGCTCTCGCTGGGCCCGCGGGCTCGGGCGGAGATCACATTCGTGGCCTTCACGACCCAGCCGCGCGCCGTGACGCTGCAGGTCGAGCGCGACGGGGAGGAGCGCATCGCCGTGGCCGGTCGCTCCATCCGTTGCGACCGCATCACCCTGCACCCGCAGATCCCGTTTCCGGTGGACCTCTTCGCCGGCGCGAAGGACGCCCACTTGTGGTTCACGCATGGCGCGCCGCGCGCCCTCGTCCGCGCCCAGCAGAACCTCGCGGCGAAGGACGACCCCCAGGTGGTCATCGACGTGACGCCGCGAGGGCCCGCGCGGCCGGCCGCGGCGAGGCGCGCGCTCCAGGGCGAGTCACGGCGGAAGTAGTCCCACCGGGTCAGACGTCATGGCCGCTCCCCGGAGAGACGATATCCGCGGCGGTGACGCGCCGCGCGAGGCCGCAACGCCGCGGGGTCCATGCCGGGGAGGACACCGGGAATGAAGCCGCCGACCCACGTGGGGACATTGGCTGGCCGCCCGGGCCAGGCGCACGTATAGGATCGCGACGTCAGGCGCTCACATGCTCAGAGGCACCGGGGTGTCCACGGGCGTCGCTCGCGGCACCGCCTTCGTCATCGCCACCGGCTGCGGGGCTTGCACGCCTCGGCGCAGCATCCAGCCGTCCGAGGTGGACGGCGAGCGCGCGCGCTTCGAGGCGGCGCTCGACCGCGCCGCGTCGGAGCTGGCCGTCCTGCAGGCCGACGTGACCGACCGGATCGGCCCGAGCCAGGCCGACATCTTCGGCGCCCAGGCGCTCGTCGTGCGCGACCCCGCCCTGCGCGACCAGGTCCTCGACATCCTCCGGGAGAAGCGCGTCAACGTGGAGGCGGCGGTCGCGGAGGTCATCGAGAAGTACACCCGGACCCTCGACGCCGTCCCGGACGCCTACCTGCGCGAGCGCGCCGCAGACGTCCGCGACGTGGGCCGCCGCGTGCTCGCGGCGCTGATCGAGTGGCAGGGCCCGGACGGTCTCGACATCCCGGAGGGCGCCATCGTGGTCGCGGACGAGCTGCTGCCCTCGGTGACAGCTCGCCTCGAGCTCAATCGCGCCCGGGCCTTCGTGACGGAGCGAGGCAGCAGGTTCTCGCACGCCTCGATCCTGGCGCGGTCGCTCGGGACGCCAGCCGTCGCCGGGGTCCCCGAGGCGTCGCTGAGGATCCGGACCGGCGACCGGCTCATCGTGGACGGAATGTCGGGCGTCGTCTTCGTGAACCCCGAGGGGCCGGTCCAGGTCGAGTACGAGCGGCTGGAGGCGGAGCTCCGGGCGTACAAGGAGGGCCTGACGCACCTCGTGGACGTTTCGCCGGA
>WNGF01010649.1_pt1 | contig 10327 bp, 14 predicted proteins | sample 5400641 | NCBI WGS metagenome assembly WNGF01 (sample SAMN13153371, study PRJNA577476) | soil metagenome | isolation source: 80 cm soil or saprolite under grassland replicate 2 | place: USA:California | collected 2016-06-15
CCACCGGGGAACGACCATAAGGCCCTCGAAGGGCACGCTGCGTGACGGAGCTTGCATCCCCGCTGCTCCGCTCTTCATCACGGGGTCGACCGCGCCCCGCGAAAGGATACGGCTACCCCCTTGACGTTTTCATCCGTAGAAGCCCGGCCAGCTGTCCTTCAGCATCTTGCGCTCGATCTGTGCCAGCTCGTGGCTGTAGACGTCGAACTGCCCGCGTCGGACCGCCTCGAGCGCCCAATCGTGATGATCGAGCGCCGAGCTCTCGCGGCTGTCATAGCCGAAGAAGTAGGCAGCCACATCCAGGACCACCAGAGCACCTGCGAAGACCAAGAGTTCCATTTCAGCGCCGCCTTTCAGAGTGGTGATGTACACCATCGTTAGTCGACACACTGGTGTACGATGTAGTTGGAGTCAACGTCTACGGAGGTAAGATGCGCGACATTCCCAGGGCGGATCACGACTTCGAATTCGTGGGTGGTTCGGTCGCTCTCGACTTCGCGAACACGCTCGGCGGCATGCACACCGCACCGACCCACGAGCACCTTGTCGAATACAAGGATCTGGTCGGCTTCGGTCGCAGCGCCGCGACTCTGTCGCGCCCAGAGGCACGGCGGCTCATGGAGGAAGGCGCGCGCCAGCCGGCGCGCGCGGCCGCCGTGCTGCGCCGCGCGATCGCCCTTCGGGAAGCGATCTGGCGTGTCTTCGACGCGTTCGCGACGAATGAGGGCGCCGAGGGTGCAGACCTCGCGACAATCCAAGAAGAAGAGCTCACCGCGCTTAAGCACGGGCGTTTTGAGCAGAGCGGATCGGACGTCGCGTATCAGTGGTCCGACGAGCTCACTCTGGACCGGCCGCTCTGGGACATCGCCCGCGCGGCCGCGGAGCTGCTTCGTTCGAAGGGTGATCTGGCGAGCGTTCGGGAATGCGGATCCAACACGTGCGAATGGCTATTCATCGACAAGAGCCGCAATCACAGCCGCCGGTGGTGTGACATGAACGACTGTGGCAACACCGCGAAGGTGCGCCGCTATCGGCAGCGCAAGCGCGCCACTAAGACGAGGGCGACCCGCTAGACCACTCGCTCGCGCGCTCGATGTCCACGCGCACGATCGGTCGGCCCTCCAGGGGCAGCGTTTCGTACTGCGCGTACTTCGCGAGGAGCAACGTCGCGGCCTTGTCGCGCTCGTCGCCGGTCTCGAGGATCGTCGCGATGCCCTCGAGCAGGACCCACGCGAGGCGCGACCAGTCTTCGTCATAGCGATCGACGACGATCGCGACGCGTCCGTTCGTCTCGATGTTCCGCACGCGGCGCAGTGCATGCCAGTCGTCGTCGCGCTTCGGTTTGCGGTCGAGCGGCGTGTAGAGAACGCCCGCGTGCCAGACGAAGACGACCGGCACGACGTGTGGCCGCGCGTATTGATCGGAAGTTGCGAGATGCGCAACGCGCTCGCTCCCGAGAAGCTCGCGCGCAGTTGCGGAGAGGCTAGGCACGCAGGCGGGGAAGGATCTCGCGTGCGTAGAGCCGCATCGCCCGCTCCTGATCCTTACCGGGGAAGTGGAAGACCAGGTGTGTGAAACCCCACTCCACGTAGCGGCGGATCTTTTCGACGTGCTCGTCCGGATCGGTCGAGACGATGAAGCGCGTGTGCGCCTTGTCGGCCGCGCCCTCGGCCCGGCGCTCCATCTCGCGCGGATCCTCGACGCCCGCCTTGTCCTCGGCCGGAAGCGCGAGGGCGGCCCACTCCCGCGTATCGATCATGGCGCGGTCGCGGTCCGTGTCGAACGAGACCTTCATCTCGATGGTGCGCTCGATCTTCGCCCCGTCGCGGCCCGCTTCGCGAGCGCCCGTCTCGACCGCGGGCAGCAGCGTCTCGCGATACAGCTCGTCGCCCTTCCCGCTCGTGCAGATGAAGCCGTCCGCTTCCTTGCCCGCGTAGGTCGCGGTCTGCGGACCGGCGGCGGCGATGTACAGCGGCACGCCGTCCTTCGGTCTGTCGAAGATCTTCGCCCCGCGCGTCTTGAAGTACTTGCCGTCGAACGTGACGTAGTCGTCCGACCAGAGAAGCTTCATGAGCTTCACCGCCTCGCGTAGGCGGCGGAAGCGCTCCGCCGGCTCGGGCCACTCGGAGGCAAGGACCGGCGTCTCGTTCATCGACTCGCCCGATCCGACGCCGAGGAAGAAGCGGCCCGGGAACATCAGCGCGATCGTGGCCGCGGCCTGCGCCACGATCGCCGGGTGATAGCGGAACGTCGGCGTCACGACGCTGGTCCCCATGCGCACCCGCGATGTCTTCGCGCCGAGCGCGCCGAGCCAGGCCCACGAGAAGGGTGCGTGGCCACCCGTATCGCGCCACGGATGGAAGTGGTCGCTCACGACGACGCTGTCGAAGCCCAGCTCCTCTGCGAGTACGCCGTACCGGAGGAGATCGGTGGGCCCGAACTGCTCCGCGGACGCTTTCCAGCCGAGTGTCAACATGGCTCGGACATCCTAGGAGGGAGTCATGGCGAAGGCTCGCGACGTCCCACGACCATTCACGATGCCCTGGGGCAAGGGCGACATCATCGAGGAGGCGACGGCCGTAAGCGAGTACCACGAGCCCGCGATCCAGTTACTGCGCTACGAGGATGGGTCGCTCTCAATCCGCTTCAGTCACTACGACCATCGCGGTCGCTTCCAGCGCAGTCCGTTGATGATCTCGAGCTCGACGATCGTCGGGCTGCGACGCTCGCTCGCGCAGACGCCGCGGCTGCGCGCGCTCCTCACGAAGCTCATCGCCGCGCCGACCAAGCCCGCGCGCGGGAAACGTTGACGCAGCTCATCGTTACCGCCGTCAACGGCCTGCCGGAGATCCTGCCCGGCAACGACCTTGCGACCCTCATCCGCGACGCAGCGCGCGCGCAGCGTGAGGAGATCCGCGACGGTGACATCGTGGTCATCGCGCAGAAGATCGTCTCGAAGAGCGAGGGGCGCATCGTGCATCTCGCGGACGTGGCGCCGGGTGAGCGTGCGCGCCAGATGGCGGCGGAGGCGGGCAAAGACGCGCGCCAGATCGAGGTCGTTCTCGGAGAGTGCGCCAAGATCGTGCGCTGGGAACGCGGCATCCTGATCTGCGAGACGCACCATGGGTTCGTGTGCGCGAACGCAGGCGTCGATCGTTCGAACGCGGGGGCGCCGGACACGGTCGTGCTCTTGCCCGTGGATCCGGACGCGTCGGCGACGCGGCTGCGTGACGCGTTCCGCGCGGCGACGGGGGCGACGGTCAGCGTCGTCGTGACGGACACGTTCGGGCGTGCGTGGCGCGAGGGTCACACCAACGTCGCCATCGGGATCGCCGGGCTGCCCGCGCTCAAACGCTACGTCGGTCAGCGAGACCCCGAGGGCTATGAGCTGCGCGTGACCGAGATCGCCGTCGCCGACGAGATCGCCGCGGCCGCGGAGCTCGTCATGGGAAAGCTCGATCGCTGTCCGGTGGCCCTGGTGCGCGGATTCACGCTCGACGAGCCCGCCGAGACCGCGCAGGAGTACGTTCGGCCCGCAGACCGTGACCTGTTCCGCTAGAAATTACCGAAAGGTGTGGGAGTGAGACGGGAGCTGACGCAGGCCGAGCGCGATTTCCTCTACGAGCCGCGCTATGCGGTGCTCGGCACGACCAATGAGAACGGCTCCGCGCATCTCACCGTGATGTGGTACGTGCTCGAGGGCGACGAGATCATGTTCAATACCGCGCTTGGCCGGAAGAAGCCGCAGAACCTCGCGCGCGATCCGCGCGCGTCGCTCATCGTTCCGAACGGCTACCGCTTCCTGCGCGTCGATGGCACCGTCCGCGCGAATGACGACCAGACGGTCGCGCAGGCGGACATACGGAAGCTGGCGTTCCGTTACTACCAGAGCGAGGAGCGCGTGCAGCGCAGCGTCGACGCGACGTGGGCGAAGCAGCAACGGATCACCTACCGCATGCGCGCAGTTCGCGTGTACAGCTCGGGGTTCAGATGCAGGACACCGCGGCCGCGACGCCGGAGCAGCGCTGGGAGCCACTCAGCCTCGAAGAGGTGAAGCGCCTGTTCGGGGCGGTCTCGGCCCCGTGGTGGATCGCCGGAGGCCGAGCGCTCGACATGTTCCTCGGGCACGAGACGCGCGCGCACGCCGACATCGAGGTCGCGGTCCTGCGGCGCGACCAGCTGGCCTTCCGCGAGGCGCTCGCGAAATGGGATGTCCAGATCGCGCACGCGGGGGAGCTCATCCCCTGGAAGCGTGGCGAGACGATCACGAACCCCGAGCATCACGAGATCTGGGCACGCGAGACGCCGGACGGGCCCTGGCGTTTGGAGCTGCTGCTCGAAGAGAGCGAAGGCAAGCGCTGGATGTATCGGGGCAACTCCCGTGTCGGACTCAACGTCGCGGACCTTGGTCGCCGCGATGCTTATGGCATCGAGTTCATACGACCAGAGGTCGCGCTGCTGTACAAGTCGAAGTCACCGCGACCCGTCGACGAGACGGACTTCCTGTACGTGCTGCCGCGGCTCGACGTCGCGCAGCGCGGCTGGCTCTGCGGCGCGCTGTATACGATCGATCCGACGCACCGCTGGCTGGAACGCATGAAGCTCGTGACGCAATAAGAGAACCCCCGCCTTCGGTGGCGGGGGTTCTCTCTTTCAGCTGATCGGTGCGCCGCTTAGGCGTATCGACGGGATGCTGAAGGCCGGACCTGCTCGAAGCAGGAGCTGCAGTAGACGGGCTTGTCGCCGCGCGGCTGGAAAGGCACGCGCGCCTCGTTGCCACAGTTGCTGCAAGTGGCCGTGAAGAACTCACGGGGACCACTCATGCCCTGCCCTGCGCCGTACGAACCGCCGCCGCCGCCGCTTGCGCGACGTGCCGCGCGACAGCTCGTGCATCGGCCTGGCTCGTTGACCAGGCCACGGGCCTGGTAGAACTCCTGTTCCCCAGAAGTCCAGATGAATTCCTGACCGCAGTCTTTGCAGGTCAGAGTCTTGTCGGTGAAGCTCATTGTTGAAGCTTCCTCCCTTTATGTTGCTGACGCCTTGAGCACTCGCCATGGGGTTCGGGAGGAAGAAACGCCTCAGAACGCCCGCGTTGATCACTCTTGCCGCCGCGTGTCCCTTGCGGGACGAGATCATTGTACCGCGTCTGCGGCGCTCACACCATCATTTCGGGTGCTTTCATCGCGCCATGGGCTGGGGAGCTTGTCCGCTGGGAAGGTGCTCGGAAATGCCTCGCCGAGCCATTCATCGAACCATTCGCCCGAGCGGAACCACGAGCGCGGGTACGTGCCGATCTGGGAATAACCCGACTTCTGGTTCGCGCGCCAGCTGCCCTGGTTCGCGAGCGCGATCCAGTTGTGCGTGCGATGGAAGCCCATCTCGTTCCAGATGAATGCCATACGAAGCCGCACCGCCTCGCTCGCGATGCCCTTGCCGTAGAGATCGTGGCGCCCGATGAAGATGCCGGTCTCGCCGTCGCGGCTCGTCCAGCTGATGTCAAAGAGTCCGGTGAAGCCGACGGTCTCGCCCTGGTAGGCGATCGACCACGAGACGCTGTCGTGGCTCTCGAGATGCCGCTTGAGCCGCTCCTCGGCGGTGGCGACCGTCTCCGTTGTGAACCGCGGACCCCAGAAGCGCGTGACCTCCGGCTGCATCTGCCACTCGGCGAAGAGCTTGTAGTCCTCGAGCGTCGGTGGGCGAAGCTCGATGCCGTTATCGCCGACGATGCGCGGTCCGAACATCAGCGCGACGCCCCGAGTGGTACGTACTCGCGCTCGGTCATTCCGAAGCGCTCGTCCCATACGTCGCGCTGCATGACCAGCCAAACTTCGTCGACGTACGTCCCGTCGCGGTAATGGACCTGGTGTCCGCGACCGAACTCGGCGTAGCCGAGCTTCTCGGCGATCCGCAGCGCCGCGACGTTGTCCGCGCGCAATTCGAAGCCCGAGCGCTTCAAATCGAGGTAGTCGAAGAAATAGCGGTGTAGCGCGAGGGCCGCGTCCCAGCCGTAGCCCTTTCGCCATTCCTCAGGATCGAGGATGAAGTGCTGCACATACGCGGATGGCGGACCCTCGAGGCTACCCAGACGCGCTCGCGCGAGTCCGATGAGCCGCCCGTCGGTCTCGATCGACCACAGTACGACGCGCTGCTCCTTCGCCTGCTCTTTGAGCCGCTCTTTCCATGTTGCGGGCATCGCGGGCTCGTGCCACACGCCCGCCGCGCGCCGCACTCGCAGGTCGGCCATCCAGCGCCCGTACGCTGAGAGGTCATCCTCCGTCGGAGTACGCAGAGTCGTCTTCTTGCCCTTCACGATGCCGCCGAGAGCCATACCGGCTGAGGATAAGCGCGGCCCGGCACGTACAGGTCACGCGGGCGGTAGACGGACTATGAACTCAGCGCCGCCCTCGTCGATGTTGCGCGCGGTGATCGTGCCGCCGTGCGCGACCGCGATCGCCTGCGCGATCGCGAGACCGAGGCCCGCGCCGTCACGTAGCGCGTTCTCGCCGCGATAGAAGCGGCGGAAGAGTCGTGTCTGCGCGCCGCCGGGTAGTCCTGATCCGGCGTCGCGCACGCGCACTACGGCCTCGCCGTTCTCGCGCGCGCCGCGCACCGCGACGGCGGCGCCGCGCGGCGAGTGCTTCACCGCGTTCTCGATGAGGTTGGTGAAGAGCTGCGCGAGCTTGTCGGGATCGCCGCGCACCGCGGGCAGGCCATCGGTCGCAACGTCGAGCGTCACGCCGGCCTCCTGCGCCTGCACCTCGAGGGCGACGACTGCGCTCCTCACGAGTGCGGTGGCCTCGACGCGCTCGCGCGCGAGCTCGGGACCGCCGGCCTGGAGCTTCGCGACCTCGAGGAGTCCCTCGACCATGCGGATGAGCCGCCGCGACTCGCGTTGGATGATCTTCGCGGCCGGCGGAGCGGCCTCGCCGGACGCCTCGCCCTCGGCGATCGCCTGCGCGAAGCCCTGGATCGACGTAAGCGGCGTGCGCAGCTCGTGCGAGATGTCCGCGAGGAATGCCTGCTCGCTGTCGCGCGCGCGCTCGATCTCGCCCGCCATCTCGTTGAACGCGCCGCCCAGCTCGGCCACCTCGCCGGGGCCCGCTACGGGCACGCGCGTGCGGTACTCGCCGTGCGCGAAGCGCCGCGCGCCGCTCACGAGCTCGCGGAGCGGTCGCGTGATCGTGCGCGACAGGAGGCCCGCGACGATGAGCGCGAAACCGGCGGCGACGACGCCCGCGACGAGCAGTGATGGAAGCAGCGCCCGAAGCGCGTCACCGAACGCCGCGCGGGGACGCGCGACGACGATGATCGCCGGGTTCAGCCCGGCCGCTGCCGGACGGAACGCCTGCTGCACGAACAGCCACTGTGCGTCGCGGTCGATGAACGCGCCGAACGCGCCCTGCGTCGGCGGTGGCAGCGTCTGGTTCGCCAGCGAGCCCTCGCTGTCGACGATCACCCGCCGGTTGTTCGCGATCACCAGGAGCCGCGCCTCGGCGGACCCAGCCTGTTCCGCCAGCGCATCGATGACCTCGCGCGGCTGCTGGCCGTTCCGCAGTCCGGTCTGCATCGCGGTGAGCAGCGGCGCCGACAGCTCCTGGAGGCGCAGCCGCAGCACGTCGTTCTCGTACCGAACGAATAGACCGGAGATCGTGATTGCCGCGACGAGCAGGCCGACCGCGACGACGCCGAGATACGAGAGGAATAGCCGGCCCGCGACGCTGCGCAACATCAGGTGGAGGGGGCGACCATCTTGTATCGCTGATCGCTCACAGGCGTCACTCGTCCTCCTGAGCAAGCTTCGCTTTCTCCGTCGGCCTCGCTAGCCTGTATCCAACGCCCCAGATGGTCTCGATTTTCGCATCGGCACCGGCGAGCTTGTCGCGCAGCTGCTTCACATGCACGTCGACCGTACGCGTCTCGCCCGGATAGGCGAAGCCCCACACGTCCTCGAGCAGGCGGTCGCGCGTCAGGACCATGCCCGGCTGCCGGCAGAACGCTTCGAGGAGCTCGAATTCCTTCGCGCGCAGCGCGACGGCGCGCTCACCGACGAGCACCTCGTGGCGCGCCGGGTCGACGCTGACGTTGCCGACGCGCAGGACGCGCCCGCCGCCGGGCATACCCGAGGCGCGCCGCAGGATCGCGCGCACGCGCGATACAAGCTCGCGCGGATTGAATGGCTTCGCGAGGTAGTCATCCATTCCCGCGTCGAGTCCGGCGATCCGCTGGGCGTCCTCGGCCCGCGCGGTGAGTGCGATCACCGGCGTGTCCGCGCGGCCGCGCAGCTCGTTGAAGAGGTCGATACCGTCCGTGTCGGGCAGGCCGAGATCGAGCACGACGAGCGCGGGCTTCACCTCGTCGAACAGCACGCGTGCACGCTCGCCCGTAGCCGCGTGCTCGACGATGTAACCCGCGTTGCGTAGGTAGAGCGTGACGAGCTCCGCGACCGACGCATCGTCCTCGACGACGACGATCCGCGCGGTACTGCTCACTACGCGAGGATACGTCGGCTATCGTGTCGAGCCATGGAGAAGGACCTCCTCGCCACTCTTAGCGGCTGACGTGCGCAGCGCGGCGCTTCACACACTCGCCGCGACACTTGCGGGACTCGTTGTCCGACTCAGTTACGTCCTCGCCTCCGATTTCCCGCTCAACGATGGCGGGCTGTTCGTCGTGATGACGCGTGAACTGATCAGCGCTGGTCTCCGGATCCCGATCACAACGAGCTACAACGACCTTGGGATACCGTTCGCGTACCCTCCGCTCGGCTTGTATCTCTCCGCACTGATAACGATGGCCACGAGAGTCGACCTGATCGAGCTTTTCCGGTGGCTGCCGCTCCTTCTCTCCGTGGCCTGCCTGCCTGCGTTCGCGCTCCTCGCCCACAGACTGCTTGGGCCGACGGCGGCCCGCGCGGCTACGTACGCGTACGCGCTCGTCCCGGCGAGCTTCGCCTGGCCGATCATGGGTGGCGGTCTGACGCGATCGCTCGGTCTGCTTTTCGCGCTGCTCGCACTAGCGACCCTCGTGCGCGCGCTGGCCGGCACATCACGGCTCGACGTGTTGCTCGCCGCGGTGCTCTCAGGCTTGACCGCTCTCTCTCATCCGAACGTTGCAGTCTTCCTCGCGCTGAGCGCGGTACTCGTCGCGGTCGTGCGCTCGCGCACGCGCCCGGGGTTGGCGCGGCTGGTGCTGGTCGGCGCGGGGGCGATCGCGTTCGCCGCCCCCTGGTGGCTCACCGTCGTCGCGCGACACGGCATCGCACCATTCACTGCCGCGGCGATCGCCGACAGGGGCGGCGACCTCATCGTGCCGGCCATCGGGACCCTCCTTCGCTGGAACGCCTGGAACGAGCCTCTCTTCCCGCTCGTGAGCGCCCTCGCGCTGGCGGGTGTCGCGATCTCGCTCGCCCGACGCGAGCTGCTGCCGGCGCTGTGGGTCGTCGCGCTCGCCTTCGTGCTGCCGAATCAGTTCGAGATGCTGTCCGCGATCCCGCTCGCGATGCTCGCTGGGATCGGTGTGGCCGCGGCGTCCGAGATCGGCGTCGCCCCTCGCGCGGTCCGCGCGATCGCGATCACCGGGATCGCCTATCTCACGGTCGCGGCGATGCTCGCCTTCGTGGGGGCGCTGGTAGGTCTCTCCGCCGACGACAGGGTCGCGATGAATTGGGTCGCTCACCACACGCCTCCGGGCGCTCGCGTGCTCGTGGTCACGACGCGGCCTGCTGAGACCGATGCCGCCGGTGAGTGGCTCCCCGCGCTCGCTCTGCGAGCAAGCGTCGTCGTATTTCAAGGCGCGGAGTGGCTCCCTGGGGTCGCCGCGGACAGGCACGCGCAGCACCAGCGCGCGGCCGCGTGCGCTCAGAGCGATGGCGACTGCCTCGAGCGCTTGGCCGCCGACGGCGTGCGATACGACTACGTCTACCTGGACTCCCTCAGCTCGAGCGGCCACCAGACGCCGGCCTCGTGCTGCGCGCCGCTGGCCGAAGCGCTACGCGGCGACGCGCGTTACTCCCTCGCCTACGACAGCGCGTCGGTGCTCATTTTCGAGCGGCGCTGATCCGGGACAGCGTCGGGTATCGTCCGCGGCGATGCCGCTCACGCTCGCGACGGTGCTCGCGCATCCCGATGATGAGACCTTCGGAACGGGCGGCACGCTCATCCGATATGCCAGAGACGGCGTCGAGGTCCATAGCCTCTGCCTCACCGAGGGCGAGAAGGGCTGGGCTGGTGTCGACGACAAGATCGTCCCCCGCGAGCTGGTGGGGCCGACGCGCGCGCGCGAGCTCGCGGAGGCGGGACGCAGGATGGGCGTTACGAGTGTCACGTGT
>WNGF01016748.1_pt1 | contig 10327 bp, 8 predicted proteins | sample 5400641 | NCBI WGS metagenome assembly WNGF01 (sample SAMN13153371, study PRJNA577476) | soil metagenome | isolation source: 80 cm soil or saprolite under grassland replicate 2 | place: USA:California | collected 2016-06-15
CGGTCGCCAGCTGGACCACGCCCGGCCGCAGCGCATTGCTCAGCACCGCGCCCGCAAGACAGGCGCCGCGATCGTTGTAAAGCCGGACGATGTCGCCGTCGCGTATGCCACGCGCCGCGGCGTCGCGCGGGTGGATGCGCACCGGTTCGCGTTCGTCGATCTTCGAGGCGAGGCTGGTGGCGCCGAAATCGAGCTGGCTGTGCAGCCGGGTCGCCGGCTGGTTGGCGATCAGCTGCAGCGGAAAGCGCGAAGCGGCTGGTGACCCGGCGCCGTCGACGGGCGGCAGCCAGACAGGGTGCCCCGGGCAATCGACATAGCCGAAGCTGGCGACCGTCGCCGAGGTGATCTCGATCCTGCCGCTTGGCGTCGGCAACGGCGCAGCCACGGGATCGCGGCGGAAGGCGCGGACGATGCCGCCATCCCAGGGCAGGGTCGGCAGAACCAGTTCGCCGGCTTCCCAAAATTCGTCGAACGCCGGTGTGTTGATGCCGCACTCGGCCAGCGCGCGCCGGGTCGGCTCGTAGATGTGTGCGAGCCATTGCCGTGCCGAGCGGCCTTCGGTGAAGGCATCGGCGATCCCGAGACGCTCGGCCAGGCCGGCGAAAATCTCGTAGTCGTCGCGAGCCTCCCGATAGGGAGTGACCGCCCGGTGCATCGCCACCAGCAGCGGGTCGCCGGCGGAGCCGCCGATGTCTTCGCGCTCCAGGGTGATCGTCGCCGGCAACACAATGTCGGCGTGGCGCGCGGTCGCGGTCCAGGCGGATTCGTGGACGATCACCGTGTCCGGGCGGGCGAAGGCGCGGCGCAGCCGGCCGAGATCCTGGTGGTGGTGGAACGGATTGCCGCCGGCCCAGTAGACCAGCCTGATGTCGGGATAGGTGAGCCGCTGGCCATTATAGTCAAACGGCTCGCCCGGCTGCAGCAGCATGTCGGCGATCCGGGCCACCGGAATGAAATCGGCGACGCCGTTGCGGCCGGTCGGCACGGTCGGCAACGGCACCGCGAGCGGCGGCTTGCCGGTATTCGAGGTCGAGCCCAGCGCATAGGCGAAGCCGCCGCCCGGCAATCCGATCTGGCCGAGCAGCGCGGCCAATACCACGCCCATCCACACCGGCTGCTCACCATGCTCGGCGCGCTGCAAGGATTGCGAGCAGGTGACGAGGGTACGCCGTCCGGCGCAGCGCCGCGCCAGCGCCACGATCTCATCGGCCGAAATGCCGCAAATCGCGGCGGCCCAGACGGCATCCTTCGGCTGACCGTCGGCGCGGCCGAGGAGGTAGGCCTCAAAGGTCTCCCAGCCGACGCAGAACCGGTCGAGAAAGGCGCGATCATGCAATTCCTCTGCGACCAGGGTATGCGCCAGGCCGAGCATCAGCGCGACATCGGTGCCGGGACGGATCGGGTGCCACACCGCCTCCACCGTCTCCGGCAGGTCGTCCTGCAACGGGCTGATCAGGTGGAATTCGACGCCGCGCCCGCGCGCTGCGGCGAGCCGGTCGCGGGCGATATGCTGGCTCGTGCCGCCGCCGCCGACATCGTTGTTCTTCAGCGCCATGCCGCCAAAGGCGAGGACCAGCGCGCTCTCCGCCACCAGTTCGTCCCAGCTGACGTTGTTGCCGGCGACCGCGGCCTGCGGGCCGATGACATATGGCAGGATCACCGCCGCGGCGCCGGAGCTGTAGCTGTTGACCGAGCGGACATAGCCGCCGAGGAGGTTCAGAAAGCGATGGATCTGGTGCTGCGCGTCGTGGAAACGCCCGGCGCTGGCCCAGCCATAGGAGCCGCCAAACACCGCGCGCGGCCCGTGCATCTCGTAGACGCGGCGCAATTCCGCGGCCACACGGTCGAGCGCCTCGGGCCAGGAGACCAGCACAAATTCGTCGCAGCCGCGCCGTGGATCGGGCCCCGGACCGCGCTCCAGCCAGCCGCGCCGGACCATCGGCCGGGCGATCCGCGCCGGGTGCGACACCGCCGCCGGGATGTTGCCGAGCAGAGCCGAGGGATCGGCGTCCCGCGGATGGGGCACGATCTCGATCTCGCGCTCGCGCACCAGCACCGAGAAGGCTCCCCAATGGGAGCTGTGCGGCAGGCTACGGATGCGTAACGACGGGCGGTCAACCACGTTGGTCATGCCTGAATTCACCGTCCTTTGGCTGCAGTCTGTGCCGTTGGATCTCCCTCTCCGCCCCCGGGGGCGGAGAGGGCCGGGGTGAGGTGGGGGATTCCGCCGGCATCAATGACGACGCACCATCCTACCATCTGATTTTGGCTCTTTCGTGGTCATACCTAGCAGGCTCTTGACGCGGGCTTCTCTATTCAACATATTTTAAACGTGAAATAGGAGCTACGCATGGAAGCAGCTGTTTCGGTGGATGTCGAGCATTGCTGGCGGCGTCTTCACGATCTCGCAGATCGCGCACAGACCGATCCCCGCGAAGCTGCAGCCGGTATCGCCCGATCTCTCGCCGCTCATAGTAACGACTCAGACCGCGACGGGCTTCGGGACATGTTGACCGCGGAACTGGCGGGGCAGAACGGCGCGCAAGTTCCGGCCGCTGATCTTCAGCGGCATAGTGTATGGCTGACTGTCCTAAAGGCCGCGCTTGCTGGCCTGCGACGCTAGCGCGCCGCACCTGCCCCGCAAATCCTTCCCGCACCCTTCGCCAATGCCGCATCGAGAACCGCCGCGCCTATAAGCTCATCCTGAGAAACCAGCCGGCGCGCTATGGCCCTGGAAAGCTCCCCACAGTACTCGCGGGTGAGGGATTGCGAGCGAAGGTGGGCGAGCGCCTGTCCGACTTCCTGAAACAGGTCCGCAATCGTGATCTGGCGGCGACGAGCGTAATTTTCCGCGTAGCTCAGAAACTCCGCGATTTGCGGGTTGCTGGCACTCTTTGCCATAACCTCGCCCGCGACCTCCACTAATGGCGGCCTCCACTCCCCATAGGTTCGGTCGCAAATCCCGGCCGCTATCTGCTGGCTGGTAGCGAAGCTGATGACAGAAACACCGCTCGCCTCCTTCGCGTCGAGCAAGCACACGGACGAATCCGAGGATGCTGGATCGGCAAACCAAACAATCGCGACGAATGCCAGTGCGGCGATGCCAGGGGCAGTCGTTAGCCGCATGGGTGGTAGTGCCTTACCGGCTCCCCGTCATTGGCGCTTCCGCCGAGTCCCAACTGCTCCGTAATACCAGATTTCAGAGCGGTTACCGATGCCCACCTCACCCTCCCATCGCGCGATGGGCCCCTCCCTCTCCGCTCTGAAGGGCGGAGAGGGATTTAACGGGCCTATTAGGCGCTCGCGAGCCCGGTCTTGACCGTTTCGCCGACCACGTTTCGCGCAACCTCGCGCAGAAGCTGGCGGTCTGCTTCGGGCGTCGCGGCCGCGGCAATGCCCGACACCACGCGGTCGTGGCTATAGGTCGGGACGGCCGACCCGTTGTGCAGGATGCCGTAGCCGAGATCCTCGCCCTTGTGGACCGTGCGGATGCCCTGCCGGATCATGTTGCGCATCATGATGATGCCGCGGTCGGTGGCGGCGAGATGTTCCAGCCCGTGCCGCGCAGTCCCGCCGTGAATGCTGACTTGGGCGTCGTAATCGCCGGGCACCCGTTGGCGCTCCTCGTAGGGCCGGCTGGCATCCTGGCCGAAACCGGAGCCGCGCCGCGGCTCCTTGCCCTCGGGCGCACGGTAATAGCCGATCTGCATCGTGTGGGTGTCATCGAGCGGCACCGCCCAGGTCGTGGCCATCGGCCGGTTGATCGAGTTGCGCAGCGCCATCGGGTCGGCGTTCGGCGGAAACTGGTGGATGTTGGGCAGAATGAAATCGGCGACGCGCACCCACACCCGGTCGCCTTGCCGGCGGGTATCGATATAGACCATGCCGACCGGGGTCTCCATCCAGTCCCACTCGGGCTGTTCCTTGAAATCCTCGGTGAACCCCTCGCTGCCCGGCAATGTGTGCAGAAAGGCAAGATGCGCCGGGTCCATGCTGTTTTCCTTGACCTGCAGCCAGTTGCATTCCCACAGCGTCGGGGCGCGGGCGACGAGGCGGTAGCCCGGCAGGTCGTAGGTGTCGAGGACCGGGAAGGCCGGCTGCTGATCCGGCGGCCCCATATAGGCGAAGACCAGTCCGGCATGCTCGTGCATCGGATAGGCGCCGTGAAACAGGCGGTCCTTCAGGGTGCTGTCGGCGGGCTCGCCCGGCGTTTCGAGGATCGTACCGTCGACGTCGAACAGCCAGCCGTGGTAGCAGCAGCGGATGCCCTTGTCGCCAACGAGGCCGAATTCGAGCGAGGTGCCGCGATGCGGGCAATGCAATTCCAAGAGGCCGATGGCGCCTGATTTGTCGCGGAACCCGACGAGGTCTTCGCCGAGGATGCGCAGGCGGCGCGGCAGATCGCCCAATTCGCTCGACAGTACGACCGGCTGCCAGAAGCGCCGCAAATATTCGCCGCAGGGCGTGCCTGGCCCGACGCGCGTCAATTCCTCGCCTTCCGGCGGCCGCTCGCGATGATGATAGGCGCTGTAAGCGGTGTTCAAGAACGGCGCGCGCGCAGCCATGATGCCCTCCGACCCGGCGATTGTTTGCGATATTGGAGGGTGGCCGCGCGGAGGGTCAAGGCGGCATCGGAGGCAGCATGCCACAACTCAACATTCTAGCGATCCAGCGGGTCAGCGCGGTGGAGCGGGCGCGGATCGAGGCGATCGATCCGGGGGTCCGGCTGACCGACGCGGGCGGCTGGTTCGACGGCGAATACCGCGCCACCTGGCCGGCCTATACCGCGTCCCGCTATCTCCGGCCGGACAGCACGGGCAGGGGAAGCCGCGAGGAGCGCGACCGGCTCCTCGCCGAGGCGGAGATCGTCCTCGGCGGCTGGCCGTTCCCGCTCGACCTGCGCGCCCGCGGGCCGCGGCTGAAATGGTTTCATCAGCGCCCGGCCGGCGCCAGCAATCTGCTGCGCGGCGACCTCTGGGGCAGCGACGTGATCGTGACGACATCACGAGGCGCGGGCAACACGCTGGCGATGGCGGAATACGCGGTGGCCGGCATCCTGCATTTCGCCAAGGATCTGCCCCGCGCTGCGCTCGACAGCGCGGCGGGCGCCTTCGATCATCGCGCCTATCGGCCGCTGCTGCTCGCCGGCAAAACAGCCTTCGTCGTTGGCGCCGGCGGGATCGGGCTCGAGGTCGGTCGGCTGTGCGCGGCGCTCGGCATGCGGGTCGTCGGGACCAGGCGCCAGCCCCAACCGGGTGCGCCCTTGCCGGCAGGGTTCAGCCACCTTGGCGGCGCGCAGGAGCTCGACCGGCTGCTGCCGGAGAGCGATTTCGTCGTGATCTGCTGTCAATGGACGCCGGAGACGACCCACCTGTTCAACCGGGAGCGTTTCGCGCTGATGAAGCCCGGCAGCGTGCTGGTCAATGTCGCCCGCGGCGAGATCATCGACGAAGAGGCGCTGGCCGACGCGCTAGAACAAGACCGTCTGCGCGGCGTCGTGCTCGACGTCTATGACGGCGAATTCGAGCACCTCCCGCCGGCGCGGCTCTGGCAGGACCCCCGCGTGCTGATCACGCCGCATGTTTCGGGCGCCAGCGATCAGAACCTGCACGGTGCGATCGATGTGTTCTGCGACAACCTGCGCGCCTATCTCGATCGTCGGCCGTTGCGCAACGTAATCGATTGGCAGCGGGGATATTGACCGCTCTGTCACTGGCGCCGCTGCGCCATCATCACCGAGGGATGACATGACCGCTGCCGGCCCAACTTCTAGGCCAACCGTCCTGGATCTCGCCGCGGCGTTGGCGTCTGGGCAGACCACCAGCCGCGACCTGGTCGAGGCGGCGCTGGCGCGGATCGCCGATCCCGAGGGGGAAGGTGCTCGCACCTTCGTCAAGGTCTATGCCGATGCGGCACAGACCGCGGCCGACGCCCAGGACCGGCTGCGCCGGGCGGGCTATGTCGCCTCGCCGCTCGCCGGGCTGCCGGTCTCGGTCAAGGATCTGTTCGACATCGCCGGCGAGCGCAGCCTCGCCGGGTCGAAGGCGCTCGACGACGCGCCGCCGGCCGCGCAGGACGCGCCGGCGATCGCCCGGCTGCGCGCCGCCGGCGCGGTGCTGATCGGCCGCACCAACATGACCGAATTCGCCTTTTCCGGGGTCGGCATCAACCCGCATTACGGCACCCCCGGCAATCCCCACGACCGGCGTCTGATCCCCGGCGGCTCATCTTCGGGCGCGGCGGTCTCGGTCGGCGACGGCCAGGCCGTCGTCGGCATTGGCACCGACACCGGCGGCTCGGTGCGCATCCCGGCGGCGTTCTGCGGCATTGCCGGCTTCAAGCCGACGCAATACCGCATCCCGCGCGCTGGCGCGGTGCCGTTATCGACGACGCTCGATTCGATCGGACCTCTCGCCAACAGCATTGCCTGTTGCGCGATCGCCGATGCGGTCATGGCGGGCGAGCCGCCGGTCGCGCCGGCCCCGGTACCGGTCGAGGCGATGCGGCTCGCGGTGCCGCAGAGCTATGTGCTCGACGGGCTTGCCCCCGAGGTGGCGAATGCCTTTGCGACGGCCTGCACCGCCCTGTCGCGCGCCGGCGCCCGGGTCGTTGATATTCCGCTCACCGAGCTTGCCGAATTGCCAGCGATCAACGCCGCCGGCGGCTTCGCGCCGATCGAGGCTTACGCCTGGCACGAGCCGCTGCTGGCGCGGCGCGGCGACATGTACGACCAGCGCGTCCGCCAGCGCATCGAACGCGCCAGCGCCATGAATGCGGTCGATTACATCAAGCTGCAGGCGGCCCGCGCCGATCTGATCGCGCGGGTCGCGGGACGCACCGCCGGGTTCGACGCCCTCTTGATGCCAACTGTTGCGATCACCGCGCCGCCGATCGCCGCCTTCGAACAAGACGATGATTACCGGCACCTCAACGCGATGATCCTGCGCAACACCTCGGTGATCAATTTTCTCGATGGCTGCGCCGCCACCCTCCCGATCGCCAGTGCCGGCGCACCGGTCGGGCTGACCGTGGCCGGTGGGCACGGCGCCGACCAGCGCCTACTCGCGCTGGCCCGCGGCATCGAGGCGGCGCTCGCCTGACGGCCGCCGCGGCGGCCGCTATCGGCTAGCCTTTGCCCGCGCCGATATGCGCGATGGCCTCGATCTCAACCTTGAGCGACGGGTTCGCCAATGCCGCGACCTGGACCAGTGTCGAGCACGGGAAGTTGCCGGCGAAGAATTCCTGGCGGGCTTTCCATACCCGCTCGCGTTGGCTGATATCGGTGACGAAGATCGTCACCTTCGTGATATCCGCCATGCTGCCGCCGGCCGCCTCGACCAGATGACGGATCTTGGTGAAGATCGCCTTCGCCTGGGTGTATTCGTCGGTCAAATCGCCGCCGCTCGCGGTCATGCCGGCGAGATAAGCGATACCGCCGACCACGAGGCAGTTCGACCAGGTGCCGGGCGCCGGTTCGGGCACCGCGGGGTTGGTAGCGCGCACGATGTTGCTCATGATGCTGGTTCCTCTCTGGGGCATCCGAGCTTAGCTTCTCGGGGGGACCGCCGAAAGCGTGCTTCCGTGGTCAGCAGCAGGAAATCGTCGATCATGTCATAGCCGGCGGCGATGCGATCGTGGTGATGCCGACCGGCGGCGGCAAATCGCTGTGCTATCAGCTGCCGGCGCTGCTGCGTCCCGGGCTTGGCGTCGTCGTCTCGCCGCTGATCGCGCTGATGAAGGACCAGGTCGACGCCTTGCGCCAGGCCGGAGTGCGTGCCGCCGCTCTCAATTCCGGATTGCCGGCGGGCGAGGCAGGCGCGGTCGAACGCGCCGCCCGCGACGGCGCACTCGATCTGATCTACGTGTCGCCCGAACGGCTAATGACGCCGGGCTGCCTGGAACTGCTGCGGCGCTGCCCTATCGCGCTGTTCGCGATCGACGAGGCTCACTGCATCTCGCAATGGGGCCATGATTTCCGGCGTGACTACCAGGCGCTCGGCATCCTCAAGCAGAGCTTTCCCGATACGCCGCTGATGGCGTTGACGGCGACCGCAGACGGTCCGACCCGTCGCGACATCGCCGAGCGGCTCCATCTCGGGGCAGCTCGTTCGTTCGCCGCCGGCTATGACCGCCCGAACCTGTTCTACCGGGTGGTGGCAAAGCGCAACGCGCGCGAGGATCTGCTCCGCTTTCTTGAAGCGGAGCACCCCAGCGATTCCGGCATCGTCTATTGCCTGACCCGGCGGGCTGTCGAGGACACCGCCACATGGCTGAACCAGCATGGGCGCGAGGCGCTGCCGTACCATGCTGGCCTCCCCGCCGAAACGCGCGCGCGCCACCAGGACAGCTTTCTGCGCGAGGAAGGCATCATCATTGTCGCCACCATCGCCTTCGGCATGGGTATCGATAAGCCCAATGTCCGCTTCGTGGCGCATCTCGACGCACCGAAGAACCTCGAAGCCTATTATCAGGAGACCGGCAGAGGCGGACGCGATGGGCTCCCGGCGAACGCGTGGATGAGCTATGGCATTGCCGATGTGATGAACCTGCGGCGTCTCGTCGAAGCGAGCGACATGAGCGAGGCGCAACGCCGCATCGAGCGCCAGAAATCCGAGGCGCTGATCGGCTTTTGCGAGACCGTGTCGTGCCGCCGCCAGGCGCTGCTCGGCTATTTCGGCGAGCGCGATCATCCGCCTTGCGGCAATTGCGACAATTGCCGCGACCCGGTGGCGAGCTGGGATGGCACGATCGCCGCGCAGAAGGCGCTGTCGGCGGTCTACCGCACCGGGCAGCGGTTTGGTGCGCATCATCTGGCCGACGTGCTGGTCGGGAACGCGACCGAACGTGTCCGGCGCTTTGGCCACGACCGGCTCAAGACCTTTGGCGTCGGCACGGAACTCGACCCCCGCGGCTGGCTGTCGGTGATCCGTCAGCTGCTCGCGCAAGGGCATTTGCTGCCCGACCCAGAGGGACATGGCGGGCTGGCGCTGGCGACGAGCGCCGGCGAAGTGCTGCGCGGCGCCCGCGAGGTGCGCTTGCGCTCCGAGGTGCCGCGCGAACGCGTGCGCAGCCGCAAAATTTCCGCCGCCAAGGGCCCGGCTGCGGGAGGGCCCGGCTTGGCACTCGACCCGGCCGCGCAGGCGCTGTGGACGGCGCTGCGCGCCTGGCGCCTCGGCGAAGCACGCCGCCAGGAGCTGCCGCCCTATGTGATCTTCCACGACGCGACCTTGATCGAGGTGGCCCGTCGCCGACCGCTTTCACTCGACACACTGGCCGAGATCCCCGGGATCGGCCACAGCAAGCTCGAACGTTACGGCGCTGCTCTGCTCGCGGTCACCGGCAGTGCGATGTAGCGCCTTTGGATGCTCAGCACTGCATCAGTTCGATGCTGACGCCATCCGGCGCGGCGACGTAGCACAACAGGCTGCCGCCCACCCCCTTCTTCAGCTCGACCGGGAAGGTCACGCCCTTGGCGCGCAACTCCGCACAAAACGCCGCCAGATCGCCCTGGTAGAGGAAGCCGAAATGATCGGTGCCCCACCCGTTGTGGCTGGAAAAATCCGCATATTGCCGGATCGGCTTTGCCGCGACCGGGTCCTCGCCCGGGCGGCGGCCGCGGATCAGGATCGTCATGCCGCCGAGATCGACGAAGATCTGCGGCGCACCGCGGGCAACGGTGTCAGCGGCGATCGTGGCGCCGAACATCTCGACATACCACTCGGCCGATGCTCGCGGATTTTCGCTGATGATGTGAACATGATCGAATTTGAACGCCGGATTGGTCATCGATCGCCTCTCAGAGACACAGGCTGGCTGCGCGCCGCGCCATTGTCCTACATTCGGCGGGCAGGCGGAACCACGAAAGGGGCCGTGATATTTCGCAGAAAAGCTGGCGGACCCGAAAGGATTCGAACCTTCGACCTCTGCCTTCGGAGGGCAGCGCTCTATCCAGCTGAGCTACGGGTCCCGCGGCGCGCCCTGGTGATTAGCGCCTCGCGACCACTTGCGCAAGCTGTCGGCGTGCTTTGATCTGCGGGCCCCGGTCATCCGGCGCGGTCGCCCTGGGGCGGCCAGGGCCGCGCGTTCTCTATCCGGTCGGCCTGCGAGGCCAGGGGTGCGCGGCGGTCGAGCACCCAGCTCGCGACATCGCTCGCCACCGTGGCGCCATTGAGGTCGCGCATCAGCAGATGGTAACCGCGACGGTAATAGGCGAAGCGGCGGCGATGGTCGGGGTCGGCGGGCAGCGCCGCGGCAAAGGCGGCGATCGGCTCGCGCGGGATGACCTCGTCATGCGCGCCGTACATCAAGAGGAGCGGCGCCGAGAGGC
>WNGF01013731.1_pt1 | contig 10326 bp, 8 predicted proteins | sample 5400641 | NCBI WGS metagenome assembly WNGF01 (sample SAMN13153371, study PRJNA577476) | soil metagenome | isolation source: 80 cm soil or saprolite under grassland replicate 2 | place: USA:California | collected 2016-06-15
AAATGAAATGCAGGCCGCGCATCACCGGATTCGCCTGCTCCGCATGAAACTTTCCGCGCAACAAAAGCGTGCAGAGCACCGGTACGAGTGTGACTGCGATTATCGTGGCCCCAACCATGGCGAATGTTTTGGTGAAAGCGAGCGGATGAAACAACTTTCCCTCTTCGCCAGAAAGTGAGAAGACGGGAATGAAAGCCAGAATGATAATCGCCATCGAAAAGAAGATCGGTCGGCCAACCAGTCGCGTCGATTCCAGCACCGTCTGCCAGACGAGCGGCCGATCCCTGGGATCAACTTTTCGCTGCTCGATGAACCTAAAAGCATTTTCTGTAACCACAATGCCGGCATCGACAAGTACACCTATGGCGATGGCAATGCCCGACAACGACATCAGGTTAGAACTAATGCCCATGTAATACATGAACAGAAACGCCAAAAGTACCGCGAGCGGCAGCGGCATCGTGACAATTAGGATCGAGCGAAAGTGCGCGAGGAAAATGATGTGCGCCAGCGTGACCAGGAGCAACTCCTCGATCAGTGCGCGTTTGAGCGTGTGCGTCGCACGTTGAATCAGTTGAGTACGATCATAGAAGGGGACGACACGGACGCCTGCGGGCAGACCAGCCTGCAAAGTCGCAATCTTTTTCTTAACGGCATCGATCACTTCGAGCGTGTTCACTCCATATCGGGCAATGACAACGCCGCCCACCGCTTCTTTGCCGTTCTTATCCAGCGCGCCAGTGCGAAACGCGTTGCCAAGCTTCACGTCGGCTACGTTCTTGATGTAAATCGGAATGCCGTTAGCGGAAGTGAGAACGATGTTCTCTACATCGACAACAGACTGAATCAAACCAATGCCACGCACAACCGACCATTGGCCTGCCTGCTCTACTACGTTGCCGCCGACATTGTTATTCGAACGCTCGACCGCTTCGACCACCATTGACAGCGGCAGCGAGTACGCACGCAACTTGTTCGGATCGACGTCGATCTGATACTGCTGCACGTAACCACCAACACTGGCGACCTCCGCAACGCCAGGCACTGAGTTCAACTGATAACGCACGAACCAGTCTTGCAGCGTCCGCAGGTCGCGCAGATTCATCTGATCGCTTTCGAGCGTGTACCAGAAAATCTGGCCCACGCCGGTCGCGTCTGGCCCCAGCGTCGGCACGACGCCTTCCGGCAACTGCTTGGCAACAAGATTCAAGCGTTCCAGCACGCGAGTTCGTGCCCAATAAAGATCGATGTTGTCTTCGAAGATGACATTGATCATCGAGAAACTAAACGCCGAACTCGCGCGCACCACGCGCACACCGGGAAGCCCTTGCAGATTGGTGACCAGCGGATAGGTAACCTGGTCTTCGACTTCCTGAGGCGAGCGCCCGGTCCAGTCCGTAAACACGATCACCTGGTTCTCGGAAAGATCCGGAATCGCGTCGATCGGAGTGCGCAGCAGGGCCCAGTAGCCCCAGGCGGCGAGACCAAGATAGATCGCGATTACCAGACCGCGATTGCGCAGGCTTAGTTCAATGAGACGATGAATCATTGTGCCGTCACGCTAAACGATGTCTTGCCTGTACCCGCTGGGCCTTCGTAAGCAAGCTGAGCCTGCCACTCTCCAGCCATCCCGATATTTACCTTGCCGCGATAGACTCCGGGCGTGTCAGTTGTAGTTAATGCCACAGCGTCGTTCATTGCGGCCATACCGCCCATTGCGGGCATGTGAAAGTTGAGCGATACCGCTCCGACATCGACCGGCTTGCCGGACGAATCGGTGAAAGAAAGCATCACCTCTTGATCGCCCTGCTTCAGTTGGCCGGTGCTGTTGGAGAGCGGGAACATCGCGTTCTGTTCTTGACCCGCAGGCCAGAGCCACGACAAGCGTAAGGGCAACTAAAATCGCGATGAGCGCTAAAGGTTTATTCATCAGTCCTCCAGGCAGTTGAAAGGTCCAAGGTGCCAACGAAACAGAACTTTCGTTAGTCACACGTTCGCCAATCCTGTCTTTACAGTCCTGAGCTCGGACTGCGGTTACAGGAAGACACACTACGGCTTTGTTGGAGTTAGATCAGAAGTGCGAGATGACGAAGGTAGGCCGGTTGGGAACCTGGTGGCCCATGCGCGCCATCGATATGACGAAATCCCAGCGCCGTAATCAACACCTGTTGAGGAATTGCTGGATAAGGCGAGAGACTAGTCGGTGCAGGTGCCGCAATGCGCACGGCACTCGGCGGCGAGGTCGTTCCGTTCTGGGCGCAGTTCAGCGCGCAGCATAACTTTGCTGCCGCGGCTTTGGCCGTTTGACTTTGCATGAGCGCGGCTTTGCAGCAATCCATGTCCATCATATTGCTCATGTTGCATTCGCCCTCACCGAAGCGCAGAGGAATACCGGCAAACGTGCCGCCAGCCAGCACGAGCAAAAGGACTAGAGATGCGATCCGCTTCTTCATGTCTGTTGGCACTCTATTGAAAACCACCAATAACAGTCAAGCCTTCAATTTCGCGCCTATCTGTTGCTCTCCAGAACAATATCCCCGAAACCATTATCGCAAGGGTCATGCCCAGAGGTTTGCGAGCGTATTTTGCTCGTCTTTTCCCGATTCTGCGCAAATTCTCGCGGCGACGCGGATAAATTCGCTAAGCAAAGCCAATTTCAACCTGTTCATGCTGCTACGAATTCTTCGGCGGTGCGGATGGCGCAGGCGCGCGGCGTGGAGCGCTTGAGTGCCAGTGTACGATGCGCCAGCCGTCACTACGCTTTTCGAGAATTGCCGTCCCGAGTCCGCCGCCATCAATGTGTCGCGTCTTGCCGTTGTCCATAACATCAGCGGCAATCGTGTATTTAAGGGTCGCCCATGCCGTATTACTCGCCAGATGAATCTTGATGTCACTAAATTCGTACTTAGTATTCTTCATCTCACCCATCTCTGGAACAAGATGATGGTCACGGTAGTCGGTCCACCCGTAGTTTGCATGCCCACTCTCAAAGATCGTTAACGACTCGTCGTTAGCCCAAACCTTCGTAGCCTCCACGATATCGTTTTTTGCAAAGCTTGATGCGCTTCTCAGTAATACGTCGCGCACCGCGGCTTCGTCATTCTGGACAGCAACTCCGCTTTCAGCGTTTATCAGGACGACGCCAACACTGACCACCAGCGCGAGCAAGCCCGCCCTAAATTTGGAATGCTTCTTCGATTTCATCTGGTTTAAGTCTCCTCTCAAGTCGCTCTTACCTTTGTTCCAACGAAATCAGGGCCACTCCGCTTATCGTTAATAGGGTGCCGGCGATTTTCATCCAGCTCATGCTCTCGTTTAAGAAGAACGAGGAGAGGATTAGAACGAGCAAGACGTAGCTGGTAGAAATCGCAGTAGCCATGCCGACCGGAAGTTTTGACAGTGACAGAACAAAACAAATCGAACCAAGCGCCATCAATAGTCCGATTGGCGCTCCCAATGGTAATGCTTTCGCTGGAACTGTGAGGCTGCCCTGTTTGATCCACAGCGCCGGTATTGCCGTAACCACCATGCCGATCGCCATGAGAAAGTTCACTTGATAGGGGTTCAACTGTTTCATGCTGAACTTCTCAAGAAATGATGCGACTCCGACCATTATCATGTAGCCAGACAAGAAACCAAATCCGGAGAGTGTCCCATTCATTGTCATCTTCCTTTCGAAGTCGTCGTTATGGTTTCGACGGCATCCTCTCTTCAGTTGCTTTCATGTTCCCGTGCCTGCCGTGCATGCTTTGCATGTCCATTTTGCCGGGACGAATTCGGAAGAACAGTTTCCAGGACACAGGATTAGTTCCGTAGACGCGATCCAATATCGACGGCTTCGAATAGAAAGTAAGATCGCTTCCAACCGCGAACGACACTTTGTCAGTGTTCCAAAGGTCCCGCGCGCCTCCGAAGGTGTAGGCGCCGATCCGAAACGACGGATGATCCTCAGTAATCCCGAGCAGCACGCGATCTGCTGGACGCAGCAAGTCGTCTTTGTCGACCAACTCAAGCCGCGTGTACAAATAGTTCTTGTCGACGAAGTTTACTGTTGACTCCGCACTGTAGCCGTTGAGGTTGTGAATCTCGCCTGGGCTGCCCACGTGATTCCGTCCCCAAATGATAGCCGAAGCCCAATTACCCCGATTGAACGGCTTGTTGTATTGCACCGAAGCCGTTGTGCGCCGAATGTCGACGTCGGGTTCCTGGTTCTCCGGACTGCGCAGAAAGCCGTGGCTAACCTGCACGGCCCAGTTGGAATTTGGCATAATCCAAAGCCGCGCCGAGCGCGAGTTCCATTTGTGCGCATCGAAGTTGTAGCGATTCTCATCCGGCTCCCGTCCGTTAAATATTGAACCTTCAAGCTTCAACCACCGATAAGTGAACCCTGTCGTCAACACGCCAAAACTGATGTGTGTTGAATCCTGCAAGTGGTGCGCGAGTGTCGCGGAAGGATTCTCCGACGCTGACATGCGGTGCATGAAAGCGACCGGCCCCAGCGCTGGTTCGCCGGGGTAACCAAAATAAGTGAACCAAGTTCCGCGTTCACCCAGCGGCAGCGTGTATTGTGCCGACAACTCCATAAACAGATCGTGAGGGTGCTGTTTGTCGATTAGCGGCTGACCTTTGTATGTCTCACCGGTTTGAAAAAGAAGTGGAGAACCTCCCGGCGGAAACGTGAATGGTTCAAAACTAAACATGCCGCGCAACTGAACTGTGCCTTTGCCAAGCCTGTGATAGGCCATTGGCATAAACCAGTTTGCCGATTCAGCTTTCGTTACGCCACGCGGTCCGCCTTGTCGGTTCACTCCGGCAATTAGGTTGTAATGGAACATCAGCAGCCAATCACCGGCTGCTTTGTGATACATGTGCGTCGGTCCCGATGAGGGCTGCCATGAAGTTCCCGATCCCATCGCCCCCATTGACATGACATTGGTATCACTCGATCCAACGCGTATGCCCATGCCGTTGCTATTCATCACCATCAGCGGACCCATGTTCATATTCATTTTGCCCATATGCATGCCGGGCATTTGATCCATTTGGCTTGCTGACGGACTCGCAGACGGCATCGGCATGTTCATGTCCATTTTTTGCTGCGGAGAAGCCTGGGGGTTTGGCGAAGCAGTGGGCATCTGCATGCCTGGCATGTTCATCTGCGTTTGCTGAGGAGAAGGCTGTGGTGACGCGGATTGCTTAGGCGACGCCGGCCGCGCAGGCATATTCATCCCCGCCATGTTGCCCATGTCATGTTTCTTTGTAATTCGTCTCTTCCTTGTCGCCACTCTCCTTTTCTTGGCAGCGGTCTTTCGACTCACCTTCGCCTTGGGCTTGGACATTTTCATCCCTGGCATGTTCTGCATGTCATGGCCTTGGGCAGCAACATTGGGACTGGACGTTAGTATTAGGCCAATGATTATGACTGCGCTCAATCCCGACATACGGATGAAAGCGCGAAGGTTCAATCTTTTCATGGTTCCCCCTTTGGATCTCCTCGCCACAGCAAAAACAACACGCCTACGGAATGCGCACAATAAGAAGGCGCACCTCCGCGCGAACGAGTTAGCGACGATCTTTAAGGGGGAACTAGATTCTAAAAACGCCGATGAGAATATGGCGGGGGAAGGAATTGCCCGGTGGCCCGTGCTCCGAAGGCATGATCGGAACGGCAAAACCTGAGGTTAATGCGACTCTAAAGTTCGCCGGGGACGCCTTAGCTTCAACCAATCGCTTCGATGGATCAACCGCAGCAGAGGGCACCGGTATTGACTGCGAATGGCTCAAACAATGCGTACACGCCTCAACCGGAAGATCAAAAGCAACTTCGCTATTTGATAACTCGGAGGAGAGTTCTATTCGCGAGGCCTCAGCTGTGGCGTCGGCGTCGGCTTTGAGATCAGAACCCGCCTCCGCCTCCATCGGCGCGTCGTCCATCGTCATTGGAGGCATGTCGTGATGGCACGACAAGTGATGGTCAACGTGCTGTGGCTGATGAGCGGCTTGTTTGAAGCAGCAACGGTTCAGATATCGAGGACAGAAAGCGGCTGCAATCACGTTGCTCCACGCACCGAAGAGGAACGCGATTACTAACAGCACTATAGTTGAGGATCGCTTTATCATCATTGCAACGCGGACCAGGCAATAACTTACCTTAATATAGCAGCGATCATTTTGGTGACCAACCCTTTGTACCACAGCATCACTAGGGTACGCCGGCTGATCGATACGAAAACATCTCAAGAGTTTGCTCTAATGGCCTCAAATTAAGTAAGCACCTGCACGCGTGCTGTACAGCTTTGGTTGATGAGATCGCCTCGGCTCGGCCCATTTCAATATGGAAATCGTTATGTTCGTAACCGTTCATGTATGATTACGAAGATAGAAAGATTCGCGGAAGATGCATCACTTTATTGCTGTAAGGAAAGTAGTGGACGATAACACGCGCCTTGAAGAAACTAGAAAGAATTTATAAGCTGGAAGCCTGTGCGTTGTCTGACTAATAGAACTATTCGGGCGAGCTTCTTAGTTCAATGGCACAAATTGTTGGCCTCGCAGGATGATGATAATTTGGCTAGCCAGGGTTCGGGCTCACGCCAAAGTGGTATTATCCGGCACGGTTGACCGCTAATGGTTATTCGAGCCAGCGTGGACAGTTCGGTCAATTTTCTCCCCTTTATCAGGCGCGCGCGAGTGTGATCGCGTCGCGATTCCCACCCGCAATGGATTGGAGTGCGGTTATTGATGTCTGCGACACAATTCTCAGATGGGCGTGAGGACGAATCGGTCCTGATCGTCAACGACTTGCCCGACCAACTCATGCTAATGGGCGGGCTCCTCCGTAAAGCGGGCTATTGTGTCTTCACCGCGGAAGATGGTCTCGAAGCCTTCAGTCTGGCCAAGCAAAAACGACCTGATTTGGTGATTAGCGACGTATGCATGCCGCAAGTAAACGGCTTGGATTTTTGCCGGTTGCTCCGTGCCGATAGTCAGCTTCGCTCGGTGCCTATTCTATTGGTGAGCGCTCTAGAGAACGATACGGCAAGTGTGGTGGAAGGACTTCGCGCCGGCGCAGATGATTATCTGGAGATTCCCTTTGACGCCACGCGGCTTGTGGCAAAGGTGGCCCGGTTGCTAGAGCGGTCACGCCTGGAAGCTAACTACCGGAACGTGGTCGAACAGGCCACCGATCTGATTTTTACCCTCGATCTGTCCGGACGATTAACCAGCATGAATATTGCCGGCGCGAGGTTTCTGGGTCGGGAGTCGCAAGACCTTCTTGGAGAGTCGTTTTCTTCGGTCTTTGGTTTCCTGGGTCTTGACCCCAATAGCAATGGTTTCGCAAACGGTTTTAATTCTTGTGAAGCGGGCAACGAGGTTAGACATCAATTCATAGCCAAAACGGCGTCGGGAAATGAACGGTGGCTTGACCTCACTATATCGCCCATTCGGGGCAGGATGGACGAAATTGTAGGTTTTCGTGGTTTAGCCCGTGACATCACAGAGCGCAAGCAAGTTGAATTAGCACTTCGGGATTCAGAAGAGCGCTATCGCTTGCTTTTCGAGTCAACACCACAACCAATTTGGGTCTACGATGAGGAATCTTATCGATTTCTGACCGTGAACGAGGCGGCTACCCACACGTACGGTTACACCCGAGAAGAGTTCCTTTCGATGACGATTGATGACATTCGAGCAGAGGAACACACAGGCTCTTTGATGAACATGAGTGACGATCCGGACGCGCAAGTCATGTTCAGTTCATGGCAACATCGTACTAAGGACAACAAAACTATTTATGTTGAGATAACCTCACACCCTGTGGTTTTTGACGGAAAGAATAGTACGCTCGTTATCGTTAATGACGTTAGCGAAAGAAAGCTCCTGGATCAGGAGCAGCAGCGCATGCACACTTCATTGCAAGAATCAGCTATGGAGTGGAGGCAGACGTTTGATGCAATCGATTTCCCTGTCTTGATTGTAGACCTTGAAGGACGGATCAGGCGTTCCAATTACTCCGCTGAGCACATTGTGGGAACCCCTGCGGAAGAGATTGTCGGCCAACGTGTTTCGGATCTGGGTGAAATTCAACCGTGGAAGAAAGCTGGCGAATTGATCGAAATTCTGCGTCAGACCAACTCTACAGTTTCAGAAGAGGTAAAGGACGAAACAACTGGAAGAACGTGGTCGATTGCACTCTTCTTTGTAAGTGAATTTGGATCCTTTGGTGAGCGGTCAATACTAATTGCTCAGGACATCACCAAGCGAACTGAACTTGAAGCTTCACTGCGGCAGAGCAAAATGATGTCATTGCTCGGATCGGTAGTCGCCGGCGTAGCTCACGAAGTAAGAAATCCACTTTTCGGAATTTCCTCCATTCTGGATGCCTTTGAAACACGGTTTAGCGATCGCACGGAGTATTGTCGCTACACAAATGTCCTACGCGACGAAATCGGACGGCTGACGTTGCTGATGGAAGAGTTGCTTGAATACGGTAAACCCTTTCGTGGAGAAGTGTATCCAGTATCATTGGAGGAAATGATTACTAGATCCATTCGTGCGTGCGTTCCAGCGGCAAAGGCAGCCGACGTAACTGTTGTAAATAACGTCCGCGATTCATTACCGCGAATTATGGTGGATAGGCGTAGACTTTCGACCGTATTCATAAATCTCATCGACAACGCGATTCAGCATTCATCGTCTGGCGGTGTGGTCACGATTGAAGCTGATAAAGTCACTGAAGGCATGCAGGATTGGATCGAGTGTTCCGTCAAGGATTTCGGACCCGGAATTCAGCCCGAAAACTTATCCAAAATCTTTGAGCCTTTCTTTTCCACCCGCCGCGGTGGCTCAGGCCTGGGGCTCGCGATTGCTCAGAAAGCCATGGAAGAGCACGGTGGCAAACTGCGCGCTGCTAATAATCCTGAAGGCGGAGCTTGTATGATTGCAAGATTCCCACTGCCGAGCGGGGTGAACACGGATGGCTAGAAATCGAATCTTGCTTGTCGAAGATGAGCCAGCAGTCCGTTTCGGGATCCGTGAGTTTCTCGAGCTTCACGGCTATCAAATCGAAGAAGCTGAAACCTGCCAGGCTGCGCGGCACATTTTCAGCACTTCAAGGCCAGATATCGTCATCGCTGATTATATGTTGCCTGATGGCACCGCATTGGATTTGCTTCCCCGTCTAAAAGATATTGATTCAGAAATACCCTTGCTGGTTTTGACCGCTCACGGCTCCATTGACCTGGCAGTAAGAGCAATAAAAGAGGGAGCAGAACAGTTCCTAACCAAACCCATCGAATTGCCCACACTTCATGTGATTCTGCAACGACTACTTGAAAAACAGCGAAGCCATCATAAGCAATTGGCCAGCAAATCGCGTCAAGTGCGACAGACGATCGATCCTTTCATAGGAACCAGCGTTGCGATTCGTTCGCTTGCGGATCAGGCCAGAAAATTTCTGACAACTGAAAGTCCCGTTTTAATTCTTGGCGAAACGGGATCCGGTAAGGGAGTCCTTGCGCGTTGGCTGCATGACAACAGTCCCAGGGCCGAGGAAGCTTTCGTAGACCTGAACTGCGCTGGCTTTTCCAGAGAGCTTCTCGAAACAGAGCTTTTCGGCCATGAGAAGGGTGCTTTTACAAGTGCTACCGCGTCAAAACAGGGACTCTTTGAGGTGGCTCATCGGGGTACAATTTTTCTTGACGAGGTTGGTGATGTCGATCTTCAGATTCAACCAAGGCTTCTGAAGGTGCTTGAGGACAAGCGGTTTCGACGGGTAGGAGATGTTAGAGACCGCCAAGTTGACGTTCGTCTCATAGCCGCTACCCATCAAGACATAATGCAGCTGGTCCATGAGAAGAAGTTTCGGGATGATCTGTATTTTCGCATCAGTACCATCCCGCTTTCTTTTCCACCGCTTCGCGAGCGAATCGAAGATATTCCGGTCTTGGCCCAGTATCTCTTGAATAAAGTCTCTGCTGATTTGGGTCGAGGCGAAATCCAGCTCAATGACGATTCCGTCAAGGCTTTGCAGGCCTACCCCTGGCCCGGAAATGTTCGCGAGTTGCGCAACGTACTCGAGCGAGCGGTATTACTGAGTGACCAAAAGAGTATTGGTCTGAGGGATCTCAACTTCCACGGGCATGCCAATGTTGGAGCGGCATCCTTTGATACCCGGCTAACTCTACATCAACTCGAAAAGCAGCATATCCAAAGAGTTTTGCAGGAAGAGCGTGGACGAGTTGAAAAGGCCGCAAAGCGATTAGGCATCCCTCGTAGTTCTCTCTATCAGAAAATCAAGAAGCACCAAATTCCCGTGACCAAGCC
>WNGF01013261.1_pt1 | contig 10325 bp, 9 predicted proteins | sample 5400641 | NCBI WGS metagenome assembly WNGF01 (sample SAMN13153371, study PRJNA577476) | soil metagenome | isolation source: 80 cm soil or saprolite under grassland replicate 2 | place: USA:California | collected 2016-06-15
CGACGGTCGGATACTCCGGGCATGCCCTGGAGCGGGCGCTCGCGCGGCGGCATCCGTACGTCGGGCTGTCCTCGGGCACCGGCGGCCTGGCCCGCGGCGGCCGGCGGAACCTGGGCGTCCTGGACCCGGTCTGGGGCATGAGCGGCGGCCCGATGCTGCTGGAGATGTGCCGCCGGGACCGCGTCGTGCCCGTCGTGTCCGCGGTCGTCCGGCACTCGTTCGGCGACTCCAGCTTTTTCACCGGCCTGTCCGACTTCGTGATCCAGCTACGCGGCACCTCGATGGCGCTGACCGGGCCCCGCGTGCTGGCCATCGGCACCAGCGAGCGGGTGACCATGGAGGAGCTGGGCGGGGTCGACGTACACCGGCACAACGGGCAGGCCGACGTGATCGCCGAGACCCTGGACGAGGTCTACGCGGCGATCCGGCGGATCCTGTCGTTCCTGCCCTCGTGCGCCGGGGCGCCGCTGCCGGTCCGTGACCCGGAGCCTCCGGCCGGACCGGTGAGCCCGGGGCAGCCGATGCGGGCGCTCATCGATGGCCTGTGCGACCGGGGGTCGTTCCTCGAGCTCAAGCGCGACTTCGCGCCCAGCCTGATGACCGGCCTGGCCCGGCTGGACGGCTACCCGTTCGGCCTGGTGGCCAGCGAGCCGGCCGTCGACGACGGCGCCTGGTCCGCCGACGCGTGCCTGAAGGCGACCAGGCTGGTGAGCAACTGCGACGCGTTCGGCCTGCCGGTCGTGTTCCTGGTGGACTCACCCGGACCGCGCGACGAACACCCGGCGGCCGTCTCCCGCGCGATGATGCTCGCCCAGGCGGTCCAGCTGGCCGAGGTGCCCACGTGCTGGGTGGTCACCGGGCGGGCGCGCGGCACCGGCCTGCTCATCACCGGTTCCGCCCGGGTCGCCACCGACCTGGTGGTCGCCTGGCCCGGCGCCCGGGCCGGCTACTACGACGACACCGGGTCAGCCGCCGACGCCGGCGACTGGGCGCCCGACGGCGCGGTCAGCCCCGCCGGCACCCGCCGCGTCCTAACGGCCCACCTGCGCGCCGTCCTCGGCCCCTCGCCGGTCAGCCGGCCAGGGAAGACGCTGCGTACCTGGCCCGCGGGCTTCTGAGCGCGCACCTGCCTGCCCGATTGATCTGCCAGGCAGCGCGGTGACGTAACCCCACAGGATGTCAGCTGGCCGCGTAGAGAATGTCGTACGGGCCCTGTTTCAGCGTGCACTCCCTCAGCCCGGAGCTGGGGAAGCCGTTGTGCACCGACGAGGTCGTGGTCCAGTTCAGTTTCAGGCCAGCGACGTTCGTCGGAACGCTGGACGCGGCGCTGAGCGCGACCGCTAGCTTGGTCCCGTCAAGGGAGTTGGCCGTCTCGATCGCCGACTTGATCGCGAGCAGGTTGAAGTAGCCGGTCAGCACCCCGGAAGTCTGCGGGTTGAGCCCGATCTTGGCCTTGGACGCGTTGAGCAGCGCCTTGTTCTCGGGGGTCAGCAGCGTGGACGTCGGCTGCCCCGGCGTGTAGGAGATGACGCAGCCGTCGACCGTTCCCGCCGGGACCTGGGACGCGGTGACGCCGAAGTCGTTCAGGCCGCCCCAGCCGACGATCTTGGGCGCCCATCCGATCTGCTTGAGTCCGGAGACCATGGCCGGAACGCCGGTGAACCCGGTCGGGAACAGCGTCTGGATCCCGGCCTGCTTGGCCTGGGTCAGCGGAGTGGTCAGGTCGATCGCGGTCGGCGAGTACGTGATGGTCTTGACGAACGTCAGCCCGGCCGCCTTGACATCCGCTTCGGCGTCGGCCGCCAGCTCGGTGCTGAACGAGGTCCCGTCGGACAAGATTCCGATGTTGTTATCACCGTGGGACTTGGCCCAGTTCACCATCAGCTGGGCATACTGGGCGTTCGACGGGAGGGTGCTGTACGCGGTCGGGTTCTGCTTGGCGTTGAACAGGGCGTAGGCACCGTCCCCGTTGATCACCAGGACGTGCTGCTGCATCAGGTACGGCTGGATCTGGTCCTGCGCCGAGGAAAACGAGTCGTTCACGACGATCACGTTCCCCTGGGAGACGAGCTGGCGGGCGATGCTCAGCGACGTCGCCGGGTCTCCTTTGTCGTTATAGTTCGACAGCGCGAACTGGTGGCCGCACACGCTGTCATGAGCGTTGAAGTAGTTGACCTCGATGGTGGACTCGAACTCCGTCAACGTCCCCGCCGACGCGGTCGGACCGCTCAGCGGCTCGATGTTCGCGATCTTGATGGGTCCAGCCGGGATGTTCGAGCACAGACCCGAGCCTCCGCCCGACGTGGTCCCGCCTGACGAGCTGCTTGACGAACCGCTTGAGCTGCACGCCGCCAGCCCCAGCGCGAGCACCGTCCCGACCGCGATGGGTCGGAACCCGTGGCGGAAACTAGCCATTCCCATGTGCCGTTCCTTTCCCGGCTATTTCAAAAATTTTGCCTTTACCTTAGCGTTCCGCGCTCAATCCGCAGATGAGTTTCGAAGAGTATCCAACTTATTGTTTTATAACAATTTAAGCGTAACGTCACCATGCAGAACCGCTCACCGCCGCAGGCAAGCGGGCCGGGGAATTCGGCCTGGGCTGACCCCAGTCAGGCCTCCCGCTGCGCGCGGGCGGTCGGCGTCAGCACGTCGCCGACCGCCTCGGCCAGGAGTTTCATCTCGTAGATCACCAGGTCCGTGTCGCACTCCAGCGCGGCCAGGACGGCCAGGCTCGACCCGTCGCTGATGGCCATGACGAACATCAGCCCGCCTTCCATCTCCACCAGGGCGTGGGTGGGCTGGCCCGCCTCGAACAGCCGCGCCGCGCCCTGAATCAGGCTGGTCAGCCCCGAGGTGATGGCCGCGAGCTGCCCGGCGAAACCGGCGGGGATGTGCTCCGAGAGCGCGAGCGGCACGCCGTCCGCGGACACCACGGCCGCGTGCGCGACGTGCGCGACCCGCTCGGTGAAGTCGGTGACGAGCCAGTTCAGGTCCTGGCGGTATGCGTAACTCACCGATTCGGCTCCCTGGGGAAGAGTCGGTCTGGCCCGTGGCGCGGCGCATCCCGCGCTGGAATCCGCTCAGGCGGTTGCGGGCCACGTCGGGCGACCGCGGCGACCGCGGCGACCGCGGCGTGGCCGGGGCCTGTGCGTCGTGCCCGGGTCCCGGGCGGCCCGTGGCGCCGCTGTCGGCCGGGCGGCCGCCGCCCGCAGAACCCGGAATGAGGTTCGCTAGCGGAACGCGGATGGGCAGCCCGGCGGCGGTCAGGTCGCCGCGGGTCGGCTCCGCGATGATCTGGGCGGCATGCTTGTCGGCCGCCCACCCGTCGGTCCCGGACGCGGCGGCGGAGGGGCCGGGCCCGTCGTGCCGCACGGTCGGCTGCGCCGCGGCCGGACCCGCAGCGGACGACGAGCGGCTGCGGAACCAGTTCGACGTCGCCGCGCTGGCACTGGCCGGCACGGTCTCGCGTGGCCCGGTGCCTGCGTGCCCGGGTGCGATGGCATCGCGCTGCTGGCCTGCGGGCCGGGCTTCCGGGACCGGGCGCGTGGGCATGTCCGTGGTCCGGCGGCCCGGGAAGCCGGACTGGGCGGCGAACGTCCGCGACCGCGCTCCGTAGAGGCCGGCCCCCCGCTCGGTGACGCTGTCCGGCAGCCAGACCAGCGCGGTAAGCCCGTGCGGTGACCGGGGACGCAGCCGGACTCGCACCCCGTGCCTGTCGGCCAGGCGGGCCACGGCGAACAGGCCCATGTGCCGGGACACCGAGACGTCCATAACCGGCTGGTTGTCCAGGCGCAAGTTCATCTCCGCCAGCCGGGCCTCGGGAATGCCGACCCCGCTGTCGCTGACCTCGATCAGCACGCCGCCGCTGGTCAGGGCCTGGGCGGTCACGTGCACCGGGGTGTCCTTGGCGGAGAAGGTCGTGGCGTTCTCGAGTACCTCGGCCAGCAGGTGCACCACGTCGGAGACCGCCTGCCCGGTGAGCGCGATGCCCGGCGGGGTCTTCAGCGCCACCCGGCTGTACTGCTCGATCTCCGACACCGCGGCCCGGGCCACGTCGGCCAGCGGCACCGGCTCGCTCCACTTGCGCGACCTCTCGTGCCCGGCCAGCAGGAGCAGGTTCTCTGAGTTGCGGCGCATGCGGGTGACCAGGTGGTCCATCGCGAACAGGCTGGACAGCCGATCGGGGTCACCCTCGTTCTGCTCCAGGGAGTCGATCATCCGCACCAGGCGCTCGATCAGGGACTGGCTGCGCCGGGACAGGTTGACGAACATCGCGTTGAAGCTGTTCCGCAGCATGGCCTCGTTGCTGGCCAGCCGTACCGCCTCGGAGTGGACCTGGTCGAACGCCCGGGCAACCTGGCCGATCTCGTCGGTGGACAGCACGTCGATCGGCGCCACCTCCAAGCTGGTGGGCGGATCCTGGGCCTCGCCCAGCAGCCGTACCCGCTCCGGCAGTTCCACCGTGGCGATATTCAGCGCGCCTTCCCGCAGCCTGCGCAGCGGCCCGACCAGGGACCGGGCCACGGCCGCCGTCGCGATTAGCACCAAGAGCAGGATGATCGCGGTCACGATGGCAGTGAACAGCGCGGACCTTTTCGCGCCGCTCTGCAGCAACTGAGCCCGCGCGACGATGTTCCTGGCCACGTCCAGCTCGACCTGCTGCATGCCGTCGACCGTGCCGGACTGGGCCGATACTGATCTAAATATCTTCAATTGTCGAAGTTACTGTCCCGTTCATACCACCCGGTCCAAGCCGACGTCGACAAGCGCGCTCCTAGCGGGCCGTCCAGCCGCCGTCGACCACGACCGTCTGGCCGGTCATGTACTGGCCGGCGTCGCCGACTAGCCACAGGATCACGCCGGCGTAGTCGTCCACAGTTCCCGCGCGGGGGAGGGGCGTGTTGCGCCGCAGCCAGGCCAGGGAGCGCTCGTCGGTGTACATGACATCGGTGAGCTCGCTGCGGAAGAAACCAGGGGCGACCGTGTTCACCCGGATGCCGTGCCGCGCCCACTGCACGGCCAGCTCGGCGGTCAGCCCGGACAGCCCCAGCTTGCTGGCGGCGTAGGAGGCCTGCGGTATGCCGGGGACGCCGACGTGGCCGCTGATCGACGACACATTGACGATGGACCCTCGCCCGGCCGCCAGCATGTGCGGGAAGACCTCCTGGGCCAGCCGGAACGGCGCGATGAGGTTGAGGTCGAGCGTCTGGCGGATCGCTTCGAGCGGTTCGTGCTCTGCCCGCTCCCGGGTGAACATACTGCCGGCCACGTTGACCAGGATCTCCGGGCCGCCGATCCCGGCGGCGACCCGCGCGACCGTGTCACCGATCTGCGTCAGGTCGAGCAGATCGCAGCCGACGGCCAGCCCGCCGATCTCATCGGCCAGCTTGACCAGGCGGTCCTGGCGGCGGGCCACCACGGCCACCCGGGCCCCGGCCGAGGCGAGCGCACGCGCCAGTCCCTCGCCCAGGCCCGATGACGCCCCGGTGACCAGGGCTACCCGGCCGCCGAGGTCAAACCGCCGCAACACCTCGGGGATGCCGGTGCCGGCTGGGGCCTCCATCGATCACCACCCCGTAGGCGCGCCGGCCAGGAACGCGTGCCGGCCGTACGATACGGTCACGATGTCGGCCTCGAAGCGGCTCAGCACCACTGCCTGGGTCGCGGCGAGATGAGCGCGAGACATCCGCTCGGCTTCTGCGGCGTGTCCGGCCGCGATCTCGTCGGCGATCCGGCGGTGAGCCGTGACCGCGCTGGCCGCTTCGGCGGGCGAGGGGTACTCACCGCGCTCGGTCATCGCCTCGGCCCAGGTCTGTTCCTGCGCTGACCACAACGCCACGAGGCTTCCCACCACATGGCGGACCGTCGCGACCGTGGTGTAGGCGACGAGCAGATCGTGGAATGCGCGCGCGGCCCGGGTGAATGCCGCGCCGTCCTCGGTCAGCCCGGCCGTGACCGCGATGCTCGCCTCCAGCGCCGGGATGACTGTCTCGGCGCGGTCGGGCCGCCTGGCGCACTCTGCGGCGCACATCGGCTCCAGCATGCGCAGGCCGGCGGCCAGGTCCCCCAGCGTGACCCGCCGGGCCTGAAAGGCCAGGCCGAGGTGGTAGGCCGCCGCCGACTCGTCGGGGCGATGTACCTCGGCACCGCCCACGTTGCCGCGCCGCACGGTCACCAGGCCTTCGGTCTCCAGGATCCTGATGGCCTCCCTGACCGATGGGTGACTGACGCCGAACTCGCTGACGAGCTGGTCCTGCGTGGGGAGCCGGTAATCGCCGTCTCCGGCGAGGATGCGGGCGCGCAGCTCGGCCGCGACCGCCTCGGCGATCCTGTGCTGCCTGACGCGGCTGCGGCCGGGGGGCGTCACGCGGTCGCAGCCGGGCTGGGGACATGAGCCATAGCCGCATCATAATCGGCGAATGTGTATCCTCGCTAGTATAGCAATCCTTATAAGGATGACGCTATTGTGACGTGGTGGATTTCAGCATGAGCGAGGCCGAGGCGGCGCTGCGGGCCGAGTTGCGCCAGCTTGTCGCCCAGCATGTGCCGCCGGATTTCCTCGGTGCGTTCACCGACGACCCCGCCGACCTGGCGGTCGCCCAGCGGTTCTGCCGTGTCCTGGCCGAACGCGGACTGCTGTGTGCGGCCTGGCCCGAGCGCTTCGGCGGTCACGATGCCTCGCCGTGGGAGCAGACCGTGGTCCGCGAGGAGATGTGGGCGCATCACGAGCCCAGAGGCGCGCAGTACATGGGGGTCAACTGGGTGGGCCCGGTCATCATGCGCCACGGCACCCCGGAACAGCAGCGGCGGCACCTGCCGCCGATCGCGCGCGGCGAGGTGATCTGGTGCCAGGGTTTCAGCGAGCCCGGCGCCGGCTCGGACCTGGCGTCGCTGCGCACCGCGGCCCGGCGCGACGGCGACGGGTGGACGGTAACCGGGCAGAAAATCTGGACCTCATACGCCACGCTGGCGCAGTGGTGTTTCCTGCTGGCCCGGACCTCGCGGGGCGAGAAGAAGCAGCATGGGATCACGGTCTTCCTGGTGCCCATGTCCGCCGCGGGAATCGAGGTCCGCCCGATCCGCGCCATGATCGGCCCGCATCATCTCAATGAGGTGTTCTTCGACGGGCTGCGGGTGACCGAGGGCAACGTGCTCGGCCAGGTGGACCAGGGCTGGCGACTGGTTCAGGAGGTGCTGGCCTACGAGCGGGTGGGGATCGCCCGGTACGCGCGCTGTGAGCTGCTGCTCCAGGCCGCGCCCGCCGTTCTCGGCGACCGCTGGGATGCGCTCCCGGCCGAGCTCGGGGGCCGGTGGGCGCGGGCGCTCACGCAATGCCGGCGGGCCAGGCTGCTTGCCTACCGGGTGGTGGCGCTGCACAGCGCGGGGAAGGTGACCCCCAATGATTCCGCTGCCTACCGGATCGCGGTCACCAGGCTCGACCAGGATAGTGCCGAGGTGCTGATGGAGATCGTCGCGCACGTGCCGGGGGCCGGCGAGCGGGTTCGCAGGTTCCGGCTGGAAGTGGAGGACCACTGGCGATACTCGCAGGCCTCCACGGTGGCATCGGGAAGCAGTGAGATACAGCGGATGCTGCTGGCCCGGGCACTGCTGGCCCCCGGAATTCCGCAGTGAACATCGAGCTGAGCGCAGAGGCGGCCGAGTTCGGGCGGCTGGGCCTGCGGGCGCTGGGGGAAGCGGGCGGCGACCAGCTCGTCGTGCTGGCCGAGGACGAGCCAGGACGCCGGGAGAGCATGGTGGCGCCGGTCCTGGGCGAGCTCGGGGCATGGGCGCTCGATCCTCGCGGCGACGCCGGCGAACTGGAGGCGGCGGCCGCCTTGTGCCGCAGCGTCGGCTACTGGGCCGCCCCCTATCCGGTCGCCGAGCGGCTCGCGCGCCCACCCGACCTGCCCGTGGACGGGCTGGTGGTAGTCCCGGTCGGCGCTGGCGCTGGCCCGTACGGTGCCGTGGCCGGGCTCACCCTGCGCTGGGCCGCGGTGACGCTGGCCGGCCGCCGTAGCCTGGCCGTGGCCCGGCCGTCGGCCGCGCCCGCACGGGAGTCGGCCTTCGTCGCCGCGCTCGACCTGACGCCCATCGACGGCGTCGGCAGTGTCGCGGACGCTGCGCTGGGGCTGGTCCTGCCCTGCTGGACGCTGCTCGGCATGCTGGATCGCGCGATCAGCCTGGCCCGGGCGCACGTGCTCGTCCGTGAGCAGTTCGGCACGCCGCTCGCTTCCCTCCAGGGCGTGCAGTTCCAGCTCGCCGACGCCGAAGTGGAACGCAGCGGGGTGGAGATGCTGGCCAAGTACGGCCTGTGGAGCCTTCAGGTCGGCAACCCCGAAGCGCTCGACGACGCGCTCGCGTTGCGGCTGGCCGCGATCGAAGCGGCGGAGGTCGTGTTCCGCGTCGCGCACCAGTTGCACGGCGCCATGGGCTTCTGCGACGAGGCGCCCCTGTCATGGCTGTCTCGCTACAGCCAGCCGCTGCGGCGGCTGCCGCTCGGCCGGTCCGCGACGCTCGACGTGCTGACCGCCCGCCTCGGCCGTCGCGGCCTCACCGGCCTGTTCAGCGAACCGAATGGGACAAGCAATGAAATATGACCTTCCGGAGGAGCTGACCGTCGAGGGCGACGGGCCGGTCCGTACCGTCATCATGAACCGCCCCGCCGAAATGAACGCAGTCGACGCGGCGCTGCACCGTGCTCTCGCCTTCGTGTGGCCGCAACTCGCCGCGGACCAGGCGGCCAGGGTGGTGATCCTCACCGGCGCCGGGCAGGCTTTCTCCGCCGGCGGTGACCTCGACTGGATCACCTCGTTCCTCGAGGATCCGGTCGCCAGGGACGACAGCCTCCGTGAGGGCGCGCGGATCATCGACGAGATGCTCCGGTTCCTCCGCATGTCTCTGTTGGCCTGGTCGCGGGAGACGGCGGCGCCGCATTCTGGCCGCTCCTTACCCTGACGCTGCGGTCGCGCGAGTATCTGTACACCGGCGCTCGCATTCCCGCGGGCACGGCCGTCGAGCTTGGCCTGGCCACCCGCACCACCGCACCGGAGGACCTGCTGCCCGAGGCCCGCAAGCTCGCCGAACGGCTAGCGGCGCAGTCACCGGAGGCGCTCCGTGGCACCAAGCGTGTGCTGAACATGCATCTGTCGCGGGCGCTGAGCGGCGCGGTGCAGGCCGGCTTCGCAGCCGAGGCCGCCACCATGCAGTCAGCCGAGCACCGCCAGCGGCTGCTCGCCCTGCGCCGGAAGACCCGGTCCTGACGCCAAGCGACCTCGCCGGCGGTCAAGATGCCGTGATTCCCTGGCTGGTCAGGTCCTCTCCGTCCGCATCCAGCCGGGGCGGCGTGCCCGGTCCGGAACCGGGCCGCACCCCGATCGGTCCCAGGCTGGCGTTCACCGCCGGCCGCCGCCGCTCGGCGATGCGCTCCCAGGTCCCGGCCAGGCCGCGCGGCACGATCAGGGCCATGATCACGAAGATCACGGCGAAGGTCACCGGCGCGGCTCCCGGCTTGCCGCCGGACAGGTCCGAGACCTCCTGCGACAGGTAGGTGATCAGCAGCGAGCCCGCCAGCGCTCCCCATGGCCGGGCCGCGCCGCCGACCAGGGCCACGGTGATGAACTGGAACAGGGCCGTGGCCCCGAGGAACGTGTCCGGCGAGGTCAGCAGGTTGTACTGGGCGAACACCACGCCGGCGGGAGCGGCCAGCATCGCGGCGATCAGGAACACGATGAGCCTGATCCGCGCGTTCGCCACGCCGACCGACTCGCCCGTCTCGGGGGCGTCCTTGATCGCCGTCACGAAGAGCCCGAAGCGGCTCTGCCTCCACCACATCCAGAAGCCGATGAACAGCACGTTCATCACCAGCAGGATGCGGACGAAGGCGCTGCCGTTGTCGAACTGCATGGCGCTGAACGTGATGTGCGCGGGGGTCTTGGCGTAGAGCCCGACGGCGCCGCCGAGCGGCTTGATCGCGATGAGCAGCGGGGTGGCCGCCTCGGCCACGATCAGCGTCACCAGCGCCGTCAGCACCGCCCCGCCGCCGATCCGGGTCGCCACCAGGGCGATCGGCAGGGCCAGGATCGCGGCGAGCACCGGCGCGATGAGCAAGGACAGCCACGGCGAGACGCCATAGGTGTTGTACAGGTAGATGCTGGTATAGCCGCCGACGGCGACGAACACCGGCTGCGCCAGCGAGAAGATGCCGAGCGACCCGTAGAGGAAGTTGAACGACAGGCCGCCGATCGCGTAGTACAACGCCAGCACCAGGATGGTGACGGTGGTCGCGTTCACCGCCCCGGCCACGAACCAGCCGGCGATCAGCAGCA
>WNGF01010656.1_pt1 | contig 10322 bp, 10 predicted proteins | sample 5400641 | NCBI WGS metagenome assembly WNGF01 (sample SAMN13153371, study PRJNA577476) | soil metagenome | isolation source: 80 cm soil or saprolite under grassland replicate 2 | place: USA:California | collected 2016-06-15
CCGGTATCTTCCGCGGCCTTCTGGACGCGCGGGCGCGGACGGTCACCACGGGCATGGAGCTCGCCGCGGCCTCGGCGCTCGCGGACACCGTGCCCGCGCGCCTTCGATCCGCCGAATACATCCTCCCATCGGTCTTCGACCGGCGCGTCGTCCCGGCGATCGCGCGCGCCGTCGCGACCGCCGCTCGCGCCGATGGCGTCGCCCGCCGCGGCCGCATGCAGACCACGTCGCGGCCGGCGCCCGTCGCGGTCTGAGCCGCGACCCGCGCGCCCGGCACCGGCGCCGCGGGTGCAGCGCTCAGGTCGCATGGAACGCCGACATACGTCCGCGTCGGGGTCGACCAGACTCCGAGCGACCCTGAGCGGGGAACCTAGCGACCCTTCCAGACCGGCGGCCGCTTCTCCAGAAAAGCGTTCACGCCCTCGCGGAAATCCTCGGAGCCGTATGCGAGCGCGACGAGGTCCTCGCCCGCGCCGAGGCGTTCGCGCTCCGCCTCCAGGATGCGGAGCACCGCGAGCTTCGTCGCGCGGATGGTGAGCGGCGCGTTCGCCGCGATCCGCTGCGCCAGCGCCATCGTGTGTGCCTCGATCCGGTCGAGCGGGACGACCTCGTTGAACGCGCCCGCGGCGAGCGCCTGGGCCGCCGTGGCGAGGTCTCCGGTGAAGAGCAGCTGCTTCGTGAGCGCGGGGCCGAGCACCTGCGTCATCCGAGCGACGTTGCGAAGCGACAGCGTGTTGCCGACTGTGCGCGCGATGGGCACCCCGAACCGCGCGTTGTCCGCCGCGATCCGGATGTCGCAGGCGAGGGCGAGCGCCGCTCCCCCGCCGGCCGCGACGCCCCGGATCAGCGCGATCGTCGCCTGCGGTAGCCGCTCGACGCCGCCGATCCCGCGCTCGATGTGCCGCTCGTAGGCGAGCGCGTCCTCCGCGCTCCGGATCTCGCCGACCTTCCGGATGTCGCTGCCCGACACGAAGGCCGCGTCACCGCGGCCCTGGAAGACGACGACCCGCAGGGTCCCGTCGTCGGCGAGCTCGGCACAAAGGCTCGTGAGCTCGGCATACATCTCCTGGGTGAACGCGTTGCGTGCCTCCGGCCGGTCGAACGTGACCCACGCGATCGCGTCGCGGCGCTCCCAGCCGATCCGCTCGCTCATCAGGTGTCACGCGCGGGCGTGCTCAGGGCGACCCCATCGGCCACGAGGGACGCGATGTCGGCCGCCTCGAGCCCCGCCTCGGCGAGCACCTCGCGGGTGTGCTCGCCGAGCAGGGGTGCCGCGCGCCGCATCGCGGGCGGGGTGAGCGAGAGGTGGAGCGGCGAGCCGATCGCGCGTACCGGCCCGGCGAGCGGATGGGGCAGGTCGACGAACAGCCCGCGTTCGCGCAGGTGCGGGTCGGCGAACACCGCCGCGAGGTCGTTGATCCGCCCGCACGGCACGCCGGCCTCGGTCAGCACCCGCAGCCACTCCTCGGTCGGCCGCGTCGTCGTCACCGCCTCGATGATGGCCGCCAGCTCGGCGGCGCGCTCGTGACGGGCCGTCGCGTCGATCCATTTCGGATCCTCCGTCAGGCGCTCGAGGCCGGTCGCCGCGCAGAACGAGCGCCACACCGGCGGGCTCGTGGCCCCGATCGCGATATGACCGTCGGCGGTCCGGACGGCCTGATATGGCGCGGTCACCCGGTGCGCGGACCCGAGCGGGCCGGGGACCTCACCGGTCGTGAGGTACACGCCGGATTCCCAGATCGCGAGCGAGACGCCGCTCTCGAACAGCGAGAGATCGATGAGCTGCCCACGTCCGGTGTCGCGTCGCGCGAGCAGCGCGCTCACGATCGCGAAGGCGCCGTACAGCGCCGAGGCGAGGTCCGCGATCGGCACGCCGACCTTCACCGGCGGCCGCCCGGGCTCACCGGTGACGCTCATCAGCCCGCTCTCCGCCTGCAGGATGAGATCGAGGCCCGCGCGGTCGCGGTACGGCCCGGTCCGGCCGTAGCCGGTGATCGAGCAGTACACGAGATCCGGTCGCATCGCGGCGAGCGCCTCGTAGCCCAGGCCCAGTGCGTCGAGCGTTCCGGGCCGGAGATTCTCGATGATCACGTCGGCGCGCGCGGCGAGCGCGCGGAACGCGGCCTGTCCACGGGCCGCCTTCAGGTCGAGCGCCAGGCTCCGCTTGTTGCGATCGAGCCGCAGGAAGCCGGCGCCGTCCGGGCTCCCCGCGGCGAACGGCCCGAGTGAGCGGCTGTAGTCGCCGCCGGCGGGGGATTCGACCTTGACCACGTCGGCGCCGAGATCGGCGAGCAGGGTGCCCGCGTACGGGCCGGCCATGTAGTTGCCGAGCTCGAGGACCCGGATCCCCTCAAGCGCGCCGGGCGCCACGGATCACCTCGTCGTAGAACGCGAGCAGCTGGTCGGTCACGTGCGACCAGTCGAACTCCCGCGCGCGTTTGGCCCCGGCGGCGCCGAGGCGCGACCGCAGCTCCGGCTCGGTGATGAGCCGGTCCAGCGCCCCGCACAGCGCGTCGACGTCGCGCGGCTCGACGAGCAGGCCCGACACGTTGCGCTGCACGACCCGCTTGTAGCCGTGGATGTCACTCACGACGGTCGGCGTCCCCGCGGCCATCGCCTCGAGGAGCACGATGCCGAACGACTCGCGGCCGGTCGATGGCGCGCAGAAGATGTCCGCGGTCTTGTAGAAGCGGGCCTTGTCGACCTCGCTCACCGCGCCCGCGAACAGCACGTCGCGCACGTCGTTGCGGCGAACGAAGCGCCGCAGCTCGCCGAGCTCCACGCCGCGACCGCAGACGATGAGCCGGGTCGCCGGATGGCGCAGCTTCAGCTTCTGATATGCGCGGACGAGGTAGAGCGCGCCCTTGCGGGGCTCGAGCCGGCCGACGAAGAGGATGTTGGTCATCCCGTCCCGGAACTCGGGGAACGGCTTGGCGTTCGCGAAGAAGTCCGCGTCGACGCCATTCGGGATGATGCGGTAGTCGCCGGGGAAGTAGCGCGAGATGAAATGGCGCGCCGCGCTCGAGACCGCGATCCGTCCGTCGAGCTTGGCCATGTAGCGGTCGGCGATCGGGCGGAACGCCCAGTACCCGAAGGAGAACCCGCCGAACGCGTGAAAGGTCGCGACCTGGGGGCAGGACTTCCGGTCGAGGATCTGGGCGGAGAGCAACGGCACGAGCGGCTCGTGGTGATGGATGATGTCGAACCGCTCGCGCGCGAGCATCTTCGTGACCAGGAATTCGAGCCGGGCCGAGAGCGTGATCCGGCCGACGCTCCCGTTGTACGGGACCGCGATCGCTCGACCGATCTGGATGACGTCCTGCGCCCGCGGATCGTCGCCCCACGGGGCCGTGATGATCCGAACCTCGTGGCCGCGATCGCGCATGTGCTCGTACGTCTCGCGGATGTGCTCGTTCGCGCCGCCCGGGCGCGGATAGGCGTACGGGCTGACGATCCCGATCTTCACGCCTGCCGCCGCATGCGTCGCGTCGCCCGCTTCAACGGATCTCGGACCATCGACCGCCATTGCTGGCGGGCCGCACCGTCGAGGTGCTCGCGCAGCGTCCAGGCACGGCCTTCCGCCCGGGTCGTCCGCGCGCGGATCGCGCGACGCAGGGCGCGGCCGTCGCGGCCGGGGAACTCGGTCCACGCCGTGCCCACGAGCGCCGCGTGATGGGCGTCGCTCGAGCCGGTCTCGGCGACGCGGAGGACGTGCCGATTCAGCCACTCGGCGCGGGCCATGCGCACGCGTCCGGCGTAGCTCGGGTTGCGCAGCTCGATCCCGTCGACGAAGCACTCGGCCTCGCCCCGTGCCGCCAGCGATCGCAGCGCCCGCTCCCCGATCGAGAACGTGAGGTAGGAGAGCGGGTGCGGGATCACCGCGATCCCTCCGGCGCGATGGATGGCGACGATCGTCTCCGCGAGCGGGCGGAACATCGCGATCTCGGTCTCCACGAAGAGCGCGAGCAGGTGACCGGACCGGGTCGTGACCTCGATGCCGGTGACCACCTCGACCGGGCTCCCACGCCGCGCCGCGATGTCACGCGCGTTGAACGACCCGCGCACGTCGTCGTGATCCGTGAGCGCCATCACGTCGAGCCCGACCCGTTCGGCTGCCGCGACGAGCTCCTCGGGCGAGGCCAGCCCGTCGCCGAGATCGGAGTGGATCTGGAGATCGGCCCTGCCCACGAGGTCGCCCTCAGCGGTCCCAGACCGGCTCGAACACCGACCACTGGTCGGGCACCGCACGGATCTGGCGTTCGAGGATCGCCGCGAAGCGCCGGACCCCGTCGCGGATGTCGGCGGCGTGGTCGTCGGTCCGGCGAAGGTGCAGCTCCGGCTCGAAGATCGCGCAGATCGTGCCGCCCTCGCGCCGCGCGAAGGCCGGGATCACCGGCGCGCCGGTCCGCAGCGCGAGCGCGACGTGCGCCGACGGCAGCAGCGCCTCGCGCCCGAAGAACGGGACGCGCTCGCCCACGCCGGTGACCGCGCGGTCGGCCAGGATGCCGAGCACGCCGCCCTGCCGGAGCACGCGCCGGATGCCCAGCGCCGAGTCGGTCTGCACGAAGCGGAGGCCCATCGCGGTGCGAGCCCGGTTGATCGCGCTCGCGAGCTCGCTCGTCTCGCGTTCGATCGGCAGCGTGGCCGGGTAACCGTTCAGGACGAGGACCTGCCCGCACACCGAGACCGGGCCGAGGTGCGCGCTCGCGATGATGACCCCGCGTCCGCGGGCGTGCGTGGCGACGAACTCATCCCATCCGATCACCCGGATCTCGCGCAGCACCTTCCCCGGGTCGAGCCGGGCCAGCCGGAAGATCTCGAGGTAGTGACGGACCTGCGCGATGAACGTCGCGCGGACCAGGCGCTCGCGGTCGCGACGTTCCGGCGCGATGACGCCGAGGTTCGCGCGGACGGCCGCCCGCGCGCCCGGGGAGAGCCGGTACGCGAGCGTCCCCGCGACCGTCGCGATCACGGCGTCGGCCGCGGCGGGGAGCAGCGGGATGGCCCGCTCGGCCGATCGAACGGCGATCGCGGCGAGCCGGCTCACGCGCCGGCGGCCGCCCGGCGCGGCCACATCGGCCGGAAGATGTACCACTGGTCGGGCCAGCGGCGCACGAAGTGCTCGAGCCCGCGGGCGATCGCCTCCGTCGCGTGCTGCACGTCCTCCGTCGCCTGCCGGGTCCGCTCGACGAAGATCGGAGGCAGCGCGATCCCGGTGAACGTGTTGTCGTGGCGCCGTACCACGGCGGCGACGACGATGGGCGCGCCGGAGACGCGGGCGAGGTTCGCCGCGACCGCCGGAAACGCGGTGGGCGTGCCGAAGAAGTCGGCCTCGACCGTGTCCAGCGCATGCGCTCGGGGACCGAGGTCCATCATCAGGCCGACCATCTCGTTGCGGCGCAACGCGCCGAGCACCTTCTTCGCCGCGCCCTCGGGCGCGAGCAGGGTGATGTTCTTGTGCGCGCGGTTGCCGACGAGCAGATCCATCAAGCGCTGGTTCTCGAGCTCGTCGGCGATGACGTTCAGGGGGATCTCGTCCGCGATCCGGGCGCCGCCGAGCTCGAAGTTGCCGAAGTGGATGGACACGAAGATCAGGCCTTTGCCCTTGGCCAGCGCGCCGCGGAGATGCTCCCAACCCTCGACCGTGACGAGCCGTTCGAAATCCGAGATGTCGAGGCGCGGGAAGCGCATGATCTCGACGACGTACTTGGCGAAGTTGCGGAACGACCGTCGGGCCACGCGTGCCACTTCGCGATCGGTCGACGGCCGCGCCAGGACGATGGCGAAGTTGTGCTTCGCGATCTCGCGCTTCGCGCGCCAGCCGAGGTAGGTGATCTCGCCGAGCAGCACGGCCACGGAGTAGAGGAGCCTCGCCGGCAGGCGCTGGGCGATCGTCGCCGAGACGCGCCAGCCCCAGTAACCGGTGCCGTGCACGAGGCGCGACAGCATCATGCGCCGCCCTTCAGCGTGTCGCTGTTGCGACCGGCGATGAAGTCCTCCACCAGCGTCCGAGCGCGATCGTCCGGGATCTGGCGGGGCGGAGACTTCATGAAATACGAGGCCGGCGCCACGATCGTGCCGCCTAACCCACGATCGAGCGCGAGCTTGCAGCAGCGGATCGCGTCGATCACGACGCCCGCACTGTTCGGCGAGTCCCAGACCTCGAGCTTCACCTCCGCGTTGAGCGGCACGTCGCCGAACGTCGTGCCCTCCATCCGGATGTAGCACCACTTGCGGTCGAGGAGCCAGGGCACGTAGTCGGACGGGCCGACGTGCACGTCGCGCTCATCCATCTCGTAGTCGAGCATGCTCGTCACGGCGTTCGTCTTGCTGATCTTCTTCGATTCGAGACGTTCCCGCTCCAGCATGTTGAGGAAGTCGGTGTTGCCACCGAAGTTCAGCTGGTACGTGCGGTCGAGCCGGACGCCTCGGTCCATGAAGAGGCGGGTCAGGACGCGATGGGTGATCGTCGCCCCGACCTGCGACTTGATGTCGTCGCCGATGATCGGCAGCTTCTTCGCCGAGAATCGCTTCTGCCAGTACGGCTCCCGTCCGATGAACACCGGCACGCAGTTGATGAACGCACAGCCCGCCTCGAGCACCTGCTCGACGTACCACTTGGTCGCCTCTTCACTGCCGACGGGAAGGTACGAGACCACGACGTCGACCCTGCGCTCGCGGAGGATCGCGACGATGTCGTCGGTCGGACCCTCCGCCTTCTTCACGACCGCCGAGACGTACTTGCCGATGCCGTCGTGGGTCATCCCGCGGGAGAGGCGCACGCCGGTCTTCGGCACGTCAGCGAACCGGAAGGTGTTGTTCGGCGCCTGGTAGATCGCGTCCGCGAGGTCCTTGCCGACCTTGTTCCGGTCCACGTCGAACGCCGCGACGAACTCGATGTCACGGATGTGGTAGCCGCCGAGCTCGACGTGCATGAGGCCCGGGATCTTGTCGCCCGGCTTGGCATTGCGGTAGTAGTGGACGCCCTGAACGAGCGAGCTCGCGCAGTTCCCCACGCCGATGATCGCGACGCGGATGGGTCGCCTGCGGGTGGCCGGGCGGCCGACCCGACGGCCCGCCGTCCTGGTCGGCGCGCGGCCGCGGCCGGCGGCCGCGGGCCTCGTCCGCTTCGTCGCTGTCGCCATCTGGTCCGTACCTTCTTTCTTATCTGGTCCCGAGCGCGCGGGCCACGAACGTGACCCGCTGCAGCAGGGTGATGGTCGCGAGGAGCGCCACCGCGACCACCGCGGCCACGAAGAGCGGCCGGAGACCGAACAGCCCCCAGCAACCGACGCCGACGAGCATCACCGTGAGCCGTGCCTCGCGCGGCGCGAGCCCGACGTCGGCCTTGATGCCGAGTGACTCGGCCTTGGCCCGGACGTACGACACGAGGAACGACGTCACGAGGCCGGCGAGCGCCGCCCAGAAGAGGAGCGGGTCGCCGGTCGTCGCTCCGAGCGCCGCGGCCGCGCAGGCGAGCGCCGCGTCGGACACGCGGTCGAGCGTGGAGTCCAGGAACCCACCGAAGGCCGTCCCCCCGCCGGCGGCGCGGGCGAGCTGTCCGTCGAGCGTGTCGGACAGCGCTCCCGCGAGCAGGACCAGGAGCGCCGGGAACGGCATCCCGAGCGCGAGCAGCACCGATCCAGCGAGCGTGAGCAGCGACCCGAGCATCGTCACCGCGTTCGCGGTGATCCCGACCGCGTGCAGCCGCCTGGCCAATGGCGCGAGCCCGAGGCGCGTCCCCTCGGCGACCTGCTTCGGGACGACCCCATGGCTCATCGCGCGCTTCCCGGGTTCATGAGCAGCCGGAAGCCACGGTCGTGGAGCTGCGCGAAGCGCTGCCGGTCGAAGGAGCAGCGGACCTCGCGGCCGATCCGCGCCGTCCGCACGACCCCGGCCCGGCGCAGCCGGCGCAGGTGCCACGAGAGCAGCGGCTGGGATAGCCGCAGGCGGCGGGCGAGCTCCGAGACCGTGTGCTCGCCGTCCGTCGCGAGCAGCTGGATGATCCGGAGCCGCGTCTCGTCGCCGAGCGCGCGGTAGTAGGCGCGCAGGTCCCGCATCGCGGCCGTCTCGGTCAGCATCGCTCCCCGTTCATTCCCTTCGACGCCGAAAGAAAAAGTATCGCTTATGTATTTTGGGGCCCGCGGAAATTCGCGTCAAACCGACCGGACGCTGCCATACTCGGCTCGTGCCGCATCCTCGCCGATCGCAACGGCCTGTCGGCGTTTCGCCCCTGTTCACCGCGCAGGCGAGCTCCGACGACGGCGAGTCCGCGGCCTCCACACCGCTCGCCGCCCGGGTCCGGCCCCGCGACCTCGACGAGTTCGTCGGCCAGCAACACCTTGTCGCCCCGGGACGCGTGCTGCGCAAGGCGATCGACGCGGGACAGCTTCCGTCGATGATCCTGTGGGGGCCGCCCGGGACCGGGAAGACGACCCTCGCCCGCATCGCCGCGAAGCGCGCTCGCTCTCGCTTCGTCGCGCTGTCCGCGGTATCGGCCGGCGTGGCGGACCTGCGTCGCGTGATCGGCGAAGCTCGTGAGCTGCGCGCGGCGACCGGCGCCCGCACCGTGCTGTTCATCGACGAGATCCATCGGTTCAACAAGGCCCAGCAGGACGCGGTCCTGCCGTTCGTCGAGGAAGGCGACGTGACGCTCATCGGCGCGACCACGGAGAACCCGTCGTTCGAGGTGATCTCCGCTCTGCTCTCACGGTCCCGGGTCTTCGTCCTTCATCCCCTGACCGAGGACGACGTGCGCCTCATCGTCGAGCGCTCGCTCGGCGACGAGCGCGGGCTCGGAGGCACCGCGAAGGTCGAGCCGGACGCGCTCGACGCGCTGGTCGTGGTCGCCAATGGAGACGCACGGGTGGCGTTGAACGCGCTCGAGCTTGCGGCAGACGCCGCCACGCCGGACGACCAGGGCATCCGACACGTCGACCTGGGCGCGATCAAGGAGGCGCTCCAACGGCGCTCGCTCGTCTACGACCGCGCCGGGGACGCCCACTACGACGCGATATCCGCGTTCATCAAGAGCGTCCGGGGTTCCGATGCCGACGGCGCGCTGTACTGGCTCATGCGGATGATCGACGCCGGGGAGGATCCGATGTTCATCGCCCGGCGGCTCGTCATCCTCGCGGCGGAGGACATCGGGCTCGCGGATCCTCAGGGCCTGGTCATCGCGTCGTCGGCGCAGCAGGCGGTGCATCTCATCGGGATGCCGGAGGGCTACTACCCGCTCGCGGAGGCGACGGTGTACCTCGCGCTCGCGCCGAAGTCCGACTCCATCAAGCGCGCGTACGGCGCGCTCATGGGCGACATCGAGGGGACCCGCGCCGATCCGGTTCCGCTCCATCTCCGAAACGCGGTGACCGGCCTCATGCGAGGGCTCGGGTACGGTCGCGATTACCGCTATGCCCACGACCGGCCCGAGCACTTCGATCCGGAGGAGACGTTCCTCCCGGATTCGCTGGCCGGGCGGCGCTACTACGAGCCGACGGAGCTCGGCGCGGAGGCGGATCTCAAGCGACGGATCGAGGAGCTCAGAACCAGCGTGAGAGCAGCAGCCCGACCTCGAACAGGAGGTACATCGGGATCGCCACCAAAGACTGATTGAACGGGTCCGGCGTCGGCGTGATGATCGCGGCGGCGATGAACGCGATGAGGAAAACGTAGCGGCGCTGCTTCGCGAGCCACGAGCGCTGCACCACCCCGACCTTTGTCACGGCGTAGATGATCACCGGCATCTCGAACACGAGCCCGAGCGCCAGGATGAACGTCGTCACGAACGAGATGTATTCGCTCGCCCGCGGAGCCGCCTCGAAGACGTCGCTCCCGAACGTGAAGAGGAACCGGATCGCGTTCGGCAGCAGGAGGAAATAGCAGAACGCCATCCCGATGACGAACAGCGCCAGGATGAACGGCCCGAGCGTGAGCAGGAAGCGCCGCTCGTTCGGTCGCAGGGCCGGGTCGATGTAGGCGTAGATCTCGTACAGGATGACCGGCATCGCGAGGGCGATGCCCGTCGAAAGCGCCACGCGCATGTAGGTGGTGAACCCCTCGGTCGGGCTGATGATCTGGAGCGGCTTGCCGAGCTGGGCCGGCGCTTCGAGGAACCGGATCATGTCCTTCGCGAAGATCAAGGAAATGACCGTGGCGATGACGACCGCGATCGACGCGAACATGAGCCGGTTCCGGAGCTCGGCGAGGTGTTGCATGAGCGAGAGCTCTTTGTCGCGATCGTGCGTCGCCATGCGGCAAGCGTAAGGTGACTTCGCGCCGGCCTCTCTCTGCGCCCGAACGGTAGAATCGTGCGTGTAGGCGCG
>WNGF01010657.1_pt1 | contig 10322 bp, 10 predicted proteins | sample 5400641 | NCBI WGS metagenome assembly WNGF01 (sample SAMN13153371, study PRJNA577476) | soil metagenome | isolation source: 80 cm soil or saprolite under grassland replicate 2 | place: USA:California | collected 2016-06-15
GCAGGTACGCCGAGGGGCCTGCGGGCCGCGCGATGTCCCGCTCCTCGGGGCGAAGCCTGGCGTCGTCAGCGCCGGGAAAAAAGAGCGTGACGCGCACGGTCTCGGCCGGCGTCGGCACAGGTCCTCCGGGCAGGGCGCCGGGCGTTGCGGCCGCAGCGGGCGAAAGGCGCAGAAACGGCCGCGGCCGATAAGAGCTTCGGTCGCCGCCGCGCACAGCCTGCCAGACGAGCAGCACGCCGACGGCCGAGGCGAGAGCCGCCAAAAGAAGGACGACCGCGCGCCGATTCATGGGGCGCCCGGTGCAGCCGGCGGCGTGGCGGTGGGCGTCGGTGCCGGACGCAGCGCACCGGGTTTACGGCGCGTGAAGAACCGGCCGACGGCCTTGGCGATGCCGTCGGCGACGTTTTGCTGAAACGTCGGGTTGCCGAGCTTTCTTTCCTCTTCGGCGTTCGAAATGAAGGCGGTCTCGATCAAGACGGCCGGCATCGTCGCGCCGACGAGCACCCGGAAGGGCGCCTGTTTGATGCCGCGGTTCTGAGTGCCGGACAGGGCGTTCAGCTCCTCCTGGATCGCTTCGGCGAGCTCGCTCGACTCTTTCAGGTGCGCGCTCTGGGCGAGGTCCCAGAGAATGAAATCGAGCGACGCGTCGCGCGGCGGGGCGGCGCCGGGCGCGGGTGTGGCGGGCGGTGACTGGTTCTCCTGGTTGGCGACTTCCTGCGCGAGCTTGTCGGAGGCCTCGAGAGAAAGGTAATAGGTCTCCGAGCCGCGCGCGCCGGTCGAGCGCGACGAGTTGGCATGGATCGAGAGGAAAAGATCCGCTTTCTCGTGGTTGGCGAGTGCGGTGCGATCGTCCAGGGAGATCACGCTGTCTGAATCGCGGGTCAAGAGCACGCGCGCCGAGAGGACTCGGGTCAGCGCCGCCGACAGGCGCCGCGCGATGGCGAGTGCGGCGTCCTTCTCCTGGAGGCCGGCGGGCCCGACCGCGCCCGTCTCCGTGCCACCGTGGCCGGCATCGATGACGATCGTCAGAGCCGGAAGGGCGGCCGGAGCAGGTGCGGCGGGCTGCTGCTCCGGGGCCGCCGCGACGCGCCCGATCTCGACGACGACGCGATCAGGATTGGAAAGGGGATAGGCGCGCGCGGCCAGGCCGGGCTCGCGAAACTCGATTGAGGCCGTATCGCCCGAGAAGCGAACGGCGGCGACGAAAGGATCGTCGTATTTCTTCTCGACGAAGGGCACGATGATGCGCGGGCTCGCCCATCTGATCTGGAAGCCTCCAGGCGAAAGTGTGGGCGTGAAGCGCGACGGCGCCGACTGCTTGAAGACAACCTGCGTGGTCGGCTCGACGTGCACGACCGCAACCTCGAAGGAGAGGGGGGCCTCCTGCGCGCCTGCCGCGGCCGCAGTGAGGTAGACGGCCACCCCGAGGGCGGCGCGGAGCAACAGAGATGCCGTGGGCACGTTCGAAAAAATGGAGAACCGCGGCCGAAATCCCGATTCAAGCGGTTCTGTTTGAAGCATCCACACCAGCGTACCAACGAATCGCTCCGGAGGCGAAGCGCCTGCGAAGAGGCGTGGTAGCCTCCCATCGCAAGATCACGAGCTCCGACGGAGGACCCTCCCATGGGACCTGGTGACTACGGCTACCGCCCGCCGCGTTTCCGGCTAATGAACGAGGAGCTTCACCTCGATCCCGAGGTCACCCGGATCATCCAGGACATTGAAGCCCGCATGGCCGCGCGCCAGCTCGTGAATCAGTTTCTTCAGCCCAACTGGCAACTCCTGCTGCCGACCTGGCAGTCGATCGTCGCCCAGCCCAACGCGTTCGCTCCCACGCCGCAGCCCGCCCCAACCATGGACTACGTTCCCGGAGCCGGACCGTCCACTCCGCGCGCCGGAGAGCTCGGCGACGTCACCAGCGCCGTCTATCGGCTCTCCGTAGTCCAGCATCTCGTTCTCCAGGCCCATGACGAGGGGCTCCGCCAACTCCGTCTGCTGCGCGGCGAATGGGAGCGTGCCACACCCGCCGATCGCGCGGTCATGGTCACCATGACCGGGATCGTCGTCGGCTCCAGCCTGACGATCATCCTGGCCAACCAGCAAACCCGGAACATGGCGTTCGACCTCGTCAAGGGTCGCCAGATTTCCATCCCCGGCGTCGACGGTCTTTCCTTCCAGATCTTGGACCGTGGCGGCTCCATCACGGCGCCTCTCGGGGTCCCCGGGCTCTCCGGCACCGCCCGCCTGCAGGTCCCGTCCTCGGCCCGCCCCGACTACGAAGTCACGGTCACCTTCGATGTCATGGAGTTCATCCGCTCTCAGCGCTGATTCACCTTTGGCTTCAAGAGTCACGGAGGCGAGCGTCGGCGCGCCGCGATCGAGATGGGGAGCCCTCTCGCTGGCTTGTCCTGATGACGGCTCCCTGGCGCATCTGTCTCAGGTGAGGGGCATCGTTGAGTGGACGGAGCAGTACGTCGCCATGCGCGCCGTCAAGCAACCGGACGCCTTTCCCGCTAATGACTTGGTATTGCTCCGAGCGGTCGGCCAGGGCACCCCGCTGACGGCCGCGGCGTTGCGCAAGCGCGCCGAGCGCTGGCGACCATGGCGCGCCTACGCGGCGCTCTACCTGTGACGCGCCGCGGCTGACCAGGCCGTCAAAGAATCCGCGAAATGTAGGCGGACGCACGGCTGACCCCAAAGGCCCGTCCTTGGAATCCAATCCGACCTCACGGTTCAGATCCGCGAGGAGGCTAAGCTATTGATCTGCAATGTTAATAAAGCTAAGATGCTTTTGCTTTAATAAGCGAGGGTGCCAAGCAAGTCGCTTTAATAACCATGAAACGCGGCATTGCCGGTGAGTACATCACCATTTCCACGGTTGGTGCGGAGACGGTCAAGGCCTTCATTCCTCGACCGCTGCCGCCAGAACCGCCTCTGGCCATCGACGCCCCAATCCGGGACCGACTCGACGAAGCTCTCCTCGCTCTCGGCCGCCTGGACAGCGTTGGCTCGTTGCTCCCGGACACCCATCTATTCCTTTACACGTATGTCCGGAAGGAAGCCGTACTCTCATCGCAAATCGAGGGCACGCAATCCTCCCTGTCGGATCTCCTCCTGTTCGAGCTCGAGGAGGCGCCGGGGGTCCCGATCGACGACGTGGTTGAAGTCTCCAACTACGTGGCTGCGCTCGAACACGGCCTTGCTCGCGCGCGAGAAGGCTTTCCGATTTCGAATCGACTGCTCCGTGAGATGCATGGGATTCTGCTCTCCCGAGGCAGAGGCGCGAACCAGCAACCGGGCGAGTTTCGACGCTCCCAAAACTGGATCGGCGGTTCCAGGCCCGGGAACGCTCATTTCGTACCGCCGCCTCCCGACAGGGTGCCCGACTGCATGGCCTCGCTCGAAAGGTTCTTCCACGACGAACCGGTGCGGTTGGAGCGCATCGTCAAGGCCGCCCTTGCTCACGTTCAGTTCGAGACGATCCACCCTTTCCTCGATGGCAACGGGCGCATCGGACGTTTGCTCATCATCCTGCTCTTCTGTCTGGATGGCGTTCTTCGGGACCCTCTTCTCTACCTCAGTCTGTACTTCAAGCAACGCCGGTCCAAGTACTATGAACTGCTCGACCGCGTCCGAACCGAGGGCGACTGGGAAGGATGGGTCGGCTTTTTTGCAGAAGGCGTTCGCCTGACGGCTGACGGAGCTGCCGCGACGGCCCGATCGCTCGCCGAGATTTTCGAGAATGATCGAACGAGAATTCGAAGCCTCGCTCGATCTGCGGGCTCCGCACTGCGAGTTCATGAGGCGCTGAGGCGTCGACCCGTCGCCTCCGTCGCGAGCCTGGTTGCCCAGAGCGGTTTGACGACGCCCACTGTGACCGCCGCAATTGCCGGCCTGACGAGGCTCGAAATCGTTCGAGAGATTACCGGCCGCCGCCGAAACCGCCTCTTCAGCTACGAGGCATATCTCAAGCTCCTTCAGGAAGGAACGGAGCCGATTTGACGAAGTCCCCGGAACTGCGGCGACGGGGCACGCTCATTCTAGCCGGAGCGTGGATTCGAATTCATTTCAATGGTGGAGGCGGCGGGAGTTGAACCCGCGTCCGGAAGCGTCACGGGAGAGGCCACTCCATGCTCAGCCTCTTCTTGGTTCTCGCCCCGCCGCCTCGAGAAGAGGCAAAACAGCGGAAGGGCATCCCCGAATGGATTTCGCGATCTCGTCCGGAGATCCGAGACCACTACACCCGCGTTTGGCGACGCCCTCCGGCGCGCGGCGGGTGCGCTCACCGGAGAACGTGGCTAGCTAATTAGGCAGCCAGAGCGAGATTGCTGTTATTGGCAGCTATCGTTTTTCACCTTTTTTACGAGGTGGGTGAGACCTCGGCATGCAACCTGTCGCGTGCTCGTCCCCGTCGAAGCCGTTTCGCCCCCACGGACTCGCTCGCTCACTCAAAGATCGAAAAGAGATTTTATCATGCCCGGTCCGTTCTTGACTTCGCGCGGCGCGAGGAATGGAATGGCGCGCGTGCGGACTCAGGACCTGATCGTCGTCGTCACCTCCGTGGGCACGGAGGATCAGGCCCTCGACATCGCACATGCTCTCGTGCGGAGTCACCGGGCGGCATGCGTCAACATCGTCCCAAACGTTCACTCGATCTACCGCTGGAAGGGGCGAGTCTGTGACGACGGCGAATTTCTGTTGTTCGTCAAGACGCGGGCCAAGGAGTTCGAGGGCGTTCGCGAAGCCATCTTGAAGCTCAACACCTATGAGCTGCCCGAGGTCCTCGCCTACCGAGTGGACGATTCCTCGCCGGCTTTCGCCGCCTGGATCGGCAAGGCAACCGACCACAAGAAGAAGACCCTCGCTGCCCGGAAAGCCCCTCGCCCCAAACGCTGAAGCGGCGCGGCACGGGGCGCCATGATCGCCTTCGCCTCTCTCTTCCTCGGCCTCGTCATCGGCGTTCAGCCGGTCGCCGTTCTCGTCGAGGGTCCCGTCGCGGCCGTTCGCCTGGAGCTCGACGGCCAAACGGTGGGAAGGATCGAGCGGGCGCCGTGGGCACTGCCCGTCGACTTCGGCGGCGAGCTCGCCCCGCACGAGCTCGTCGCCCGCGCCTTCGATCGGGAGGGCAAAGAGGTCGGTTCTGCCCGGCAATTCGTGAACCTGCCGCGGCCGCCGGCCGAAGTGGAGGTCCTGCTCGAGCGCGACGAGCGGGGGCGTCCCATCGCGGCGCGCTTCTCGGGCCAGAGCGCTTCGGCGTTCCGGCCGGCGCGTGTCACGGTGACCTTCGACGACAGGCCGCTGCCGGCGGGAGAGTCGGGCCGCGTGGAGCTGCCGGCCTACAACCCGGAGACGAGTCACGTGCTGACCGTCGAGCTGGAGTTTTCGGAGGCGTTGCGGTCGAAGGCCGACCTCGTCTTCGGCGGCGGCGCCTCCAGCGTGGCGAGAAGCGAGCTGACGGCCGTTGCCGTGCGGGCGCGGTCGCCGTTCCAAGCCCGGAGAGCCGCGGAGCTCACGGGCGCGCTCGTGCGCGGCGGACGGCCGCTGCCCATCGCGGCCGTGGAGGAGGGCCCTGCCCTCGTCTGCGTCGTACGCGGACCCGGCGTTCAGGTCGCGCTCAAGTCCCTGGGCTCGGGAGGGCGGACGACGCTCGTCCAGCAGCCCGGCACGAATCGGAGACTGCCACAGTTCGACCGCGATGCTTCGCGCCACCGGATGACTCTGGAGAGGGATGACCGTTTGCGCTTCATCTGGCCCATGCCCCGGTCCGTCGCCACCGCCCCCGGCGCGAATCTGTACGACCGGTCGCGGGACTACACGGACGCCGACGCCGGGGTTCACTGGCTCTTAACCCGTGTGGAACACCCGGAACAACGGCCCGCCCAGGTGCATTTGGCCGATGCCGCGGCCATCGCGGGGCTCGAGGCGACCTCGTCGGGCAGCCGGCGGGCCGTGGTCCTCGTCCTAGGCGACGAGAAGTCGGACGACAGCCGTCACATGCCGGCGGAGGTGCGGCGCTATCTCGCGACCATCCGCGTCCCCTTTTTCGTGTGGTCGCTCAAGAGTCCCGCGTCCCAGCCGCTCGCAAAGGCCTGGGGAGCCGTCGAGGATGTCTCGTCTCTGGCCAAGCTCGAGAGAGCGATCGAGGCTCTCAAATCGGATCTCGCCGCTCAACGCATCGTCTGGGTCGAAGGCCGTTACCTGCCCCAGCAGATCGGCCTTTCCGAGAAGGCTTTTGGCCTCGAGCTGGTGAGGTAGAAGGGATCCGTCTCGGCTCCGGTTTAGAAAGTTCAATTGGCCCGCTGCGCGGGCCGGTGCACTCGTCCGAAGTTCTGGACCCAGAGAATCTCGTAGCCGCCCGGGTTCTTGCCGAAGGCGAGGCCGAAACCCACATCGTTGAAGATCGGAGAGAGCAGGTGCTCGCGATGGGTCGGGCTCTCCATCCAGCCCTTCATCACCTCGTCCACGGAGTACTGGCCGCGCGCGATGTTCTCGCCGGCATATTTCGCGCGATAGCCCTTCGCCCCCACACGGTCGAGCGTCGTCTTGCCCTCCGGCGTCTCGTGCGAGTAATAGCGCCGCTGGAACATGTCGTCGGCGTGGGCCTGCGCGGCCTCGTCGAGGCGCGGGTGCCGACGCAGGGGGGCGAGGCCCCGGCCCGTGCGCTCGCGGTTGACGAGGGCGAGCATGTCCTCCCGCATGCGCTCGAAATCTTTCAAAGCGTCCGTGTGCTCGCGAAAGAAGTCCTCCCAGGGCAGGGAGAGGACGAGGACGTACAGCGGGAGGACTCGGCGGAGCGAGACACCGAGCCCCATCTCTCGATAGTCGCCCCCGACGATCTCGGCGGAGGCCGAGCCTCCTTGCTCCTGCCATTCGCTCACGATGGTCTCGACGTCGCCGTCGGCCTGCACGGCGACTTCCGAGATCACGCGGGCTTCGTAGCCGAGCTTCGACGCGCGGCGTGAGTCCTCTTCGCCGGCTGAGCCGCGCACGTCCTGCCCGGCGACGAGCTCGTCGGCCCGGCCCTGCGCGATCTTCGAAAGCGTCGCGGAGAGCCTCAGAGGAGGCGTTCCAGCCAGAGCACGCGCTGCGTTGAGCTGCTCGAGAAAGGCCTCGCGAGTGGCCTGGTACTCGTCGGAGACCAGTAAGCAGGAGGCTGAAATCAGTAAGCGGAGGAATGCAGACTTTGGCATGTGGCCTGTCGACTGCCTACCGCCTGATGCTGACCGCCTGCTACCTGCAGGCTACAGAGTCTGCAGGGCGGCATCCAGATCGGATATCAGGTCCTCGACGTCCTCGATGCCGACGGAGATACGCACGAGGCCGGGTGTGACGCCCAGGCGGTCGCGCTCCTGTTCGGGGATCGAGGCGTGGGTCATTGTCGCGGGATGCGAGATGAGCGTCTCGACGCCCCCGAGGCTCTCGCCCAGGAAACAGAGGTGCAGCTTCGCGAGAAAAGCGGCCGCCTTCTCGTAGGATCCGAGCTCGAAAGAGATGAGCGCCCCGAAGCCCGTCATCTGGCGTCTGGCGAGCGCATGCTGCGGATGATCGGGTAGGCCCGGATAGTTGACCTTCTGGACCTTCGGGTGGCCCGCGAGGTGCGCCGCGATGGCTCGCCCGTTGAACTCGTGACGCTCCATCCGCACGGCGAGCGTCTTGATGCCCCGCAGCACCAGCCAGGAGTCGTGCGGCGAGAGGATCGCGCCCGAGCTGTTCTGCACGAACGAGAGCCACTCCACGTGCTCGGCCGTCCTGGCCACCGCGATGCCGCCCACCGAGTCCGAGTGTCCGTTCAAGAACTTGGTCGTCGAGTGGACGACCAGGTCGGCCCCGAGCGTGAGAGGCCGCTGGAAGTAAGGCGAGGCAAACGTGTTGTCCACGACGACGATCGCTCCGCCGCGGTGGGCGATCTCACTCAAGGCCGCGATGTCGCTGATCTGCATGGTCGGGTTGGTGGGTGACTCGAGATGAACGAGCCGCGTGTTGGGTTTCATCGCGCGGCGCACCGTCTCGAGGTCGGACGTGTCCACGAAGGAGAAGTCGACGCCGTAGCGCGCCAGAATCTTCACGTAGTAGCGGTACGTCCCGCCGTACGTCATGTTCGAGCACACCACGTGCTCTCCCGCCTTCACGAACGTCGAGACGGCGGTGATCGCAGCCATGCCGGAGGCGAAAGCGCGGGCGCCGGTGCCGCGCTCCAAGACAGCGACGTTCTCCTCGAGCGCCTGGCGCGTCGGGTTCTGCGTGCGGGCGTACTCATAACCCTTGTTCTTGCCGAGGCCTTCTTGAACGTAGGTCGAGGTCTGGTAGATCGGGACCGAGACCGCGCCGGTCGTCGGATCGGGCGCGTTGCCGGCGTGAACGCAGTCAGTGGAAAAACCCATGATCACCTCGAGGTCAAGATTCAAGGTTCAAGGATCAAGGTTCAAAGCAGAGCGAAGGCACTCCTCCTTCTTTGAACTTTGAACCTTGAACTTTGAACTACTTACCGAAGATTCCCTGTCCCGGGTACCTCTCCGCGCCGTCGGGGAAGATCGTGACGACGACCTTGCCCGGGCCCAGGCGCTCCGCGAGACGGCGCGCCCCGGCGGCTGCGGCGCCGGAGGAACCGCCCGCCAGAAGGCCTTCCGTGCGCGCGAGCGTTCGGCAGGCCTCGAAGGACTCGTCGTCGGAGATCGTCAGGACCTCGTCGATGACGCTGCGGTCGAGGATCTCGGGGAAGAAGGAGAGGCCGATCCCCTCGACCTGGTGCGCGCTGTGTGCGCCGCCTCCCAAGATCGAACCCTGTGGCTCGACGGCAGCGCGCCAGACGGCCGGGTAGCGCTTGCGCAGGTAACGCGCGACGCCGGTGAACGTCCCGGTCGTGCCCACGCCGGCCGCAAACGCGTCGATCGGGGCCGGCGCGGCTGCGGCGATCTCGGGCCCTGTCGTTTCGAAGTGAGTCCGCGGATTGACGGGATTGGCGAACTGGTTGGGAAGGTAGACGCCTGCGTTCTCTCGAGCGATTTCCTGCGCGCGCTCGATCGCGCCGCGCATCAGCGCCTCGGAAGGAGTCCGGACGACCCGGGCTCCCAGAGCCTCCATGAGCTTCGCCTTGACCACGCCGTAACCCTCCGGCATCACGATGATGCAGCGGTAACCCCTGGCCGCCGCGAGCATCGCGAGCGCGACGCCCGTGTTGCCGGAAGTGGGCTCGACGATCGTGCCTCCCGGCGCCAGCAGGCCCCGCCGCTCGGCGTCTTCGATCATGGCGAGGGCGATCCGATCCTTGACGCTGCCGCCCGGATTGAGCCACTCGAGCTTGGCGAAGATCCGTGCGGCGCCGGCCGAAAAGCGCGGCAGCTCCACGAGTGGAGTCCTTCCGATCGAGGCGGCGAGCGAGGTTGCGGCGGTGGTCTCGGGCAGGGTCTTTATGGACATGGGCGTGTCCTTCGGACGATAGCAAAAAAGCCCCGGCGACGCCGGGGCTTGAAAGCTCTCAAGAGGCTTTTTTCTGGGGTTAGTACGCCTGCTGCGACCGGCGAGCCGAGTAGCACTCGCGGCAGTAGACAGGCTTGCCATTGGTCGGGTTGAACGGAACCTGGGTCTGCTTGCCGCAGGCGTCGCAGGTCACGTCGTAGAAGGTGCGCTCGCGGCCTTCGCCCGAGGAGGCCTTGCGCTTGTCGCGGCAAGGCTTGCAGCGCTTGGGCTCGTTGGTGAAACCCTTGCGCGCGTAGAACTCCTGGTCGTCGGCCGAGAAAAGGAACGTCCCGCCACAATCGACGCAAGTGAGATTCTTGTCCGTGTATTGCTGCATCATGGAACTGACCAATCTCCTGGGTATTACCCTTACGGCGGCCTCGCGGGCCGCTCGGTTCAAAAACAAAATGGGAAACTCGAACTTAACAACTCCCGGCGCCGCGCGCCGGAAGGCTGCATCTCTCTAGGACCGACCCCCTTTCGCACGCACGCACGCCTCCCCGCAAGAGCGAACGGAAGGGGCAAGGACAAACATAAAGGCGGCAGTCAGAATTGTGCGGGGTTCTTCTTAAAAGCTGCGGGAACGTAGCATGGGGATGTGGCTGGTGCAAGAGGCAACTTGAGGAGGACGCAGGACGAAGGTGGTGGGTGGTAGGAAGCGAACACCCTACGTCCTGCGTCCTACGTCCTAAGTCCTCTGTCTGAAAGGGATTAGCTCGCTGCCAGCCCTAGCCCGCATAATTCGTGAACGTGCGTTGGGCGGGCGATTTCAGATGGGTTCAGCGGCTGGAGTTGAGGATTTGACTGGCTGAGTTTTGAGATTGGCGTTGAGAAGAGAGCAAGACGCGGCGGAGGCCGCGTTTTTC
>WNGF01010659.1_pt1 | contig 10322 bp, 8 predicted proteins | sample 5400641 | NCBI WGS metagenome assembly WNGF01 (sample SAMN13153371, study PRJNA577476) | soil metagenome | isolation source: 80 cm soil or saprolite under grassland replicate 2 | place: USA:California | collected 2016-06-15
TAGAGCATGAGCGCGCCGATCGCCGCGGCTTCATCGACGCGCGCCAGGCCGCGGTCGTCACGATCGACGTCACCGTACTCGACCACCGCAGTGATCGCGGCGATGCCGACCACGATGAAGGTCGTCACGATGAGCCACTGCGCGGCGACGACGAACGTGCTGGTGTCCCGTGCGCCCCAGCCGAACCACGCCATCAGATCGATGAGCGTCGCGGCCAAGCCCAGCCCGATCGCGACGAACGCGAGTGGCGAGCGCGGCGCGAAGCCCAGACGACGACCCTCGAGGAACTCCTTCACGGAGCGCTCATGCTAGCGGGGCGGAGGACCCTCCGTCGGCGTGGGGAGTCAGCACCCGGGCTCGCCGTCGTGACCGCAACACGTCTGTCGGAGCGCGACGCGTAGCCAGAGGTTCCGCGACGCGACGACGATCCGGCGCGGCAGCGGGATCTCGCTATCGGTGAAGTTGCGGATCGCCCGCGCGAGATCGCCGTGGCGTCGTGGATGCATCTACGTACTATCGCGGTGATGCCCGAAGACGAAAAGCGCGTACGTACCGAGGACGCAAGCCTGACGCTGCGGCAGATCGCCGAGCTCCTGCCGGGAACCGGCCAGATCATGGCGTCCGTCGGCGAATGCTGGTGGAAGTGCGCATATGCGGCGCGCGGTGGTAACTGGCCGCTGGCCGCGTATTTCGTGCGCCGCGTTCGGTCGCTCCAGCGCAACCTCGCGATCGTCCGGCCTAAGTACGCGGACGATCTCGTGGCGTTCGAGCAGCAGTACATCGTTCCAGCTCTTGCCGCGTGCGAGGCTCGAGACGGGCGCGCGTTCGACGGCGTCTTCGCCGCCGCGACGGACAAGGCGAACGAGCTCCATGTGAAGTGGGCGAAGCCCTACATCCGCTGGACACTGCCGGATGAGCCACCGAAAGACCTGGAGACGTCCGGCCAGCCGTAGGCTGACTCGGTCACGCGCACGCCGACGAGCTCCCGCTCCTCGTCGCGGATCCACGCTCCGCCCATCCGTTCATAGAAACGCCGCGACGGTGCGTTCTCGCGCAGCACCCAGATGATCATCGAGCGAAGATCGCGGTCGACAAGCTCATTGACGGCGGCCTGCAGCAGCGCGCGACCGATGCCGCGGCCGTGCTGTTCGGGTACGACGTAAATGGCGTACACCTCGCCGCGGAACCGCTCTTCGGGCGTGTGCGAGCGTCCACCGATGCAGAAGCCGACGACCGCATCTTCATCCTCGGCAACGAGCACGAACTGATCCGGCGGCAACGCGGCCATGGACGCACGCCGCCGGGTCGCGTCGTACCCGAGTCCGTCGAGCAGCGAGTCGGGCATCAGGCCGCGATACGCGTCGCGCCAGGTGTCGGTGCGGACGCGCTCGATCGCGTCGGCGTCTTCCACGACCGCACGTCGCACGCGCACGGCGCGAATCTTAGGCTGCGTCACACGATGCTCGGTGACTGGGTCATCTTCTTCCTCGCGCTGCTCCTCGTTCCGGTGCTGCTGCTCGAGGAGACCAGCACCGATCCGGCCATCGTTGACGCCGCGACCGTCGCGAACGCGGTGATCTGGTTGTTGTTTTCGCTGGACTACGCGATCGATCTGTGGCGCGCGCCGGATCGTGGCGCGCACGTTCGCTCGCACTGGTTCGACCTCGCGCTCATCGTCGTGTCGCCGCCTCTTCTCGTACCACCGGAGGCGCAAGCGCTGCGCGTGCTGCGCGCGGCGCGTCTGCTGCGTGTATTCGCGGCGATCGGCGTCATGTACGACCGCCTCGGTCGCCCGCTCACGCGCACCGCGGCCTTGGTGATCGTCGGAGTGCTGTTCGCGGTCATCCTCGCCGGCGGACTGCTGGTCCAGTGGATCGAGCCAGCGACCTTCCCGAACGTCGTGCAGGCCTACGCCTGGGCCATCGCCACCATCGTCACGGCGGGCCACGCGTCACCGGAGCCGGCCACCATCGCCGGGCGCGCGATCTCATCGACCATCGTCGTGATGGGTCTGGGAAGCTTCGTCGCACTTGCGGCAAGCCTCGCAGGGAGACGCTGATCGGCAATGGCGGCGTACGTCGGCCGCGGGTGACGATGACGCGTAGGAGACAGCGGGCGCATCGCGAACGAGAGCCGAGCCCGCGGCTATGGATCGCGGAGCGAGAGCGAGCGGGGCGGGCGAGTTTCGAGAGAGCGATGCGCACGCTGGCGACACCGCGGCAGGACCCGCGGCCCTTATTGAGGCAGTCGGAGATCAGGGGTGAGCGTCGAACCAGTCAGCGATTCGTTTCGCGTGCTCGACGCGATTGCGCGGCTTGCCGCCGCGCGTCAGGTCGTGGTTGTCTTCGGGAAAGCGGACGAACGTCGTCTCGACGCCGTGCCAGCGCAGCGCGATGAAGAACTGCTCGGCCTGCTCGATGGGGCAGCGGAGGTCGCGCTCCGCGTGAAGGATCAGGAGCGGCGTCTTGACCTTCGGCGCGTAGGTGAGCGGTGAGCGCTCGACGAGCCGGGCCGCGTCGCTCCACGGGGTCGCGTCGCCCATCTCGTGCTCCCAGAAGTGCCAGCCGATGTCGCTCGTCCCGAACGCCGAGATGTTGTTGCTGATGCTCCGCTGCGTCGCCGCGGCACGGAAGCGCGTGGTGTGGCCGACGATCCAGTTCGTCATGAATCCGCCGTAGCTTCCGCCAGTCACGTACAGCCGCTTCTCGTCAATCCACCCGGTGCCAAGCGCGTGATCGACTCCGGCCATGAGGTCCTCGTAGTCCTTGCCGCCCCAGTCACCCACGCAGGCGCTCGAGAACTTCTCGCCGTAGGCGTGGCTGCCGCGCGGATTCGTATACAGGACGCCGTAGCCGCGGCCGGTCAGCACCTGGAACTCGTGGAAGAAACCGTTGCCGTACGCCGAGTGCGGTCCGCCGTGCACCTCGAGAGCGAGCGGCCACTTCTTCGCCGCGTCGAAGCCGCGCGGCTTCATGAGCCAGCCTTCGACCATCCAGCCATCCGCACCTTTGAACTCGACGCGCTCGGGTGGCGTGATGTGGCGCGTCCGCATGAGCTCGCCGTTCAGATCGGTGAGGCAGCGAAGACCCTTGCCGAGCTCGCCCGCCGCCACGTCGCCCGGGCATGTGGCGTGTGAGAAGACGCACGCGAATCGCCGCGCGTCGTTCGCCAGGGAGAGGCTCACGACCTGATGAGCGCCGAGCGTCTCCGCGAGCACCTCGCCGCCCGCCAGGGGGACGCTGTACACGTTGGCGGTGCCCTGGTCCGAGCCGACGAAGATGACTCGAGTGCTATCTGCGCTCCACCGCGGAGGCAGGGTCTGTACCTGCGCGCGCATATCGCTCATGACGACCGAACCGACCGTGCGATCCCACTTCGCGAGGAGGTCGGCGCCCTTGCCGCCACCCGCCGCCGGCCAGAGCCAGAGGTGCACGTTCTTCGAGGCGGAGCCGAGCGCCTTCTCGACGCCGTAACACGCGATCGTCTTGCCGTCGGGCGACCACGACGGATTACCGTACTGACCGACTTCGTTCGTCACGCGACGCGTCGCGCCGTCGGTCACGGCGGCGACGTGGACGTCGGCCACGGTGTTGCGCTCTCGGTCGGCGCTGCGATTCGCGATGAACGCGATCTCGCGGCCATCGGGTGACCACGCAAGCTGCTGATCGTCCCAGTCGCCATCGGTGAGCCTGCGTGGCTCGCCTCCCGCCACGTCGACGAGCCAGATGTGCTTGCGGCGCTGATCGGAGAGGAATCCCTCGTCGGTCTTGTAACGCATGCGCTCGTAGACGCGGGGGCCGTCCTCGTCGGCGTCCGCCGCCTTCGCGTCCTTCACCGTGAACGCGATCCGGCGCCCGTCGGGCGACCATGCGAGGTCGCCGCAGTCGTCGTCGAACGTCGTCAGTCGACGTGCCTCGCCCCCGTCGAGCGAGAGCACGAAGACATCCTTCGGCTTGCCCTTCTTCCCCTTGCCGTCGGCCTTGTCGAGCGCCGCTCGGTCCGAGAGGAACGCGAGCGTCCGACCGTCCGGCGACCATCGCGGATGGGCGTCCTGGCCCCCTCCGGACGTGAAGCGGACCGCCTCGTGCGAGCCGTCGAACGGCACGAGCCAGATCGCAGAGCGGTAACCGTCGCGTTCAGGCGCGACGGTGCGGACGGCAAAGGCCACGCGCTCGCCGTCAGGCGAGAGCTGTGCGTCGGCGAGGAAACGGAAGGCGTAAAGATCCTCCGCGGTCATCGGAGGAAGAAGGTCTGGCACCGAGTCGTATCGTGCCATATATGGGACGCTTCACGCCGCGCGAGCGCACCGGCCTCCTCGTCGGCGTGCTCGCGATGTTCCTCGCGCTGGACGTCGCCTTCCTCGTCTCGCTCGTCGGGCTGCCCTTCACGCCGTTCGCGCTTGGTCAGGCGATCATCGACGTGCTACCGGGGTGGATCTCGATCCCCCTCATCGAGCTGCTGCATTTCTGGGCCAAGGGCCTGCTCATCATCGGCGTGCTCGCGCTGTTCCTCATCGCGGGTGGCATCGCCGGGATGTTCGCGATCTCACCCCGGCGCAGTGACGCGGCCGTCATCGGCGCGGTGGCGGCGCCGTGGATCGTCGCCGTCATCCTCGGGCAGCTCTTCGCCGGCGCGAAGATCGATCTCGGGACCAGCGTCGTCGATTCCGCAGTCGGTCTGGTGACGAACGCGCTGGCGCTCATGTACCTCGCGCCAGCCGCGCTCGCGCGCGACGCGGAGCCGGTGCAGTCACGCCGCCGCGTTCTCCTCGGAGGCGCCGCGGTGGCCGCCGTCGCCGCGCTCGGCGGCTTACCGCTGTCTCGCGTGCTTCCCCTCGCCGGCGCGCGGCTCGGGAACCTTCCGTCCGTCGCGCGACATCTCATCCAAGCGGTGACGCTCGCGCCAGCCGATCCCGAAATCGACGCGCTCCCCGGGATCACGCCGCGCATCACCGCGAACGAGGATCACTACACCGTCGACACCACGCTGGTGAAACCGCGTGTCGACATCGCTACCTGGAAGCTTGACATCACCGGTGCGGTCGAAGCGCCGTTCTCGCTCACCTACGAGGAGCTACTCGACCTGGACGCGATCGAACAGGTGCACACGCTCGAGTGCATCAGCAACCCGACCGGTGGCGAGCTGATCTCGACGGCGATCTGGACCGGCGTGCGCATGCGCGATCTCTTGCAGCGCGCGAAGCCGACGGCGAAGGCCTTCGACGTGGTGCTCACCTCCGTCGATGGGTACGTCGACTCCTTCCCCATCGCGAAGGCGATGGAGCCGGAAACGCTGCTCGTCTACCTGATGAATGGAAAGACGCTGCCGCAGGACCACGGTTATCCGGTCCGCACGCTCGTGCCGAACATCTACGGGATGAAGAACGTGAAGTGGCTTCGCTCGATCGAGGTCGTGACCTTCGACAAGCTGGGCTACTGGCAGGAGGGGGGCTGGTCTGATGGCGCGATCGTGAACACCGGCACGCGCATCGACATCCCGGCGCGCACGCTGAAGTGGAACGGCGGCGAGATCACCGTCGCGGGCATCGCCTTCGCGGGCGCGCGCGGAATCAGCAAGGTGGAGGTCTCCTTCGACGGCACGAAGACGTGGCAGGCCGCGAAGCTGGAGGCGGCCGAAGGTCCGCTCACCTGGCGGCGGTGGTCAGTGCAATGGACTCCAGCCAACGTCGGGACGAACACGCTGCAGGCGCGCGCGACCGACGGACGTGGCGATACCGAGACCCCGGTCAGCCGCGAGCCGTTCCCGAACGGCGCGTCCGGCTACCACGTGCTGCAGGTGAACGTCAGCCGCTAACGCCTCGCGGGCGCCAATAGTTCACGTCGAGTATCCCCATCCGCTCTAGATGCGCTTCGAGGCGCGGCGCGAAATCCGCGGCGTCTCGGGTTTCGGGCGGCGACCACAGCACCTCGGCCAGCGCGCAGAGTCGCGGCCAGGCCATGTACTCCATGCGCTGCGGATCCGGCATGTACTCGGTCCAGAGCTGCCCCTGCGCGCCGAGAACGTGCTTCGCCTCCGCGGCGCTCAGCTCTTTCGGGACCGGCTCGTACGCGTAGACCTCGGCGAGCGTGTTCAGCCGGCGGATCGGGAGCGGCTCGTTCTCCGAGTTGTCGTAATCGAAGTACGTTGGCTTCTCGGGCGCCATCACCACATCGTGTCCGGCTTTCGCGGCGGCGACCCCACCCCTCTCACCGCGCCAGCTCATGACGGTCGCTCCCGGAGCGAGCCCGCCCTCGAGGATCTCGTCCCATCCGATCAGGCGCCGCCCCCGCGCGGCGAGCCACTTGTCCATGTGCGTGATGAACCAGCTCTGCAGCTGGTCCTCGTCTTTGAGTCCGAGCTGCTTCATGCGCGCCTGCGCAGCCGCGCTCGCCTTCCACTCCGTCTTCGGGCACTCATCACCACCGACGTGGATGAACTTCGACGGGAACAGTGCGAGCACTTCCTCGAGGACGTTCTCGAGGAAGGTCAGGACGTTGTCACCCACTCCGAAGACATGCTCCGAGATGCCCCAATACGTTTGGACCTCGTGCTTCGTGTCGGTGTTGCCGAGCTCCGGATACGCGGCGATCGCGGCGAGGGCATGGCCGGGCATCTCGATCTCCGGCACGACGGTGACGCCGCGATCCATCGCATACCGCACGACCTCGCGCACGTCGTCCTGCGTGTAGAAGCCGCCATGCGGTTGACCGGAGAACTTGCGGTTCGCCGGATCTCTCGTGAGCGGCGGGATCATGCTGTCCTTCCGCCACGCGCCGACCTCGGTGAGCTTCGGATAGCGCTTGATCTCGATGCGCCAACCCTGGTCCTCCGTGAGATGCCAGTGGAAGACGTTGAGCTTGTGCAGCGCCAGGAGGTCGATGTGCTTCAGCACGGTCGCCTTTGGCATGAAGTGGCGGCCGACGTCGAGGTGGCTGCCGCGCCACGAGAAGCGCGGCGCATCCTCGATCTCCACTCCGGGGACATCCCATGACCCACCTGGAACGACCGCGCGCCGGAAGATCGCCGGCGGCAGCAGCTGACGAAGGGTCTGCGTGCCGTGCATGACTCCCGCCGGTCGCGCCGCGGCGATCGCGACCAACTCGGCCGACGCGGCGAGACGGTATCCCTCGACGCCGAGACGCGCGAGGCCCTCATCCAGCCCGAGCGTGATGCGCGGCCCGCTCGCTCGTGTCACGACCGGCAACGGAAAGCCCGTCGCCAGGCGCAGCTCATCGCGGAGACGCTCCGCGAGGGCTCGCAGCGCATCGGGCGCCTCGATCTGCGTCGATGCGGTGAGCGAGAAGCCGCCGCCATGTGCCGTGACTTTGGTGGGGATCGGGATCAGCGGAAGGGTGGGTGTGCTCATCGCGGCATCGTACTGGCCTCGCTAGTGTGTTGTTCCAGTGGCGAAGAGACGCTTCACGATCACCGCCGTCCTCCCGGGATACACCGCGCCCAGTAACGAGTGGCGTCGTCGCGTTCACTCCGCGGCGCTGGACGCGCAGACGAGCCGCGGCGTCGGTTATCGCGAGAGTGATCGCCTCGAGCTTCGCATCGCTCTCTTTCTCGGTCAGCGTCCGCTCGACATCCATGAGATCGACGAGCGCGTGAAGGACATCCTCGACGCGCTCGGCGGTCGCATCGCGGGGCCGCGCAGCCGTCGTCGCATCGCGCCGATCATCCCGCTCCCAGACCAGGTCCGCCGGATCATCCTGGAGAAGGACACGCGCTCGCTGCGCGGGAGACCGCTCGGCCAGCTCACGATTTCGCGCTACCGACGCCGGCGCGCGTGAAGCTCGGCACCGGGGCGCTCGTTTGGGCCGGCTTCGACGGGCCGCAGGCGCCGGGTCAGCTCCTCGATGCGATCCAGAAGGGCACGGTCGGCGGTGTCCTGCTCTTCGCCTTCCGCGGCAACATCCGGTCCAAAGAGCAGCTCCGCGCCATGCTGCGCGAGATCCAGGACGCCGCGCGTCACGGGGGCTTGCCACTGGTGCCCGTTGCCGTCGATCAAGAGGGCGGCACCGTCATCCGCATCGGCTACCGCGCGACGTTCCCAAGCGCGATGGCGATCGGCGCGACGGGCGATCCCACGTACGCGGAGCGCGCAGCGCGCGCCGTCGGCGAGGGCCTGCGCGCGGACGGCATCGCCGTGAATCACGCACCGGTGTGCGACGTGAACTCTGACCCGCGCAATCCGGTCATCGGCACGCGAGCATTCGGTGACGACGCGGCGCGCGTCGCGGAGTTCGCGGCCGCGTGGGTGCGGGGGAGCGAGGGCGCCGGCGTCGCCACGACGCCGAAGCACTTCCCCGGTCACGGTGACACGTCGCAGGACTCTCATCTGGTGCGGCCCGAGGCGAACGTCGATCGCGCCACCCTCGAGGCGCGCGAGCTCGTCCCGTTCCGTGCGGCGTTCGCCGCCGGAGCGAGCGGCGCGATGACCGCGCACGTGCGCTATCCCGCGCTCGATCCGAAGGACGGCGCCACGGTGTCGCGCGCGATCCTGACCGATCTCCTTCGCGGCGAGCTCGGCTTCACCGGTCTTACGGTCACGGACTCGCTCGACATGAAGGGCATTACCGACGTCGAGGCACCCGATCAGATCGTGACGCGAGCCATCGCGGCCGGCGCCGACGGGGCGATGGTCACGACCGGCCTCGACCGTCAGCTCGCGGCCGCGGGCTGGATCGATGCCGGCGTCGATGCGGCGCGCGTGAAGGAGGCTCTGCGACGCACGGCCGTGTTCCGGGAGCGCTTCGCGGTCGAGGTGCCGGACACCGACATCGACGACGCGCCGGCGCGACGCCTCGCGGCCGAGATCGCAGAGCATGCGGTCACGCACCACGGCCCCGCACTGCCACCGGTCGCTACGCGCGTACGCGTCGTGACGTTCGGATCGGCGCGTCAGTCGTTCGTAGAGGAGACCGCCGATCCGGTCGGCGGCCTGGAGCGCGCCCTGCGGCAGCGTTTCGGCGCTCGGCTCGCGTTCGGTCGCGAGGGTCACCTGCCCGACGGCGACGGGACGGTCGTCGTCATCACGTCGAACGCGGCGTTCCAGCCCGAACAGGCCGCGCGGGCCCGCGAGCTGCTCGTCGGCGGTGGCGTGCTCTGCGCGATCCGCAGCCCGTACGACGCGACGCTGGTGCCGAACACGCCGGCGCTCCTTACCTACAGCGACGTTCCACCCTCGCTCGAGGCGCTCGCCGCCGTGCTCGCTGGCGAGCGGCGGCCGACCGGACGGATCCCGGTCCGGTTATGAAGCGGCGCGCCTTCCTCGGCACCGCGGCCGCAACTGTCGCCGCGTGCGCCGCGCCCGCGCCCGAGCCATCACGCATCGCCAAGATCCTCGCGTCGCTCAGCCTGGATCAGCGCGCCGGGCAGACGATGGCCGTCGCGTTCCACGGCGCCTCCGTCACGAGCGCGGTCGAGGAAATGATCCGGGTGCGTGGCGTGGGCGGTCTCGTGTTGCGGGCGGAGAATGCTCCCGACGCGGCGGCGCTCGCGAGGATCTGCGCGGACCTGCAGCGCATCGCGGCCGAGGCGAAGATCCCGCCACTGTTCCTCGCGCTCGATCAGGAGGGCGGCTCGGTCGCGCGCATCGGGAGCGGCATGACCGTGTTCCCCAGCCAGATGGCGCTCGCGGCCACGCCCGACCCCGTCGCATCCGTCCAGCGGGCCGCGACGATCACCGCGGAGGAGCTGCGGGCGAACGGAGTGAACTGGAACTTCGCGCCGGTCGCCGACGTGAACAACGAGCCGCTCAACCCGATCATCGGCAACCGCTCCTACGGGTCGGATCCGCAGCGCGTCTCCGCGCTCGCCGGCGCCGCGATCCGCGCGTACTCGGCTGCGGGCTTCCTGTGCTGCGCGAAGCACTTCCCCGGCCACGGTGCCGCGACCGTCGACTCGCACGTGGGCCTTCCGATCATCGACGTCGACCGTGCGCGTCTGGACCGCGTCGAGCTCCCGCCCTTCCGCGCGGCGATCGCGGCCGGCGTCCCCGCGATCATGCTCGCGCATCTCATCGTGCCGGCGCTCGATCCGACGCCGTCGCTTCCCGCGTCGTTGTCGCGACGTGTCGCGACCGACCTGCTGCGTCGCGAGCTCGGCTTCGCGGGGATCGCGGTGACCGACGACCTCGAGATGGGCGCGCTGGCGTCCATCGGAGAGGCGGCCGCCGGCGAACGCGCGCTCGAGGCCGGCGCCGACTTCGTGCTGTTCCGCTTCGACGAGGCCGCGCAGCGCGAAGGCCATCGCCTCATCTCGATGGCGATCCGCGGCGGATCGCTCCCCGACCTCGACACGAGCATCACGCGCCTGTT
>WNGF01010662.1_pt1 | contig 10321 bp, 7 predicted proteins | sample 5400641 | NCBI WGS metagenome assembly WNGF01 (sample SAMN13153371, study PRJNA577476) | soil metagenome | isolation source: 80 cm soil or saprolite under grassland replicate 2 | place: USA:California | collected 2016-06-15
CGATTTCGCGGCAGGCGCTGGTGCGAGTGGGGCTGCTGCCGAGGGGGCGCTCAGCGAAGCGATGAGGTCGGTTGCCGCGCGATTGAGCTCGTCGGCGCGCGCTGCCGCGCCCGCCTCGGTGGCAGCGTCGACGGCCCGCTTCAGCCACACGATGGCGTCATATCGCTCCCCCTGCTTCCAGAGCGCGGCGCCGGTCGTGAGGCCCCAAGCGACGTCTTCCGGATCGGTCTCATATGCGGGGGGAAATCCGGTCTGCATTGGCGTCCACACGATAGCCCAGGCGAGCGATAAGACCAATGTCTAGCAAGCGGATGCCTCACGGACCGAGGGCGTAGAGTTTCCCGTCGTCGGAGCCGACGAGCAGGCGTCCGGCCGGGGTGATGACGAGCGGCGCGTCGACGTCGCCGCCGGTCTTGAACTTCCAGACGAGCGCACCCTGGGCGTCGAGGCAGTAGGCGTGGTCGTCCTGCGTACCGAAGTAGATGCGCCCCGCCGCATCTTCGACCGGGCCACCGTGAACGCCGAATTCGCGCGCACCCGTTCCAGGGATCGAAAACCGGAAGCGTGGCCTGCCATCGTCGGGATCGAGTGCGACGACGGTCGGCGTAGGACCGTAGGTGCCGGCGAACACCGTTCCGTCTCGCCCGAGCGATAGTGCTCCCCGCACATAGCCGCCCACGTCGGTCCTCCATCGCACCTCGCCGTTTTCAGGGGCGAGGGCAAGGACCTCGCCTTTGTCGCTGCCCACGACGATCGTTCCGTCGTCTTGGATGGCCGGGGAACTGTCGACGTCGGCGCCGAGATCGAGGCGCCATTTGACTTTGCCCTCAGCCCCCACGGCGTAAAGCTGGTGGTCCTGCGAGCCGGCGTAAACGGTACCGTCGTCGCCGACGGCGGGAGACGAGTAGCACTTGCGCCGCGCTTGCACGCGCCAGAGCAGCGTGCCGTCCGGTTTGCAGGCGTAGATCGTCTTTCCACTCGCGAAGACGATGCCTCCCCAAGGTGTGGGAGCGGCCCCGGTGTCCACATCGTGTTCGGTGTCGAGCCGGAAACGAATCGTTCCCGCTTTGGTGATTCCGAAGAACCTGTGCGCATCGGATCCCACGAAGATGTCGTCATCGAGCACGAGGGGTGATCCGTAGACCCGATCGCCCAGGTCGACGCGATACTGCAGCTCACCGCCCTCGTTCAGACCGAAGAGCTTGCCGCTGAGTGACGGCACGAGGATCGTGCCATCGTCGAGCATGGCCGGCGCCGCCTCGATGGGACCTTGGGTGTCGAATGTCCACGCGAGGCGCGCAGAGGTGGGGCCCTGGAAGGGGCTGCGATTCGTGTGCCTCGCATCGAGGTGGAGCATGCTCGGCGGACCCGAGCTCACCTTGCCGTCCGCTGTGCGAGCCGCTTTGGGCGAACCCCCATCGGTCGACTCGAAGGCGAGCGGCGCCGGGCTGGCCAGTCGCACGCGCGCGTGCCGCGCCAGCGTCACCGACGCCAGCGCGGCTGCCACTGCCGCGAGCGCGCTCCCTGTCAGAACCACGTATCGCTTGACCATGACGACCAGGATTTTTCGGTGAACGGCCGGCGGTCAAATGGACCCGATGAGAACGTCGCGCTCCTTGGCGCCGTTCGCCGGCCCTACGAGCCCCCGCTTCTCCATGACCTCCACGATACGCGCGGCGCGGTTGTAGCCGAGATTCAGCTTGCGCTGCAGCCACGATGTCGAGCAGCGCCGGGTATCGGCGACGATCCGCACCGCTGCATCGTACAGGGGGTCGAGCTCGGCCTCGTCGTCCATGTCCTCGGAAGCTTCGTCATCGCGCGGCTTGAGAATGTTCTCGTCGTAGACCGGTGTTCCCTGCGTTCGCAGAAAATCGGTGATCTTCTGGACTTCTTCTTCGCTGACGAAAGGACATTGCACCCGCCGCGTCTCGTTGGTGCCATTCATCTTGACGAGCATGTCGCCCCGCCCGAGAAGATGCTCGGCGCCCTGCTCGTCGAGGATCGTGCGTGAATCGACCTTTTGCGAAACGCGGAACGCGATGCGGGTCGGGAAATTCGCCTTGATGATGCCGGTGATGACATCGACGCTCGGCCGCTGGGTAGCGAGAATGACGTGCATGCCGGCGGCGCGGGCCTTTTGGGCGAGCCGCGCGACCGCTGCTTCGACGTCCTTGCCTTGCTGCATCATGAGATCGGAGAATTCGTCGACGACGATCACGATGTAGGGGATGCGCTCGGGCAGCTGCGCATCGCTGCCGTCGGTGGCGGCCGCGACCGTGACCGGCTCGCCGTCGGCCCCGATCGCCGTCACTTGTTTGATCGGCGGCGCCTTGGCGAGCCCCTTGCGCACCCGATCGACCCAAGTGTTGTAGGTGGCGATGTTCTTCGTCCCCGCGTTGGCAAACATCTGATAACGCCGCTCCATCTCGTCGACCGCCCACTTCAGGGCATTGGATGCTTGCTTCATGTCCGTCACGACGGGTAGCAGCATGTGCGGAATCTTGTCGAACGGAGCAAGCTCGACGACCTTGGGGTCGATCATGAGAAGCCGCAGCTCTTCCGGCGTGCGCCGAAACAGAAGACTGGCCAGCATCACGTTGAGCCCCACACTCTTGCCCGCCCCCGTTGCGCCTGCCACGATGACGTGCGGCATCGAGGCCAAATCGGCGAAGAAGGGAGCGCCGACGTGGTCGCGGCCGAGCACGACGGGCAGTGGCACGCCGAGCTCGACGAAGCGGTGATCTTCGACCAGATCGCGCAGCGAGACGGGCACGCGCGCTTCGTTGGGGATCTCGAACCCGATGCGGTTCTTTCCCGGGATTGGCGCGATGATGCGAACCTTGCGCGAAAGGCCGAGCGCAAGATCATCGGCCAGGGAGGCGACCTTCGAGACCTTGGTGCCCGCCTGCGGCGAAACCTCGTAGGTCGTGACGGTCGGACCCGGGTGAATCTCCTCGACCATTCCTTGCACGCCGTAGTCGTTCAGCGTTTTTTCGAGCAGCTTGGCGTTGCGGCGAAGCAGCTCGCGATCGATCTCGAGGACGGTGGACGGAGGAGGCTCCAAGAGCTGGGTGCTCGGTAGTCGAAAGCTCTGCAACGCGGGCGGGGCAGTGACTCCCTTGCTCGATTTGCGCGCGGCCATCTCGCCGGTCGTGTCGACGATGGTGGGACCCTCTTGTTTGGTCCCGCCGCGCCGCTTTGCCGTCGTGACCGGCAGCGCCGCTTCCGCCGCGCCGGCTTTCTCGACGTTCGCCGCAAGGGCGGCGGGCGCTTTGGACCTTGCCGGCGGTCCCAGGGCCGCGCCGCCAGGTTCCGGAGGGGTTGTCGCCGTCGCAGCCGCCGGTGTCTCCGCAATTTGCAACGGTAGCGGCGAGGGGCTCGTGGCTTCGCCTTCTTCCGTGAGCGCGGCGATGATCGCCTCGTCGTTCGGTGTGGAGTCGATGCGCGGCTCTTGGCTGCGGCGCTCGCTTTCTACGCGCTCACGCTCGAGGTCGCGGGCCATGGCCCACGCGCCCGCGACGGCGCGGGCCCCCTGCTTCGCCTTCGCAGCTGCGACTTCGGTGCCGCGGCCCGCGCGCTCGACCCATGCGATGAACGAAAAAGAAGCGCGCCCGATGAGAATCAAACCGATCACGGTGAGCCCGATGATGTACGAGCCGAGCGTGGAGAAGAGCGAGCGCAGTACCTCACCGAACAGCTCGCCGAAGCTGCCGCCGATCGGCATGGCCCCGAACACCGTGGCTTGCGGCAGTGCAATATGGAAGAGCGCGGAGACGCTGCACGCAACGATGACGTCGCCGGCGAGGCGAGCCACGTTCGCGATCGACGGCCTGCGACGCAAGAGCGGCGCGGCAAAAAGGGCAAGCTCCAACGGCACGCCCCACGCCACGAAGCCGAGCAGTCCGACGGCCCCGTGCGCGAACGAGGCGCCGACCGGACCCACCCAGTCACCTCCTTGCACCTCCGGTCGCGCCGGATCGGCTTGGAAGCTGGCGAGGGCGAGCGTCGCATAGACCGCGGCGGCGAAGAGGGTGAGCGCTGCCGCTTCACGCCCGCGGTCCAGAGGAGTCTTGCCGTCGCCGGGCAGAGCTTCGCCCGCGGCGAGACGACGAGGCGCGAAAACGGGAATCGGCATCACCTAGGGGACCACCTACGCTGACCTACACCCGCGCAACGTACGGAAATGGCCGAGATAGGGCAAAACTTTGGCTCTGGGCGTCACTCAGGCTTCAGACTCGAGGGAGTTCTGTTTCCCCTGGACGACGCTCTTCAGTCGGCTAACGCTCCTGCAGCGCGTGACCTGAAGCCCGAAGCCCGGAGCCTGAAGCCCAGCCGAGAAGGGAAGTGTAAGTGCTGGATTTTTGCCGCAAGAACGGGCTACCATCGGCGCGTAGCGACCCCGGGGGGTGCCTCGTTCCTGGGCGATGGCGTCACAGCTGAGGCGATGGTTCGCTCGACCAGAACGCACGGGTACGGAGCACTAAGGTGAGAAAGACTCCTCGGCCGTTGAAGAACCTGCTCAAGGTTTCGGTCTTCGTTCTCGCTGGTACAGTCCTCGGGGGGAGTTTCACCGGGTGCCGCGTGAACGACAACGACGTCCGACGTTGGGCGTCCACCGAGCACGGTCCCGACAAGCTGGTCGCGGTGGTCACGCACGACAAATACGAATGGCCGTTGCGCGTCGAAGCGGGGCTCGAGTTCTTGCGCATGAAGCCGCGCGGAGGACGCCGCGTCGGCATCAATCGTCTCGTCGAAGCGCTCGCGTTGCTCGGCCCCGAAGATCGGAAGCGGATCATCGACGGCATGGTGCCGACGATCGTCGCGCAAATGAAACAGCCCCCGCCCGTGAACGCGCCCGGCCAGCCCCTGCAGCCCGATCCGTCGTACGCCTACAAAGATGCGGCCATCGCTATCCTGACCTACGACAAGGCGGTCCTCGTCTCCGACGACGCTGCACGAAAACAGCTCACCGACGCGCTCATCGATTGGTCTCAGCACGACTTCGATCGCCGGCTCGACAACACATCGCAAATGTTCGGTATGGAGCAAATGATGCGCGCCATCGGTGCTCCCGCCGTGCGCGGTCTGCCGGCGCTCATCACGGCCGACTCCGGCCGCTACGATCGCATCGCCTCGCTCGTGTCGGAGCTCGGCGACCAGCCGACCAAGGAAGCAACCGCCATCAAGCTGGTCGAGCTTGCGAAGTTCACGGGCTCCCAGGCGTGGATTGACCGCACGAAACCCGCCGTCGAAGAGGCCAACCGGGCGTCGAAAATCAACCCGACGCCCGACCAGCTGCAAAAGCAGCTCGCGCAATACCAGGAAGAAGCGCTCATCAAGGTCTTTGCCGCGATCAAGAAAGTCGGGACGCGCCCGGCCGTCGACTACTGCCTTTCGGTCGCGATGGAGCGCACGCAAAGCGAAAAGAAACGGCAGGCAGCGCTCGCCGCGCTCGAAGGTCGGATCGACCGCAACAACCCCGCCGACGTCGAGAAGGTGCTGACTTTGGCTTCGGCGGACGACATCCCGGACAGCGTGCGCGACCAGGCCTTTGCCCGCGTGGGCGAGCTGCCGCGCGAGCAGGCCGTGGCCCGGCTCTACTCCCTTTTCAATTCGAAAAAATGGAAAGTGCGCTGGGTGGCGGCGGGGACGGTCCTTCGCATGTCGAGCACCGACCAGCTTCCGGAGTTCATGAGCAGGCTCCCCGGCGGCGCGGCTCCCGGCTTCGCGATGACCGAGCCGCTGTCGTACGGTCAACACATCGGAAAGATGCAGGTGAAGGGGCCGACGCCGCGCGAGGCAGCGCTGCCTTTTCTCAAAGAGGGGAGCCTGGCTGCGCGCCTCACGGCGCTCGGCTACTTCTATGCAAACGGGAAGGCTTCTGACGTTCCCGTCGTCGCCGCACTCGAATCGGACAAGACGGCCGTCCCGAAAACGGACGACCCTGAAGCCAAGTGGCAATGCGAAGTTCCCAAGGCCGACGGCAAGGAAAACGATACCAAGGACATCAAGGACGTAGGTGAATTCGTGAAGTTCTGCATCGTGCCTGCCATGAAGGGGCGCTAGCAGGCGCGTGCCCCCTCTTTCCACAAGTGCTCTCCTGGCGCTAAAATGCTTTCAGCTGAGAACCTCATGAGCTCGGATCCCAACAAGAAAACGGCGCGCACTTTTCAATGCCGCGACATCCTCTGGGATGCCTTTCAGCAAATGGCGCAAGAGCTGGAATGCTCGGTTGATTACTTGATCAACGAGTCGATGAAACAGTACGCGCGCCAGCGCTACGCGGGGCGCTCGGGGGGACGCACCAGTGACGGCGCGCCCTCTTCCGGGCCGACCGGCGACTCGGTGCGGACCTCACCCCCCTCGCCGCCGCAGGCTCGACCTGGCTCGATACCCCTGCCTCCACCGCCCACGCGAAGTCGTCCCCCTTACGGCAATTTGCCTCCGCCGCCGGTTGGGGCACGCGGCGGAAGCGGGGCTTTTTCGTCGCCCACGTCGCCTCCGACCAATCGGGCGCCGCCGCCGCCCCCGCCCGGAACCGCGGCGCCCGCGCCACGGACGGTTCCCCCTCCGCTGCCCGGGACACGCGGGCTCCCTCCGCCCACCGGGGGCAGCGGGCGATTCGCTCCACCGTCCAGCCCTTCCTACACGGGCCAGCTCAGCCTCGTTTATGCGGGCGAGAGGGTCCCCGTGAACAAGGATCGATTCGTCATTGGGCGAGGCAAGCAGTCGAGCGACCTCACCATCAAAGACCCCAATGTCTCGCGCCAGCACGCGATGATCGAGTTTCTGAACGGGCAGTACTACATGGTCGACATGGGCTCGACGAACGGGGTCGAGTACAACGGCCAGCGCATCTCGCGCCGGCCGATCGCCGAAGGGGACGTGTACCGGATTTGCGACCACGAGGTCCGCTTCACGTATCGTTGATGCGATCTCGCCGCATCGGGTTGACTCGACCGTGGGCGATCGGCGCCTCTGCGGTGCTCTTCTCTGCGACCACGCTGTTGGCGAGTGACCTGCCCCCCTGGCGCGAAGCCGATGACCTGCCGCTCCCCGAAGGACGCAGCGTCATGGTGCAGCGTTCCGAGGTCGCCATCATGGCAGAGCCCTCCGCCTCGGCCGCGCGACGCGGCACGGCGCTCATGGGCGTCAAGCTTCCTTTCTTCGGCGCCAAGCGGGGAGACGGCTGCGCGGCGCGCTATCTCAGCGTGGGTCCTCTGGCCTGGATTTGCCAGGACGCGGTCACGTTCGACGCCGGCCCACCGATTCCTCCGCGTTCGTCGGTCGAGGCCAACGCGTCGACCGGCCTTCCCTTCAGCTACTACTTCGTCGGGCGGTACGGCTCGAACGGCTACTTCCGCCTGAGCGACGCCGAAGACGTCGCGCCCGACCAAGAGCTGCAGCCCGGCTTCGCCGTGGCGACGACCGAGGAAGGGGTCAAGCTGGGGGCGCGCTACGCCCGCACGCATCACGGCTTGTGGGTCCCGCTACGCGACCTCGTGCCGGTCGCGCCCTTTGCCTTTCATGGTGAAGAGATCGCCGAGGGAAAGCTCGATTTCGGCTGGGTGATCGAGGACAAGGCGCAGACCCTCTCCGGTCCCTCGGCGGGGGCGCGCGCGACCAAATCGACCAAGCGAGCGAAGTTCGAGAAGGTCCCCATTCTCGAAGAAAAGGTCGACAAGAAGGCCGGGTACTATCGCGTCGGCGAGGGCGAGTGGCTTCGCGCGCGCGACGTGCGCCGCCCAACAGGCTCGCCTCCTCCTTCGTCGCTCCGACCGAACGAGCGCTGGATCGATGTCGATCTGGGGTCGCAGATGCTGATGGCGTTCGAAGGCGATCGGCCGGTCTTCGCGACGCTCATCTCGAGCGGCAAAGGCAAGGAGGGAACCGACACCGCCACGCCGAAGGGGGAATTTCGAATTTGGGTCAAGCTGACCAGCTCGAACATGGACAACTTGGAGGACGAAGAAGCGCTGAAGTACTACGCGATCGAAGATGTGCCGTACGTGCAGTACTTCTCCAAAGGGGTGGGACTCCACGGCGCGTTCTGGCATCGCGGGTTCGGCAAAGTCCGCAGCCACGGTTGCGTGAATCTGGCGCCTCTCGACGCGCAGCGCCTCTTCGCGTTTACCAGCCCACACCTGCCGGCGGGCTGGTCGGCGGCTCTGCCGACGTCGTCCGAGGAAGGAACCCTCGTGCGCGTGCGTTGACGTCGGCGCCGCTCGGCGGAGAGTTTTACAGCCTGATGAGGCTCTGCAGGAGGAACGCGATCACGAACGCGAACAGAACGAGCGACTCGATGAGCGCGAGACCGAGAATCATCGGCGTTTGAATCTTCGCCGAAGCGCCGGGATTGCGCGAAATGCCTTCGAGCGCCGCGGCCGTGGCGCGACCCTGGGCGAGCGTGCCTCCCAAGGCGGCGATGGCAATGGCGAAGCCCGCGCCCCCGGCCGCCCAGCGGAAAACGTCTTCCTTGTTGGTCGCTGCCGCGTTCGCCGTCTGCGCAAAAGCCGATGACGTGAACAGGGTGACGAGGGTGGCAGAGACGAGGGCCAGCTTGCTCTTGGTGGACATCTAGGATTGGCTCCTTTTGAGGGTGGAAGTTGGAGGTGCGAGCGCGCGTGCCCGTTTAGTAGTTTTTTGCCCGGATGGCTAGTGCTCTTCGTGCTCTGTGGCCAGCCCGATGTAAATCGAGGTGAGCAAGGAGAAAACCAATGTCTGGACGACGATCACGATGGCGCCCAGAAACATGAGCGGTACCGGGACGAAGAGCGCAACCATTCCGATGGCGATCGTTCCGAGCAGGTGGTCGACCGCCATGTTCACCATGAGACGGATCGACAAGGTGACCGGCCGAACGCAAGTGGAGATGAGCTCGATCGGGAAAATGAGCGGCGCAAGGTACCACTTGGGCCCGGCGAGATGCTTGACGTATCCGAAACCGTTGGCCTGCAGCCCGTAATAATTGAAAACGATGAAGACGCAGAGGGCGCAGCCGAGTGTGATGTTGAGGCTCGAGGTCGGCGGGGCCAGGCCGGGGATGAGCGTCATCAGGTTCGAGAAGAAGATGAAGCATGCCGATCCGCCGATGATGGGGAAGTAGCGCTTGGCGCGCTTCGGGCCCATCACGTCTCGCGCGATCCCATAAAAATAGGAAATGAACGCCTCCATGAACGTGCGCAGCGTGAGGCGCGCGTCGGGTACGACGGCTCGGTCGACGTCGGCCAGCGTGGCGCGCGTGCGCAGCGCCAAAACGGTGACCAGCAGGATCACGAGGATGGAGGTGACGATCGGTTCGAAGCTGCGCCACGTCGGGTCGTGATGACCGATGAAGGAGTAGCCGATGTTTTCCGCGTTCTGTTGGAGCGCGGGAAACTGCGCCAAGAGGTAGGTGAGAAACGTCGTGTGCTCGGGCATGGTCGTCGAATCGACGATGCTTCTTAGGCGCCCTCGGCCGCAAAATCTAGTCCTACTGGGGGGTGCCTGCGCGAAGCGCAGTTTCGCCGTCGCGCGCCCATGTAACGTCCCGGCGAAGTCGGAGAAGTCTCGACGCTGGTTGGAGGCGCCGCAAGGCCGTGCCATTCCGCTTTTCCGAGCAAAGTTGCGACTGTCCAGTCAGCTTGCGTGGGCGTCGCGCCACTTTCGATGATCGATCTGGCAGCGAGAAACTGGCAAAGCAGTGCTAGACGGAGCCTTCGCCGTTCTCTATGTCGTGCCGCAATCCGAGCAGTTGCGAGACGACGATGCCGGCCGGCAGAGCCAAGTAGCCGACGAGAAACGGAATCGGTCGGGCGAGCTCGACTCTGAGCACCACGAATACGCCGGCGAAAAGGAGAATGAGCTTGAGCACGGCAAGAAGCGCGAAGGCCGTTTGTACTTCGCGTCGCGACACGAACGCGGCCCCGAGTCGCGTAAAAGCCCAAAAATTCAAGGTGGCGATGATGGCGCCGATGGCCACGCCGCGTCCGGCGGCTCGCCCGACGATGAGGAGCGCAGCGGCCGCCGAAAGGGCGCCGAGCGCTGCCACGGCGAAAATGGGCCGGCCAAGCTCGATGCCGCTATGCGTCGAGCTGATGGCGTTGGCGGGGCTTTCGCCACTCGCGACGAGCTGCGGCTCGACGGGGACGATGACTTTGGCGGCTCCGCTCTCCGAACGCCCGAGCGCCGGGGGGAGCCGAGGCGGCGGCAAGGGCCCGACGATTTTCGGCTCGGCGCTCGCATTCTCTTCCTCCGAGGTAAGGGGCGAACTTTCCGACTCAGGGTTCGTCGGCGCCGCCATCGTTCCCGCCTCGCGCTTGCCGCTCCCGCTCATCTTCTG
>WNGF01011579.1_pt1 | contig 10319 bp, 7 predicted proteins | sample 5400641 | NCBI WGS metagenome assembly WNGF01 (sample SAMN13153371, study PRJNA577476) | soil metagenome | isolation source: 80 cm soil or saprolite under grassland replicate 2 | place: USA:California | collected 2016-06-15
GGCGTGAACGACGTTATTTTCCATTTTCCATTGACCATATATCATTTGTGTCAAAACGCATGTGGTTGAATTGAACAAGTTGGGAAGGGGGCAAGCGGAGATTCAGGCTTGTGGCGGTAGTGAATTCCAGCGCGCCCCCCGCTTGTGTACAGCCAATCGACTTATCGGGATATTAAGGGTGAACTTTGAATTCTGGGTTGCTGCTAGCGGAGCGTAGCGGGGGCGCGCTCGGCATCACTTTGGTTGGAGACCTCTTTGTCGCTTGCCCCTTTCCCAACTTGTTCAATTCAACCACATGCGTTTTGACACAAATGATATATGGCCGATGGAAAATGGAAAAAGGTTTTTTGGCTGACAGTTGCATGAGTGCCGCGCCCGAGCAATGACAATTCACATTCTCGACGATCCCGAACAGGTTGCTCACGCTGCTGCGGAAAGGTTTGTTGGTGCGGCGAACGCCGCAATCGAGACTAGAGGGCGCTTCAGCGTTGCTCTATCCGGCGGTTCAACTCCAAAACATGTCTACGAACTGCTCGCAAGGGACGATTATCGAAATCGCATCACCTGGTCCAGGACTCACATATTCTTCGGCGACGAACGCTGTGTGCCCGCCAATCACCCCGAAAGCAACTATCGTATGGTATTCGAGTCACTGATTTCTCACGTGTCGATTCCAATTGAGAATGTTCATCCCCTGCAGGGGTCCGGCGATCCTGACGTGAACGCGCGCGCTTATGAACAGGAACTCAGGACCTTCTTCCAGAATGTCGCCTGGCCTCGAATCGATCTGGTCTTCCTTGGTCTCGGAGATGATGGCCACACTGCTTCACTTTTTCCGGGTACTTCCGCTCTTAAAGAAAACAAAGCGTGGGTGGTTGCCAACTGGGTCGAGAAGCTCAACAGTTTTCGCCTAACGCTAACTGTTCCAGCAATCAATCATGCCATTGAGATCAAGTTTCTCGTCACGGGAAGCGGCAAAGCAAAGGCTTTGGCTGCCGTCTTGCAAGGACCAAGTAAGCCCGAGGAGTTGCCGGCCCAGTTGATCCAGCCGGTGGACGGTTCATTAGAGTGGCTGGTCGATAAGGAGGCCGCAGCTAACCTCGATGCTCACTAAGGAACATCAGCGACTACGAGACAATTCAGATTCAATCAAGCCCTGGAGATTATGGGGCCCTTATCTTTCTGAGCGTTCGTGGGCCACGGTGCGCGAGGACTATAGTACCGATGGTAACGCCTGGAGTTATTTCCCTCATGATCTGGCTCGCTCGAAGGCATACCGCTGGGGAGAGGACGGGCTGGCTGGGATTTGCGATCGGTATCAGATTCTCTGCTTTGCCATAGCGCTCTGGAATGGACGCGACCCAATCCTGAAAGAACGACTCTTCGGGCTGGTGCCAAGCGAGGGGAACCACGGCGAAGACGTAAAGGAATACTACTTTTATCTCGATGCGACTCCCACGCATTCGTACCTGAAATACCTCTACAAGTATCCGCAGGCGGAATTTCCGTATACCGCGCTAATTGAAGAGAACCAACGGCGGCGAGGACAGCACCAACCCGAGTTTGAATTGCTCGACACTGGGGTCTTCGCTGCTGATCGCTACTTCGATGTTTTCGTCGAATTCGCAAAAGCCAACCCGGAAGATATTTGCATTCGCATTGAAGTCATAAACCGCGGCCACGAGGCCGCCCCGATATATGTCCTTCCGCATCTTTGGTTTCGCAACACCTGGAGTTGGGATGTAGAACCAAAAGCTGAGCCGCAGATTCGGGTCGGTCCTGCCGGCGACGGCTTTGTGAGCCTTGAAGCCTCTGACTTATCGGCTGAGCCCCTATCAAATCTCAAGTTCAATTATTTCGTGGGTAAGCGGTATCTCTATGCTGAGGTGGGCGGCGATTTGCTCTTCACTGATAATGAAACCAACGCACAACGTGTTTGGGGCCCATGGGCGCACAACCGAAGTCCATATTTAAAGGACGCATTTCATCGTTACGTCATTAACGGCGAGGCCAGCACAAACCTGGACCAGACAGGAACGAAGGCCTGCATCAACTACGCAAACCGTCTGGTACCGCCAGGAGGTTCGGTTGTTATTCGTTTGCGACTCTCGGACACAGAACTTGCCGACCCATTGGGCGAAGTTGACCAGGTCGTCGAAAAGCGGCACGTCGAAGCAGACGAATTCTATGATGCTATTCACTCACCGAACGCAACTGCTGATGAACGGATGATTCAACGGCAAGCGCTAGCAGGTCTTATCTGGAACAAGCAAAGCTACTTTTACGATGTCCACCTCTGGCGAGATGGAGACAATCCCACCTGCCGTCCTCAGCGCAATCATGGTCGCAACGCAAAGTGGTTGCACTTGAACTCGATGCGTGTGCTGAGCATGCCCGACAAATGGGAGTATCCGTGGTTTGCTGCCTGGGATCTTGCCTTTCAATGTGTGCCCTTCGCACTCGTGGATCCCGAGTTTGCGAAGGAACAACTCTGGTATCTGTTATTTGAGCAGTTTCAGCATCCGAATGGCCAGATTCCTGCCTATGAGTGGGAGTTTTCAGATCTCAATCCGCCAGTGCACGCATGGGCGGTCTGGCGGATCTACAACATGGACCGTATTCGCTCGGGGAAAGCCGACCGGCAGTTTTTGGAGAAATGTTTTCACAAGCTCCTGCTTAATTTCACCTGGTGGATCAACAAGGTCGATAACGAAGGCAACAACATTTTCGAAGGTGGATTTCTGGGTCTGGACAATATCACCGTGTTGGACCGAAGCCACGAACTGCCAAACGGAGCGACATTGGATCAGTCGGACGCCACCGGCTGGATGGGAATGTTTTGCCTGAACTTAATGCGCATTGCGCTCGAATTGGCCCAGGAAAACATAGCTTATGAGGCCCTGGCCACAAAGTTCTTCCAGCACTACATCTATGTCGGTGCGGCTATGAAGCAGATGGGCAGCCAAAACGTTGAACTGTGGGACGAGCTTGATGGTTTCTTCTATGACGTGTTGCGATATCCCAATGGTGACAGTCACAGGTTTCGGGTGCGCTCTTTAGTTGGTCTCATTCCGTTATATGCGATCGAACAGTTGGACGAACGCACCCTCGAACGCTACCCGGGATTTCTTACAAACTTGCACTGGTTTCTACGCAACCGTCAGGACCTTGTCCAGAACTGTCTTACGACCATCGAACGCGATGGCCGAAAGATCCATGTGCTGGCGATTCTGAATGAGAAACAGATGCGACGCTTGCTCGACAAGGTTTGGGACCCGGCTGAGTTTCGTTCCGAGTTTGGTTTGCGCAGTTTGTCTAAGTACCACCAGGAACACCCTTTTGTTTTTGGCGAACGCACGGTGGGCTATGAACCCGCGGAATCAGCCGAGATGCTTAAAGGTGGGAATTCCAACTGGCGCGGCCCGGTCTGGTTTCCCACGACGTTCATGATGATCGAGTCTTTGCGAAAACTCGGCACCGCATATGGACCATTGTTGGAGATAGACAACCCGGTGGAAACAGAGCCTCCAATCACACTTTATGATATGGCGCGAGGTTTTGCGGATCGTCTAATAAATCTATACAAGCGCGATCAGACGGGCAATCGTCCGGTCTATGGAGAAGGTGGGAAGTTTCAAACTGATCCAAACTGGCGAGATCTTATATTGTTCTATGAATTTTTCCACGGCGATACTGGGGTTGGATTGGGTGCCTCTCACCAAACAGGTTGGACGGCACTAATTGCCTCATTAATCGACGAGTGGCGGCAATAACATATTCGAACATGTTTCCTTCTGCTTAAATCTCAGTAGCAACCACGGTGCCAGTCAGCAGTTATCGAATCGCGCCGTTTTTAAGAAACCTTAGCAGGGAGTGTTCCGCCGGATGGAGTTTGTATCCACGATACGCGATTAGTTCCTGATGAGTATTAAAGTATCGGCCGATGATTTTCTTGGGAAAGTAATTAATGACTGCCGGGCAGATGTATGAGCTCCGACATACTGCGGGAGTGTTGCCCAGGACTTCGGACGTTTCTCTAATGGCATCGACGACCTTTCGCTTCAGAAGCGCTCGACTATCGATTGCCTCGGCAGCCGCCCTGGCCAGAGCACAGGCACAGACAAGGGTGCCGGCCCAGGTTCGAAAATCCTTGGCGCTAAAGGTTTCGCCCATGACTTCCTTGATGTACTCGTTAATGTGCCTACTTTTAATATCGACAAACTCGCCATTACCATTTTGATACTTAAATACTTCGGCGCCAGGAACCTTCAATAAGGCTTTCACAACCTTTGCTACGCGCGCATCCTTGAGCTCCCGATGTTGAGGGACTCGCGACTTACCGGTGAAATCAAATTGCACCAGGTCGCCTTTCACCTTTACATGCTTCGGGCGAAGAGTTGCGATGCCGTAGCTTCCATTCTCGTTAGCGTAAACTTCGCTGCCCGGCCGCATAAAACAAGTTGAGAGAATTCTCAGGATACAGGCCATCACTTTATTTCGACTCAGCACGGGGTCCTTGATATGGCGGTTTATGGTAGTGCGCATTTGCGGTAACGCTTCAGCAAATCTAATGATCCTTTTGAACTTCTGCAGCTCACGTTGTTTGACGAAACTCTCGTGATAGAGGTACTGCCAGCGACCGGCAGCATCGTTGCCAATAACTTGAAGACGTCCATTTGCGGCGCTGTTAATCGCTACGCGAGTCCAGGCAGGCGGAATTCTTAACTTTCGAATGCGCTCAAGGTCGGCTGGGCTGGCCCGTCTCCCGTCGGCGTGCTTGTAATGGAAGCCGGTACGTGGCGTTCCTGATCGTCTTATCCCGGTCCTTTGCAAACGCTCGATATTTGTCATTACGTCATCAGTGCTCGGAATGAAAATTGTATTCCGCTGGGATCGGAAGAGGATCCGTTTTCAAAACGGACGGTCGGATTCGAGTTTTCCACGAGAGGAAGTAATGAGTATCAAACAAGATGGGTCCCAAGGCGGTTACGACAATGGCCATTCTGGTGTGAACATCACCTGTTCGTGGTGTGGCGCGACGATTAGATCCGAAGCCACTCTACGCGCGGAGAAAATGTGTTTGATCTGTCATGCTCGGTTACTTAACGACCACTTTCAAAGAATCCGCAAGCGCGAAGCAAATCGCGCCACTGGCAGCCAATCGAAGTACGTGTGATTGACCGCGCAGTGGCACGGAATGATTACGATTTCCGCTTCTGATCACCTCGATCGCCTTGACCGGCAGAAACCTTTTTCTTTGCAGATTGCCTCCGATCCTGTGCCAGTGAGCGTCCAACATCGTCCGACTCATCGAATCGTCCCTTCGCGGCGCGTCGCACGTATCGCTTGTCAGCGCCGGTATCTATAAGTTCGCGATCGCTCTTCCGTGCCTTTCTCGGCATTTCTTCCTCCTTTTGGCTGTGTAGTCTTCTTGTACACGACGATCTGTCTTTGTTCACTTTGAGAGCACAATCGATCCCAAACAAAGACGTGCCAACCTTGGCCGCAATAACAATGCCAAGTCGCGGTTTGAGTAGATTTCCCTCAATGCAGAACTAATTGCGGAGAATCGGGCAGGATCGGCGCGGTATTTGCTGATTAGGCGACAGAAGAAAGTCATGTACGAAAACAAAAGGGAGAACGTCGTGAGCGAATGCGGTACGGGAATTAGTGAAGCAATCTCACTGGACAATGAAGCGATGGGCGGCATCGAGGCTGCCCAGGCGGAACAGGAGAGCGGTCGGCCGGCGATCTCGCTGGGTCTGTTGAAAGATTCGATTGAGAAAGAACGGGCGAGCTTAGATTTGTTGAGCGAGGGTGTGGAAACGCTGCGCCAATCACTCGAGCATCGACGTCAGGCTCTTGACGAAGAAGCAGAGATATTGGAACAAGTGATAAGAGACTTGACCGAGGAAAGACGCTAACAGCGAAATGCCAGGAGGAGACAAATCAACTGATTAGAAGTAGGTATGGCTGTGCAAGTAGATCGAACTGTTAGCTTGCTTCTCGACGTTGAGGTGGGTCAAACGACGCAAGCTAACAGCTTGCGTTACTTTCAAAGGGGGAATTGAGTTATGGCCGATGGTGATGGTAGTGGAAGTGCCGGCGTAGTTGCCGTGCTGGTGATCTTTGTAATTGTTGTGGTTGCGGCGTTATTTGTGTTTGGCGGGCGCATCTTCAACGGCAACAAGAAGATCGACATAAATATTCAGACGCCGGCGAAGTAATCGCCAGGCCACTGATTTGGAGTGCGCTGGCCTGGCAGCGCTTTGGCCTACACTCGCGATAGTCTCCCAGGCGCGAAATCGCTTCGCCGCCAAAACAGCTTGATTTGCAGTTGAAAGAACAGGCCAAAGCGGCGCCGGGCTGGCCTGGCAGCGCTTTGGCCTACGCTCGCGATAGTCTCCCAGGCGCGAAATCGCTTCGCCGCCAAAACAGCTTGATTTGCAGTTGAAAGAACAGGCCAAAGCGGCGTCGGGCTGGCCTGGCAGCGCTTTGGCCTACGCTCGCGATAGTCTCCCAGGCGCGAAATCGCTTCGCCGCCAAAACAGCTTGACTTGCAGTTGAAAGAACAGGCCAAAGCGGCGCCGGGCAGGCCTGGCAGCGCTTTGGCCTACGCTCGCGATAGTCTCCCAGGCGCGAAATCGCTTCGCCGCCAAAACAGCTTGATTTGCAGTTGAAAGAACAGGCCAAAGCGGCGCCGGGCCGCCGCACTCCAAAATGAAAAGGGCGGGCGAAAGCCAGAAGCTATCTAGAATACTTCTCTTGCTCTCACCCGCCAGGTCCAACCTCATCAGCAACTACAAGCGGATGCGTTAAGACGCGACGACTGTAACTCTGATACTAAACTGCTAACACTACGCAACCTGGCGGTAGCTTTTTGATCCGCGCTTTACCCGCCGCCAGAAGTAATGATAGGTTTACATTCCATTTGCTTTAGTTCTTCTTGATACCCGAAACAACGTAAGTCGTTAGTGCGATCCGTAGGAGCGCTATGTCTGGCCATCTGCTTTCAAAAAGAGATGGTGGATTCAAGCTGGCGTTCGCGCGTTCTCACGAAAAAGGAGATCACTTTTACATGCCCCGCCTGAGTTTAATTGATTCACCAAACCACACCAAACTCCACCACATCTTCTTATCGCACTCTTCCGGAGATTTCGTCGATCTTATCGTGCTGCTAACTTTGGTTGCCGTTCTAGCGATGTCGCCACTTGCAATCGTGGCGCAGGAGGAAAAGGCCGCCGAAAAGGCCGCCACTCAACGGCCCCGACAGGAAGCGTCGCCATCGCCATCACAGGAGCCCGCAAAATCCGCGGACGAGAAGAAGCCGGAAGAAGAAAAGAAGCCGGCGGACCCTATGTCTCCGCCGACCTTCAATGGACTGCGCTTTCGTTCCATTGGTCCAGCGTTTACGTCGGGGCGGGTCATAGGTTTTGCTGTCGATCCCAATAATCCTGCACGCTACTTCGTCGCGGCGGCTTCAGGCGGCGTTTGGAAAACCATCAATAGCGGGACTACCTGGACGCCAGTGTTTGACAACGAAGGCTCGTATTCGATTGGTGCTATCGCACTTGATCCTAAGAATCCTCTCACTGTCTGGGTGGGCACTGGTGAAAACAATAGCCAGCGCAGCGTGTCGTATGGCAACGGCGTTTACAAGTCTGATGATGGTGGGAGAACCTGGAAGAACGTCGGCCTGAAGTCTTCAGAACATATCGGACGCATCGCGATCGATCCGCGAGATGCAAACGTCGTCTACATTGCGGTCCAGGGACCGCTGTGGGGACCAGGTGGGGATCGCGGGCTCTTCAAAACGATCGATGGAGGCAAGACTTGGAAAAACATTCTCTCGATTAGCGAGAACACCGGTGTGACAGACGTTGTGATCGACCAACAGAATCCTGACACGATGTACGCCGCCTCCTATCAACGCCGCCGTCACATGTGGACTTTAATCAACGGCGGTCCGGAGAGTGCTCTTTACAAGTCCACAGATGCGGGAGCTTCCTGGAATAAATTGAAGAACGGCCTGCCGACAACAGAGATGGGACGCATTGGGCTGGCGATTTCTCCAGTTGATTCAAATGTCGTTTACGCGACAATTGAAGCCGCAGACCGCAAAGGCGGGATCTTTCGTTCGAGTGACCGCGGGGGCAGCTGGGAGCGGCGTAACGAGTTCGACTCGGCCGCGATGTACTACGCGCGCATCGTAGCGGATCCCAAAGATGTCGATCGCATTTACTTGATGAATGTTTTTCTGATGGTTTCCGACGACGGCGGGCGCACCTTACGGCGACTTGGGGAAAAGTCGAAACATGTTGACAACCATGAGATCTGGATCAATCCCAACAACACCGACCATTATCTTGTTGGTTGTGACGGTGGTGTGTATGAGAGTCATGACAGAGGAGTGAACTGGGATTTCAAAAAAAACCTGCCGGTGATGCAGCTCTACGATGTGACAACAGACAACGCCATGCCGTTCTACAACGTTTACGGTGGCGCGCAGGACAACTTCAACGTTGGTGGTCCATCCCGAACCCGGAGCGCTTCGGGAATCACCAATGGTGATTGGTTCGTCACGCTGGGCGGCGATGGGTTCCGCAGTCAAGTAGACCCCGAAGACCCCAACATCGTCTATTCGTCATTACAGAATGGCGTGCTCTCGCGCTTTAATAAGCGAACAGGTGAGCGCATGGGTATCCAGCCGCAGGTTGGCCGCGGCGAAGAGCCACTGCGCTGGAACTGGGATTCGCCTTTCATCATTAGCCCACATTCGCACACGCGACTCTACTTTGCCGCCGACAAACTCTTTCGCAGCGATGATCGCGGTGACAGCTGGCAGGTCATTAGCGGTCAGCTCTCGCGGGGACTGGATCGAGACAAGTTACCGGTCATGGGAAAGATTTGGGGCATTGATGCCGTAGCAAAAAACGCCTCTACTGCTTTCTTTGGCAACGCCTCGGCTGTGGCTGAATCGCCAAAGAAGGAAGGCTTGATTTATGTAGGCACTGACGATGGTTTGATACGCATAACTGAGGACGGAGGGAAGACCTGGCGCAAGCTGGACAAGTTTCCCGGCGTCGCAGACATGGCCTATGTCAGTCGCATCATTGCCTCGAACCATGAAGCAAACACGGTCTACGCCGCTTTTGACAATCATCAAAACGCGGATTTCAAACCATATATTCTTAGGAGCACCGATGCGGGTCGCACGTGGGTTTCAATCAAGAGTAATCTCCCTGTAAATGGCCCGGTACTGGCTATTGCCGAGGACCATGTCAATCCTAACCTGCTATTTACCGGCACCGAGTTTGGTCTCTACTTCTCGATCGATGGCGGCCAGAAATGGGTTCAGCTTAAAGGCAACTTACCGACAATTTCCGTCCGCGATCTGAGTATCCAGAAACGGGAAAACGATCTTGTTGTCGGTACGTTTGGTAGGGGCATCTACATTCTGGACAACTACACACCGCTGCGTCTGCTTAAACCCGAGATGCTCAAGCAAGAAGCCGTTGTTTTTCCTGTCAAAGATGCGTTGATGTACATCCAGTCGCAGCCATTGGGAGGGCGTGGCAAGGTTTTTCAGGGTGAGTCGTTTTACACTGCAGAAAATCCTCCGTTTGGCGCAACCGTCACCTACTATTTGAAAGACGCCATCAAAACCCGAAAAGAGAAACGGCAGGAATCTGAAAAAGAGGCAGAGAAAAAAGGCCTCTCCGTGCCTTGGCCCAGTCAAACTGATCTCCGGGCTGAAGAAGAACCGGACCGATCACCGCGGGCATGCAGCGCGTCTCGTGGGATCTGCGTCACCCATCGCCGGCGTTGCCACCACCCCCCAACCCGGAAGGGGACGATCCATTTGCTGATCCGCCTGCGGGACCGCTCGTTATGCCCGGTACTTACAAAGTTTCTGTGGCCAAGAGAGTTGGTGGAGTTTTCACGCCGTTGGGTCAACCGCAGGAATTCCAGGTCGTAGTTGAAGGCCAGGAGATTATGCCGGCTGCAGACCGCGCTGCCCTGGTTGATTTCCAGCAGAAGACAGCCCGCCTGCAACGCGCCGTGTCAGGGGCGCTTGAGGCTGCGAATGCTCTCAAGCCTCGTCTGGTAGCGATCAGACGCGCTTTACTGGATACTCCCTCTGCGCCAGAGAGTTTGCTCAATGAAGCCACGATGCTCGACAAACGGACCAGCGACATACTTCGCGTCCTGCGCGGAGACACCGCGGCGCGACAGCGAAATATGATTACACCTCCATCGATCAGTGAGCGGGTCGGGGGAATTGTCGGAGCGCAACGCATGTCTACCTCGCGACCGAC
>WNGF01034245.1_pt1 | contig 10317 bp, 9 predicted proteins | sample 5400641 | NCBI WGS metagenome assembly WNGF01 (sample SAMN13153371, study PRJNA577476) | soil metagenome | isolation source: 80 cm soil or saprolite under grassland replicate 2 | place: USA:California | collected 2016-06-15
GCAGGGTCGTGAGCCGTGGTGTCGGCGGCATCATGCTCAGCCACATCCTTCAGTCTGCGAAGCGAAGCGGCGCGAAGCTGCGCGCCCTGTTCGTCGCCAACGACCGTAACCGCATGATGTACGTCACATACAAATTCAACGGTTTCGTCGAACTTGGCGAGCGAAATGGAGCGACCTTGCTGGAGCATCCATTGGAGGCGATCCGGCCCTTCCCCTCGCATGTCACCGTCCGCCTGCCCGACGACGAGGAGAGACCGGCCTGATGCCGTAGCTTGACTAGGTTCTTGCTCAGTCGAGGCGCACCATCTCTTGTGTATAGCTCAGCTTCTCCAACAGCCGGCGCTGCACACCGGGCCAATCGCTCGGGATGATGCTGAACAGGACCGAGTCCCTGATTCGCCCATCCTTGTAGATGAGGTGATTTCGGATCACTCCTTCTTCTACCGCGCCGAGGATCTTCATCGCCGCCCGCGAGCTCAGGTTGAAAGGATCGGTGATGAGCTCGACGCGATTTACCCCCAATCGGGCGAACGCGTAGGTCAGCGAGAGAAGCCTGACCTCGGCATTGATCAGCGTTCCTCGAGCGTCCGGCGCATACCAGGTCGAGCCGATCGCAAGACGCCGGTGGTCCGGCACCATATCGTAGAACCGAGTCGTGCCGACGATCCGGTCGTCCGCACGTCGCCGCACGGCGAACGGGAAATGCTCGTCCTTCGCGTATCGCTCCATCGTGTAGTCGAACCAGTGGTCGAAGTCCTCGCCCGCACCGTTGAAGTTGATCGGGAAGTAGGCCCACACACTCTGGTCCTCGGCAGCAGCGGCGCGCAGCGGCTCGCGGTGCTGGGTGCCGAGCGGCTCGAGGATCACGCAGGGACCGGATAGATAACCGGGACGGACGAATGTCATCCGATGCTCCTTTCAGTCAAAAGCATGAGCAACTTGCGCGAAATTTCGAGGACGCACAAATGAAATTAACCGGGCCAGAGATCAGCGTGTACGAATACGGCGCGTGGAAAGAATTCTTGCTTCCGGCGTGTATCCCGGACGCGGGGCGGATCGCGGCCAAGCTGGGTGACATCGGGGATGACGTCTTGGCGCAGATCTCCGCCGATTGTCGGATGTTCGTATTCCATTTGAATGTGACCATCACAGCCGGGTTGCCGCTGAACCGGCGCGCCCTGATCGAAAAGCTGCATCAACGCGACATCGTCGTGCTGAACGACGCAATGGAGGACATCTCCAAGCGCCGCGTGCAGGCGATCGCTGGCTTCGCCGGCGCTCATCCCACCACTGCGTCTAGACTCGGGGATCCGGACGAGCTGCTGATCGTGAAGACCGATTACAACTATCATGGTGCGGCCGAGTGTCGAATGCCGGCCGAGCAACTTCGGCAGCTCGGCTATCCGTCGCCCGAAGATCTGCCCAAGCCCTCTGAAACGCACTATCGCATCCAACGGCGGGCCGAAGTCGATCCTCGGTTCTGGGACTCGCCTCATTGGGTCGTCGAGCGCTTCGTCACCAACAAGAGTGACCAGTTTCATCGAGTCTACGTGGCTGGTGACGCGATGATCGTATCTCGTGTGTTCGACTCGTCTACGTTCAAGAAGATGCCAGAAGGGATACAACGGGAGAGCTTCTATATGAGCGTCGGAGCCCCCCTGCGCTCGCCGCAGGTGCCCGCGGAAATCGGGGAATGCGGTCGATTGTGCGCACAGGTAACGCGCGCGGCGAAGATCGACTATGGAGCCTACGATGTCGTGAACAACGATGACGGAGAGTTCTTCCTGATCGACATCAACACCACCCCGCATTGGGGAGACGGCGGTCACCCCGAGCTGCTCTCGTACCTCGCCGCCGGCATCTTGGAGCTCGGCCATGTCGCTTAACACGACCCTACGTCGATTCGACTCACGTGGGGTCCGCTTGCCGCACGTCTCTCTGAAGTGCGAATTCGAGGGGCCCACCCACACGCAGAAGGACCGCGTGGCCGGCGCATTGGTACGCGCCGCGATAGATCTGGGCCTCTCCGGCATTACCGTCGGATCCTGCGGCAATTTTGGCGCGGCGATCGCATATGCGAGTGGTCAACAGAGGCTACCGTGCACGGTTTTCGTGCCGCGGACCTATTCGCATACCCGTGCCGAAGAGATCGAGCAGCTCGGCGCATCCGTTGTTGCTTGGGGCACTTGCTATGAAGACGCCGTCGCCGCCAGCCAGGATTTCGCGCGCAGCAATGGTGCGTTCGATGCCAATCCCATCGGAGAGGCCGGCGAGATAGCGGTGCGGGCGTATGGAGACATCGTCGACGAGCTCGCAGTCCAGAGCCCGCTTCGCATCGGGTCGATCTGGATTCCCGTCGGAAATGGCACCTGCGCGGCCGGCGTCTACCATCGATTGCGTGAGCTCGGAATGGACACGGCTGTATGCATCGTGGGCAGTCGTGGGAATACGGCGGTGACGTCGAGCTTGCTTGCGGGGCGCGTGATCGAGATCGACAGAAATAGTCTCCGGGAAACGTGGGTCAACGAACCGCTAGTAAACTGGCGCTCTCTCCACGTCGTAGAAGGAATGGAGGCTGTCCAGCGTACGCGGGGCCATTTTTGTGAGGCGGAGGACGAGCAACTCTTGGCCGCACACGCCGAGGTCGAGCAGGGCCCTCGAGCCAGCCCTGCAGGCGCTGCTGGTCTTGTCGGCCTCAAACATTTCGCCGACTCTCTGAATCACGATCACGCCCACGTTGTCGTGCTTACATCGTAGGCCGGACTCAGTGTCCTAGTTGGGCCGCCACCAATTGGGCGTAGCGGCCCCGAGCGGCCACCAATTCGGCGTGGCGGCCCTGCTCGACGATGCGACCGTCCTCCATCACCAAGATCAGATCCGCGTCCTTGATCGAGCTCAGGCGATGCGCGATCACCACGCGGCTGCACGCGAGCTGCTTGAGCTGCTCCTGGACCCGACGTTCGGAAACTGCGTCGAGCGCGCTGGTCGCTTCGTCCAGCAGGAGGACGGCCGGGTTCTGGACGAGCGCGCGCGCGAGCGCCACGCGCTGCCGCTGCCCGCCCGAGAGCGAGGCTCCGCCGTCGATGAGCAGGGTGTCGTAACCCATCGGCATCGCGCCAATGTCATCGTGGATGCAGGCGCGTCGGGCGGCGCTCATCACCTGATCGAGCGCCAGCTTCGGATCGGCGAGCGCGATGTTGGCGCGAATCGTGGTCCCGAACAGGTATGGCCGTTGGGTTACGATGCCGAGTTGGCGACGCACGCTCGGCAAATCGAGCTCGCGCAGCTCGACGCCGTCGTAGAGCACGCGACCGCTGGTAGGGTGGTAGAGGCCGAGGAGCAAGCTGGCCAGCGTCGACTTCCCCGAGCCCGAGCTGCCAACCAGGGCCACGAAGCTGCCGGGAGGGATGTCGAGCGAGACCTCGCGAACCACGAGCGGCGAGCTCTCGTGATAGGAGAAGCACACCTTGTCGAGCGTGATGCGCCCGGAAAGCCGCAGCGCGCGCCGGGGCTTTGGCTCCTGCTCGGGCTCGGCCGCGAGAACGTCCTCGATGCGCTCGATGTAGCTCGAGAGCAGCTGGAGCTGGGAGGCCGATGACACCAGGCTGGAGAGCGGCTGCAAGAAGCCCTGCGCCAACGCGGTCAGCGCCAGCATGCTTCCAAGCGTCATCCCGCCATCGAGGACTTGCTGAGCCCCGTAGGCGAGCAGGATGAGGGGCGAGCTGAGGCGCATGGTGCTGGTCACCGAATCGACCAGCGTGGCCAACCGTCCGCGGCTGATCGCGACGTTGAGATCGTCGACGAACAGGCCAGACCAGTGCTCGCCGGCGCGGCTCTCGGCGCCCATCGCCTTCAAGGTTTCGACACCAGCCAGCATCTCGACCAGATAGCTCTCCGCGGCGGCGCGCGCCTGCAAGCTCTGCGAGAGCAGCTCGCGTTGCTTGGAGCGCGAGAAGGCGATCACGCCGAGCTGAGCCAGGCCGAGCACCAAGACCAGCAGCGCCAGCTTCGGCTTTGCGATCAGGAGGAGTAGCAGGTAGACCAGCACCAGCGAGCCGTCGAGCAGGCCGGAGACGACGCCTGAGGCCAGGATTTCGCGAATGGTCGCGTTGCTGTTGAGCCGCATCAGCAGATCGCCCGACGCGCGGCGCTGAAAGAAGGCGTAGGGAAGCTTGAGCAGGTGATCGAGGAAAGAGGTGTAGATCGGCACGTGGGACGACACGGTCTACGATCGAGCCTGTCAGAAGCGGCACGCCGAGGCCGAAGAGCTGCAGCAGCAACGAGACCACCAGAATGCGCAGCCAGTCACCCGACTCTTGCAGCGTGGTGCGAAGATGGCGCCACACCGGCCGCGCTTCGCCCTTTTGCTGGACGAACGATTCCGAGGGCTCGAGTAGAAGCGCGACGCCGGTAAAGGCGCGGCGCAGCTGGGCGATCGGCACGTGTCGGCGCCCGAGGGCCGGATCGACGATGTCGATACCATCTTTACGGTACTGTTCGAAGACGACGAAGTGGTTGAACTCCCAGTGGAGGATCGCGCCTGGCGCCAGGAACTCGAAGTCCTCGAGCTCGAGCTTCACGCCGCGTCCGCGCAGCCCGAACGCCTGCGCCGCTTGCAAAATGGCGAAGGCCGAGAGCCCGTCGCGCCCAGCGGGCTGCACTTCGCGGACGTTGTCGAGGCGAACCTTCTTGCCGTAATAGTCGAGCACCATCGCCAGACAGGCCGCGCCGCACTCGGTCCCGGTCAGCTGTTGCACCCAAGGAATGCGGCGGCGACGCAGGCTCTCGCCCAAACGAAGCAGGGCGGGGTAGCGCCGCGGCAGCTCTTGCCCGAGACGATCAGCGGGCATGCGAAAACACTTTCAGGGCGGGGACCAGACTGACCAAAATGGACTCCGAGCGGACGCGGATCTCGGCTCGACCCGGCAGCCCATCGTAATAGTCGTAGCGCTTTCCTTCCGACACGAAGCCGCTGCCGGGCAGGCAAGCGCGAACGAGCACGAGCGGTCCGTCCAGCGGGACCGTATCCGCGACATCTGGCCCGAGAAAGCGCTTCACCTCGCTCGGGCCCACGACATTGTCGGCCACGGACTCGATGTTGAGGATGATGTACTGGTAGCGGTAGCCATCGAGCTCGAAACGCAGGCTCATTCCGGGACGCAATTGCGGACGGTATCGCCCCGGCACTACGGCCAACAACGACGCGGGCGCGCGATCGCTCATGATGGAGAGTACGAGCTCGCCGACCCCGATGTATTGACCGGCGCGGATGCGCAAATCGCTCACGATGCCCGCGCGTGATGCGCGCAGCAGGCGTTGCTCGAGTCGTGAAGCGGCCAGCTCCCGCTGCGCCCGCAGCGAGGCGAGCGACTGACGCGCGCTCTGGTCCGTCGTATCGCGCAACAGACGACTGAGGTTGAGATCGAACTCCTTGGCGATGCGGCTCAGCTCGGCCGACTCCTGATCGGCGACGAACTGCACCAGCGGCTGGCCGGGCGTCACGTGTTGTCCAGGCTGCACGAGCACCTTGGCCACGGTGCCAGCGACAGTCGCAGTCAGCGTGGCCCGGTCCTCGATATGGACCACCGCCGGCCCGGACGCATACTCGTAGAGCGTGCCGAGCGAGGCGTAGGCCAGCGAAACGACGAGCACGAGCAGGAGCAGCCAGAAGGCCGAGCGCGCCCACGTGGTGGGCAACCTGAGCACCTGGCCATTCTGCAATGCTCCAACGTGGTGCTCGATCGCTTCGGGCCGAAAAATCGACGACGGCGAACGGTCGGCCTCCTCGTTCACCACGCTCATCGCTTGGCCCGCACGTTCTCGAGCACTGCTACGCGACCGACCTGGCCCGAGCGGACCCGCGTGCTCTGTTCAGAGGAAATCGTCAGCGAGGCCTCGACGAAAATCATCCGCGAGGCGGAGTCAATCTCCGGGGCGATCTTCTCGACCGTACCGGAGAGGGTCAGCTCATCGAGAGCCATGCGCACCGGCGTGGCAAGCCCGACTTCCCGCGCACGCTCCTCGGGGACGGCGAAGCGGACGCGGAGCTCGCTCGATTCGATCAGTCGCACGATGGGAGCGCCCTTGCGCACGAGGGAGCCTTCGTCGACGTAGCGCTGCGCCACGACGCCATTGAAGGGCGCGCGCACCGCCCCTTCGTCGGCCAGGTCGCGGAGCGCGTCGTAGCGCGCCTGTCGGTCGAGGACGGTCGCGCGGGCTGCGTCGAGGCGCACCTTGGCGAGCTTCTCCTGATAGGAGGCACTCGACAGATCCTCTTGCGACACCATGTTGACGGCGGCTCCGCTCGGCAGGTCCACCGTCCCAGTGCGGCGTTGCAAGCGCTCTCCCGCCTGTGCGAGCTCCAGTTGGGAACGCGCGACGTCGGCGCGCGCATTGAGCAGCCCCGCCCTGGCCATCGCGAGCTCTTTCTTCGCCGCACGAGAGTCGAGCGTGGCCAAGATCTCGCCTTGGTTGACGCGATCCCCGGGGCGGACCTTGATGCGCTTCAGCCTGGCCTCGAGCTGCGAGGCCAGATCGACCGAAGATGGCGTCATCACCACTCCGAGAAACCCGGTTTCGCTCGTCGGCGTCGGTGCGGCTGGAGAGGCCGCCGCGGGCGTTGCCGCGGGCTGGTTCGGCGGAAGCGCGGGCGCGATTTCCCGCCCGCAACCGGCATAAGACAGAGCCGCGATCAGCCCGAGCCCACAGGCGGACGTCCGCGGTCTCACGACCACGCCAACTTCAAGAAAAACCGCACGAGAAACGCTCTCATTGGGACAGTTTGATCCGGCCGACGGTAGCAAAGATCGCCGTCGCAGAGAAGTGACACAGGAACAAAAGGGTTGGCGCGGTCGCCACGATTCTGGCGTGATCAGGCGCACATCGCGATCACGCCTTTCTCGACGAGAAGTCTCCTTGACGTAGCCGATCAGCCTTTGTTAGCGCTAAAAAGAGAAGTGCGATTCTGTCCGGCGCGAGACTCGAGCGGACGTCGCTTCAGCAAAAGGCCGAGGGCACGCGGCCCGTAAAGGACACTGAGCGTGGGAAAACGTATCCTCGTCACTGGCGGCGCCGGATTTCTCGGGTCGCACCTCTGTGAGCAGCTTCTGAACGACGGCAATGAAGTCATCTGCCTCGACAATTTCTATACCGGGCGTCGCCACAATATTACCAAGCTTCTCGATTCTCACGACTTCGAGCTGCTTCGACACGACGTCTGCGACCGTATCATCCTCGAGGTCGATGAGATCTATCATCTCGCCTGCCCTGCGTCCCCGATTCATTATCAACGCAATCCCGTCCGAACGATTCGCACCTGCGTTCATGGAACGCTGAATATGTTGGATTTGGCCCGCGAGGTACGGGCCAAGATCTTGATCGCCTCCACGAGCGAGGTTTATGGAGATCCGCTCGCGCACCCACAGGTCGAAACCTATTGGGGCAACGTAAACCCCATTGGCCCCCGAGCCTGTTATGACGAAGGAAAGCGCTGCGCCGAGGCGCTCGCCGCATCCTACGCCCGCCAATACGGTGTGGCGGTACGCATCGCGCGTATTTTCAACACCTACGGTCCGCGCATGCTGGAGAACGACGGCCGTGTCGTTTCGAATTTCGTGGCCCAGTGCCTCCGATCGAAGCCGATTACGCTTCAGGGCGATGGCATGCAGACGCGCTCTTTCTGCTACGTGGACGATCTCATCCGCGGGTTTCTCGCGTTGATGGCCTCCTCGGAGGAAGAGCCGATCAATCTCGGCAATCCGGGCGAGTTCACGATTCTGCAGTTGGCCGAGATCGTTCGCCGGCTCACCGGGGCGAGCTCGCGCATCGTGTACGAGCCGCTGCCCAAGGACGACCCTGTCCGTCGCCGCCCAGACATCTCCCGCGCCATCGAGAGGATCGGCTGGAACCCGAGCGTCAATCTCGAGGCCGGGCTGATCAAGACGATTGATGACTTCCGGGTGCGCATGACGGGCGGCGCGTCGGCGCTACCGGAAGCGCGCGTCGATCTCAAGTCCGTCTGATCTCGGAACCGGCGCCGGTAAGCGGGCCAACTTCGGGGGGTTAGAATGCGCTCATCGATCATGTGGCGGTTCCGACTCACATTGGGGACGTTGGTAGCCATCTCTCTGGTGGCGCTCCCAGGCGCACACGCGTTGACGCCCACCAAGGCGGCGACAAAGCGACCGCGGGTGATCATCCGCGCCAACATCGATCGGTTTTACGAGCCGATCCTGTTCCGACGAAACGCCATCAAGCCACGTCCGGAAGGAATGGAGCGGATCCATCAAGCCGCGCTGCTGATGAAGGCCCACTCAAATCTGAAGTTGCTGGAAATCTCCGGTCACGCCGACGACTCGGCCTCCGCGGCCGAGAACCAGCGAATCAGTGAAGATCGGGCCAACGCGGTGCGAGCCCTCCTGATCAACTGGGGTGTGGAGCCGCAACGCCTCCGCACGCGAGCTGCGGGCGCGAAGGAGCCCATGGCGCGCCCCAACACCACAGACGGACGGCGGCTCAATCGACGTGTGGACCTCGTGATCATCGAGCTCGACGCGCCCTGATGTAGATCAAAAGCGCCCGTTCCGTCCATCGGCAACCAGCTTTCCGCGCTATTCGAACAGGGCCAGATCCGGCGCGATCCAAAGGACGGGCGCTGGACCTGGACAGACGTCACGTCATACTTCGTCGTGGGAATGCCTTGGCGCGCAAGGGTCCCGCTGCGCGGCAGCGGGAGCCCGCAGGCGGTTCGACGCGCGAGGCGCTTACGGCGTGAGGGTGGCGTCCGCCCAGTCGGCGTGATCGAGCGTCAGGCCATCGCCAGCGTCGGTCACGGCCGCCTCGCCGCCGCGCACGACGCCGCTGTCCCACGCCTTGGTGCCATCGGCCCACACCTGGAACACCACCGAGCCGCGCTGCTGCGTCTCGTCGTCGATGCCCACGTCCGATGCGAACGTCGTATAGCGCCCGCCGAGGGCGAAGCGCACATCGCTGCTCGCGTGCATGCCCAGCCCCTTGGCGTAGGTCACGCCGTTGATGGTCAGCGGGTGCCCATCGTATGCCTCCTGCTCGCTGTTGCTCCAGTCGCGCTCCACCGGGCCCCAGCCGTTGACCGACGAGGTCCACGAGAGATCGCTGAGGAACACCGTCTTGACCAGCTGCGCCCCGGCCCAGTCGGCGTGATCGAAGGCATTGCCGTCTCCGCCGTCGAGGACGACCAGCCGCAGCTCCTTGGCCCCCGCCACGCCCACGGTCACGTGCCGCGCCGCCTCGCCGCCGCGCACGACGTCGCTGTCCCACGCCTTGGCGCCGTCGACCCACACCTGGAAGATCACCGAGCCGCGCTGCTGCGTCTCGTCATCGATGCCGACGTCGGAGGTGAAGGTCGAATAGAGCCCGGACAGGCTGAAGCGGACCTCGCCGTTTCCATGCATGCCGAGGCCCTTGGCGTAGCCGACGCCGCGGATGGCCAGCGCACGGCCGTCGCCGCTCGGCTGCTCGCCGTTGCTGCCGTCGCGCTCGATCGGCCCCCAGCCGCTCGTCGCCGAGGTCCACGGCAGGTCGCTGAGGTACACGCCGGGCGTCGTCGCGGGCGCGCCCAGGCCGTAGACGCGCAGCACGTTGGAGAACGTCGCCATGTAGAGGCGCCCGTTGGCCACCACCGGCGGAACGAATTTGGCGAACGCGCCGACACCGTCGCGGGCGCGATTGGCGTCGCTGCTCCACAGCACGTGCAGGTCATTGGCGTCGAATGCGACCAGCGCGCCGGTGGCGATGCTATGCCAGGCATCGCCGCCGGTGCCGTACGAGGCCCAGATGATGCCGTCGTGATCGCCATTGGCCGAGAGCGTCGTCATCCCGCCCGGGTGGCTGGGCGAGCTGATCACGCTGCGCGCGACCGGCGTGGGATCGAAGCCGCTGTCGAGGGCGCTGTACGCCTGCAGCGCCTGGTCCTCGGGCCAGATGTAGATGCGCGTTCCGCTCGGCCCCTTCCATGCCACCGGTCCGCCGTGCACGTGCCCGCCGACCTTGATGGTCTGCGCGATGCGGTCGCCGGCAGGATTGAAGTGGCCCATGTTGGTGCGATCGATGACGTAGATGTTGCCGTCCTTGCCGCCGGCGGCCATGAAGCGCGATCCGGGAATGAGCGTCGCGCCGTTGGTGAGATCCAAATCGCCGTCGTTGAGCGACTTCGCGTTCGTCGGAGTCCACCAGTCGACGACGCTCAACCCGTTGCTGCCGAGCTGCAGCTTGCCTACGCTGAGCCCGAGCTGCGCGCCGCGGCCGCTGGCGTCGAAGCTGCCGTTGCCGGCGACGAAG
>WNGF01023002.1_pt1 | contig 10315 bp, 12 predicted proteins | sample 5400641 | NCBI WGS metagenome assembly WNGF01 (sample SAMN13153371, study PRJNA577476) | soil metagenome | isolation source: 80 cm soil or saprolite under grassland replicate 2 | place: USA:California | collected 2016-06-15
TCCGCACTCTACGAGACCATGAGTGCGTCCTCGTTCACTGCGAGCGCGGTTTTCGGCGCGTGACGTTGCCGCCGCTGGAACCGGACGGAACGGTGTCGTCTTGGTATTCGAGAGGCTGGTTGTGAAAGAACAAGAAGCACCATCGCCAGTGCGCGTTCCCTGGAATGCATTTCCCGATGTCATTGTTCATTCGTCTATCTACAGACTCAAATGTTTACCGGCCTACTACGCGGCCAAGCGCGGCGACCACAAAGCGGCTTCCCAGATTGCGCACGCTCTTGTCAAAACAGAGAATATCCCAGGCGTGGAATTCGTCGTTCCGGTCATCCAAGTTGATGGCGGACGATACAACGCGATTCCAGTGGCGGTTGGTGCAGTGCTGGCCAAGCAGATCGGGGCCAGACTTTGGCTGGATGTGTGCCAAACCAACAAAGTGGACCACACGGATGCCGGCGCTCAGGGCCGGTTGCAAAACCAACCAATCTTCGGCGGACTCCCACCGAAGGGAAAATGTCTGATCTGTGATGATGTGGTTACCTACGGCTCGACATTGGCGAACCTGCGAGGTTTCTTGATCTCAGCCGGTGCGGAAGTACTCGCGGCGACCGCCATCGGCGCCGCGTACGGCTCGACAAAGCTCGCACCGGAGCTTAGCTTGATCGTGAAATTACGGAGACGTTATGGTGAAGAACTCGAAAGATGCACAAAAACACTCGGCTTCGGAAGTGATTGCCTCACGGCCCGGGAAGCCCATTTTCTCGCCGGAATGCGGACCATTGAGCGAGTCCGAGATTGCCTCGCTCAAGGAGTTGGCCCAGCAAACCGCTCGCGAGGCATCAGGGTCTGAACCGGATCAACCCGCCGGACGAAAGCAGCCTTGAGCGGCATCGATCCAGGCGCAGCCGTGCCCTGAGAAATCGAACACCTGAGCCAACGAAGAGAGTCGGTCTCCCAGCAGGGCGGAAGCGGAAATCCGACCCGGCCCCGTCGTTTTCCATTCTTCCAAGACTCAAGCATCCCTTCCGGCAGCCCGGGCAGGCTCGGTCGCCAACGCCGCGGCATGGGCGAGCCGTGAAAGAAAGGCCTGTTACCATCCGTGTCCACAGATAGAAACTCGATTCGCTTATGAAGAATGATCCGGATGAATTGCTTCCGACGCGTTGGACCTTGATCGAAAGGTTGAAGAACTGGGACGACCAGGACAGCTGGCGTCAGTTCTTCGACACTTACTGGAAGCTGATCTACGGCGTAGCCATCAAATCGGGTCTCACCCACCCTGAAGCCCAGGATGTCGTGCAGGAAACCGTGATTTCGGTGTGCAAAAGCATGCACAACTTCAAGGCGGACCCGGCGTACGGCTCGTTCAAAGCTTGGCTTTTGAACCTGACGCGCTGGCGCATCACCGACCAGGTCAGAAAGCGCGGCAGAAGCGTAAGCGTAACGGCTGAACCGCCAAATTCTGGTCCCAAAAGCGACACGACTTCAACGGCGGAGGAGGACCGAGTGCCCGACCCGGCCGGAAACGCGCTTGAAGCCATCTGGAACGATGAATGGGAAAAGCACGTTTTGGACGCCGCGTTGGAGAAGGTGAAACAGCAATCCAGCGCGAAGCACTACCAAATTTTCTATCTCCAGGCCATCAAGCAGATCCAACCAGCCAAGGTCGCCGCGACATTAAATCTGAAGGTGGATCAAGTTTATTTGATCAAACACCGCCTCACGAAAATATTCGAGGAAGCGCTCAAGGATTTGGAGACGAAACTTGGATAGCATGAATCGCCGAATTCACGATGAATCTTCACCGGGACGGTCGCGCTTCCTACCTGCTGCTTTCGGACACAACCTGGGTCGCGATAAGGCAGCGGGTGCAGCAGAATGCTGTTGACGACGCTGAAGATCGCGGTGTTCGCTCCGATGCCGAGCGCGAGCGTGAGCACGGCCACGATCGTAAAGCCGGGATTCTTGCGCAACATTGTGCGCCATATCGAATGTCCTGCCACAGCGTTTCCAACACAGGAAGGCCTCGTTGATCTCGGTAAGCTTCCTTTGTGGACTCAATTCCTCCCAATTTGATCATCGCCTGCTGGCGCGCCTCTTCCGGCGTCATGCCCACGCGAAGATTATCTTCGATGTGAAATTGAAGATGGCTCTCGATCTCCTCATTAAGTTCCCGGTCCTTGCGCTGCTTGTTGAACAAGCCGCCAATTCTCATCATCGATTCACGAAGTCTTTTCATAACTGTCTCTTCTCTCTTTCGAACCGCGGAGGTATGGGTAAGCCATAGGAACAAAGCTCAAAAGCTCCTTGCAAGTTGGATTGAACATGACTCGCGCAAATGAAGTTGCAGGCTGCTTCGGCTGGACTGGATCACTTTTCACGCTGCCGCACAACGACCCGAAAGCCTATCGGGGATGTACTCTGACTTTCGACAGCGCGAAGGGCTGGATGAAAATGGAAGCGGCGGGCGGCTCTGCATTCTTCGGCGGTTTCCTTCTCTGGCGACAAATGGAGCCGCCTCATTGAATCCTGGCCGCAACAGTCCGCGTCGTGTGGTGCGAATCACTTAAGCTCCACTGGGTTTCCATCCCTACCACCCGATGTTTCTCATCTCTTTTGAAAGTGATCGTTAGATCCCCCTCGGAACACATGAATCTATCTTCAGAGATGAAGTGCAGGATTCCTCCAGGATCAGCCACTTTAGAGTAATGCAATCTGGCGTTTTGGAGGCTGTCTTTAGAGATCGTTATCGTTCGTTCGCCTCGATACTCACCGACATATTGCTGCAAAACCTCTTCCGGCAGTATGCTCTCGGAACGCGTCGCTTCCAGATAAGTGATGTAATTGGCGAACTTTTTGATTTGCTGGGGATCTGTTGCTTTCTCCCGCGTGCGCTTCAACGCTTCGATCCTCGCTACATGCAAGGCATCCTCAGCCAGGCAAACGATATCGACCGGCACTCCAGTCCCTTCCCAGTTCGTCCCGGTCACACTGCTTTTACCATACCGGTTCGGAATAAACGCGGTAAACAACGCGTTGAGACGGTAGATTCGTCCCGGATTGGCAGCCCCTGCAGAGGGCTCACCGATAACTTTCCCTTTCCTGTGGTACTTCAGACGATAAGCTAAGGCTTCGGCTGCGGAAGTCGTCCTCTTACTCGTCAGAACGTATAAATCAACGCTTGAAAGGCGCTTCTCTTCGGGTTGAGGATCTTGATACTCCTCGCTGGTCGTGTCGGTCAACCGGTCGTATGAAGTTCCGACGAGGGTCCGTTCGTCAAAAAAGAAGCCAGCCAGATATCCCACCATGGTGCTGGAACCACCTCCGTTCTCGCGCAGGTCGATGATAACAGCGTCTGAGTTTCTGAGGAATGCGAGAGCGGCATCGACGACCGGGCGCGCGTAGTCGAGGTAAGAATCGAAGTAATCGAGTCGGAGATAACCAATGTTGCCGTTGAGAAACTGGGCCGACTTGAAGCCGCAGTTCATCTGCCGAGCGAACTTGGCAGCCTCCTTGGCGCGTTCTTCAGCGGCCGGGGCCGATGAGTTATTCTTTGAACTGTCTGCAGCCGGTGCCGCCTCGGGGCTGTAGAACAGCGCGAGGTGCCGGTCGGACACCACCGAATGAAGTTCCTGGTTAACGATGCCGTGAAACTCCTCAAGAGTATCGATAGAGTCGTACCTTCCCGATTTTAGATTTTGCTGGAAGAGTTCTTGGAGCTTTTGCCCCGTTTCTTTATTACCGTATTTTGCGCCCAATAGAGTCGATAGTTCGTCGATCGTTTGCTTCTTCATCTCCGACGATACCTTTGGCGTTTGGCCGAAGCCGAAAGGGGCGGAGATCCAAAGGGCAACAATAAGAACTGTCCTGAGCAGGGTGGTGGTACAAATCTGCTTCTTCATATTTGCGATACTCGATGTTCCAAGCATTCTTGCAGCAGAGTAGCCGACGCCGTGGCGGCGGTATTGAACAGGTTTGACCTGGTTATCGTAATTTTTCGGCGGTCAGCATGCGGTAGGATTGGGGGGTGAGGCTGGTCTCAGATTTGAAGATGCGAGTCAAATGGCTCTGATCGGCGAAGCCGGCGGTCAGGGCGACTTGCGAAATGGGATCGTGGGTTGAGGCCAGGAGGTCGGCGGCTTTGCGGACCCACAGGCGGCGGCGGTACTGGCTCATTGTGCAGCCCATTTTGCGACGGAAGGCGCGGGCGAGATAAGAGGGGTCTACGCCGACGGTCGCGGCCAGCTCGCCGAAAGAGAAGTCGGGGGTTGGGTGGGCGTGCAAGAGATCTACGGCGGCGCAGAGGGAACGCGAGACTAGGCGGCTGCTCGTCGAGTCGGGATGGTTGAGGAGGGAGCAGAATTCCAAAATATGCTCGGCGAGCGCAAAGTCCGCGTGGTCGGCATCCAGCAGAAAATCCTGGTAGGCGCGGAGCATCAGTTTGGCTGCGGGGCCGCCGTGGAACCATTGGTAGGATCGCAGGTGCCGAGTCATCGGCGTGTTCGCGAGGAACGTGGGTTTAAGGACGACCGTGAAGGATCGGGCACCTTCGGGACTCATTTGCTCACTGTGCCCGGTGCCAGGTGGCATGAAGACGACGCTGGCACTGCTGTTGGATTGAGAGCCTCGGCCGACTTTTTCTTCGAAGCCGCCCCGCAGGACGAGGGACAGATAGCCGAATTCGTGTTCGTGGGGCGGGATGTAGGCGCAGGCGGCGTAGCGCGTTTCGGCTGCACGAAGGTGCCGAAAGTCCGCCGAGCGGAGAGATGTCCCCAGGATGTTTGTCGAACAGCGCTTCATGTGGCGACGTGGCGACCTCCTTTCGTTGACCTTGTCCGCGTTATGCGGTGAAAGAAGGTTCGCGGCAACGATTGCGGGGCGTAAGCACCAATCAGGTGTTGATAAGACTGTTCAGACACGCCGTGAGAATAGTCCACGGAACATGACTGAGCAACGAAGTTGCATCCCGCTTCGGGTGGACCGGATCACTTTTTCACGGCACCGCACGACGACCCGAAAGCCCGGCGGGTTCGTACCATAACTCTCGGAAGAGCGAACCGTTGCATGATAATGAAAGCGTCGGACGGCTCGACAATCTTCGGCCCGAAACCTAAAGAAAGCCCCACGAGCAATGCCATCCGCTGAGATTGCCCATCGTTCATTTGCGCGCGCGAAGCGCACTGGCCGTGCGCAAGCATTTTCTGCGGGCCGAAGAACATGGGTTACCTCTGTTAAAGGACAACTCCCACGTTCACCAACTTGTCCGCAGTTCAACCAACGCAATCGTGCCGAGAGTTGGCGGCGCATCAGATGAAAGGAGGCCATCATGGCTATCAACTACGCAAAAATCTTCAACCGCCGCAACACGCCGCAGTCGCAGCCGATTCCGGGTTCGAACCAGGTTCGCAACTCGGGCGGCGGCTATTCGTGGCAGGTCGATGACTGGACGCGGCTCGACCGCTTCCTGATCCTCGGCGCCGAAGGAGGCACGTATTACATCACCGAACGCGATCTCGTGAAGCAGAATCACGACGCCATCGTGCGTTGCATCAAGGCTGATGGTATTCGCGCCGTGAATCGCATCGTTGAAATCAGTGATGCTGGTCGCGCGCCGAAGAACGATCCGGCCATCTTCGCCCTCGCTCTCGTCGTGACGCACGGTGACGCGCAGACGAAGGCTCACGCGTTCGCGAACCTGGGCAAGGTCTGCCGCATCGGCACGCACTTGTTCCACTTCGCCGAATACGTGAACGCGATGCGTGGCTGGGGTCGCGGGCTGCGTAACGCCGTCGCCGGTTGGTACGTGGAACGCGAAGCCGGCGATCTTGCGCATCAATCGGTGAAGTATCAGCAGCGCGATGGCTGGTCGCACGGCGACCTGCTCCGTCTCGCTCAACCGAAGGCTCCTTCGCCACAGCACGATGCGGTATTCCGCTGGATGCTGAGCGGAAGTTCCGCTTCCCTCGCGGATTCTCTCGGTGAACGCGAAGTGAAGCGCAAGGTTCGCGGTGAGGATCGCGTCGCGAAATATGCCGCAGTCGGTGCACTGCCGAAGCTCATCGAAGCATTCGAGCGCGTGAAGCAGACGGCGAATGTCATTGAAGTTGTGAAGCTCATTGACGAGTTCGACCTGCCGCGCGAAGCCATCCCGACGCAGTGGCTCAACGAAGCCAAGGTGTGGGAAGCCTTGCTCGAACGCATGCCTATGACGGCGATGATCCGCAACCTCGGCAAGATGACGAGCATCGGCCTCGTCAAGCCATTCAGCGACGCGAAAAAGCTCGTTCTGCGCAAGCTGAAGGATGAAACGGCGCTGAAGCGCTCTCGCATCCACCCGCTCGCTGTTCTCGTGGCGCAGAAAATCTACGCTCAGGGTCACGGTGACAAGGGTGCACTGAAGTGGTCGCCGGTTTCGGCGATCGTGGACGCACTGGACGCAGCGTTCTACGCGACGTTCAGCAACGTGGAACCGTGCAACAAGCCGGTGCTGCTCGCCCTCGACGTGAGCGGTTCGATGGCTGCATCGAACATCGCGGGTTCGTGCATCATTGCCCGTGAAGGCAGCGCAGCAATGGCGCTCATCACCGCAGCAACGGAGCCGGAACATGAAATCATCGCGTTCTCCGCTCCGGCGCGCAGTGGTTATGGAGGCATGCAGGGCGGCGGTGAACCGGGCATCACCCGCGTGAACATCTCGCCACGCATGAGACTGGCCGAAGTCATCAAGCGCATCGAAGGCATCCCGATGGGCGGCACGGACTGCGCCCTGCCGATGCTGTGGGCCGCTCGCAACAAGCTGAACGTGTCGGGCTTCATCACCTACACGGACAGCGAAACGTGGGCGGGCAACATCCATCCGGCGCAGGCGCTGCGTCAGTATCGCAGTGAGTTCGTCGGTGACGCGAAGTCAGTCGTTGTGGGCATGACCTCCAACGGCTTCACCCTCGCCGACCCGAACGACTCGGCATGTTGGACGTGGTCGGCTTCGACACGTCAGTGCCGGCGGTTATCGCGAACTTTGTTCGCGAATAACAAACGGTTCAAAGACGCCAAGACCAGGTAGCAATGCAGGCGGAGGTGAAAGCTTCCGCCTGCACTTTCAATTTCTATCCCGTTGGCCGATTAGCTCAGGCGGCGGTTTTCAAAACCGCAGAGGCTGGTGCGATTCCAGCACGGGATTCCAACCTTCGCCCGCAGCGAAGGTTGCCCACCATAGCTCGAAGAGCGGAGCTGGGCTTGAGCAAATCGAGCGGGCTTCGGCTGGCAGGCCATTTTATCGGGCATAAGTGTTGAGAGATGCACGCCGGTCTTCCAAACCGGAATACAGGGCGCGCTACCCTGATGCTCGTCCACGCGACCTTTGCCTTCCGCGTTCCTTTTTCAAACTTTTCGACTCGGGCAACGGCATCAAGGCGGCTGGACCGGATCACTTTTCACGCTGCCGCACGGCGACCCGAAAGCCTATCGGGGATGTACTCTGACTTTCGACAGCGTGAAGGGTTGGATGAAAATGGTGGCGGCGGGCGGCTCTGCATTCTTCGGCCGGAAGCCTAAAGAAGCCTCCGCGGGCAACGCGATCCGTAGAGGTTTCCGTCTCTGGAGAACGGTAATTTGAGTAGCAAATGTCCTTGCACCACTGCTGCACATTGCCGTGCATGTCGTAAAGTCCCCAGGCATTGGGAGCTTAGCTCCCAACCTTTGACGGACGCCCGAGGGCCGGTCCCTTAGCCGCTCCTCCGTATGGCCCATTGCCATTGAAATTGGCCTGCGTTGAGGTCAGCGAATTCCCGTAATGGAAGGGTGTTTCCGTTCCAGCCCGGCAGGCATACTCCCATTCAGCTTCCGTCGGAAGATCGACGACCCAGCCTTTTTCCCTCACCTCTGGAAGCAATGAAACGATATGGCAGAAGTCGATCGCATCTTCCCAGCTTACGTTCTCAACCGGAAAATCGTCTGTGTTCAACCCCAACACCCTCTTTGCCCTGCCCATTACCCTCAACATCTGTTTCTCATCTCCCTTATCCACGTGTTTGCTCGGCCTGGTGCCCATGACTTGCCGGAACTGAGCCTGCGTGACCGGAAACACACCGATGGCAAGGGGTCTGGCAATGTTTGCTTCGTGCTGTGCTTCGTCCCCCTTTCGCCCTGCTTCGTTTGCAGGCGATCCCATGCGGAATTTGCCCGGCTGGATCCGAACCAACTTCATGGTGATGCCTCCGCCGAGTTCCACTTCCAGTGTCTTGGGGAGCGGCGAACTTGCGCCTTTCCATTCGGCGATCTCTTGGCTAGGGAGGTGTTTGTTGTGTAATTGGCAAAGGCCCCGTGGACGGCTGTCTCCCACTTGCGCTGTCGGAATTCCTCTGTCAAGGCGGCACGTTCGTCGCTTGGCTGCTGATGACGTAGGGCAGCTTATCCATTACTTGGGGTGGCATCGCCTGGCGGCCAGACTCCGGATTGATCGCGGTAAAATGAAAGATCGTTCTCGCGCACGCGTGAATTGGGATATTGAAACTGCACTGTCAGAATTGCGGCGTCGGGGCCATCTTCGCGTTGCGACAGGACGCGGTAGGCCTCCGGTGCTTCTGCCAAATTCATTCTCCAATCAACCAACAGCGCGTCCACGGATCCATACTTTTGCCGAATAGGCTCCGGCATCTGGGCAAAAAGTTCGTCCGCTCGTTTTCTGGCTTTTGACTCGAGACCGATGGCGTTGAACATCGCGTTCGTGTTCCGGTTGGCTGCGGCCCAATTCATCGTGTCAAAGGAAGCCAGAGACGTGGCATAGCCCGCATTTCTAAATTCGTTCCTCTGGATCATTGGAATCTCAGGCGCTTTCGCGAGAAGTGTTCTCGCATTTTCCAACTCGAAGGCGCCGCGATCGTCAGCCTTATTGCGTCCGTCACTGATCGCGTTGGTTGGCGCCTTTGGCTGATTGGCGACTTGCTGACGAAGCTGGGTCACCTGGCCGCGCAGACGCAACAGTTCGTCGTGTTCGCCCCGCAGGCGTTCCAGTTCAGCCGTATCGGATGGAGCGGCTTGAACTGGCGGCGGCGCTGGTTCGGCGCGTAACCGCGCGATTTCATCTCGAAGGCGAGTGTTGATTTGATGCTGGAGCACCAGCGGCGTGGTAACACTCGCGGCCAGCACGAGCCCGAGTCCGATCTTTGCTTTGGTTGATGCCATAATGATTGGTAGAGTTGAAGTGGCAGGTAGAATCGCGCTTGTCGCACTCACAGCGGTGATGGCGGAGGCGGCCAGACCGACCGGGGCAGATTGAACGGCCTGCGTGGACAACAACGCGGTCAGACTTGCCGTGGGCACGGTGAGGCCGCCCTCCGTCAAAATTCCCCGCAGCCGGTCGAGCGCCCTGGCCACGCGCTTTTGCGCCGCTTCTGGCGTCAGCCCGAGGCGTCCGCCGATCTGCTCCGCCGTGCGTCGTTCGAAATAGCGCCAAAGAATCACGTCGCGCTCGACGCTGTTCAATTGCGCAATCGCCTCATCCAGGTGAGGCGCGATTTGCTTCCAAACGGCGTCCGATTCATTGGATTCGAGATTGCTCATGGCGGCTGCCTCCTGTTCTCGCCGTCGGCGGCGTTCTTCCCCACGGACGGTGTTGATGGCAAGGTTGCGGGCGGTCTCATGGAGCCAGCCCGTTAGCGAGAAGCGCTCCTGCAAGTTCACCGAATGCCTGGCCAATGTCAGAAACACACGCTGCGTCACATCTTCGGCCAGGCTCGCATCGCGCACGACCCGCAAGGCTGTGGAGTGAACGAGATCAACATGGCGATGCACCAATTCGCCAAACGATTGTTCGCAACGACCACGCACGTAGGCGCGAATCAGATTCTGGTCGGTCACATCTGCCATTCACTTATCATACACCGCCGAAATCAAAATCGGACGGCGCTAATTCTCCTCGCCAGTCGTGGACTGAAAAGAGTTTCCACCTTCGCCTTCACCGCAACCTCCATCTTGACGAGCGGCGGCCAGGGGCGTGAAGGGGAAAAACGTGTCGTTCAATGTAGCTGTGACCAACAATGTCGGCGAGCAGATCACCGCCCGTTTTGCGGGTGAAGTCCGACGCCTGACACTTTCTGACGGACACCAGGCGCAGAGTACGTGCCCGTCACCTCCTCTCCTTCCTGCTTGAGCGTCAAAGTGGGACTCCCGGCGACGCGTATCACGAATCACCTCCAGCAAACGACGTGGCCTATCGTCGCGGTATCAGCTCCAGACAAACCAGATGGTCTTTGCCCCGGACATACAGGAGTCCGTGGGACAGGATCGGCGCCGTCCAGCACGGGTAGAGCAACTGGGG
>WNGF01010665.1_pt1 | contig 10314 bp, 8 predicted proteins | sample 5400641 | NCBI WGS metagenome assembly WNGF01 (sample SAMN13153371, study PRJNA577476) | soil metagenome | isolation source: 80 cm soil or saprolite under grassland replicate 2 | place: USA:California | collected 2016-06-15
CCCGCAGCGCCCGGGCCACAGTGGTGTCGGCCACCCCCAGTCGCCGCCCGATCGCCACGTCCGAGACGTTCTCCGCCCGCCAGGTGCGGGCCTGGGCGATCTGCCGGCCGGTCAGCTTCGCCGGACGTCCACGGTCGCGGACGAGCCCCGCCGACCCGTGGTCGCGGACCAGTCCCGCCGACCCGTGGTCGCGGGCCCGGCCCCGCAGCATCGACACGTACACCGGGGTCAACCCCATCACCGCCGCCACGTCGGTGCCTCGGAACTCCAGCTCAGTCAGGGTCACCACGGCGATATTGCGCATCCCGGTGTCGGTCGTGGCGAAGCAGAACAGGACCCGGTCCCCGACCATGATCACACTCTGGCCGTCGCTGTCGATCCTGGGCAGATCAGCGGGATCCGGCGTGCCCTCCAGCACCTGCGCGACGGCGACCGACATACCCTGGTTTCTACCACAACTTCAATACATTTCGCAGAGATTCGGTGTTAAAGGAACCCCAGGTCACACGGCCAGGAGCTCACCAACTAGCGGAGGTCTGAGACTTCTACTTAGTCGGGTCGCCCCGGGGAATCTCACCCCGAGGCTCCCACGGAACGGAACGTGACAGTCTCCCGTCATTCCGCTCTTCTCATCGCAGTCCGGCGAATGTGCGCACCCATGGCCAGTGTGTGAACAGCCCGGGGTCTCGATCGAGGATCCCGCGCCACCACTTGGTGAACCGCCTGTAGGAACGCAGCCGCTTGTACTTCTTGCCAGCCCACCGCAGCAGGTAGGTGTTGATGCGTTGCAGGAGAGGGTACAGCCATGATTTGTAGAACCGGCCATAGTATCGCATCCAGCCCGCCACGATCGGGTTGATCACCTTGGCGAGCTCCCCCAAATCGAGCCCGGTGCGCATGTGCAGCCGCCATCGGCGGACCTCGCCGCTCATCTTCTTGAGCGCCGCCGCGCTGACCGCGGGTTGGAAACCCACGAACAGATTCCCGTTCCGACCCAGCGCGGCTCGCGGTTGGAAGGTGTAGCCCAGGAACGTGAACGACGTGTTCTCGTACGAGCCTCGCCGCCGACGGTCCTTGCAGTACACCACTTTCGTCTTGTCGGGGTGCAGACGCAGCCCAACACTTTCCAGCCGCTCGGTCAACGCCGCCCACACCTGGTGGGCCTGCCGCTCGGTCACACAATGCACTACCGCATCATCCGCGTAGCGTTCAAACTCCACGGTCGGGAACTCCCGAGCCAGGAACAGATCAAACGCGTAATGCAGATAGAGGTTAGCCAGGACAGGCGAGATCGCTGACCCTTGTGGGGTTCCACGATCACGCTCGACCAGGGTTCCGTCAGGCAGCCGAAGCGGAACGGCAAGCCACCGCTTCACATACAGCACCACCCACTTCTGGTCGGTGTTCGCCGCCACCGCCTTGACCATGAGGTCGTGATCCACGGAGTCGAAGAACTTGGCGACATCCAAATCGAGCACCCAGTCCTTCTTCCAGCACCGTTCACGGCACTTCTCCACCGCGTCCAGCGCCGAGCGCCCCGGCCGGTACCCGTACGAATTGTCAAGGAAAATCGACTCCGTACGGGCCTCCAGCGTCAACGCCACCACCGTCTGGGCGATTCTGTCACCCACCGTGGGTACTCCGAGCATCCTCATCCCACCGCCATGCGGCTTCGGTACCTCCACCGCCTTCACCGGAGGTGGAAAGTACGTCCCCGAGGACAGCCTGTTCCAGATCTGGTACAACCGGTTCTTCAGATCCTTCTCAAACTCCCCGATCGTCACACCGTCCACCCCAGCGGCACCCTTATTAGCCTTGACTCGCTTGTACGCCTCCCACACCAACTGCTTCGGAATCTGAAACGGCTTGTCCATCGGACTTGTCCTGTCCACGCGTCTCCTCCCGGAAGACAACGCCTCCGGTTGCTCGTGCGAACAACGAACACGGATGAGCCGGCCCCTTCGCTCGACCCCCATTACAGAGGCTTCACCGCTACTACGAACCGGTCCGCCAGCGAGGCCGCAACGGTACTCAACGCCTCACGGATTCTGCCGCTTGACGCGCTCCCTCTCGCCCACCCGATCATCCCTGACCGGACAAGCAGTATCGACATCTCGCCTTCCCACGTTCCATGCAGGTGCCGCAGACCAGGATCACGCCGCCTTCATGCCGGACACCGCCTGGCCAGTAAACGGGCACCCGCCAGACTTATCCCGGAAGTTCTTGTCCCCTCCGGTTTTGATGCCATCTGTTCGTTTCGACACGTCATCAGCGGTTCACTCGCGTTCGTCTTCCTGGTCCCCACCTGACGCCTCAACAGACGCCTTTTCCTCATCGCTCACCACGACGGTCATCAACCAACGCAGCATGAGGTGGTTTGACATCTCCCCCCGCAGGGCGACGTCGAAGGGCCACACCTTCATCACCTGCACAGCACCGCATCAAGAGACCCCCCTACGGCACCCTCCCTCTGCGTTCGTGGCACACACATGATCGAAGATTCAACGTTGACTAGGGTTGTCAATCCCGTCGTAGGTTCGGCCGACCCGGTTTGGGCTGCATCTGGTGATCGATCTTGATATGCGGTACGCGAGAACTACATCGAGCAGTCGAGCTCAAACGTGCCAATCCTTCTGACCAACGCGCTCGAGCACATGCCAACCCGGCCGACGAAAGATCCGGAACTCGAGTTAATCGAACATCCGAACGCACTCACATCGGCACGGGCGGGCGATCGGTGGATCTTGGTTGGCAACCCGTCGGTGGCTGGCCTGGGAGCGCGGCCTCAGGTGCCGGGGGCCGTTTAGGCGGCGGGGATGTGGTTGGGGTGGCGGTCGAGTTGGTTGCGGGCGCGGTCGTAGCGCATGGTGGTACGGGTTCGGCGTGGCGGGCGGCGATTTGGACGTCTCGTGGGTCGCCGCCGGCTGCGGGTGGGCTTGACACTGGTGTGTCCGCATGCGGCGGGCGGTCGCGGTGGGCGTCGGCTGAGTCCTGGCTCGGCGGGGGTGGGTGCCAGTGGTGTGGAGGATGCGGTGACCGGTGTGGAGATCGGGGCGTCGTACTGGCCGGCTGAGGCTGCTGAGCGGGTGTTGGAAACGACCTGCGGCGGGGTGTTGCGGGCGGCCGCCGAACGTGGCCCGGATGCGGTCGCGCTGGTAGCCGGGGTGCCCGATCCGGCCGGACGGCGCCGGATCAGCTACGCGGAGCTGTGCACGGAGGCTGAGCGCGCCGCGCGGGCGTTACTCGGCCGTTTCGTGCCGGGTGAGCGGGTGGCGGTCTGGGCGCCGAACAGTCCACAGTGGGTAGTGCTGCAGTTCGGTGCGGCGCTGGCCGGGTTGACGCTGGTCACCGTCAACCCGCTCTATCGCGCCGAGGAACTGCGGCATGTGCTGGGTCAGTCCCAGGCGGCCGGTGTGTTCCTGGTACCCGAGGTGCGTGGGGTGTCCACAGTGGACGTCCTGGACCAGGTCCGCCCGCAGCTGCCCGCGCTGCGGCACAGCGTGCTGTTCACCGACTGGGCCGCGTTCTGCGCGTCGGGCTCGCCGACCGAGCCACTGCCCGAGGTCGACCCCGGCGACCCGGCGCAGATCCAGTACACCTCGGGGACCACCGGCGTCCCCAAGGGCGCGGTCATCCATCACCGTGGCTTCACCAACAACGCCCGGTACGTCGCTGCCCAACTGCAGCTGGCCGCCGGGGACGTGCTGGTGAATCCGATGCCGCTGTTCCATACTGCCGGCTCCGGCTGCTGCACCCTCGGCCCGATGCAGGCGCAGGCAACCCAGGTGCTGATGCCGTTCTTCGACCCGGCGTTGCTGCTGGCGCTGACCGAGAGCGAACGCAGCGCGATCTTCGGCGGGGTACCGACGATGCTGTTCGCCGCGCTGGACCATCCGGACTTCGCCCGCCGGGACCTGTCCTCGACCCGGCTGGCATTCGGCGGTGGTGCGCTGGTGCCGCCGCAGCTGGTCCGCCGGGTACGGCAGACGCTCGGCATCCCGTTCGCGATCGTCTACGCGCAGACCGAGGCCTCACCGGTCATCACCGGCACCCGGCCCACCGACAGCCCCGAGGACCAGGCCGAGACCGTCGGCCGGCCATTCCCGCAGACCGAAGTCAAGATCGTCGACGTGGCCACCGGGCACACCATGCCGCTCGGCGAGATCGGCGAGATCTGCACCCGCGGGTACCACGTGATGACCGGATACTTCGACAACCCCGACGCCACCGCCGAAGCCATCGACCCCGACGGCTGGCTGCACACTGGTGACCTCGGCTCGATGGACGCCCGGGGCTACTGCCGGATCGAGGGCAGGCTCAAAGAGATGATCATCAGAGGTGGTGAGAACATCTACCCCCGGGAGATCGAGATGGTGCTGCTCGCCCACCCAGCAGTGGCCGACGTCGCCGTCGTCGGCATCCCCGACCCACACTGGGGCGAGCAGGTAGCCGCCTTCATCCAGCCAACCCCCGGCTCAGCACCGGCCGAGGCCGACCTGAACGCGTTCTGCCGCGACCGGCTCGCCAGCTTCAAGGTGCCACGACTCTGGCAACTACTGGACACGTTCCCGATGACTGCCTCCGGCAAGGTCCAGAAATTCGCGCTGCGTGAACGCCTCCAAGCCGGCACCCCGCAGCCACCAACCACGACCGGCTGAACCGCACGATCCCACCGGTCCACCCGGCGTGCCGGCCTCCGACCAGCCGCACGCGGCCGCATCCGACGGCCGATAGGCCTCCTGAGCCCGTACGGTGCGCGATGACGAGCCGCGGCGACTCCTTCGACTGCGCCAGGAACGCGCAGATGGCGTCACCGCCACCGGATCAGCTGATCGCCGCGCCGACGCTGCCGCCGAACTCGGCGCCGGTGTGCTCCTCGGCCTGTACGGCAGCCGGGCCGCCAGGATGAGGAGACCGTACTGGCCTGGGTCGAGGACTTCCCGGACGACCAGGCCCGATGGCTGGCCGAGCAGCTACGCAAGACCGGGCTACCGTCGCCGGCCCCCGCCAAGGACTCAGCCAACCTCACGCCCGACTGGGCACCGTAGATCCCTACCCGGACCGACCACCGGCAGCCAAGCGCGGTCGGCGGCACGAGCGGAAGTCGGTGATTTCGGCAAGTTGGTTTGGCCCCGGTTCGGCATTCTGATTGGGTCCCACCTGCTGGTTGTGGCCTGCTTGGGTTCAAGAGATGCGCCACCACGACGTTGTCGTCGGCCAGCCCGTGGATGATCAGCAGCGGGCGGGTCAGGTTCGGCGCGTCGTCGATCAGCGAGTTGCGTTGGTACACCTCGGGTCGCTCGTCCGGATGCCCCAGATACCGCTCGGTGTAATGGGTGTCGTAGAGCCGCCAGTCGGTGACCGGGGCGCCGGCGATGGCCGCGTGGAACACGTCCGGCCGCCGCAGCACGGCCAACGCGGACAGGTAGCCGCCGTACGACCAGCCCCGAATGGCCACTCTGGACAGATCGAGCTCGGGATGGTCCGCGGCCACCGCGTGTAGCGCGTCCACCTGATCGGCCAGGGTGATCCCGGCGAAGTCGAACGCGATCTCCCGGTCCCAGGCCGGACCCCGGCCCGGGGTGCCCCGCCCGTCGGCGATCAGCACCGCGAAGCCCTGGTCGGCCAGCCACTGCGACGCCAGAAAGGCGTTGCGGCTGGCCAATACCCGCTGCGCGCGCGGCCCGCCGTACGGATCCAGCAGCACCGGCAGCGGGCCGTCGCCGGGCTGGTAGCCGGTGGGCAGCAGCAGCGCCGCCCGCAGCCGGCGCTCGCCCACGGTGAGGAGTCGGAGGTTCGGCTCGATCGGCGGGGTCACGGCGTACGAGGTCACCTCGGCCACCTGCTCGTCGCCGCGCAGCACGCGTACCCGCTGGTCGGACCGGTCCAGGGCCCACGAGGTGAGCACCCTGACGTCCCCGCCCCGGGTCGCGCTGTGCACACCATCCTCTGTGGACAGCCGGAGCGGCGCGTCCCCGACGCGGTAGACGTGCACCTGGGTCGGGTCCTGTTCGGACGCGGTGACGAGCACGTCCGCGCCGACGTGCGGCACCGACCGCACCTGCAGGGCACGGTCACCACCGGGATCGTCAGCGCCCTCAACCGCGAGGTCACGGTGTCCGGCGAGCAGGGCGGGCGCAGCCCGCTCCCGTTCGGCAACCGGACCGGGTCGGCCGTGAGCTACCACGCGATCCAGACCGACGCGTCGATCAACCAGGGCAACTCCGGCGGGCCGCTGTTCAACGCGGCCGGCGAGGTGATCGGCATCAACTCCGCGATGTACTCCCCGGTGTCCGGCCCGGACGGGTCGGCGGGCAGCGTCGGGATCGGCTTCGCGATCCCGATCAACGACGCCAAGGAGGTGATCAGTACACGGTGAGCGCTGCTTGGTGAGGGCCGTCCCGACCATGTTCGGGGCGGCCCTCACGGTGTGTCGGCCAGCTCCGCCCGGATCCGGCCGGCGCGCTCCGCCTCGCCGATCGCCGCCGCCACCCGGGTGAGCACCCAGGCGGTCCGCCGAACCCACCGCCGCAGCCGTGCCGCCGCGGTCAGCAGCAGCGCGGCGGCCACCGCGAGCACCAGCCCGGCGGCCAGCAGGACGCTACCGGACACGGTGCAGCCGCACGTCGGCCTCGACCCCGGACGCGGCCAGGTTTTTCCCGCACCCGCCCGACCACCGTGCGGTGGATGACATCGCGCAGCAGCCGCGGGGTGAGCATCGACAGCGGCCGCGCCACCCAGGTTTCCCGGTGCGCCAGCTCGAACAGGTTCAGCAGCTCCACCGAGATGATGTGCCGATCATGGTTGCCGAACACCCGGGACAGATCCGGCGGCAACGCCTCCACCCGCGCGGCCACCCGGTCGGCCCGCTCGGCGAGCCGCCCCACCTCGGCCCGCAGCCGGACCACCGCGACCAGGCCGACCCCGACCCCCACCAACCCGAGGGCGACGAGCACCACCCCGAGGGTCTGGCATGGGTTGCCATTGTCCCAGTGCGACGTCGGCTAGGTTGGGTCGCATGTCGTTGGCGATGACGGTCCAGGAACGCCAGGCCTTCCTGGCCCAGGTGCATGTCGCGGTCGTGGCGGTTGCCGGCGAGGACGGCCGCGCGCCGCTGGCCGTCCCGGTCTGGTACGACTACCGACCCGGCGGCGAGGTCAGCCTGATCACCGAGCGGGACAGCCGCAAGACCACGCTCATCCGCCGCGCCGGCCGGATCACCCTGTGCGTGCAGGGCACGGAGCTCCCCTACCAGTACACCTCAGCCGAGGGCCCGATCACCGCGATCGAGGACACCGTCACCGTCGAGCAACGCTGGGCCATCGCCAGCCGCTACCTCGGCCCCGAAGGCGCCGACGCCTACATCGAAAGCACCCCCGGCGCCACCGAACGCATGGTCCGCATCCTCATGCGCCCCGAGCACTGGCTGACCCGGGACTACACCAAGATGTCCAGCTAGCCGGGCCCGTACGGCGGCGCCGCGCGGGTCGCCGAACCTATCGAAGATCGTTGCAACACCGCCTTGTTGGATCAACAGTAGCTGCTCGTTGAGGGCCTCGGCAGGGGTCTTCCAGCCGAGGGTCTTGCGGGTCACGACCCGCACCGGCGACCGGCTCGAAGCCCGCGTCGAGCGATTTGGCTTCGACGTGATCGAGGAGATCTCACTCCCCGAAGACGGTCCGATGCTCTGGACAATGCTCCGCCCGTAGCCGTGGCACGAGTGGGCGGTCCCATGCCGTCGCCAACGCCCGCTCATCGGCAGGGTGGCATGCCGTGTCGGTGGCTGGTGGAGCCACCGGCGGTGCGGTGTCTACCGCTGCTGGTCGGTGGTGGAGTTGGGCGAGCGGGCGGTCGCGACGCAACCGGCGTTCGGGCTCCCGTATCCGAGCAGCGGGCCCCGGGTGTCAGAGGGTGTGGCCGCCGTTGCGGATCAGCGCCGCGGTCGTGCCCTCCGGCCGGAAGGCCGCGCCCTTCGCCGGTGCGCCGGGAGCGACCCGGGCTTCACGCTCCGGTGATGGTGCGCGCGTGGCGCCGTACCCAAGGACGGTAGTCACGCTGAGGCATCACCCGACATCTTGACCCCAGATGCGACGCTGGACGACATGTCCAGTAGTGCGCGTCCGCAGCCCCGGTTCCCTCATCTCGGCCCGGTCGCCGCTGCCGCGGCGGCGGCCACGCCGTACGACCCCGTGGCTGATTTCGCGGCCACCGGAGGCGTGCACTGTCCCGACTGCGGCCAGCGGGTGCGCCCGGTCACGCTGGCTGAGCTGCCGGACCATGATTGCCGGCCGGTCCACGGCCGGTCACGGCGCGGCCCAGCATGGGGGTAGACCCGGGGCGGGGTTGATCGCGGTAGCTCGTTCGGGTGGTTGACAGTGCTCTCCGTAGCCCCGACTGCGGGGGCGACCCGACAGCGGCAGAAGAGTGCGGGCCGATGCTGGTCTCGGCACCGGGCGCGCGGACCGTCGCCGCGATCTGTGGGCAGCCTGGTCTGGGTGTCTGCTCGTCTCAGTGAGGACGCGGGTACGCCCGTCGCAGGAGCAGCCCGCCGAGTAGCACCGCCGCCGACAGACCCCACTGCAGGTACCACCACCAGCCGAGCACTTGGTGGTGACCACTGGCCGGGCAGGTGATCGTCTCAGCGATCATGCCCGCACCGGCCACCACCACGGCCGTCGGCGCCCACCCGCGCGCCCGTCCCAGCCCGATACAGGCCACGATCAGCGCGACCAGGCTGGCGATATCGACCACGCCGTACCACCACGGCAACACCGGTGACGGGCCCAGCGGCACCGGCTGGACCGCCACACACGTGGCGTAGGCCAGTACCGGCACGACCGCCAGCAGCCGGCACGCCCGCGCGCTGACCATGGGCATCCGCCACGACCGCCGGATCACCACGACCGGGACGACCTCGACCGGCGCATGTGCGGGTGCGGCGTCAACCCGCGCCGCCGACGCAGCGATGCGATCCAGCTGGACTGTCACATCCCCAGCGTACGACCCGGCACGCGGTCGAAGCACCATTCTCGCCTGCACCAGCGAGCCGGGCCCGTCAAGTTGGCGATCATGGCGGTGGCTGTCGGGGTATTGCCCGTGGTACCGGCCTCACCGCCGGGATCTCAGCATGGCGACCTCGGGCCACGGGTCGAAGCCGTGCTGGACCAGCCAGCGGACCGCCCGCAGGCTTCGCACCGACCACCACGCGCGGATCACGTCGAGGTCGACGTCGGTGCCGTAGCCGGCGACGACGTCGCCAAGGTGCTCCCGGTGTCCGAGGGTCAAGCTGGCGAGGTCGTACAGGGCATCGCCCTGGCCCGCCTCGGACCAGTCGAGCACGCCGGTGATCTCCTCAATGTCGACGAACACGTGGGTGACCTGCAGGTCGCCGTGGGTGAACACCGGTGTCCACGGCCGGAGCGCAGCCTCGGCAACCCGGCGGTTGCGCGTGACCACCTCGGCGGGAAGGACGCCGTTCGTGAGGAGCCACTGGCATGCGCCGTCAAGGTGCGATGCGATCTCCTCCAGGCTCCAACCGGGCCATGGCGGCAGCGCCGCGTCGTGCAGCATCCGTGCGGCGGCCGCACCGGGCGCGGCCCACGCCGCCGACGACGCGATCGACGGCTCGCCGAGGCGGCCGAGTGCCGTGCCTGGCAGGGCCGCGAGCGCGAGCACGGGCGGCTTCCGCCACAGGACCTGCGGAGTCGGGATCGGCGCCATAGCCATCGCCTCGACCTCGACGTCGGTGCGCCTCTGATCAGCGTCGATCTTCAAGAACACGCCGCGCCATCAAGGTTCTGCTGCAGCCGTGACCTATCTCCGCGCTGCCCGCCTGCCGCTTCGCGAAGCCGGGGCGGGCAGCGTCTCCTGCAGATGAAAGGAACCGCGTGACCGGCAATCCACCCGGGCTCACCCATGAGCGCCCGCGTCGAACGCTGGCCTTCAGGCGGCCGTGCACTGCCGGCGCGGTGGGCCCGCTACAACGCGCGGTTGCTCTGCGCGGCCGCCGCGACAGGGCTCACGGCGTGCACCGCGACGAACAACGACAGTCCGGCGCCCCGCGCCACCGGCACAGCATTCACCACACCATCACCAGCGACAGGCTCGCCGGCGGACACGGAGGCACCATCCATGCGCATCCACCTGACCATCGGCGACACCGTCCTCCAGGCCACGCTCGACGACACCCCGGCGAGCCGCGACTTCGCCGCTCTGCTGCCTCTGACCGTCACGTTGAGCGACTACGCCGGCACCGAAAAGATCAGCGACCTGCCGCGAAAGCTGACCACGGCCGGCGCTCCGGCGGGAACCGAC